>ERZ791815.368-NODE-368-length-43028-cov-115.128523_pt1 | contig 43028 bp, 31 predicted proteins | sample MGYA00510302_ERZ791815 | MGnify/ENA primary metagenome ERZ791815 (study PRJEB30046, sample SAMN00791995) | human gut metagenome | study: EMG produced TPA metagenomics assembly of the A metagenome-wide association study of gut microbiota in type 2... | reverse complement strand
AAAAAGGTTGCGCTTAAGCTTTAGCACTATGTGCACCAAAATTTGCGAAGAGCCACATTTCTATTCGTTATGGCGTACAACCAACTGTGCAGAAATCATGAACTTCATTATGCGAACTCATCCACTTCATTTCACGACTTCATCTACTTCATTGAGTTAACACATACGGCTGAGTTGGCAGAATGAGACGGCTGCATTAGCTGAAGGAGTCGAATGCGATAGCTGAAGGAATCGAATGCAATAGCTGAAGGAGTCGAATGCGATAACAGAAGGAGTCGAATGCGATAACAGAAGGAGTCGAATGCGATAACAGAAGGAGTCGAATGCGATAACTGAAGGAGTCGAATGCGATAGCTGAAGGAGACACATTTGCACATTATTACATAAAGAAAGCACCTTGACCGTACTAAACATACAGTCAAGGTGCTACAGTACAGATAATCTTCCTCCTCTAATTATTCAGTGTTTTGCTATTGCTTATTCCTTAGCTCTTCTATCAAGTCATTCACAATATATGTATCACTCATCAGATGCAAGCCAAGTTCCTTGTCATGTAACATACGGCAAACATCAGAGTCATAGAATATCTGTAATGCCCTGTCGGTTGATATATGTAACGTATCAGCTAACTGCTTTATGATACGAGCGATTTTATTCCATAATAAGAAATCCAACATAATTATATCCTTTCATATGATTTGAATTGTAAATACTTATCTACTATCTCTTGGCTTAAAATGCAAATCTGATAGTTGGGCTTGTGATAAACCAACTGGCGAAGAGTATGCTCAACATCTGCATAGCCATTGATATAGGCTTCTACTGCATCAATTACACGGTCGTCAGCCACTCCTCCTTCAATGATGTCATACCCACTCCAAGGCTGCTTTCCTTTTCTGCTGTCAACAATGAAGTCGAGCCATTCCTTATCGTAAGCATCAAATCGTTTTACCTTGCTGTCTTGTGGTAGAGCGAACTCATAGGTGTTCACTATAGCTTGCTTGGCTCGTCTGATGGTCTTGATACGGCCAGCCCATTTGGAAGCTTGTTCAAACAAAGGCGTAAGATAGAATCCTGGACCGAAATCCAAGTCCTTTCTTCCAATGCTTACTAAAGGATGCTCAACAATGACATTTGAACCATGATATAATATTTGCCTTTCCATTATTCTTTTCTTTCCCAATTTTTAAGTGCTTCGACCACATCATTCGCTACAGCTTCCCGGCTCTCAGTATGTAGAGTGTCATAGCAATCTTGAATGAGACTCTTGATTAGCCCCACCTTATCCAATCGCTTTCTCATTTCAGACGGCGATATACCCATTTTTTGTGCCGAAGCCTCGATAGCCAACACCGTAAAGGCGAGGCGTTCGAACTCTGGGTCATTTTTCAGCAACAGTTCTCTATCTTCCATTCTTTACAAAATATTGTATTTGGATGCAAATTTATAGTTTTTCTCTGATATTCCACTCTATTTCAGAGTTAAATTAAGAAAAACAGCCCGATTTTACTAATTTCTTTACTAAACATTCCTGAATCTCACTCAATTTCTGCACTTTTTGCGATGCAGATTGGAGGCTCTGTGTAAAAACAGAGAAGACCATGATACCCCACAGAGATAATAACGTCGAGTTTGTAATATCTCACCTCTTTGCTCTGCGTTTTCCCCTCTAAGGCACCATGTTAAGTGGTCTGTCGGAACTTCCGACAAACCACTTTTTCTTCCAATTCTCCTTCTTTGAAAATATTGGAAATATGACCACTAATCGTAGCACGGCCTTTATTGAATAATTGCCCAATATTTGATAATCTAGTGAACAAAAAAGCAAGATAAATATAGACAATGTCCTGGAGAATGCGCCAACCCAATTAAAAGTGTCTGTACAAGTCTATGATGATTACTGGCAGAAAATACAAGAACTGTTTGCCAAAGAACGCCAATGGATGACCACACAGATGCAGGGACATATACGCGAGGTCAATTACATGTTTGCCGATGAAAGAAAGTCCGTGAACGTTACAAGGAACATGATGGTTGCTATCTCTGTCACTATGTCCAGTGGTTCGTTTGGTTCTTCTTCGTCCTTGGCTTCTTTGATTTTTGCAGTGTCATTGCTGTGATAATAGCGCAGCACTATGGGAAATGAAATCGCCCAATCTTAGACTGAGGGCTTTAAGTCAGGCGGTTTAAGTTATTCCAACACGCAAAACCAATAGGCGGCTTTGTTCAACTTTGCAATTTGCAATAACCATCTCAATGTTTTTGTGCGACTCAACGAACGCTTAATAAATTGTATATTCTGTTTTGCTCTTCTGCTAATATGCTCTGAATGCATTTTTTTAATTCCTCTTTTAGAGAAGAATCATTGAGGGTTTGGGAAATTCTTTCTTTGATAATATCAGGAACCTCTTCTTCAATATTCTCATAGTTGCCACAAGATTTAATAATTTCACTTATTGATTTCTGTGGTATAAATCCAGGAATTTTACTGATAACACGTTCTTTTTGTTGCCCATCATAAATTTCCCAATATTTCAGATGCTCTTCAACATAGCTTCTTTTCTCTTCCTTGTCTTGTGGTAAATTTTGCATTAAATCCAAAAATGAAGAAAACTCTTCAAGGATAAGTGCATAGCTATTATATATCTTGTTGTATACCAAATTGAATTTGTTTACCGAATTGGATTTTGGCATTAAATCAAGCAAAAGGGTTGCTTTAAATCCTTTTTCATCTATGTCTCGAACTAAATACTTTAACCTTTTTTGCTCCTCATCGTTAAAATGACCATCTAAAAACTTAGCTGCAATATTTGTAATTTCTATATAGTCGAATGAAGCTTGAAAATCAACCAAAGCAGTTCTTAAATCTCTGAGCTTATCCAATTCTTGATTATATTTTATCACAGCAAGTTGAAGGTTTCGGTTTATGATATTTTCATTATGATTCTGCTGATTCTGTTTGTAAAGTATGTAAAGTGCAATTGCAGAAGACAGAATCGCTCCAATATAGCTACCCCAAAAACCAAGCCATGAGGAACTATCTCCTACTGTCGGAAAATATGTAGGAAGCCCCATTAACAAATTTATAATCAAAGGAGTAACTATGATTAACAATATTTGCAGCCAATATTTTCTTATTTGTATTATACCACTTTTCATCATTATCTCTTTTATTCTTCTTTGTAGTTTTTTGCTGCTTCCTGACAACTGTTGTAGTCAAGAAGCCCCCTGTTTTCCGCAATCAAAATGGGATAGATATTCCCTACAATCTGCTTTACAGCACAAGGGAGCAACTGATATTTATATTGCAAAAGGTAAAGTCCTTTATCTGCATTTTCCAGAAGGCAAGACAGCGACAAGGAGTAGTCGTGTTTATATACGCCTCCATTTGTCAAAGCTATATCCACTACTGTATACTTCTTGATTTCTATGCCTGGCATATAACCAATAGGCTTGTCAACCATAGTTTGCAACCAAACATAAACAGTATCACCATTCTCGTATTTTGGATATACAAGATGTTCTTTGAGGAAGCCTATCCTCTGTTTAGCAATTTTCCCGAATGCAGAAATGCCTACTAAAGCGCAAATGATAACGAATAATACATATCTCATCTTATTCATTTTCTATATTTTATCAAATCTTTGCCAGCCATATATATTGGCTGTCCGTCTTTGTATGTTGCATCATTAGACCTTGCCGAAGCAATAATTGCCGCCACGTCAAATTCTCCAAGTGTTATCTCCTCATCGAAAAAATAGCATAGATATCGGTCGTGGTGTGGGGCTGTATAGCCAGTGGCTATCATCTTTTCCTTGGTCATCTCACCGATATTCTTTACACGGAATGCCCAGCGCACACCCTCGTTTTCCTTGCCAAACTCATAAAGCAATACGAACTTGGCATGCTTCACTTGGTCGCGACTCTTTACAACGCCACCTCTGATATCTTTACCGATACGAACATTGTAAGCATCGTCTCGTTTAGAGCCTTGTCTGCCAAATATCCAGTTGAGTTGCTCATATCCATTGAAGCAACCTATCAAAATGTCGGTATTAGCATAGTTCTCCAGATAATGCATCGTGAGGTATTTGTGCTCCACTTTCACGTGCTGCTGTGGTTCTACGATAGGCATTTCGCTTTCAGGGAGTGTCCGTGGATCTATTCCCAAGTCACACTTTGCCACATAAAACGCTTGTTGTAGATTAAACTTCGTGCGTTCGTTCTCGTCAGCCACTCGTTTCATAGCTTCTTCAGCTTCGGCAACGCTCAATTTTAGAACGTTTTGGCAATATTCCTTTTCTTTCTCTGGTTTGCGCAGAGCTAAAGAGTAATATGCCTGACTATAGCCTCGTTTATCTTCCCTATCCTCAAAAGGATGGAACAGTTTGCCCAATACTGTTTGGAAATTCTCCTTGACATAGACGTTGGAATCGACATCGGCATGAGCAGTAATGGCATAGAAATCAAAGTTGTCTTTCAGCATCTGTTGCATCTGCTTTCTGAACAACTGCCGCACCTTGTCACGCCACGCAGCTTTTCTCGATGCATTATTGCGTCCGTAGAGTGCTACCACAAAAAGAAAGTTCACATCGTAGTGCGCCAATAAGAAGGTATCACGATCGAACAGACGATTTTCAAACTGTCGGCTGAGATAGTATTGTTGCCGACGTTGTCCCTTTGGCTTGTTTTCATCAATGAGTTGAATGTCATCGTTTTGCTCCAACGAGTTTTGATTGGCTGATATGAAGAAGTTGGGGATAATGTTGTAACCTTCTGTCACATCGTCACGTAGTTTGATGTGCCCCTGCTGCTCCTCCGTCGTGCCATTGCTGAAGAGGTTTATGTTCCACTGTATCACGTTTCGAGCGTAGGTAAACTGCTTGTAGATGCTTTCCTTGCCAAGGGAATTACCTCGCTTGTAATACTTTGAGTCGCCGATATAGTAGATGGCATCATCGGTGTCATTGTTGGTCAACTCTTGATATTGATACATGTGGTCAACTCGCTTGCCATCTGGCTGGTCTTTCAATTCCTGCGGCAAGTTTTTGTCACCTATCAATTCATCAATGATAGCTTCGAATACGACATGGAAATTCTTCACCAACAAGTACTCTCGCTGGTCAACATTCAATGCTATGTTGTCTGGACGGTCGAAGAATGCATAGCACAACTCCCAAAGTTCTTTGGCTTTGTCGGAGAAATACTTGTACTTGATTTGCTTCAACCGTCTCTTTCCATATCCTCCAAGGAATCGCTTGAATTGTTTCTCTCCCAACAGGTCAAAATTGACGTTCAGCTTCACGGGGAAGCCATAAGTGTCGTAGATGTGCTGCAAGATGCTGAAATAGATTACGAGCAACTCCTCGTCAAAGTTGATGGTACGCTTCTTGTTCACTGGGTTCAGATAACTTACCTCTTGAAGGAGTGATCCATTTGCTTGTTGAACGATGGCTGGGCTTTTGGATATGGTACGTGTCCAATTGATTTTGTTATAGCCACTATGCAGATTCTTTACGATGAACATCACATAGCTTTCGTTGTCCTTGTTCCATTTCAGCAGGGCAAGAAGGACATCCAGAAAAGTATTGGCCTTACGCTTCTTGTGCGTCTTTCCCATCATGGGTGCTTGCTTGTGCAGCACGATACTTGGCGTTGTTTTCTTGCCACCCATGCGGTCATACTCATGGTCTTTGAACACGCAGATGGCTCTGTAAATCCATACACTCAGGTTATAGATGAATGTCTGTTCCTGCTGAGTCAGTTCGTTACAATCATCCGCATTAACCAAGTTTTTGGGGTCAATATGTCCAAATACCTTCTCATCGCCATACTCTCCTTCAAGCAACACCTTAGGCAGAATGAACACGCAGTCATTTACATCTGGGTCGGGATTGAAATAGTAGCCCACATAACTCAGACTCACCTTTCCCTCCACATCTTGAAGCAAACCAAGCCCTTTGAGGACGTTTGCCACGTCTTCATAATCGTATTGGTATTCTTCTATCAGTATGCGCATAACTTAGCCTTTTGATTCTGTTACTTCCCAACCTTGCTGCTTTGCAAAGTCTATGATGAAGCTAATATTGTATTTATTCCACCATGAGAGTACTTTGTACTTAACACCATCGCTTGAGGTTATCTCTTTATTTACAAAGCAGTTCAGATAACTATTTGTAACCTCCTCTGTTCGTGCTAAGACTCCGTGGTACTGGTATTTGTTCTCAACTTTATCCCCGAAATCCAAGGCTTTTTGTAAATCTGCAAAAGTTTCATCAGCATGTTCATTGATGTATTTCTCCACAATTTTTACGCCAAGGTCTTTCTTGGAGAGACGATCATTTCCGTCAAAGGAATACTTGGTATAGTCTATCTTGTTTACAGGGTCATCAAACTCTTCTTGTGGTGGCATTTCGTTACTCTCTTTTTCAAGTATCTTTTCGCCCACAATATTCACTATGAACTTCCTTACGTTTGCCACGTTAACCGTATTGTCGTCATTATAGAAAGCATCAAACGTGGCGCTTTTTGTGGTATCGCTGTTCACATTGAAATACTGTGTGTTGCCGTCCTTAAATACGTCGTTCCATAGGTAAAACATAACCTTGCTCACAAAACGTTCCACGTTTATTGGTTCTCCTTCCTTCATGGGTTTGCAGAAAAAGTAGCCGAGTTTCTTATCGTCGCTGCTGGTCTCATCGGCAATTTTCTCATTCATTGCACTGATAAACGTCCACCAGTCACACGTCTCGTCACCACACTTTATCTTATAGTCCTTCTTTGCATCGGCAATCTTCACATACTTCCAATCCCAGCGACGCTTGAAAGCCGAATCTATCGGGAATAAGCTCTGGTCGCTGGTATTCATCGTAGCCCAAATATAGAAATTGCTGGGCAGCAAGAGAATCTTTCCGCTCTTTATATCTTCCGCCAAGTTGCCAACATAGTCTTTAACTATGCCTTGCAGGTTAAGTTCTTTTGTTAACATGTAGTCTTTTTCTGCCTTAAACGCCTCGGCAATTTCCCTCTGCAAGTCAGCATCTGCCTCAATGGGATATGAGGAGAATCCGTTATCTTGACGGTCAAGAAGCTGGAACAAGTCACCGAATATCTGCGCACAGTTGCCTCGGTTGATTTCCTCTATCACAAGGAACTGTGGAGCTATACCACTTTCGTCACCCTCGGCATACTTCTTCCAAGCGGAAAGATAAGCTTTCAGGAAGGCTTGCTTTACAAACTTATAGGTGATGCGGTCTTCCTTCACCACCCTCGTTGTTCCTTCTTCTTTCACCAAGTGCCCTGACATATCTCTCAATTCCACCTTTGTCATAGTCGGCTTGTAAGCCCCTACAAACGTGGAGTAATCACTGTCGGGATGGAACGTTGTGCGGATAGTGTCGTACACCTTCGTTATCATGTCTATCGCATACGACTTACCTGTGCCAGGAGCACCATAGTAGATTTGCTGAAGGGACTTATTTTTTAAATTCATTGTTTTTATACTTAAAGTGTCTGATTTGAGAAAAGGCCATGTAAAATCATTTACATCAAAAGGAATCTGAGCGTCAAATTTGATATATGCGCAATCTTGCCATAGCATTGAAGACAACCCTTTTGTCATAGGCCATGTGTCATTGACATAGTTTCTATAAAACCACCCTGCCCAATATTCCTTATTGTCGCTTTTAATTATATATACTATTATGGGGTTGTTCTTTTCGTCATAAGAATCTAAAGGAAATCCACTTTTCTCATTCTTCCATATTTCTATGCGATTCTCTTTATTTTGTTCTCGAAGAGAGTTTGAAGAACTTCTTCTTGCTGAGATTATTTCCTTTTGATGTGTTTGTCCTAACGATAAGCTATTGACATAAAACTCCCATTCATAGCCATTTGCGTTTGGTTTTCCATCACTATCGAAGAATTCTTTAAATTCATCATCGCTTATGCACCCCTTGGGAAAATCAATATACGTTTGACTTCCCCCTCCAACTGAATTTATGGTATTTGTAATTGCCTTAAATTCGTTTGATGTAAGTTTTCTAAAAACTAAAGACTCTACATTCATACCTTTTCCTTCTTTTGTAGATATATGAGATATTCTGTCAACTCCAATCCTTTGCTGCTATTGTTGCTACGAAAACGTTTATATCGTATTTCAGAAAGGTCTACATCTCCGTATTGTTGCAAAAATGACATTAATTCATTAATCGAAAGTAGGCCATCTTCACTATAGCTAACAAAAATATTATTGCAGTGTATGTTATTTATTATTTGCTCAAAAGACTTTCGTATCTTTATTTTTGAACAGAAATTGGAATATTGGTCACGCCAAGGTCTTAATCCACTTTCTCCAATAGCTTCTGGCTCATCTTCTCTTGCAAGAGTTTCAAGAATGTGATAATTTGCTGCATATTGCCTTTTTATATAAGGCGGATCTATGTAACAAACATCAGCTTCCAATTCACCGGCAATCTCCTCGGCATATCCTTTTCTTATCTCATGCCCTACTATATTAGAATTTGTTTCAAATATTGTAGGAGTCAATCGAATAGAATCTTCCGCACGTTTGACAAAATGTGACAGATAGTGTCCGTATGTCCCAGCTATATTTGCAATATCATTTGCGGCCATAATTAAATCATGGAGCAGAAGAGAATGTTCTATATCGTTAGTCAGTCCCTTTGAATGCCACGTTTTTATTGTATTTCGGATAGCGTCAATTTTTTTTGCATTATCAGAAGTAAAATACATACGCGGTTTGCATCCTGCTGATGGAATTCCGCTTGGCGAATATTCTTTTGCAAAGAAACCTGAAATGGGCGACACGGAATTAAGATATTCAAGTACACTATCGTATCCATTTTTTAAATTTATGACAGACGAAAGCTTTTCGAATTTCGGAGCGGCATTCAAAAGTAAATTCACCACTAAATGGTGATATGAGTATGTCATGACATCTGAAGCAATGACCCGATAGCCATGCTTACGCAATGCTAACGAAAAAAGTCCCGTTCCTGCCATTAAATCTATGACAGAACGGGCGTCGGGGCAATGTTGTTGAATTTTGTCTATCAATATCCCCGCCAACTTATCTTTAGAACCTATATATCTATATCCCATTTTTGAATATTTCGTTTATTGATACTTTCAAAAGCCTTTTAAAAGGTATCATTTGTTGAACTTCGCTTATAGCTTTGTAGATGATCTCATAATTGCTTTTTCTTATTCCAAATAGTTTTGCAATTAGATGTTCTATTTTTGCATCTGCGTCAGTTGAAAAATTATCCCCATTGACCTTCGAGTTATTTCTTACAATCTCTGTTATCTGAGTAAGGCAGTCCCTTGTATCTGCATCGTTTACATCAATATTGGGAAATGGCAGAGATGCGACCGATTTTTGTGAAAGATAAGCATGCGTCTTCCATCCATTACTCCCCATAGTTTTTATGATGTAGTACGTAATTATCCTTGAGTTCAGGACGGCCAAGATTACCTCGTTTGTTACTATCGGATCGATATTATTTTTACGTTTTATGATGTAAACTACCTGATTAGTTAAACAATCTCCGTAATCTATGCCTGCCGTTATACCAACGCCAGTCTTCCGAACTAGGATTTTTGGTCCGTAGTAGAGTGCTTGTTCTTTATAGTTGATGCCTCGAATACCAAGTTCAATATATTGTTTGGCACTTGTACCATAACGATATACATCTTCACCTACAATAATCTTTTTACAACCCAATGTAGGCTCGTTGAATATGATTGTCCTAGAAGAAAAGGAAGACACCAATCCTTCATGTTGACAATGTGGACATTTAACGATGCTTTCATTAATGTTTCTTTGGGCAGGAAAATACTTTTGGCAACAGGGGCACTTTGTAACGACTCCCTTTTTGGATAGTTCTACACCTCGTTGACTTTTAGTTACATCACTTATCTTTTGACATGAATTCAATATTTGTGTTAGAGCAGAATCACACCTAGTAATATCCGTATAAAAAGCATAACCGTTATCTACCATCATTTTTGATGGTATCATACATGTACATTGAGTTATAGCCGTATCTAAGGTCACCTCGCCCCTTATCACCTTCTTTTTAAGATAATTGGTCAAATGGGCACAAGAAATTTTATGGCTATTATTACAAATACATTTAATTCCAAAAATTAGAGATACAGCAATGTTGATGTCTGGGAATATTCCTTCTCCTAATCTTACAATTTGTTTTATTGTAGTATTCTCAAAAAGGAATTTTCTGACTGGTTTATGCTCTTCGTTATATATAGAATCTGGTACTATAAAACCAAAGCATCCGTTGCTGTTCAGATTTTGAATACAAAGTTCAATAAATAGGTCGTATATATCAAACTGCCCTTTAGCTGTTTTGAAGTCTACCGAAAGATTTTTATACATCTCCTTGTCTGCCCCCCAAGGTGGATTGCATACAATGAAGTCTATTCCGTTTGGAAAATATTTTTTCGAGAGTTCTGTCCAACCGTCAACGGATTTCATTTCCTGGCAAGGATAGAGCGCATCGCAATGTATAAACGAAGAAGTCATATTCTCTGCGGAAAATATTTCTTTTGACACATTGATAGCATTTTGTTCAATATCAATACCAACATAGCCTGTATGCAAGCCTTTCCGTTTTGATTCAGAAAGAAAAGCATACAACAACGCACTTTCTCCTACAGCAGGGTCTAACACAACGTATTGCTTATCCTTTTCAATTTTTTTCATTGACAAGGTTTGTTTTGCTAGATATTCTGAAAGTGAAGAAGGTGTATAGAATGCACCAAGTGCCTTTTGCTTTTGTAAACTATATTGCATTTATCTATATCATTATTTCACTAATAATCCCCGATTGTATAATGTCAGTAAGCTTTTTGTTCAGTTCCGTAGAAGCATCCAATGCTGCTACCACTCTGTTGTATTCTTCTCTGGGCACATAGTCTGGGGCATCGGAGACACCGAGTATTTTGTCTAAAGCTGGATGTACAGTAATCGGGATTGGTATTATTCCTTTTTCCCAATTTTGCACAATTCTAAAGTGTACTCCCTATTCGCTTGCTAAAGCGGTTTGAGATAGCTTGGCCTTTAGCCTAGCTTCCCTTAGTATTTCTTTATTCCTTTGCATATTACACAAATTTTGTATGCAAAGATACTAAATAATACACAAGTACGAATAGAAATCCTTGAAATTTATGAAAGTTTATCATATTAGAACACACTATATGCGTGTTGAGTTTTCACTATTTGTTGTCAGTTTCTATTTCCTAAATCGGAGATGAGAATAAAGCAAATCTCTCAAAATTTGCCAATGACATTCCCCCAATCTGATAGAATGAAACTGCATATCAAGCAGCTCGACAATATGGAAATTGGCGAACAATACCACCTTCTTGAAAGCTACAAGATGACCAACCTTGGTGTCATATGGATTGATATAGCCAAACAGCGTAGTCGCATTTGCTATCCTATCACTGTGCAATATATCATGATTGTTTATTCTATAGTCGGAACCGAAATAGCGAAGAAAGGCTTAATTTTTTCTGGAACTCGGATATTTACACCGACAATTAGAGCGAATTTACACCGACATTATCTTTGCCTTCATGCCTTATAATACCTGTTATTTTCATTACCGCCAAATCTTTTCTCCGTTCTTGAAGTCTCCGACATGGTTACCGACAAAGTCTCCGACATTTATTGTCAGTAACCAACTCTAAACAAAAAGATAACATACTAGTTTTCAATTATTTTTCTTTCCGACATGTTACCGACATGTCTCCGACATTTATCTCCGACATTTACATCGGCATTACCGCCACTATTACCGCCACATTACCGCCACATTACCGCCAAAACAATATTTGCACCGACATTTTACACCGACATTTACACCGACAAAACAGCAGCAACCTTCAGCGTTCACAGACCAGCAGCTAATTTGATTACTTTCGCAAAATTATCCCAAAAGGGATAAGAACAGAAGAAAAAGGATTACACATTATTATATATAGGAATTCTTTGGGAAAATGGTGGGCATAACATTATTGAATATCAACAACTTAAAAGTTTTATTGTGCAAGTTGTGGCTATTTCATTATGCAAGTTGAGGCATTTTCATTGTGCAAGTTGAGGCAATTTCATTGTGCAAGTTGTGGCATTTTCATTGTGCAAGTTGAGGATTTATCATACTAAAAAAATGGTGTTTCATTCCTCAAAATGAAACACCATTGACCTAAATTTTATGCTGATAATCGAATTTCGCAATTAGTTGCTATAAGCACTCTCACCATGCTCGTAGATGTCGAGACCTTCCTCCTCTACTCGCTTGTCAACACGTACACCTACACTCTTATCTACTACCTTGAAGATAATATAGGTAACTACTACGCTGTAGATGATGCTTACCACGGTGGCTACAACCTGAACCCAAAGCTGATGCCAGTCGCCATAGAGGGCACCCTGTACACCTTCGGCTCCAGTTACATATCTTGTGGCGAAAACACCGGTGAGGATAGAACCCAGAATACCACCCATACCATGAACACCAAAGGCATCGAGGGCATCATCATACTTGAACTTCTCCTTTACTACCGCTACCATGAAGAAGCAGACGATGGTGGAAATGATACCGATGCAGAAAGCTCCGAAAATATCGGTACTGCCGGCTGCAGGAGTGATGGCTACCAGTCCGGCTACAGCACCGGTACAAGCACCTACCGTAGTTGGCTTCTTGTTCACAATCCAGTCGATGAGCATCCAGGTAGTGGCTGCTGCAGCTGTGGCGATATGAGTTACGAGGAAGGCATTGGCTGCCAGACCATCGGCTGCCAGACCGCTACCGGCATTGAAACCGAACCATCCCAACCAGAGGAATGACATACCCATGAACACGAAGGTGATGTTGTGAGGTGTGATAGGATGACCCGCACGGTAATCATCTCGCTTGCCTACACAGAGTGCCATAACCAAAGCGGCTACACCGGCATTTATATGAACCACGGTACCACCCGCAAAGTCGATGGCTCCCATCTCCTGCAGGAAACCGCCACCCCATACCCAGTGGGCCATTGGAAGATAAGCGATGATAACCCAAAGGATGGTGAAAAGTACGTAACCGCTGAACTTCACGCGCTCGGCAAAGGCACCGAGAATCAAGGCTGGAGTAATGAGGGCGAACATGCACTGGAACATAGCAAAGGTGAGTTCCGGAATGCCTGTAGGCATGATGGCATCCAAGCCGATGCCGTGAAGAAAACATTTATCGAAACCACCGATGACGCAAGCCAAAGGATTGCCCGAATCGGCATATTCTGTAGAGAAAGCCCAGGAATAACCGAAGGCTACCCATATCAGACTGACTACTGCCACGATGAAAACCGTCTGCATCAGGATGCTGAGAATATTTTTCTGGCGCACCAAACCACCATAAAAAAGTGCTATACCCGGGATTGACATCAAAAGCACCAAGATGGTTGCCATGATCATCCACGCTGTGTTACCCGTATCAAGTGTCGTCAATAATAAACTGCTCATAAAAATATCTTATAGTTAAATTAGAATACAATATTATAATATAGCCTCTCAAATATAAGCTTCAATACCCAATCATAAAGTTCAATGTTCAAACCTCAAAATTCAAAGTATCTTTATTCCTCTTTCTCAGCGTTATACAATGCGATGTCGCCTCGTTCGCCGGTTCTGATTCTTACCGTATCGAGTACAGGAATCACGAAGATTCTGCCGTCTCCTACTTCACCTGTCTGGGCAGCCCCCTGGATGGCGGCGATGGTTGGTTCCACGTTCTTGTCACGAACCACGATGTTCAGGAGCACACGCTCGATGCTGCTGGTATCATACATCACACCACGGTAAATGCGAGCCTGGCGCATTTTACCCTCACCTCTTACATTATAATAAGAGAACCACTCGATGTCTGCTGCTAAAAGCGCCTTCTTGACATCCTCGAATCTAGACTTGCGGATAATTGCCTCAATCTTCTTCATAATCCTTTAATAATTAATAATGTGTTAATACTTCTATTGATTGTCTCTTTTCGAAAACGGACCTTCATGGGTTGCAATTTAAATCAAGCCTTTCATTTACATTATGTTCGTTTTCGACTGCAAAATTAATACATTCTGTCAGCATTTTAAAAAGAATACAAACATTTCGCTTTTACTTTTTGTCGAACATTTTAAATTTATCGAGGCTTATCATATTCTCCTTACAATTTGTAAGGCAGAAAGTACTTTTATGATACAAATTGTAAGATTGCAAAAAATAATCAAGATTCTGTATTTATTTTCTTGCATATTTCAACAAATCGTCGTACCTTTGCAACCGAAATCAAACAAATAGTCATCGAAATATTCGAAAGACTAGCAAAAAGTCAATTCTCAAAAGAGATAAGACATGAGAGATAAAAGAAGAGTATTCAAATATAAAGAACAACGCAGATGAAAGAAACAGTTCATTTTACAAAGATGCAGGGAGCGGGTAACGACTATATCTATATAGATACCCAACAATACAACATTCCTGACCCAGAGAAAGCGGCAATTGTCTGGAGTGCTTATCACACGGGCATAGGAAGCGACGGACTGGTTCTCATCGGAAAGCCGCACGACGGCATAAGAGCAGATTATTCTATGCGTATCTTCAACGCCGATGGTTCAGAAGCGATGATGTGCGGCAATGCAAGCCGATGCATCGGTAAGTATCTTTACGAAAAAGGATTGACCCGAAAGGACACCATCCGACTGGAAACGCTTTCGGGTATCAAGATATTGAAACTTCATCTTCAGGATAATAAAGAAGTTGTGGAATCGGTAACAGTAGACATGCTGAAACCCAAACTTGAAAATCCCGAGCAATTCATAGGTCCTTCGGTGCTCGAAGCTGACGGCAGAAAATTTGAAGGCACCTATGTTTGCATGGGTAATCCGCATTTCGTTACCTTCGTGGATGACATCGACACCATCGACATCGCCCATTATGGTAAAATCCTGGAAAGAGACAAGGCATTTCCCCAGAGATGCAACATAGAATTTGCACAAGTAACTGACACAGACGTCATAAGGACACGAGTTTGGGAAAGGGGAAGCGGAATAACAATGGCTTGCGGAACAGGAGCCTGTGCCACAGCCGTAGCCGCAGCCCTTACCAAGCGTACTGGCAGAAAAAGCAGTATCGTGATGGATGGCGGAACGCTGGAAATAGAATATAGCGAGGCTGATGATCATGTCTACATGACGGGACCTGCAGCCTTCTCATTCGAAGGAGAAATCCAGTTGGAGTGTTGAATGTGGAATGTTGAATGTTGAATTTAGCTGCGCCCACAAAGTCTCAAGAGTGTTGAATGTGGAATGTTGAATGTTGAATTTAGCTGCACCCACAAAGTCTCAAGAGTGTTGAATGTGGAATGTTGAATGTTGAATTTAGCTGCACCCACCAAGTCAACATTCAACACTCAACACTCAACATTTAAAAAAGAAAACGCAAACTTAAATAACAAATGGTCGATAATGACCACAAATAAAAGGAGAAACAAAATATGGCATTAGTTAATGAACATTTCCTGAAGTTGGCCAACAACTACTTGTTTGCCGACATTGCAAAGAAGGTGAACGCCTACAAGATTGCACATCCAAAGCAGCGTGTAATCAGTCTGGGCATCGGTGACGTAACCCAGCCTCTCTGCCCTGCCGTCATTAAGGCGATGCACAAGGCTGTAGACGAGATGGCTGAGCAGGCTTCCTTCAGAGGCTACGGTCCGGAGCGAGGCTACGACTTCCTCCGCGAGGCTATCATCAAGAACGACTTTCTGCCACGTGGCATTCATCTCGACGCCAACGAGGTATTCGTAAACGATGGAGCCAAGAGTGATACAGGAAATATCCAGGAGATTTTGAGATGGGATAACAACATCGGCGTCACCGACCCGATTTATCCGGTTTATATAGACTCTAACGTGATGATAGGTAGAGCGGGAATCTTCGAGAACGGCAAGTGGAGCAATGTAACCTACATGCCTTGTGATGAGAGCGACGACTTCATCCCTCAGATTCCAGACCACCGTGTGGACATGATTTATCTCTGTTATCCAAACAACCCTACGGGTACGGTTATCTCGAAAGAGGAACTCAGAAAATGGGTAAATTACGCTATCAAGAACGAAAGCATCATCCTCTATGATGCAGCCTACGAGGCATATATCACTGACCCGGAAATTCCTCATTCTATCTACGAGATTCGTGGAGCCAGAAAGGTAGCGATAGAATTCCACAGTTATTCGAAGACTGCCGGATTCACCGGTGTGCGTTGTGGTTACACCATCGTTCCTAAAGAGTTGAAGGCAAAGACATTGGCAGGTGAGGAAGTGGCATTGAATCCTATCTGGGATCGCCGCCAGTGCACCAAGTTTAATGGTACAAGCTATATCAGCCAGCGTGCTGCCGAAGCCATCTACACCCCTGAGGGTAAGGAACAGGTGAAGGCAACCATCAATTACTATATGGAGAATGCCCACTTCATGAGAGCAGAACTCCAGAAACTCGGCTTGAGAGTATATGGCGGCGAGAATGCACCTTATCTCTGGGTGAAGACGCCAAACAATACACCTAGCTGGAAATTCTTCGAAGAGATGCTTTATGGTGCCAGTGTAGTCTGCACTCCAGGTGTCGGCTTCGGTCCATCGGGCGAAGGTTACATCCGACTCACCGCCTTCGGCGAGCATGAGGACTGCAAGGAAGCCATGGAGAGAATAGCCAAATGGCTGGGAAAATAATTCAACATTGAACATTAAACATTAAATTATATAAGGTATGAGCAACTTAAGATTTGAAGCTGTTTCAGAGGCTTCCAAGAGAAAGCCTGTTGAGGTAACCGCTCCTAGCGAGCGACCAAGTGAATTCTTCGGAAAGAAGGTATTCAACCGACAGAAGATGTACAAGTATCTCCCTGCAGATGTCTATGAGAAACTGGTAGATGTCATCGACAACGGAGCACGTCTCGACCGTAACATCGCCAACGCCGTAGCCAAAGGCATCAAGCAGTGGGCTGACGAGAATGGCGTAACCCACTACACTCACTGGTTCCAGCCATTGACAGAAGGTACTGCAGAAAAGCACGATGCCTTCATCGAGCATGATGGCAAGGGTGGTATGATCGAGGAATTTTCAGGCAAGTTGCTCGTTCAGCAGGAGCCTGATGCATCATCTTTCCCATCTGGCGGTATCCGCTCAACCTTCGAGGCTCGCGGTTATTCTGCATGGGACCCAACATCTCCTGTATTTATCATCGACGATACACTCTGTATCCCTACCGTCTTCATCTCTTACACAGGTGAGGCTCTCGACTATAAAGCTCCATTGCTCCGTGCATTGCACGCTGTAAACGTAGCTGCTACAGATGTTTGCCACTACTTCAACCCTGATGTCAAGAAAGTTATTTCCAATCTCGGTTGGGAGCAGGAGTACTTCCTGGTAGATGAAAGCTTGTATGCTGCACGTCCTGACCTGATGCTGACAGGCCGCACCCTGATGGGTCATGATTCTGCCAAGAACCAGCAGATGGACGACCACTACTTCGGCGCCATTCCTGAGCGTGTTCAGGCATTCATGAAGGATTTGGAAATCCAGGCTCTTGAACTCGGTATTCCTTGCAAGACCCGTCACAACGAGGTAGCACCAAACCAGTTTGAGTTGGCACCTATCTTCGAGGAGACCAACCTTGCCGTTGACCACAACATGCTCCTGATGAGCTTGATGAAGAAGGTTGCTCGCCATCACGGTTTCCGCGTACTTCTCCATGAGAAGCCATTCGCAGGCATCAACGGTTCCGGTAAGCACAACAACTGGAGTCTCGCTACAGATACAGGCATCCTGCTTCATGGTCCTGGCAAGACACCAGAGGATAACCTCCGTTTCGTAGTCTTCATCACAGAGACTTTGATGGGTGTATACAAGCACAACGGTTTGCTCAAGGCATCTATCATGAGTGCAACCAATGCGCATCGTCTGGGCGCCAACGAGGCACCTCCAGCAATCATCTCTTCATTCCTCGGCAAGCAGCTGACCGACCTTCTCGAGCACATTGAGAAAGCCGACAAGAAGGATCTCTTCACCGTAGCTGGCAAGCAGGGCATGAAGTTGGATATCCCTGAGATTCCAGAGTTGATGATTGATAACACTGACCGTAACCGTACATCACCATTCGCCTTCACCGGTAACCGTTTCGAGTTCCGTGCCGTAGGTTCTGAGGCTAACTGTGCATCAGCAATGATCGTATTGAACACAGCTGTAGCCGAGGCTTTGACCGACTTCAAGAAGCGTGTGGATGAGTTGATTGCCAAGGGTGAGGATAAGACATCTGCCATCATCGACATCGTTCGTCAGGATTTGAAGACCTGCAAGCCAATCCGTTTCGACGGCAATGGTTACTCAGATGAGTGGGTAGAGGAAGCAGCTAAGCGTGGTCTGGACTGCGAGAAGAGCTGTCCTAAGATTTTCGAGCGTTATCTCGACCCTGCCTCTATCAAGATGTTCGAGGATATGGGCGTCATGAAGAAGAACGAGTTGGAAGCCCGTAACGAGGTGAAATGGGAGACCTACACCAAGAAGATTCAGATTGAGGCTCGTGTAATGGGCGACTTGAGCATGAACCACATCATCCCTGTGGCTACTCACTATCAGAGCCAGTTGGCTAAGAATGTGGAGAACATGATTGATATCTTTGGCGACGAGGAAGGCAAGAAGTTGACAGCCCGCAACATCAAGATTATCAAGAAGATTGCTGAGCGCACTCAGATCATCGAGACAGGTGTTGAGGAGTTGGTAAATGCCCGCAAGGTTGCCAACAAGATTGAGAATGAGCACGATAAGGCGATAGCTTATCATGACACGGTAGCTCCAAAGATGGAGGAGATCCGTTATCAGATTGACAAGTTGGAGTTGGCTGTAGCCGATGAGCTCTGGACCTTGCCTAAGTATCGTGAACTCCTGTTCATCCGCTAATCAGCAATGTCTTCCAACATAAGACATATTTCTGACAGATAAAAAAAACAAAGCTCTAACAAGAGCTACTCTTCATCAGATATAACAATTGAACGATCAATCTATTTCTTTTATTGGTTGTTTAAGTTTGCGCGGAGTGTGGTTGTGAAATCACGCTCCGCTTTTTTTCACAAAAAAGCCTACACCTAAGTACACTCTGTATTTAGGAAATACTACCTGCCTCGGTATCAGAATCTAATCATACACATTTCTCCATCAGCACAAAGGTGATGAAACCCAGGAGAAGGGCGTAGGTGGCTTGTTTCTGGAAGCCATGGGCATGGGTTTCTGGAATCATCTCATCGCTCGTTACATAGAGCATGGCGCCACCGGCAAAGCCCAGCATCACGGGGAGGAAGGTGGTAGAGGCTGAACCCAAACCGAAACCCAACAGAATGCCTACCACTTCGAGCAGGGCGATGAAGATGGAAATGAAGAAGGTACGGACTGCTGTAACACCTGCCATCATCAAAGGAGCGATAATCACCATACCCTCAGGGATGTTCTGCAGGGCGATACCGAAGGAAACGCCCCACTCCGTTGCGCCTTCTGATGAACAGACACTCACTCCAGCAGCCATGCCTTCGGGCAGTTTATGTAGGGCTATCGCCATCACGAAAAGCATCACATGACTGAGCCTGGCATTGTTGCGATGCTCCTCGGGATCTAGTCCCGTGATATGATGAAGATGGGGAGTCACCAGATCGAGCACGTTCAGAAACAAGGCTCCTGCCATCACGCCGATTACTACCAGCCACCAAAGCCTGGTCTGTTCGAAGGCTGGCACTATCAGTCCCAATGTGGAAGCTGCCAGCATGATTCCAGCACAATATCCCAATACGGCATCGTTCCATTTGTGAGGCAACTCCTTGACGAAGAATCCCAAAATGGCACCTATAATCGTGGCACCGCAAAGCCCGGCAGCACTAATCAATACGTTTGTCATAATCAATATAATATATCGAAGTTATCCAGTTAAACACATGAAGATGCAGATACATCATAGAAGAAAAAAGCATGGACAACCATCACGGTCATCCATGCCCATCTATTTCGTATCTGATCTATTCTATTTTTATAAAATGTGTATGTTATGGTGAAATTGGTGTTTTCCAATTTCATATCATCATTCCTATTTCAACTTCTTATAACCATAAGCTGCGTTATTGCCCAACTGCTCTTCGATGCGGATAAGCTGGTTGTACTTAGCCATACGGTCGGTACGGCTCATAGAACCCGTCTTAATCTGACCAGAGTTTGTTGCTACAGCAATATCAGCAATTGTTGTATCCTCGGTTTCACCAGAACGATGGGAAGTAACGGTGGTGTAACCATGGCGATGAGCCATCTCGATAGCATCCAGTGTCTCGGTGAGAGAACCAATCTGGTTTACCTTGATGAGGATAGAGTTGGCAGCACCCATCTTGATGCCCTTCTCCAGGAACTTCACGTTGGTAACAAAGAGGTCGTCACCTACCAACTGGCAACGATCGCCGATGGCAGCAGTCAACTTCACCCAATTGTCCCAATCGTTCTCGTCAAGGCCATCCTCGATAGAATCGATAGGATATTTGGTAATCAGTTCTTCCAGGAACTTGATCTGCTCAGCAGCAGTCAGTTTTTTACCATTAGGATCCTTCTTCTTGCCATCCTTCAACTGGCGGTAATCGTAGAACCACTCACCATTTTCCTGAACGGCAAACTCGCTGGCAGCACAGTCCATGGCAATTTTCACATCCTTTCCTGGCTCATAACCGGCATCCTTGATAGCCTGGCAGATGCTGTCTAGCGCATCCTCAATACCATCGAGTGCAGGAGCAAAACCGCCCTCATCACCTACGGCAGTAGAAAGACCGCGGCTCTTCAATAGCTTAGCCAAGGCATGGAACACCTCAGCACCCATACGGATAGCCTCCTTCTCGGAAGGAGCACCCACAGGACGGATCATGAACTCCTGGAAAGCGATAGGCGCATCAGAGTGAGCACCACCATTGATGATATTCATCATAGGAACAGGAAGGGTGTAAGTATTGCAACCGCCAATGTAGCGATACAATGGGATGTGGAGATACTCAGCAGCAGCATGAGCCACAGCCAAAGAAACACCGAGGATGGCATTGGCACCCAGATTAGACTTGGTCTTGGTACCGTCGAGTTCCAACATCTTATAATCGATGGCACGCTGCTCCAAGGCAGAGAAGCCAACCAAAGCAGGCGCAATTACCTGATTCACATTCTCTACTGCCTTCAAGACGCCCTTGCCGCCATAGCGGTTCTTGTCACCATCACGAAGTTCCAGCGCCTCGTTCTCACCAGTGGATGCACCAGAAGGAACCGATGCACGACCTACGACACCTGACTTCAAAGAAACTTCAACCTCTACTGTAGGATTGCCACGAGAATCCAAGATTTCTCTTGCATGAACATTTTCGATAATCATAATACTATAATACTTTTAATTACGTTAAACATTTTTTCCGAGTGCAAATTTAGGTATTATCTGACAAATCTCCAAATTTCGGACATCATCAAAAGTAGGTATCGCCCGAAAATACCTACATATAGGTAAGGAGAGGCATGGAAATTTGAGATGCTACCCAATTGTCATTTTGTTTTAATTTTATCAATCAGTCCTTCGAAATCCTCCTTTTGCATAGCCCCCATCTGCACAGATGGTTTGCCTTTCACGGGGATGAAGAGGAAGGTAGGGATGCTGCTGATACCGAAAACAGAAGCAAGTTCGGACTCCTGGTCGATATCCACCTTATAGAAATCTATCTTGCCGGCATATTTCCCGGCGAGAGATTCCACTACAGGAGCCATCATCTTGCAAGGACCACACCAGGTGGTATAGAAATCGATGACGGCAGGACGGGAACCGGCAAAGACCCACTCATCCGGATGAGCCTCGTAATCCATAATCTTTTTTCTGAAATCAGATGTGGTGAGATATTGCACCTTGGCAGTTTCAGTTTTCTCAGACTTCTTTTCAGCCGTTTGAGAAGAAACAGCAGGTGCTTTCCTGTTCTGAGAACAAGAAACAAGAAATGGTAGAAATAAAACAGCTGCTAATATGATTTTCTTCATCGTTTTTTCGTTGCTTTAATTTGATAGGGTATGCCATTAGTCTATAACACACCCTCTTATAAATAATCACTATTCACTAATCACTACTCCTAATCCTTCAAAGAATAAGTAACGGTAGTAACAACCCTTACCTTTTTAATATATGGGGTATTGGAATCGCGGTCTTCGATAGAGAACTGGCCCTGGTCAGCATTCATAATCTTGTCTATCTTACTCTTGCTGTTCTCAGCAAACTGGGTAGCAGTCTGCTCAGCATTCTCTATCGCCTCCTGCATCATCTTAGGTTTCATCTGCCGGAAGGCAACATACTCATACTTCACCGGATTCTCGTAACCACCATCCACAATGGCAACACCTTTCTGAAGCAGATCACCCTGACGGGCAATGATACTGCGGACCAGTTTCACATTCTTGGATGTAACCGTGATGATGGAAGTAATGTTATAACGATACCCCTGTCGGTTTTCGCCATATCGTTCAGCATTGAGGTCGATGACCACAGGCGCATTCACGTTGATTTCATTAGTCTTTACACCATTCTCCACCAGGAAGTTTCTGATGGTTCTCGTGGTGGCATTGATTTTTTGATAGAGTTCAGGCAGGTCATTGCCTATTTCCTTGGAAACGATAGGCCACGTCACCTTATCAGCCTCCACCTCCTTTTCGGCAAGGCCTTTCACTACAACCTTTCGGTCTTTACTAATCACACTTTCAAGTCCCGACTTGATACAAAATCCAAGCATGATGATGCCGATGGTTAAAATCACGGCTTGCTTAATACCAGAATTGATGTTCATAATTAGTCCTCCATTATTAAGTTGTTAAAATTGAGTTTCCATTCTATCTCAGATTGAGTTGCAATTTGAGTTTTCAAAGATACAATAAAAATATAGAAAAACGACACTTTATAATGATAAAATATGCTAAAACAGCCCATATCAACCCATAAGCACCATTTTTTCTGCCTAAAAACTTGCATATATTACCAAAAAAAACTATCTTTGCACTATCTTTGCAATAAAACATTTCTAGCCAAAAACAATAAAATGGATTACAACATGATTGGGACCGCATGGTCGTTACTGCCTCCTATCGTCGCCATTGCTCTGGCGCTGAAGACAAAGGAGGTCTATTCTTCTCTTTTTATCGGTATCATACTGGGTGCCGTTCAATATTGCATTTCGATGGGAACAGGTTTCGACGGATTCCTCGTTCACCTGACAAACCACACTGTAGGTGAAGGCGATGATGCCAAGGCATACGGTTTGATACATTGCCTTTCTGACCCATGGAACGTGGGCATTCTGGTGTTCCTGGTGGTATTAGGCAGCATCGTTTCATTGATGAACAAAGCGGGTGGTTCGGCTGCTTTCGGCCGTTGGGCTTCCAAACACATACACTCGAAGATTGGGGTGCAGATTGCTACCATTCTGCTCGGCATTCTGATATTCATCGATGATTACTTCAACTGCCTTACCGTGGGTTCGGTGATGCGCCCTATCGCAGTGCGCAACGGTGTTACCAAGGAGAAGCTGGCTTATCTCATCGATTCTACAGCCGCTCCCGTCTGCATCATCTCCCCTATCTCGAGTTGGGCAGCTGCGGTATCGGGCTTCGTATCAGGAGGTGAGAACGGACTGGCGCTTTTCTGCAAGGCGATACCTTTTAATTTCTACGCATTCTTTACCATCCTCTTTATATTTGGCATCGTGATACTGGGCTTCGACTTCAAGGCGATGAGCAAGTATGATGCAAGACTGAAGGAATGGTACGAACGAACCAATGGCGGGAAACTCGATGAAGTGAGCGATACCAAACTGCAGATTGTTGAGCATGGTGTGGGAGCCAAACAGGAAGAGGATTCCAAGAACAAGGGAACCGTGAGCGACCTGGTGATTCCAATCATCATGCTGATTATCTTCTGCATGACGGGCATGGTATATTCGGGCGGATTCTTCGATGCCGATAATGCCAACTATCTCAACTTTGTGGATTCCTTTGCTGCGAGCAATGCCTCTGTAGGCTTGGTAATCGGTTCATTGGCTTCCCTGATTCTTACCATCATGATGTTTACCATTCGCAAGACCTTGCCTTTCGATGAGGCGATGAGTAGTCTCATCAAGGGTTTTGAGGCGATGGTACCAGCCATTCTGATTCTTACTTTGGCATGGACGCTGAAGAGTATGACCGACTCGCTGGGTGCGGCAGAATATGTATCATCGGTTGTAGCGAGCAGTGCCTCAGAACTTCAGATGCTTCTTCCGGGCATCATCTTCCTGGTAGCAGGCTTTCTGGCATTTGCAACGGGTACCTCCTGGGGAACCTTCGGTATTCTGATTCCTATCTGCATCGCCGTATTCCCTGGTGCTGATCCTTTGCGCATCATTTCTATCTCGGCATGTATGGCTGGTGCGGTATGTGGCGACCATATCTCTCCTATCAGCGATACCACCATCATGGCGAGTGCAGGAGCGGAATGCAAGCATGTACATCATGTATCATCACAGTTGCCTTACGCCCTGACTGTGGCTACCGTCAGTTTCCTCACCTTCATTGTAGCGGGATTCACTCATACGCTGGGTATGGTAACGAGTGCCATCATCTCGTGGATATTCGGTGTTGCCATGCTTGGTTTTGCTTTATATTATTTAAATAAGCGCCAAAAAGGTAAATAGTTCTTAATTTATTTGTATATTTGAAATATTTTCAATACCTTTGTCTAAGAATTTAATAAAGAACATATTAATAACTTAATACAGAATACATTATGAAGGAATTAAAAGGAACAAAGACAGAGAAGAACCTCCAGGAGGCTTTCGCTGGTGAGTCACAGGCTCGTAACAAATATACCTATTTTGCAAGCAAGGCAAAGAAGGACGGTTTTGTACAGATAGCTAATATCTTTGAGGAGACAGCTGCTAACGAGAAGGAGCACGCTAAGTTGTGGTTCAAGTATCTGGAGGGCGGTGCTATCCAGGATACAGAGAAGAACCTGGAAGCTGCTGCCAATGGTGAGCACTATGAGTGGACCGATATGTATCCACGCATGGCAAAGGAGGCTCGTGAAGAGGGCTTCAACGAGATTGCAGCTAAGTTTGAGATGGTTGCTCAGATTGAGAAGCATCATGAGGAGCGTTATCGCAAGCTCTTGAAGAACGTACAGGACAAGCTCGTCTTCTCTCGTGATGGCGACTGCATCTGGCAGTGCTCTAACTGCGGACATATCGTAGTAGGCAAGAAGGCTCCTGAGGTTTGCCCAGTCTGCAACCACCCACAGAGCTACTTTCAGATTGAAGCACAGAATTACTAATTCTTGCTTGAGACGAAATATCTAACAGAACATATATAAATAAGAGAGGGTGTGTCATGGCCTTATGACACACCCTCTTTTTTATGATTTAGCTTGAATCATTTCCAACATGATTTCTATCAACCTTGGAACACCATACTGTTCTACCTCGTCCTCTTTCACCCAGATATAATCATCAGGGAGCAGGGGGCGGGTTTCTGTTTCCTGCAGATAGAAGTCGGCAAGGAGGATGCGATGGGTAAGTACATGCTTCACATCCTTAGCCAGGAGAAAAGGATTATGGACAAAGGCAGGCAGTTGCGGAGCATCTGATGCGTTATATGGTTCCCACAATCCTTGCCAGATATCACCCTCGCCGCGACGGTGGATAGCCACTTCGCCTTTACACCTTATATATATATAGGAGAGATGGCGCGTTTTCACCTTCAGTGTCTTGTTCTTCACCGGCAACTCCTCTACCCTTCCAGTCCTCAACGCCTCACAGGTTTCGGCAAACGGACAGACAAGACATTTTGGAGATTGAGGAGTGCACTGGATAGCTCCGAAATCCATCATGCCCTGGTTATAGGCAGCAACAGGCGATAATGCTGTATCAGAAAGTTGCAGAGCAGACGAAGCAGGCAAGAGTGATTGAGCCAACGCAGCAAACTCTTTTTTCCCCTGCGTTGAGTTGATAGGAGTATCTATTCCGAAGTAACGTGAAAGAACCCGGTACACATTGCCATCTACTACTGCCGCCAGAATATCAAAGGCAAAAGAACCGATGGCTGCAGCAGTATAATCACCCACCCCTTTCAGGGCTTTGATACCTTCAAGCGTATCAGGGAAATGACCGAGCTCTACTATCTGTCTGGCAGCAGTATGAAGGTTGCGGGCTCGCGAGTAATACCCCAATCCCTGCCAGAGTTTCAAGACATCATCCTCGCTGGCAGCAGCCAAGTCTTCAACCTTGGGATAGGTCTTCATGAACCGCTCCCAATATTCCCATCCCTGTGCGATGCGGGTTTGCTGAAGGATGATTTCGCTCAGCCAGATGGCATAAGGATCCTTGGTTTCGCGCCAAGGCAATTCCCTACCATACTCACGAAACCAACGGATAATGACAGCCGAAAAACTATTCATAAAATTCAATGTTCAAAGTAATTACTGTTCCGGATATTGCTCGTAAATCTTCAGATCGAATTCATTCGCCAAGGCATAGGCATGCTCCATGATATCGGCGAGAATGTGCTCATAATTCACCCATACCTTATCCTTAATGAAGAAATAGAACTCGATAGGGAGACCGCATTGCGTGGCTTCCATGTGGCGCACCATCAATGTGAGATCGGTATTGACCTCCGGACGCTGGCGCAGATACTTCTCCATGAATTTACGGTAAAGCTGGAGATTGGTAGGGGCAAGGGCTGCAGGATTCTTTAAATCCTCAATATCCTTCCCTTCTTGTATATCTTTATCTATCGCCTTCTGCAACGACTCCTTCAACTTAAACGAATCTTCGGTGGCGAAATGCTTGGCAAGCAGATTACGTTTTAATGTCTCATCCACCAGACGGACACTACGGAAATCGAAGTAAACCACGCGCTTCACTCTTCGTCCACCACTCTTCTGCATACCAATCCAGTTCTGGAACGAACCATTCACCAGGGTAATAGGCGAAATGGTAACGATGGTGTTATCAAAGTTGCGCACCTTCACGGTCGTGAGTGACATATCCTCAACGATACCATTGGCATCCACCGACTTCACCGTAATCCAGTCGCCCTTATGCAACATATCATTGCTGGTAAGACGCACACCAGCCGCCAATCCCGTGATGGTATCCTTAAAGACCAGCATCAGGACAGCCGAGGTAGCACCCAAACCGGCAAAGAGGGTCATCGGGTTCTTGCCCAACAGGATGGCAACCACCACCACGCCAGCCACAAAGAGCATCAATACCCTGAGAACACCGCAGAAAGTATGGAAATACTGCTGAGCCGACGAGCGTCGTTCCTGAGAATCCTCCAGTCCTTTGAAAGACCCGATGAAGACCAGAGCCGTACGCACCGACATCACCACGATATAGATGCCCGTAGCCCGCTCCAATATCTCCTTGAATATCGGATACTCCAGATAAATCAGCGGCATGAGCGACCATATCACCACAGCCGGCACAATATGGCAAGCCGAGGTGAGCACCTTCTTGTTCAGCAGCACATCATCCCAAGTGATGTCCGTCTTATCAGTAATCTTACTGATGAGCGGAACCAGTATCTTGCGACAAAGAAAATCGCTCAGCATCGCCAAGAGAATGGCTGTAATGGTGAGCAAGATATGGCGCAGCATGGGCACAAAATCGCCGGTGACTCCTGCCCATGTTATCATTTCATCTACAAACTTACGAATTTCCTCCATAAAACTATTAACTATCAACTATAAACTATCAACTAACGCTCATGGTTGGCAGAGCAAAGTACATACTTTATCTGCAAAGTGTCTGGCATTATTGCCATGCATGATACCATTGTTAATGATGGCGAAACAGAGTTCATGACCATTGGCTGCGGTACAGTAACCCGCCAATGAGATGATGCCCGTCAGCGTACCCGTCTTTGCTTTCACATTGCCATGCACAAAACTGTTCTTCATACGTTTCTTCAACGTACCGTCAACCCCACCGATAGGCAGCGAATGCTTCAGATGGTCCATGATATTACCGTTGAAATAAGCATAACGCAGCAGTTTCACCTCCAGTTCGGCACTGAGATAATTATAGAGCGAAAGTCCCGAGCCGTCAGCCAGCTTATATCTTGCCGGATCGAGTCCTATCTTACGGATAAGCTGTCTTTCCACATTCCGGGCACTCTTGGCACTCGCCCATTTATTGCCCGTAGAAGCCGCAATCTGATAATACATGCTCTCGGCATAGAGATTATCACTCTCCTTCATCATCTTGTGCAGAATCTGATCCATCGTATGGAATCGGGTACAGACAGTAAAGGCACTCGCAGGACAGACCTTCTCTGAAGCCCCAAAGCAGGAATATTCGATGCCTTCCTCACGGAGCTTGGCAAGAAACTTATCCATAAAGATGTCCTTGCGCTGGAATACCAGTGGCGAAAGCACCGGATTATCATCATCCCAGCACCAGCCTTCACCCAACAAATCAGCATCCTTCAAAGAGCGGTCGGCATAGATGCTGCCACGGATGGTGTCAACACCCATATCCTTCAGACTATTGACAAATGCCGACATATCATCGCTGTTGAAACGGGGATCCATACCGCCTATACAATAGACATCACCCGTCAATACTCCATTCTCAATGGTACCGGTATATTTCAGAGTGGTTTTAAACTGGTAAGAACCGCCCAACTTATCGAGCGCCGTAATGGCAGTCAGGAGCTTCATCGTACTTGCCGGACGCATCAGCTGTCGTTCATTTCTCTGATAGATACAAGAGTCAACAGACAGGTCCCAGACCATCAGTCCTACCTGTGATGTTTCGAACATCTTGCTTTCAAGGAGTTTATCAATACCCACCTTCACCGATTCTGGCCAAGGCAAATTCTGCGCCAGCGTATCCGCAGCCAGTGAGTCAACGAGTGTAGAGTCGGAAACATCCTCCTCATCAACCGTTTCTATTCCCTCATCTTCAATCACATTCTGGGCCTGCACCGGTACAGAGATCCATACCATCATCAGACCCAACATCATATATATTATCTTTTTCATCACAATCAGTTCACCTGAACTTAAAAGAAATTATTTATTTTTGATTCTCTCCATAAATGCCTCTTCATTATCCGGCTGAACGGTCACAATATTATTATGTCCGTATTCGATAACCACACAATGGTCTAATCCGAAGAAAGTCTTGGCGATCTGTACATCAATGACATCACATAGCGGCACATTTCTGTTGGAAGAGAACCTGCCCTCATTGATGATGAGATATTCCATCTCCTCATCCAGGTCTATCGGTTTTACCATCTTGAAGGTATAGGTTGTATTCAGTATGCGCTCTATCATGCCCACGATGATGATAGCCACAAAGATGCCGATGATAGCCAGCTTGACCCAGAAGAAGTAGAGAGCCAGGATTGCGAACACCGCAACACCGATACGTGCCGTCAGCGTAAAACGCTTATGAAAAGTTCTATCTGCCATAACTTTGATTTATTACCTTATATTATTGTCGTTTTTACGACCTTTTGATAGTCTAAAAGACTATATAACCTTAAATTTCGCTGCAAAATTACAAAAAATCCCTCTCTTATTACTCATTTTAAAGATTAATTATTACTTTTGCAACGAATTAAGAATTAATTCTGAGAGAATGGGGCTGTTTTATACATAAAAACACCTGTTCTTAATATTGAAATTAGATAAGAATAAACTCAATGGTTTATAAGTATGATTTTCTAATTATCGGCTCAGGAGTTGCCGGTATGAGTTACGCCCTGAAAGTAGCCAGAGCGCATAAAGGTAAGGTGTGTATGATTTGCAAAACCTCGCTCGACGAGGCTAACACGTCATTCGCACAAGGTGGTGTGGCGTCAGTTACCAACTTGGAAGTAGATAACTTCGACAAGCACATACAGGATACAATGATTGCTGGTGATTATATCAGCGATTATAAAGCTGTGAAGCAGGTTGTCACCATGGCACCGGAGCAGATCAAGGAGCTCGTGCAGTGGGGCGTCAACTTCGATAAGCAGCAGGACGGCAAGTTCGACCTACACCGTGAGGGCGGTCACAGCGAGTTCCGCATCCTTCATCATGCAGATGATACGGGTGCAGAAATCCAGCGCGGTCTGATGGAGGCTGTGCGCAACTGTCCGGATATCGATATCAAGGAAAATCATTTCGCAGTAGAGATTATCACTCAGCACCATCTCGGTGCCCGTGTTACCCGCCGCACTCCTTATATCAACTGTTACGGTGCATACGTATTGAATCCTGATACCCAGAAGGTGGATACCTATCTGAGCAAAGTAACCGTGATGTGTACCGGTGGATGCGGTGCTGTTTATCAAACTACCACCAACCCGGTGATTGCCACTGGCGATGGCGAGGCGATGGTTTACCGTGCCAAGGGAACTGTAGCCGACATGGAGTTTGTCCAGTTCCACCCAACCGCTCTTTATCATCCGGGCGAAACCCATCCTGCCTTCCTCATCACCGAGGCTATGCGTGGTTATGGCGGCATCTTGCGTCTGCCTAACGGCGAAAGTTTCATGGAGAAATATGATAAGCGATTGAGTCTGGCTCCTCGTGACATCGTGGCTCGTGCCATCGATAAGGAGATGAAGATTCACGGTTTGGATCATGTCTGTCTCGATGTAACCCATAAGAATCCAGAGGAGACCAAGCGTCACTTCCCTAATATCTACGCCAAGTGTCTGAGCATCGGCATCGACATCACCAAGGATTATATCCCTGTTCGTCCTGCCGCTCACTATATGTGTGGCGGTATCAAGGTAGATTTGAACGGCTGTTCAAGCATCAACCGTCTCTATGCCCTGGGCGAGTGTTCATGCACCGGTCTGCATGGCGGTAACCGTCTTGCCAGCAACTCGCTCATCGAGGCTGTGGTTTATGCCGAGACTGCTGCCAAGCACAGTATTGAACATGTAGATGAATACGACTTCAACGAGAAGGTACCAGCATGGAATGATGAAGGTACTTTGACCAACGAAGAGAAGGTGCTGATTACACAGAGCGTGAAAGAGGTGGGCGAATGCATGAGCAACTATGTAGGCATCGTGCGCAGCGATCTCCGTCTGAAGCGAGCATGGGACCGCCTCGATCTTCTCTACGAAGAGACAGAAAACCTCTTCAAGCGTGTAAAGGTAAGCAAGGAACTCTGCGAGCTCCGCAACATGATTAACGTGGGTTATCTCATCACCCGCATGGCGATAGAACGCAAGGAGAGCCGTGGTCTCCACTATACCATCGACTACCCTGTTCATGCTTACGACAAGGAGTAATCAAGAATTATCAGAATATTAAAAAAGCTCGGATGCATCACAAGCATCCGAGCTTTTTTTATTTTCAAGAATTTGAGAATTAGAGAATTTACTTCCTACCTATTGGTTCTAGTGAATTTTCTTTTTATCTCGTCAGCGAGAACTTGATGCTCAGACCGAAATCCTGTGTGGTAGTAGGATAACTGCTGCTCGACAGGAGCGGGGTGTTGGTCTGACGGTCATAATAGAAACTCATGGTAAGGAGTTTGCTGAAGGTATAATCGGCAGAGAAACTCAGTTTTAGAGCATTGTTGCCGCTGCTGGCACTGCTTACCATTGAGGCAATATCACGAACGATGGCTGCCTGCTTGCGGAAACTGAAGTCAAGACGTAGATTCAGATCATGGTTGGTACCATTCTGAACCGTCTTGGTGGTCGACGCATTCTTATTGGCAGCATTCTTGTTGCCGCCCTTCGACTTGGAACGGGAGGTCTTGGCGCCCCAGCCGAAAACATCGAAGTTGTTGATGCGGTAACCCATACCGATTACCCAGTCCTTACTCAATGCCTCGTTCAGCTGCACACTCGTCATACTGAGGTTCAACACACGGGTCTGGCGATATTCTGCCTTCACCGTCATATTATTGTTGAATGTGACATCCATACCCAATAATGGCGAGAACGACTCGTTGATACTTACCTGCGAAATGTTGAACATGCTGCTTGGCGACGGATTGCCCGTAGTGGCATCACTCACGAAGCCGAGACCGTTCATATACTCCTGGAAGGTGCTGTAACTGTTGTAGCTGCCAACCGCAAAGACGCTCTTGTAAGAGTGGTTGATGTTGACACTCTTGAAGTGCTCGTTGAACCAAGGCAGACGTCCCAGTCCACTATAACGGATGGTCCAGTTTGGCAACATCCGGCTCAATGCCGGGAATACCGAAAGCGAATTGCCACCCATCGAGGTATAAGCCTTGAGGAAGGCAGGAATCATGACATCGCTGCTATACTGGTTGACCGGCGTGCGGGAAGCATCAAACTTGCCGCCAGCCAGAGCCGAACCAGTCGGATAAACGGTACCTGCATACTGCGCCTCTACCCTATCTCTGAAACCAGCCAGCGAGTTGACAAACTTCTCGAAGGTCTTGCTGCGATACCCCGAATTGGCATTGCCCATTCCCTCGAAAGCCGAACCCAGCGAGATGGTAGTCATCTGGAAGGCTCCACTCTGGGTAGTTGGCGTTCCTTCATACATATACTGTATGCTCTTCTGCGTGGTCTTGGTACGTGTAGCTGAGAGATCAATCTTGAAATCCTTGACAGGCTCCAGAGTGGCACGCAACGTAAGATTATCCGTTCTGCTGGTAGTGGCTGGTGTTGCGATACTGTCGTTGCAGAGCAGCCAGTCGTTGTTTCTAGCCTTCTCGATATAATCGTCGCCAATCATACCGAAGGCGAAGTCAAGACCCGGTGCCATCTGTCCCACCTTCTTCTGTCCAAAGGCATCACCCACACTAGGCAAGAAGCCCGGCAGGGTGAGCTGATAGCTGCTGCGATAGTTGATGCTCACATTGCGCACCATCATTGCCAGACGACTAGCCAACTGCAATCCCTTATACCATTTCTTATCATCAAGCGGTTCCTTTGCCAGTACGGAGAGTTTCACCTTCATGGCGGTATCTACCTTTGAGATGATTCTGATCTGGTTATTATCCACCTTTTTATATTTAAGCGGGAACACTTTGCCGTCTTCCGTCTTGGCATTCACAATCAGTCGCTTGGTATTCTTGCCGTGGCGTATCTTGAATGTGGTATCAGGCAGGAGGGTGATTTCCCGTTCGAAGGCACGCTTGTTCTTAGGCAGCGCCTTCTTCGGATCAGCCGCCTGTTCCTTTGCTTCCTGCTTCTTTTTCTTTTTTTCCTGCTTCTTGCGCTGCATCTGTGCCCTACTCTGGGTATGGTCAAACTTATCGTTTACCTTCTTCAGGAAAGGCACATGGTTGTAGAGTTTCACCAGGTTGAAGTTTCCGTTCAATGTCAGTTCGCGCTGGGTATTGATGGTATTTCCATACGAGTTACCCTCCTCATCCTCTGTACCGCGCTCCCAAGAATAGTTGGCATTGTAAGAGGCATCACTGTTCACCCAGTCGAAGACAGGCAGCAGATTGAGAGGCACCTTGTAGGATGCCTGGAAATTCTGACTGTAGTCGAGCGGTGCACCCCAGTGGCGGATGCTGGTCCATACGGAGTCCTTCCAGGCATGATACTGGTCGGCATAAAGATCCTTGTTGACCGGTGTATAAGGTTCCTCTATCTGTGCATGGGTAGCACTCTGGAAGTTCATGTGCAGGTTCTTGGTCAGATCCCAGTTGATGGAGAACTCACGGTTCCAGAGGAACTGCTCACTGAAGGTGAGCGGCAACTTGGAGTCTACTCCGACAGCTCCACTCATCAGGGTTTCCATATCGCGCTCCTGCAACTCGTAGTAGTCGCGCGTCATCTCGGTATTGAAGGCTATGTTCTGCGGCAGCCAGTTCAGTCCGAAACGTTTCAGTATGTCGAGCCACTTGCTCTTGTTCTTCAGTCCCTTGAATGGTTCCCAAGCCTTATAAACCGGGCTCCACGAATAATCCAGGGCTCCTCGCCAGTTGTCCTTGCGCTCATACATCGTCGTTTCACCCGTAGTATACTGATGCTGATGACTGTAGGTGAATGAGAAGTTGGCTGGATCGTATGGCATCGGATGTCGCTTGGTAGCGATACCCACCCGGGCATTCGAGATGGAGAAGTTGGTCTGCGTAATCTTGGTGGCAGCGATATTCTCGATAGAATCGCGCTCATGCTTGGATCCGGCAGCATCGAGGGCATCCTTCAACTCCATATCGGTATCCAGCGGATTATACTTAGGAGTGGTCTTCTCCTTGGTGACACTATAATATAAAGGTATGCTCACCTTCGCCTTGTCAGGGAAGAACTTACCCATTTCGAGCGATGTGGTCACACTGTAGGTACCGTAATTATCGGTAGTGCGACTTGCCACGCCATCTTCCAGACCGCCGAATCCCTCGCTGATGTATCTGCCGGTGGCATTCACGCTACCCAGATCGGAGAGTTGTACGTTGAGGTTGGCATTGGCAGCCCAACCACCCGAATTATTATGTTCCTTGAGTCGGAGTTCGTTTATCCATACCTCACCGCTCTTGATGTCGGCAGAATTGTTTCTCACACCCAGCATCATGGTCTTCACCTCGCCGAGACTCGGATTACCCACGATGGTAATCTTGTTCTGTGGATGTTCTGCATCCATCATGGAATAAGGAGCGAGATAAGAAGCCACACCCTGTGCCTTCGCCTTGTTGCGGTTTTTCTTCAATGCCGTAAAGACACTCAGTGGCACATCGAGCATATTCTCCTCAGGCCATACCGCCTTACAGTCGGCAAGCACATAGCGGTTATAGTTGGAGCGTGGCTCGGTGAGCTTCAGCGGGATTTCATACTCGTAGTAATTGTTCTTGTAATCACTACCCAGACGGATGAAGACTGAGAGATCACCATCCTGCAGACGGGTGGTATTCTGCTCCAGGGCATTGGCATGGGCAAACATCTGGATGCGCTTGTACTGGCGCAGATCAAGGGTAGAATTCTTATAAACCGCCTTCGCCTCACCTGTGCTCATATTCTTGACCACCAGACTCAACGCCTGCTCGTTCGCCTCAACCAACTGAGGCTGACTAGGATCCTGTTCGCGCCTGATACCCGGAGGCAATACATAGTTGACCGGTGTCTTCTCGCCGTTCTCTTCCAGACTCACACTGCTTGCATCAAGGGTTCCGCCACTGGCTGCGCCGAGCGGCTGATCATAGGTACGCCACTTGCCCATCACGAGGTCGAAGGTACCGAAACGCAGCACGATAGGTTTCTTGAAACCGGTGAGGAACATACGCATGAAGCGGATGCTGGAGAAATCATTGATGTTGCCCTGACGGCTCTCAAACTCATCGATAGGTATGCGGAACTGATACCAGGTAACGGTAGACTTGGTATTATCACGCCAGGTCTGGCTGTATTCACGCTTATCTACAATATGATTGTTACCTACCACGAGATCTTCCGGACGGATGCTGACACGGTACTGGAAGTATTTCTCATATTCGTTGAGGGTATAATCCTGGTTGATATCCTCGACATCCGGCGTTGACTTATAAGAAGTATCATAGCTCTCAGAACGGCTGTCGCTGTCAGGCGAGTTGCCCTGAGGATTGTTGATATACTTATATCGCTGCAAGATAGGAGCGCGCATCTCATCCCAGTCGGAACCGCGGAAATAGTGATAGTCATCACGTGCCGGATCGGCAAAGATGCTGTCGAATACCGCCTGGTTCACCTTACCCTGAATCTGGTCGAGATAAGCACTCTTGTAGAATTCCTGCTCCTCGGCATCGGTCAGTCCGTTGAAACCCACATCCTGCAAGGCTCTGCTGCCACTGGTGGTAGCAAAGGCATAGGTCACGGTGCTCTGGGTAGGAATCTTACCCCACTGGGTATAGGTGTAGCTCTTGCTGCCATCTACCGGCATGCCACTCTCATAGAATTTCTTGCCATCACGCAGGATATCCTCGCTCACCTCGCCCAGGTTGATGTAGAAATCGCCACCATAATCGGCAGCATCAGCCTCTTCGCGGGAATAGATGAACGGATCGAGCATCCAGAACTCGATGTATTCGATGTTTGCCTGCTCGAAATCGTTGGTATCCAGCTTACGCATCATTCCGCCCCAGTTGCGCTGCGGATTCTGCAGGGTTCCGTCTGCCTGCAAATCTGTTGCATTGAAGTTGTATGGTCCCGGCTCGCTTGGATAGTAAGCCAGATTGAGTACATTCAGGGTATTGGTAGCGCCCTGATAACTGCTCTGGTCGCGCAATGGGAAGAGCTCCTTGGTATAGACCTCGCGAACATAATGGTTACTCAACTGCTTGAGGTCGCCCTTGATATGTCCCGGAGTGAGCGAACTTCCACGGCGGGTGAACAGCGGATCGATGGTATACCAGGCTAGGCGCGAACGGTGGAAACCGCTGCTCAGACCGGTCTTATCGCTGTAATCGTCCTTGAAATTGAGCGAAGGCACACTGGATATAAACCAGGAGGTAGGAGTCGTTACATCAATGGTGGTCTTCGTTCCCTCGAAGTCATCGATATAAGATGCATTGTCCTGTGTGCCACCTGCCTCACCGGCAATAAGCTGGGCAAATTCTCCTGTAAAGGATATCTGCGATGGCTGGGTGAGGTGCAGGAATGGTATCTTGTCAAGCACATTGGTGAGCCACTGACTCTCCTTGCGCCAGTTGAGATTGATGCCCCAAAGGGTGTTCTTCAGTGGTTCGGAGCCCATGGATACCTTGCTGGTAAGCGCCTGTTCGGAGAGGTGCTGGATAGTACCGCTCAACTGGAAGTTCTTGGTAAAATCATACTCCCAGTTCAGTCCGAACATCGTTTTTCGGGTTTGTCCGAAATCGGTATTACTCTCCAGAGAAACGTTGACAGCCGTACCGGCATCGATAATGCTCTGGTTCAGGATGGTCACCTCGCCGGCACTGTAATCTACCGAATAGTCGGTGCCCTCTTTCAGGGTGATACCGCCTGCCGTAACGACCACCGAGCCCTGTGGCACATTGTAGGCATCAAGCGAGATGACATTGGCTGCAGAGCCCTTGAACTGTCCCACAATCTGATACTTGTTCTTTTCGGCTATCTGCTTGGCTACGGTCTTCGTACTGTCATAAAGTTCGGTAAAGGCATACTTTTCAGCCTTGTCGGCAGCCACGCCCCGCTTGACCAGATAATCACGCATATAACTGCCGAAAGGCTCTACCTTCGGAATGAACACGCGTCCATTAGAGATGGTATAGCCTTCTACATAATCGAAATATCCATTGCTGTGTGCCTTGTTGTTGTTATCCAGACGGTCGGCGCCCAGCACACGGATGATAGGCTGCTCCTTCACCTGCTGCTCAGGGATATAACTGAGATATACGCCGGTGGTATCGCTCTGGTATTTTACATCCAGGCGAAACTTCTCCTTCTCTACGGTAGAAGCCAGATAATAAACGTTCTTCATCATCAATCCCCAGTTGCCCTGTCGCGGATTGTTACTGGTATTCTTGAGCGATTTCACGAAGAGTGCCTGCTTGGTATCGCTGAGATCGGATGCAAACTCGCCCACCTGATAGGTAACGCCTCCCGATGTATACTCATAGGCTACGGCAAGTACCTGGTCGGTCTGCAGACTGGTTTTCAATGAGATATAACCCAAGGCGGTATTGACTGTATACTCAGAAGAATTGAGCAGACGGGCACTCTCCAGTTTCTCATAATCGGCTCCGCCAACCAGTCCGCCTCCATCGAGAGTGGTTGCAGCCTGGTCGATGTCACGGGCAGCAGCATACTGCCCTGTCATCGCCGCATACTCTGTATTCGCCTGGTTAGAAGGCACCTGTCCGCTCGCCGTCCACATCGGGTTGCTCAGTTTCTGGTTCTCGCCCAGGTCGGTCAGGGCTACGATGTTTCGGGTATTGGTGGTATTGCCGGTTTTGTTGGTAACCCACACTTCCACGCGGTTGATGGTGATGCCCGTGGTGAGATTAGGAAGTTTCTGCATCCAGGCATCATAATGGTTTCTGAAATACTGGGAGAGGAAGAAGTGGCGGTTCTCCTCATAATCGGCTACATTCAGTTCAAAAGGGGTGAGCTGCACACCGCCCCTGGTAGATACGCTCTTCGATGCACTCTTCTTCTGCGAAGCTACCATCTGCAGCTTGAGTTTGCCAAACTGCATATCGGTTCTAACACCAAACAGACTGCTGGCACCTTTGATGAGCGAAGAGTTGGAAGGGAAGGAGACGTTGCCCGCCTCAACGAGTTTGATGATTTCATCTTCCTTGCCGTCATACTTCAGTTTCATGTTCTGTGCATCGAAATCGAAGGTGGCATCGGTGTTGTAATTCAGGTTCATGTTCACCTTATCGCCCACCTTTCCGTTGACATTGAGGTTGATTTTCTCATCAAAATCCATCATCGTCGTCTTTCGGTTGCGAATAGGCAACGAAGGATTGTCGATGTTTTTCTTGTTGATACCGAACTTGAGTTCGGCAGAACCCTGAGTCTTCACTCTGATGCCACCAGGACCGAAGATTTTCTCGGCAGGTCCCAAGTCGAAGTGCATATCTGAGAAATCGAACTTCTCCTTGCCTTTTGCCTGAAAGATTTCATCGTTCTGCTTGCGGAAGTAGCTGTTGCGCTGCTGCTGTTCGGTCCATGCAAGATACTCTTTCGGAGTGAGCATGATAGGAGCCGAAAGCCAGGTTGAGCCCATGCGGTTGCCGATGATATAGCGGTCGATGGTATCGTTATAGACTACCTGATATTGCAGATTATCAGGACGTTTCAGGTCGAGCGGACTCTGATAGAGGTCGCTCAGGGAGTAAGGTTGGGTGCGCTGAATCTGCCAGCGGGTATGCAGCAGCGAATCGGGAATGGTATCTTCATCGAGCTGCACGGGCTGGGCTGTGCTGGTATGGGTTTTCTTTTTATCGTCCTGAAGTTGAGGCAAAGCTATCGCATAGCCGAAGGTTGCCACCATCAGCCAAACCAATAGAAAAGATATGAATCTTTGCTTCTGTTTCATCGACAAAAAACTCCTAACTTATTTGATTTGCTTCAATGCCAGTTTCACAACCTGTTCTACGGGGAGATCAGGCTGTGCCTTGAGGATATCTACTACTACCTTGGCAGATGGTGCTGGCGAGAAGCCGAGCATAGTGAGGGCGCTTACCGCCTCATCCTTTACGTCATTGTTCACCATCACCACATTGCCTCCGCTGGCTGGCAGTTCGTCAGCAATGCCGAGGCTCACGATTTTATCTTTCAGGTCGATGATGATTCGCTGTGCTGTCTTCAGTCCGATACCCTTCACGGTTTTCAGCACCTTGTCGTTACCTGTAGAGATGATTTCACAGAGTTCGCGTGGCGAGAGTGAAGAGAGAATCATACGGGCTGTATTTCCACCTACTCCTGAAACGGTGATGAGGAGGCGGTAGAGTTCACGTTCCTGTTTGGTAGCAAAGCCGAAAAGGGTGAAAGAGTCATCTCTTCCACCAGCCACCAGCACTTCGTGAACATAGAGTTTCACTTTCTGTTTGCCCTGAATGGCAGTATATGTATTGAGCGATATATTGAGTCCGTAGCCCACCCCCGCAGTCTCAACAACAGCCAGCGCAGGTGTCAGCTCTGTCAGATCGCCATGAATATATTCTATCATTTTCTTTTTCTCCTAATTAAATTAATATATTAATAACGTGCAAAGGGCGGGATTATTGTAATAGAGTTCCATAAAATTACATCCCGACGTAGCATGTAATACGTCCCGACGCAGAGCCAGAGACGTCGGGACGCAGCAAAAGCTACGTCAGGACGTAATTCAAAGCACATCGGGAGGTAACGGAAAGAGGATGTATGATGTTTCGCAACAAAATAACGAAACTGTAAGGCTCTTGCTACAGATACCTTACAAATCTCCGCTTATTCATACCTAAAAACTATGATTTTACTACTTTTTGCAACTTTTATGAGTTAAAATTCTATTAAAACGTCACGTATTTCAAGAAAAAGCTATACTTTTGCAACCGGAAATAGAATGAAGAGCGGAAAACATATCCGTTGGATGACTAAACCGCAAGAAATAAAAACAACAAAAGAAAAGAAATAAGACAATGAAGAAATTTAGAGCAGCCGTAGTAGGATACGGCAACATCGGTAAGTTTACTGTTGAGGCACTCGAAGCAGCTCCTGACTTTGAGATTGCAGGTATTGTACGTCGCCAGGGTGCCAAGGACAAACCAGCTGAGTTGGCAAACTATGAAGTAGTAGATGACATCACCAAGTTGAAGGATGTAGATGTTGCTATCCTCGCAACCCCTACCCGCTCTTGCCCTGAGTATGCAGAGAAGATCGTTGCCCTTGGTATCAACACCGTAGACAGCTTCGATATCCACACCAGCATCCTCGACTACCGTACCAAGCAGATGGAAAACTGTAAGAAGGCTGGCAAGGTAAGCGTTATCTCTGCTGGTTGGGACCCAGGTTCTGATTCTATCGTACGTGTTCTGATGGAGAGCCTTGCTCCTAAGGGCTTGACATACACCAACTTCGGTCCTGGTATGAGTATGGGGCACTCAGTTTGTGTTCGTAGCAAGAAGGGCGTAAAGGAAGCGCTCTCTGTAACCATCCCATTGGGTGAGGGTATCCACCGCCGTATGGTATACGTAGAGTTGGAAGAAGGTGCCAAGCTTGAGGATGTAACAGCCGAAATCAAGGCTGATCCATACTTCGCTCATGATGAGACCCACGTATTTGCCGTAGCATCTGTAGATGATGTAAAGGATATGGGTCACGGTGTGAACCTCGTTCGCAAGGGTGTATCAGGCAAGACCCAGAACCAGCGTTTCGAGTTCAACATGAGCATCAACAACCCAGCCCTCACCGCTCAGGTATTGGTTAACGTGGCTCGTGCTTCATTCCGTCTGCAGCCAGGTTGCTACACCATGCCAGAGATTCCAGTCATCGATATGTTGCCAGGAACCCGTGAGGAAATCGTTGCAACACTCGTATAATTGGGAGTGAAGAACGAAGAGTGAAGAATTCACTTGCATCACTATAATAAAACGGCTCGCAAGAAGTTTCGATTTCTTGCGAGCCGTTTCCATTCAACTAAAACCACTTATAATAACCCTGTCATATACAATGGCAAATAAGTAATCCCCTCCTCTACTTTCAAATCAGCAGCATGCAAAACATACGGGGTTGCCAGACAGCTACCATATTTAGCGATGCACTTTTTGAGAGAAGTGAGCGTGTATCTGTTAGTTGACTTCACTTCTATCGGTGAAATATTATGCTTTGACGTTATGGTATCTTTGGCTATCAGGAAATCCAGTTCCATCCTTTCCTGGGCATCATCCTTACTATATTTGGAAAAGAAATACAGCTTATGCCCTGCCGAACGTAACATCTGAGCAACAATATTCTCAACTATCATTCCACCATTAAACTCCAGCTTATCTATCAGAAGCTTGTTATATAAGTTTTCCGACACTATCGTATTTTCATTGAAAGCATGACTGATGAGCAAGCCCGTATCAGCCATATAGCATCTCAATGTCGTATCATCGGTATTCATGCCAAGACCGATACTTGGCTCTGTCGTATTATAGGCCATATTGACTATCATGGCATCTGACAGCCAAAAGAAAGCCGTTTCATAATCTCGCATTCTCGCCCCTTCTGTGAGTGCCTTCAACAGAAATTTCTTTTCATGTTTTTGAAGTTGAGAAGGAATTGTATCAAAAATCTGAGTAACTTTAAATACATAGGTTGAAGCATACTTTTGAATATCGTTACGATATAAGGTAAGAATTTGGCGCTTCACTCGGTCCACCTTATTGAAATCTCTGGTTTCTACAAATTTAGCTACAGCTTGTGGCATTCCTCCAACTATGAGATACTGTCTGAAATAGTCCATTGCCATGCGATGCATCATTTGTCCCATCTCATGCTTTTTCTTTAAGTTCATTCGTATAAGCGGCATCAGGGTTTCATTGTTCAATGCCCACAAGAACTCCTCAAAATCCATAGGATACATCAATATTTCTTCCTCCTCAGAAGGAATCATGATATCCTCTACGTTTTTTTTGATAGAAACAAGCGAACCAGTCTCTATATAATCGTAACGCCCATCTTCAACCAGATACTTGATAGCTGTACGAGCCCGAGGATACAATTGCACCTCATCAAAGATTATAACTGATTTTCTTGGATATAGAGGTGTATTAGTGAAACTGCTTAAATACATAAAGAATGTATCCAAGTCATCCAGATAGGTTTCGAACAAGGAATTTATGTTCTTTCCTATCTTATTGAAATCAAGTAAAATATAACTCTTATATTCTTTTCGAGCGAATTCCTTTACGATATAGCTCTTTCCTACTCGACGAGCCCCATTGATGAGAACAGCACTTTCTCCGTTCTGTTCTTCTTTCCATTTCTTGAGTTGATCATATACTTTTCTTCTCATAATTTACACCTATCCTAGATTAATAATATCGGATAAATACACCTATCCGCGATTAATATTTCCCATTTTTTTACACATATCCGCGATTATCAGATGGTGCAAATATACACATATCCGCGATTATCTCCAAGAAAAAGCCATTTTTTTAATATCTTTTAATTTTAGGAATAAGATGATAACGATACGCAAGATACACAATATTGGTATGGTATAAACATCATGCTTTAAGTCCATTGTAGCTTTGTTTTATCATCCATTGCAAGCATGTGAATTAGCCACAGGAACTGTATCTATCGGCATGAAGAAGTAGATCTATCTAATTGTCGGCAGCCGTCAGCAAGGTTGCTTGCATATGGCAGCAGCATTGTCGGCATATGCCAGCAAGGTTGCCGACAGCTGTCGGCAACCTTACGAAACTATATTTAAAAACCCGTTGGCGGAATTAATTTAGCGCATACTTAACCCTGCCAATCGGTCTGTT
>ERZ791815.366-NODE-366-length-43192-cov-141.493219_pt1 | contig 43192 bp, 38 predicted proteins | sample MGYA00510302_ERZ791815 | MGnify/ENA primary metagenome ERZ791815 (study PRJEB30046, sample SAMN00791995) | human gut metagenome | study: EMG produced TPA metagenomics assembly of the A metagenome-wide association study of gut microbiota in type 2... | reverse complement strand
GTTGCTAAGAGAAACCGTATTTCTCAAAAGCGAGTGCAAAAGTACTAACTATTTTCCATTCCACCAAATCTTTTCGCAAAAAAGTTGCTTTTTCAGCAAGTATTTAACATTTATAAAGATTTTAGCATAACGATTTTTTGTGTACACATTATTATATATATGCATGCGTACGCTTGCGTGCATATGCGCTTGAGCGCGCACATGATTAAATTATGGTATAACTCAAATCATGCTTAGTTTTAGACAAAAATAGAAACAGAAAGATGAATTTTCCTCCGATATTTTTTGTCTATTCACATATTTATATTACTTTTGCAGCAGAATTACATAAGAAGCATTAAAACAAGAACAAGCATCATGAAAAGATTTACGATTATCATTTCTTTCATTATGCTCACCTTCATGCCGCTCATGGCACAGGTGAAGCAGACCGTTGCCGTTCTCGGTGACTCGTATTCCACTTTCGAGGGGTTCATTCCTAAGGGTTATGCCACCTGGTACTCACCTACTACTCCACCAGAAACTACAGATGTAAACAAGGTTGAGCAAACCTGGTGGTGGCAAGTTATCAAGGAAGGAGGCTATAAGATGGGAAATATCAATTCCTATTCTGGTGCTACCATCTGCAACACTGGCTATAATGATGCAGATTATACCGACCGTTCTTTCATCACCCGAAGTTCTCTTCTTGGCAATCCGGATATCATCCTGATTTGCGGTGCTACGAATGACAACTGGGCTGATGCCCCGCTCGGCAACTATCAGTATAGCGACTGGAAGCGCGCAGATTTGTACTGTTTCCGCCCAGCCATGGCCAAGCTGCTTTCAGATATACGACAGCATTATCCTAATGTAGAGGTATATTTCATCTTAAACTCTGAACTCAAGGATGTAATCAATGAGTCGGTAAAAAAGATCTGCAACAAATATCAGGTTTCTGTCATTGCTCTTCATGATATTGACAAGAAAAACGGTCACCCTACTATCAAGGGAATGAAAAGTATTGCTGACCAGGTTCTGAAGGTTATAAAAAAGTAAAGAAATAAGAAGTTTTAAATAGATAAATGATAGATTCAATACAAAACATTTTAGTTCAGGTTAGCGATTTCCTTTGGTCGTATATCATCATCACCGTCTTGATATGCTGTGCCCTGTTTTTCACTTGGCGTACTCGTTTCGTTCAGTTCCGCCTTATCAGAGAGATGATCAGGCTGCTGATTCATCCCGACAAGGTACAACCGGAAGAGATAGGACACGATGAACTGTCGATGGAGGTGAAAGTGGATGGAGAAATGAAACACATCTCTTCCTTCCAGGCATTTGTGGTAGCATTGGCTAGCCGTATTGGAACCGGTAACCTTGCCGGTGTGGCTACTGCTGTCAGCATCGGTGGACCGGGAGCCGTATTCTGGATGTGGATGCTGGCTTTACTGGGCTCTGCATCCGCTTTCATAGAATCAACTCTCGCCCAACTTTACAAGCGGAAAGGCAAAACATCTTTCTATGGCGGACCGGCCTATTATATGAAGTATGGTTTGGGAAAAGGATGGATGGGTATTCTTTTTGCCGTGCTGATGATCATTACCTTCGGCTTTGCCTATAATTCAGTGCAGAGCAATACTATCTGTCTGGCATGGCAGAAGGCTTTTGGCATCGAACCTGCCACCATGGGAATTGCCCTCACTGTACTCACCCTGCTCATCATCTTCGGTGGCATCCATAGAGTGGCAAAGTTCTCTTCTACCGTGGTTCCAGTGATGGCTGTCGTTTATCTTCTGATAGCTGTAGGTGTTGTTGTTTGGAATATCACCAGTCTGCCAAAGGTTCTGCTTACCATTGTTGAGAATGCTTTCGGATTCAATCAGGCTGCTGGCGGAGTTCTTGGCGTTACAGTGATACAGGGTATCAAGCGAGGTCTGTTCAGTAATGAGGCAGGTGAAGGTAGTGCACCGAATGCTGCTGCGGTAGCTACAGTCAGTCATCCTGTAAAACAGGGATTGATACAGGCTTTGGGTGTTTTTACAGATACGCTGGTGGTATGTTCCTGCACTGCATTCATTATTCTGGTGAGCGGTGTGGATCTTACGGCTTCAAATGGAATTCAACTCACCCAGGATGCCCTGACCCACGAAATCGGAAGCATCGGCAATCCGTTTGTTGCGGTAATGATATGGCTGTTTGCCTTTAGCAGCATCATCGGCAATTATTATTATGGAGAAACCAACGTGAGATATATCAGGGACTCCAAGCTGGGTGTATTTGTCTATCGTCTTGCTGTAGCAGCAATGGTGATGGTCGGAGCAGTAGTATCTCTGGATTTTGCATGGAGTTTTGCAGATATTACGATGGCTCTTCTCACCCTCTGCAATCTCGTAGCCATCGTCCTGCTTTCCCGTCAGGCCGTCTTCCTGTTGAAAGACTATCGCCAACAGAAGAAGGAAGGTAAGAATCCTGTATTCACCAAGGATAAGATGCCAGAGATTGCTGATAAACTGGAGGCATGGTAAATAACAATGATGGATTTTCATTTCGCGAAGATCTATCCTTCATACAATTCATCAACAAAATTCCCCGATACGAATCCTGCAGGAATACTGAGGATTCATATCGGGGATTTTTTTATGCACTAAACTATTTTATTTCTTATAGTAATCGTACAAGAAAGCATCAAGATAAGCACCACGCATGTTGGTCTTATAGAAATTGCCATCCTTATCTAGGATGAGACAGGCTGGAATACCATTGATGCCATACTCGCCCATCACCATACCGCCAAAACCTTCAGGATTGCGAACCTGTGTCCAGGTCATTCCTTCCTTGGCCATTGCCTTTTTCCAGTCGGCATCTCTCTCATCTACGGAAATACTGATGATGTTGAAATCCTTGTATTTCTCGTGTACCTTCTTGAGATGTGGAATCTCCTGACGGCATGGACGACACCAGGAAGCCCAGAACTCCAACATGGTGTATTCACCCTTCTTGATAAGTGAAGAAAGCTTCACCTGCTTGCCTTCAGGAGTGACAACGGTACCATCGATATAATGGTTGCCGATAGCTGTATGCTTTGCCATCTCTGCCTGCATCTGCAGCATCGGATATTGTGCAGAAGAACTCCAGTCATTCTTCAACCAGCCCATCATCTCGTCAATCTGCTGAGAGGTATATGGGGTTGGTAAAGAAGAGAAACTCTCGAGAAGCAAGTCGAAGGCTACCAGAGAAGTGGTATGCTGCTGAATAAACAGACTGGTCTGATGGCGCATTTTCTCCTGCAACTTGATGGCTTCCTTGGCAAGGGCTACACGCTGTGCCAAATCGGTAGTCTGGTTGATACTATCATCCATCTTGTGCATCTTGTCCTGAATAGGTGACATCAGTTCAAGATAAGCCTGATAAACATCCTGAGTGGTAGAACCCTTTACAACAGGCTCTATCATACTCATATCACGCTCTGCAGGAAAACCGGTAAGATCTACATCGTAGGTCATCGGCTTATTCTCTACATAGACTCTTGTTGAGAATATTTTCTGATAGTCAGGCTCAGCTGTACCAGGCTTGTTCATATCAATAACCATCTGATACTGCTCAGGCTGGTTAACTACCCCCTTGAGGGTGAACTCACCATTCTTGATTGTAACGCTATCCAGATTGGTAACACCTTCCAATCCATACTTCTGCAACATGACAGAACAGCCGTCCACGTTACCTTTAACCTTACCTTTCATCACAAAATTCTGCGCACTGGCAGCCATTGCAAGTACAAGACCGGCAAGTGTCATCATGCAAGTTTTCATTTTCATCTTATTCATTTTTTCTCGATTTTATTTATTATATAATGTTTATTGATTCACATATTCAGGATTCTGAACGAGAAGATTATTGGCTCCCATAGATGCCTTTGGTATAGGAAGAAGATATCGGCGGAAGCTAGGAAGTTCTGCTTTCTCATCTTCTGTCCAACTCTCGAAACCACCCTGACGGTTATAACGGCAAAGATCGAACCATTCTTCCAGATTTTCGTTACTCATATCACACAACTTATGCTTGAGAATTTCACCCAGAAGATCACTGTCGGCAATAGCGTTCACATCGTCCTCAGAATATCCAGCACGTTCGATGACTGTAGCCAAGAGCGTACGAGCCTTAGCATACTGACCCTGACGAGCCTCTGCTTCGGCAGCGATATAATAGACTTCGGCAAGGCGCATGAAATAATAGGAATCTTCGAACATAAACTCAGGAGTCAACTTGCTGTACTTGGCAATTCCAGTCATGCCTTCACCCTTGTATGCCCAAGTATAAAGAGGATCGTAGGAAGCTGCATCATCTTCACCTGGAGGGAATGGGAAATCGCCACCATCACCACCAGGGATAACGATACCGCAATCATCTCCATCACCAGGCAATACAACATCACCGCCTTCACCTGGATCAGGAACTACTACATCCCCACCCTCTCCCGGATCTGGAACAACGATATCACCACCTGTTTCATCATCAGGAACCAAATCATCAGCCACCTTTTTAAGGAGTGATCCTGGAGAGAAGGCAAACCAAGAAGCATCCATCAATTCATTCGGATTAGCAGTATAAGGGGCGAAAAGCATCTCCTTGGAATTGAACTGTTCTGTAAAGATATTAGCATAGTCTCTCTCCAGTTCATATCCTGCTGCTTCAGCCTCATTAATCACTTCTTCAGATAATCTTGCTGCCTCCGGATAGTTATCCTGAGCAAAATACATCTTTGCCTTCAAAGCCTTGGCAAAAAGACTGCTCATGTGATAATGGTCTGCCGGATGCTGTTCGCAATGGGCGATGGCATAATCGAGATCTTCAGAAATCAGCTTGTAAGTTTCAGCTACAGAAGAACGCTGACGAACCTGGTTATCTCTTACCAACTCATCCTTGAAGAGACAGACTCCGTATTGGGAATCCTGCTTCCAGTATTCTCCGAAACATTTCAGGAGAGTGAGATAAGCCAAAGCACGCTGGCAACGAGCCTCTGCAATCATCTCCGTACGTTTCTCCTCGCTCAGTCCTGGTATATTCTTGTTGATATGTACCAGGAAGGTATTGGCCGCATTGATTACATTGTAATAGGCGGTATAAGCCGTCTCCACATTACTGTTATTGGTCTCGATATTCTCGGCAACAAACTCATCCGCCCCCATCACCATCGCCTGAGTCTGGGTATGCGCCATAGAGGCAATACCATATCTCAAGTAAGATACACCTGTACTGCGCCAGGAAGCGTAAACACCATTGAGAGCAGTCTGAGCAGATGCGGCATCGGTAATATAATTCAAATCGGTTACCACATGGTCTGGTTCCATATCATCGATACTGCCTATCAAGTCGCACGATGTGAATGTGAGCGCTGATACAGATAGTAACGCCAGAAATTGATATCTTATATGTTTCATAATCTTCGTTTCTTTGAATGAGTTAGAATTGCAATTTGAGACCGAATGAGAACGAACGGCTCATTGGATATACATCCTTGGTCTCGGTTGTCTTGGTAAAAGCATTTGTGGCTGCCATATCTGGATCCAAACCTGGCCAATCGGTAATGGTAAAGAGGTTGGTAGCGGTAAAGAACACCGATGCACCACTCACATGCAAGCGCTCTAACCATGCTGGCTCAAAGGTATAAGAGAGCGTGATGTTGCGCAAACGGAAGTATGAGTTGGAATATACATAGCGGTCGTTGGCCTGTGTGTTGGTATCGGCACTAGGCATCCACATCAACTTAGCATACTTGGCATCGGTGCGATCCGGTGTCCAGGTGTTGCCATACATCTCGCGCAAGATACTCATACCGAGGGCTCCACTAGCAGATTCATGCATCGTGCTGTAGTAGGCATCACCACCTAACTGATACTGGAAGAGCATAGAGAGCGTGAAGTTCTTATATGACAAGGTATTTGACCATCCACCGAATACCTTTGGCTCTGGGTTAGCAATCGCCGTACGGTCGGCCTCTGAAATATAGCCATCACCATTGGTATCTGCAAACATGTAGTCACCTACAGCAGCTCTATTCTGATAGAAACCATATCCCTTGGCCATAGCCTGTTCATTCAACTTACTAATCTGATCCTGACTCTGATAGATGCCTGCCACTTTATATCCCTTCACGGTTCCCATCGCATGACCTTCCATGTAGAGATCCTGGTGCATCATGTCGAGGGTTGAACCATTGAGCTTGGTTATCTTATTCCTGTTGGATGAGATACTGAGCATAGTATTATAGGTGAAATACTTGGTACGAACTACATCACCACCGATAGAGAATTCAAAACCATTGTTGGTAAGATCAAGAATATTGCTGTAATAGGTGCCGATACCAAACTCCAGGGCGATAGGAGCAGGAGCAAGCGCACCATCAGTCTTACGGTGATAGATATCAAAGCTACCAGTCAGTCTGCCATTGAAGAACGAGAAGTCGACACCAGCATTATACTCGGTTGTCATCTCCCACTTGATGTTCTTGTTTGGATAAGTAGAAGCAAGGGTGAGTCCGCTCTGTCCGCCATACTGAGTACCATTGAAATACTGGATATAAGAAAAGTCTGATACGTTGGTGGAACCAGTCTTACCCCAACTCAAACGGAACTTCAGATCATCAATATCTCTTACAGATTCCAGGAAAGGCTCATGATTGATGCGCCAAGCCAGAGAAACTGCAGGGAAAGTACCGCGCTTGTTACCCGGTCCAAATTTTGATGACTCATCGGAACGAAGACTGAAATCAAGCAGATAACGTGAGAGGAAATCATAGCTCAAACGACCATAGATAGAATTAAGACCACTCTTGGAATAAGTCTCGGTTGGCTTATTGACGGTGGTTGCAGAACTGGCATTGTTCAATACATCATCGTTAGGGAAACCACTATAAGCCTGGTCGTGTTCCTTGCTCCAATACCTGTCGGCACTATAACCAGCCATCACGTCAAAACGATGAGCTTCGGTAAGCGTGAACTTGTAGTCGGCACGGAAATTGATAGAAGTATTGGTGTTGCGATAGTTGCTCTCAGCCAAGGTTGATGTTGGCTCCATACCCAACTGTTCCGGGAGTGTAATCTTTGGCGAGAAATAACTGTTGCTGAAGATGAATCTGGATATATTGGCATCAGCATGAAGAGTCAATCCCTTGACAGGTTTAATATCAATATAAGCATTGCCAGAGAACTGATCATTTTCATACTTCGTCTTGCGCTGGAGTTTAGCTACCGCATTGGCATCATTATAGGTATCGGCATAAAGACCGAACTTATCTACACGCTGGAAGTTGCCATCCGCATCGCGTACAGCCAAATCCGGACGGGTCATCCATCCGTCATTATCATATCCCAAGGCAGGATCGTTGCTTCCACTCTTGCGTGAAGAATAGGTATAATCGAGCACACCTCCCACGGTGATGTATTTGTTGATTTCAGAATCTATAGAGAGTCTTGCACCATATCGCTCCATACGGTCATTGAGTAACAGACCTTCCTGGTTCATTCCGTTGAAAGAGAAAGAATAGTTGGTTTTGTTGCTTCCACCTCTGACAGCCACATTATACTGATGTGTAGGTGCATTTTTGTTGATTACCTCATCTGCCCAGTTGACATTATCCTTGCCATAAAGACTCTCATTAAGACCATTATAGGTATAAAGACCCGTTTCTTCATTGAGCGAAACATTTCCATACTGGTTAAGAATATAATCAAAACCATACATACCTACCATTGAACTGCCGTCATTCATGCCGTCTACCGTATTACGCAGAATCTCGTCCTGCACATTCTTATATTCAGAAATGTTCAATGGCTTATAGTTCTTGATAGGATTACTGAACGAGAATGTGTAGCCGAAATCTACCTTGGTCTTCTCATTGCGCTTTCCGTTCTTGGTCTTGACGATGACCACACCATTGGCACCACGAGAACCGTAGATCGCAGTAGCTGCGGCATCTTTCAGCACATCGATACTCTCAATATCGTTTGGTGAGATATTGATGAGCGGGTTGATGCCGGTATCCTCCATAAAGGTAGGAACGCCATCAATGACATAAAGAGGCTGGTTGTTGTTACCTTTACCCGATTTAGGATAAGGAGATGTAATACCGCGGATGTTTAACTTGAGAGATGAACCAGGCTCACCATTTGCGGTAGTAGCCAATACGCCCTTTACAGTACCCTGAAGAAGACCATCGAGGGTTGGTGTGGTAGCAGCCAACTTGCTTATCTGTTCCTGACTCACGGTAGAGATAGCGGTAGTTACATTCCTACGGCTCTTGCTGCCGTAACCGATGACAACGAGATCATCCAGCGCAACATGATCCAACTCCAGCATCATGTTCTGCTCTTTTACACCACGAAACTCTATACTCTTCGATTTGTAACCAATGCAGGAAAATACAATTTTAGGATGCGCCATAGATGGAAATTCCAGTATGTAGTTACCATCAGCATCAGTGATAACACCATAGCTTGTGCCTTCGATCTGTACCGTGACACCTACCAGAGGATTTCCCTCGGAATCAATCACTCTTCCTTTTATAAAGGTATGACCTTTTTCTTGCACATTTTCAATACCAGCCGCAAAACTGGTATGAACTGGAAGGGCTGCCTGCACAAAGCTGGCTGAAGTTGCTGCCAAGAAAAGCAACAAGCTTTTTTTCTTCTTCATAATAACTGAATGTTAGTTAAACTTCATGTTCATTGTGCAAAAGTATAAAAAATATCTAAAACTATAGCATAATGTTATACAATTAACTTATTTTTTACACATATTCTTGTACTTTCTCCTATTTTTCTTACATTTTCCTAGTTTTTAAGTCTTTTTCTCTAAAAAATGCTATCAGTAAGCGTTCAAAACAAACAAAGTGTATTCTGTTCTCCGTGATACATTATTTAAAGAGGATCCCATAGCTTTTGTGTTATGGAACCCTCCCCTACTCTACTTAGAGTATCATTTTTTCATATTCCAGTCCGAAGACATCCGCTACGGCCTTGAATACCACCTTTCCATTTACTATATTCAAACCCCTATACAGGGCTTTATCCTCCTTGCAGGCCTTTCGCCAACCCTTATCAGCAAGCGCCAATGCATATTTCAGTGTAGCATTGGTCAAGGCTGTAGTAGAGGTATTCGGCACAGCACCAGGAATATTAGCTACTGCATAATGAACGATTCCATCGACCATATATGTCGGATCAGAATGTGTGGTTGGATGCGATGTCTCGAAACAGCCACCCTGATCGATTGCTACATCAACAAGTACTGTTCCTGGCTCCATCAATTTCAACATATCTTTCGTGATAAGATGCGGCGCCTTATCACCTGGTACGAGCACACTACCCACAACGATATCCACATCTGTCAATTCTCTACGAATATTATGCTCGTTGGAATAGAGCGTGTGTACATTGATAGGCAGCTCCATCTCTAACTGACGAAGACGAGGCAAACTGATATCTGTAATCCATACATCAGCTCCCATTCCTGCAGCCATTCTTGCTGCAGCTTCTCCTACGGTTCCGCCGCCCAATACCAAAACCTTGACGCGGTTCACACCAGGTACACCACTCATCAGTTTCCCTTTTCCTCCCTTTGTCTTCTGCAGATAAAAAGCACCATTAATAATGGCCATTCTTCCAGCTACTTCACTCATAGGAATGAGTAAAGGCAAATGGTGGTTATCTGTCTCCACCGTCTCGTAAGCCAGACAGACAGCACCACTCTTGAGCATGGCATCGGTAAGTTCCTTGTCACAGGCAAAATGGAAATAAGTGAAAACAAGCTGGTCTTGATGGATTAGTGGATATTCCTCAGCGATAGGCTCTTTCACCTTTACAATCATTTCCGCCTCACGATATACACTCTGAATGTCGGGTAAGATTATGGCTCCTACTTTTTCATACGCTTCATCAGCAAATCCGCTGTTCTCTCCAGCCGTATGCTGAACCATCACTTCGTGACCATGTCTAATGAATTCAGCTACTCCTGCTGGTGTCATTCCAACACGGTTCTCATTGTTCTTAATCTCTTTTGGAATACCAATTTTCATGATGTTATAGTTTTAAAGGTTCGACATCAGTTTAACTCTGTAAAGATACTGAAAATTTCAATAGGTTGTACGCACTTAGAGAAAAAATTAACATATCTTATATAAACTGTTCCTGTTGAATATACGTATTTTAGTTTATTAGGCAATTAGACTAAACTAGCATTCTAACTTTATACATGATAGAAATTCTAAAAAAAGGATAATTAAAATGCTGAATTATAAAGTGTTAACATGTTAGGTTTGTAATATACATGTTTATCTCGCCAACCATTAGATTATTGTAATTGCTGGCAGTTAGTATATTTGTTTAAACGTATTTTTATATTTTCGTCTATTCCAATAAACGTCTTTACTGCTATTAGTTTATCAGTTTGTTAGTTTATATGGTTATACATAAATATGTTTATTTATCTATTAGTATAATCATTTATTAGAATAATGGTCTATACAAATATTTGTTTAATAGAATATTCATATATAAGTTTAATTAATTTATCCGTCTATTAGGCTATTCATATTTTCGTTTAGTAGCATATTCGAAGTGATGCTTATTCTTCATGAAGATTGTTAGAAAAGTATAAAAAAAAGGATATTTACAAAGAAATAAGAAGATAAATTCTTTTATATCAACTATTTTGGCTATTTTTGCAACCAATATTAGAACTAAAGAATATTAGACAATCCAGAAATAAGACTTTTAGTCTTTCTGGACGAAAGAATATAAGTCAATCCGTTTATTCTAATTGCCAGCAATTCTAATATATGTAAATTATATTAAACAATAACGTGAAATAGGAAAAAAGAAATATGAAACATGAACTACAGGAAATTGTTGCAGTAGTGAACAACAAGGGTGGAGTAGGCAAGACGGCTACTGTGCAGTCTCTGGCTTCTGGCATAGTCCGGTTGAATCACAACCTCAGGGTTCTGGTAATAGACTTAGACCCACAATGCAACCTCTCTTCGCTTTTCGGAGTGAGAGATAACGAATATGATAACATATACAACGCCATGTGCAAACAGAGTGGTGTGCCAGTCTACAAATGTAAAAATGGAGTATATGCAGTTCCAGGATCTGCTCAGATGGAAAATATAGAACAACACCTTCCAGGAGGCCCTTCACTGAGAGAACAGATGAAGAGCTACACGGTATTACTGGGATGTTTGCAAGATAACGATTGCCATGACATGACAGGAGAAGGACTGAAAAACGTATTTGATGATTTCGACTACATTTTCATCGACTGTCCTCCAGCACTTTCCAAGAACACTTATAATGCTTTGGTTGCAGCGAGCAAGATTTTAATTCCAGTACAGATGGAAGCATTATCTGTCAAGGGAGTAAGTGAAGTACTCAGCGTAATGGATGAAGTGAAAGAGTTCCACATGAACGATAATTTGGAATTACTTGGACTCCTGCCAGTTATGGTAGATGAACGAACCAAAATTACCAAGGAGTTGAGCAAACTTTTAGGCGAAAAACATGGCGACTTAATTTTGCCTTGCCGTATCCGCCGCTCTGTAAAGTTCCTGGAAGCTCAGGCACACGGACAAAGCATATTCGAATATGCACCTTACTCAAGTACAGGTATCGATTACGAAATTGCTATCAAGCGCATGTTCAACATCAAAATCTAATCTTGGTAGGGTAGGGTGAAACATGCAATAATAAAACAAAAGAAGATAAACTTATAAAATATAAGAATTATGGCTGTAGCAAAAAGAAATTTAGAAGAAATTGGTGAGTCTCTTGAAAATATGGGCAAGAACGACCGACCAAGTTTATTAAACACAGAAATGGCAAAAAGCGAAGAGGATAAAAATATATCTAAAGGTGGTCGCAAGAGAAAAAGTTACTGGACTGCAGAGGAAAGACGCACTAGAACGAGTGTGGCTACATATCTTAACAAGGAAGAACTCCTTCTCCTGAAGATGAAATGCCTCTCAGATGATATCCCACAGGAAAACCTGCTCTACAATATCCTGATGGATTACTTGAAAAAGTAAGCAAACAAAAAGTAGTTATTAAAAGGGTGAAAACCACAAAACTGTTTACCTAAAAAAGCGCTAAGCTTAAAAATAAGGTATAAGTTCCTACAAAAACCACATTTTTGTTTACCAAAAGAATGATAATTATAGATTATTCTTTATAATAAATTATATATCTCTTATTTATTACAGACGGTATAATATCTTGATTAATAATGAGTTATGTTTGAAGTGGTAAATAGAAATGTGGTTTTAGGTAAATAGAAATATGGTTTATGGTAAATAGCTTGGTGGTTTCGGGTAAATATTTATGTGGTTTTAAGTAAATAAAAAAGTGGTTTTAGGTAAACAACTTTGTGGTTTATGGTAAACAGAAATGTGGTTTTTATATGAGTGAACCAAAAGGAAACAAGAATCTGGTGTGGATTAACACACCTTTTTCGCTGACAAAATTGGATAAGCAATATACATTATTGCAACAAAACATATTGATGGTTGCAAGTACCCATCTGCAGAAGTATGTTGAAGAGTATTTTACCGAGAAGAGAGTGCTTGGAGATGCACGCTCCGACTATCTTTTCGAGAAAGGAATAGAGCATGCTGTTATGGAGATTCCGCCCATCAAAATAGACATCAAGGATTTTCAGGTATCAACGGAGTTTCATAATTATAAGAATCTGCGTGATACGCTGAAGAACGATATCCTCAACCTGTCGGTGCGTGTAAAGACGGATAGCAAGACAGAGAAGATACAGCACGTATTTTCAAACATCGAGATTCCGACAACGCAGAAAGGCTATACAAAGAGCGATGGTGAGAAAGTAGAACGCATCAAGGGTGAAGTAATACTTGAGATAGATCCAAAACTCACCATGAGCCTTTTTGACATGCGTCAGGGATATATTCACCATATCTCCATGATTGCTAAATATTCCAAGAAGGTGAATACACCTCGCCTCTATATATATCTGCTTCGTCAGATGGGACTAGACAAGAGCTTGGATGTTAAGGTTGAGTTTTTGCCGATGAAACAGTATTTGGGTCTGGTAGAACTTGATGAACATGGCAATATTCTGCTTGACGACAAGGGGGAACCTGTGATGAATAAATATCCTAAATTCTCACAATTCAGAAAACAGGTACTCGATGTGGTAAGGGAAGATCTCAACAGAATGGCTAGTCGCAGTGAGACAGATATCGTATTTGATGAATTTTCTGAAGAAGACTTTATTTATCGGAACGGAAAGCATAAGGGAGATCCTGAATATGTTATCTTCCATATCAAGCGGACGGATGTAGGTATCAATCATATCGGAGATAAAGATGCAGATATTGCTCGTCGTCTGAATGAAAAAATAAACCGTAATAGGGGAAAGAAAACATCTGATGATGCCACGCAGCAGGGAGATCTTTTTGCGCATGTATATCAGAATCCTGACAAGAAGATAGAAGTAGACACGACTCAAGGTTTTGAGCAATGGAATCAGTTTATTTCGATGGTACAGGATACCAGTCAGCAAGCCCTGTTGGGCAGATGCAAATTCATAGGAATCAAGAATGACAGATTCTGTATTGCTGCTAGTGATGATGATTTTGCTGCTTTGAAAACATCGGGTCTTGAAAGGCTGGCACAAGAATTTTTTGACTGTGTCGGTTCATTCATGCCTGTATTCTATAGAGGCTAAGCAGAACAAGAAAGCAGAAGAGGAAGTAGGGGAGTACCGTACTTCCTCTTTTTGATTGTAAAACCACATTTCTGTTTACCTACTTTTAAGAATGGCTTATCATCAAAACCACATTTCTGTTTACCTGAAATGTCATGTATATAATTCATTCCATTTTGAGGTTATATTAATTATTTACCAAATCCCGTGTTATAATTTGATATGTAATAAGTTATATCATTTTTATATCAGTCTTTTATTCTTAGGTAAACAGTTTTGTGGTTTCTGGTAAACAAAATAGTGGTTTCTGGTAAACAGTTTTGTGGTTTTTATCTTGATAAGATACTATTTTTTATCTTATTCTATTTGAAATCAGGCACCAGAATACAATTTGAGCATATGTATAACTATCAGTATATTAGTATGTTATGTAAAACGCCTAAAGGAGTTGTCTAGACATTTTGATTTTTTCTTTAGTAGCAACTGAATAATAATTTAAAAACCACAAAACTGTTTACCTGGCAGAACGTTCATCGATTTTTCTCATAAACCACATTTCTGTTTACCTGTTTTTCTCATGAATTTAACTAGGTAAAAACCACATTTCTATTTACCTAAAGAGGAGCAACTGCTTTTTACTAGGATAGGTAAACAGTTTAGTGGTTTAGGTAAACAAAAATGTGGTTTGTGCTACAAAAAGCAGTGATTTTTGGTAAACAACTTTGTGGTTTATGCGTAGTTTTGTGGTTTTAGGTAAACAGTTTTGTGGTTTTCTCCTTATAGAGAATCAAATTCATAATTGTCTAATTGTAGAATTGACTAATTGACGGAAAAACTACAAGTAAGTTTCTTTTTAGGTTATTATTTTGTCATTGAACTGCTTTCAAGTAAGTTCTCACCGCATTCACAAGTTCTATGATGGTTATACCAGTCATGGCCCAACGTGAAACCAGAGCCATCAACTTTTGAGGTCAGGAATGAACTGTTTGCGCCTGATGGAAAACTCTTGCAAACTTTCTAGAAAAAATAGTGCCAAGAAAACCCAATGGTCTTTTAGCCTTTGGATTTTCTTGGCACAAAATTTAGCCTTAATCTGTTTCCTTATGTTTATGTAAACGGCTAATTATCTTGTAGCCTCTTCCGTATCTTTTGCCTTTTATTCCAATCAGTCCACCATTATAATAATTCAGAACTTCATTTTTATGGAGTCTTGATAGGGTGGTGTTGAAACAGTTTATCTTGAGAGTAGGATAGAGTTGCATAGTCTTATCGATAAGACTCTCTTTGGTTTGCGGGAGGGACTCCTCTGTTAAGACTTTTACCATCGTAGATGCCAAAGATGGTTTGGAATTATCTTTCAGGATAGTCTTTTCTTTTTTCTTTTCCTTCTTCTCCTTCTTCTTTTGGTTATCTACAGTTGGAGTGGCAGTCTTTTTCTCTTCCTTCTTTGCCTGTTTGGCAAAGGATTCCGCATTGATGTCAAGCTTCAGTCCCAGAATTTCCGAAATGATGTTCTTGAGGACATAGATGAACAACTCGCTGTCTTTACTCTTGAGTGAGGTCTCTTGTTTCCAGTAGCGACTCTTGAAAGCAAGTTGGGTCAACTCTTCAATCTCCTGTTCAGAAATATCTTCTTTGTTAGCGAGACGTGCATTGGCCACATTGAGGAATGAAGCAAAGGAGAAGGTGGAGAATTGACTTGGAATTACGTATGTGAAAATATGATTGTTTTCTCCCTTTGCTGAAGGATGTTTGAGATTAATCATACTCATCCCTTTTACCAGAGCAATTAAAAAAGCCATGCTGGCGTATGAGAGATTTGTATTTTCAACCTCACAGATTCCTTTATAGTCGAGGTTCTTATCCGAGATAAAGTTCATGGTAAAAATACCATAGTTAGTCCATTCTGTAGAATGGAGCAACTGCTGGAGTGTGGGATCTTCTGGTGCCCCCAAGCCTCTGTTAACGCTATCTATATAGCGACGCATTGTTTCTACTTCTTCCCATTGGATAAGTGAATCATCTCCTGGCTCATTGTTTCTGATGCAGCCGATGGTTCCCAGTCTGATAACATCAGCAGAAGTTGAAGTTCGCAGATGGTTTGCGAGCTTGGCAAATAAATTAGGCATCCAGTCGAAATCATCAACCGGAGAATCTATATAATCTTCCTGATAGTAATTGTTATCAGTAAAATCTAAATCTTGATACATGCTATATTCTGTAAAAATATTGAATTCAAATCTTTCATGCAAAGGTAAGAAAAAATATTCTATTCTCCAAATTTTTGGCTAACTATTTGAACATCAGAGTATATTTTATGGTTTTGTTTGCTGAAAAATTACAAAAAAATGTCAAAAGACAGACTTTTTAATAGTTTACAGGTCAAAAGGTGAGAAAGAATCTGTATTGTTGGCGCATAACAGTTGACCACCGCATGCACAACAGGTGTTGTGCATGTGCATATCAGCTGTGATGCAAGCGCACAATAGCTGTTGTGCGACCGTAGATACTAACTGTCTCAACAACATATCCTATCTTTTCCAACAACATATCCTATCTATTCTAACAACAAGAAGAGGGTGAATCATTAACTTATGACCCACCCTTTCTCGTTAAAATGCTATGTTCTGCAAATATTAAACTTTACTGTCAGGAATGGCAGATACAATACCTTGGTGCATCATGCGTGATTTTTCCTTAGCCAATGCCTGCATATCCACTGCCACATCGTCTTCATCTACGATTTCTACGCCAGTCATCGTTTCGATTACGTCTTCCATGGAAACCACTCCTCTCAGACATCTGTATTCATCCACGATGATAGAGATGTGTTCTCGTTTTTCCAACATCTTTTCCCATATCTGGTATAGAGATTCATCCTCGTTGAAGGAAAGAATAGGACGCATCAGCTCGGATAATCTGGTTTGGAACTCATCGTCTGAAACCAATTTGAGAACCATATCTTTCAATACGTATCCCACAATGATATCCTTGTTGTTGTCATAAACGGGAATGCGTGAGAATTTCCATTCTTTCTGTTCGTAAAACTCCTTGGTAGTCAGATTCATGTTGGCTGATTCTACTACGATGGATGGAGTCATCACCTCCTTTGCCTTTACTCCTGCCAGGCGAATGCAGCTTTTGATGATCTTGCTTTCCGATTCGCGGAAGATGCCTTCAGTAGTACCTACGTCTACCATGGCCGATACCTCTTCGCGACTCACGGAAGCCTGGTGGTTCTTCGGAGTAAATACCTTAGTGATAAGTTCCGAAAGCAGTACCAAAGGATAGGTGATAAAGATGAGCACACGGATGATCTTGGTAGATGTCATGGCAAGAGAGCGCCAATATGAAGCTCCGATAGTTTTCGGGATGATTTCTGAAAGTACCAGAATCAACAGAGTGAGAATGGCGGAAATGATACCGAAGTATTCTTCGCCAAAGAGTTTCATAGACTCGGCTCCTACACCGGCAGAACCGATGGTGTGGGCGATGGTGTTGAGTGAAAGAATGGCACCCACCGGACGGTCTACGTTGTTCTTATACTGTTTCATCAGTGAGGCAGTCTTGTTGCCTTGATTCTCCTTCATCGAGATAAACGACATCGGAGTAGAAAGTAATACCGCCTCCAGGACGGAGCATAAAAAGGATAGTGACAGAGCACCTAAAAAATATAAAATGATTAAACCCATGTAATTTTAAATTCGTTAATAATATAGTATCTCAAGCAAGATAGATATTATTTCCGAAGGCTGCAGTTGAGGATGTAATGGGGAACATTACATCTATGTTTATCCAATATAAGTGCATTTATAAGTCTCATCACAATATGTTTCTATTTTCTGCAAAGATACTGATTAAAAAATGAATCTAATATGTTTTTGTTGAAAATTAAATTGTTTTAATATGTTTTTGGTAAATTTGCAGAGAAGTATAAAAAAATCTAATTTTAACAATAATATAATGTATAATTCATCAAGTATTTATGAATATTAGGTATTTTTGCAATCAGCATTTAGAAAATTGATTCAATATGAAAAAGAAAATACCTATCATTCTCCTTAACTTTACCGGCGTATACGAATTGGAGGCATTTGCCTCAAATAAGAATATTATCCATGTAGATTGCCGGGACATGAAAGGGGTAGACTGCTATTGTGACGAAGAGGGTAGCGAGGAACTGCATCGCCGATTGGCTCCTTTTCCTGCCAAAGCCGTTCATTTCATAGATTCCGGAGATTTCCATTATCTTACGGAATATTGGGTGTCAAGAATTCATGAACCTTTCTCGCTCATTGTTTTCGACCATCATCCGGATATGCAGCAACCGGAATGGGAGGGTGTTGTGTCATGTGGCGGTTGGGTGAGAGATGTTTTGGAGAAGAACCCGTTTGTCAAACACATTATCATTGTGGGGGCATCGGACGAGTTGATAGCCCAGGTGCCTGTTCACTTAAGAGAGAGGGTGTTGTTTTACAGTCAGGCAGAGATAGACCATCACCAGGCTTGGCCTTCGAAGGCTGGTAAACTTATACATGAGCCGGTTTACATATCCATAGATAAGGATGTATTGAGAAAGCAGGATGCCATCACCGACTGGAGCAATGGAGATATGACACTTATGCAGCTCCAAGCCGTGCTTCGCATCATCTATGCCCATGAAAAAGTGATAGGGGTAGATATTACAGGCGAATGTTCAGCTACGCTTGATTATTTCTCTGAGTTGGAGGATGCAGAGATTAACAACGAGGCAAATGAAGAATTGCTAAGGGTGATTCAAGAGGAGAACCATCCTTAGCCTTCTTAAGCGTAAGCTTGAAGAATACGGTCTAGCTCGTCGAGTTCTTCCTCCTTTGTTGCCAAGCTTGTCACGAATCGGCAGATGATTTCATGTTCGCTCTTTCTTTCCCATATCTCGAATATAAGTGGTCATTATACAGATGTCATGTTCCATCAGTTGACCAGGTTTATTTTTTTTACAAAATCATGATTTAAATCCTCTGAAAATCACGAATTTCCGCTCGGAAAATATTTCTTGAAGAATATTGGAAATATGGCGAAATTCGTAATCGTCAGATATTCAACGTGTTATAAATCTCACTAATTTCTTCGGAAATCCGGAATTCTGTAGTCGTACAACTATAACCCCTATAGTTGTACGACTATAACTCCAGAGTTGTACAACTATAGCCTATATAGTCGTACAACTGTAGCCTTACGGTCGTACAACTATAGGTGATTCGTCTTGCAGAGAGCAAGTAATACGCTATCAAACCAAAAGATTTTTTCATCATGACCTTCTAGATTGAAAATACGGAAATTGCGATAATTAAGAAACAATATTTGACACCCGCATATTTCCGAAGTACAAATTCCAAACTGATATCGTTGTAAGCAGGGTATGATTTATATATACGTACCGCCTATTTATCATAATCACCCTTAGAAAAATGGGAAAGTACTAACCAAGAAAAATTCCATGAAATAATAATTTTTTATAAAATGAATATTATATAGGACCTTTTCTTGCGTAATCTGGAAATTTTAGTTACCTTTGCACGAAAAGCACTACTTGGCATGAAAATTCAAGAAGTAATGAAATGATTTGTGTTCTTCAGCGACCCAGATGGTTTGCCGATAGAACTGTATGAAAAAGAATAATTTAAATTAATACAATGAACATCAAGTCAATAGGTAGTAAAATCAAGGGAAATCCTAAGATGGTAGAGGGTACGGTATATTCCATGCTCATCATCTGTAGCATTTCCCATTTCTTGAATGATATGATTCAGTCGATTATCCCTTCCATCTATCCGATTGTGAAGGATAAGTTCGACTTCTCGTTTGCACAGATAGGTATCATCACGCTGGTCTTCCAGATGACGTCTTCCATCCTGCAACCTTTTACGGGGCTTTATGCTGACAAGCATCCCCGTCCCTATGCCCTCTCCATCGGCATGTGTTTCACCTTGGTGGGTCTGCTCCTACTGGCTTTTGCCGAGAATTATTTTCTGATTCTCCTGGCTGTGAGCGTCGTCGGTCTGGGCTCATCCGTGTTTCATCCCACAGCTTCAAGAGTGGCACAGATGGCATCTGGAGGCAAGAAGAGTCTGGCACAATCTATCTTTCAGGTTGGCGGCAATGGTGGATCGGCAGTAGGTCCGTTGCTGGCTGCCATCATCATCCTGCCTTTCGGACAGCATGCCATCTCCTGGTTTGCCCTTGCAGCCCTCCTCGCTGCCATCATCATGGTAAGATTGGGAGTCTGGTACAAGGCACGACTGGCTTACGTGGTGAACCATCCTCAGAAACAACCGCTTCTCAATACCCATATTTCTAAAAGGGTGAAGTATTGGGCACTGTTCATCCTCATCATGCTCGTGTTCTCCAAGTATTTCTATACGGCGTGCATCACGAGCTACTTCACCTTCTTCCTGATGGATAAGTTCGGTGTCTCGGTACAGACTTCACAGTTGTGTCTCTTCGTGTTCCTTGCTGCCTTTGCCATAGGAACTGTTGCAGGAGGAATGCTGGGTGACAAGTTCGGCAGAAAGTATGTCATCTGGTTTTCCATTCTGGGAGCAGCACCTTTCGCCATCGCCATGCCTTTCGTCAACTTCACGTGGACCATCATCTTTACCTTCCTGTCAGGATTGATCATTGCCTCGGCTTTCTCTTCCATCGTGGTATATGCCACCGACCTGATGCCAGATAAAGTAGGACTGATAGCCGGCATTTTCTTCGGACTGATGTTTGGTTTGGGAGGTTTGGGCTCTGCTTTCTTCGGCTGGTTAGCAGACAAGACGAGCATCGAGTTTATCTTCCAGGTGAGTGCCTTCCTGCCATTGCTCGGCATCATAGCAGGATTCTTGCCGAATACACAGAAGAAAAGCGTTGAAGAAACAGATGAAAACGCAAAGTAAATGAAAGACTAAAATGATAAGAGAATATTAACAAATGGAACAAGAAGAAAAGAAACAGAAATCTCAAACTGCAGAGAATCAGGCATCCTGCTCGTCTCTGCAGCCAGTTGCACCACATCCTTTTATTTCTGTCATACCGCTGGCAGTACTTATCACCCTCATCGTCCTGGTTGTCAAAATCTTCCCTGATGATGCCTTGGCTGGTGCCTCTCAGGTGGCCCTCATGATAGCCACAGCCGTTTGTGTAGCACTCGGTATGGGCATCTATAGGATGAAATGGAATATCTTTGAAGAGATGATCAAAAAGACTGTGGGCGATGCCGGAGTATCTATCCTGATCCTGCTGCTCATCGGAATGATGTCAGCTACCTGGATGATCAGTGGTGTGGTACCCACATTGATATATTATGGTGTACAGATCATGTCGCCAACCTTTTTCCTTCCCTGCGCATGCATCATCTCCAGCATCATTTCTGTGATGACGGGAACCTCATGGACCACAATTGCCACCATCGGTATTGCTCTGATGGGAATCGGTGATGCCCTGGGAATACCAGCCCCCTACACCGCTGGAGCTATTATCTCCGGTGCCTATTTCGGGGATAAACTCTCGCCAATGAGCGATACCACCGTCCTTGCTTCGAGTATAGCCGGAGCGGATCTTTTCTCACATATCCGCTATATGCTCTATACTACCATACCAAGCATCCTGCTCTCGCTGGTACTCTATCTCATCATCGGACTCTGTTATGATTCCAAGCCAGTGGATATAAGCCAGTATCTTACCGGTCTGAGCCATGGATTCAATATCTCTCTGTTTACCATGCTCGTTCCGGCTTTTACAGGATGGCTCATCTACCGTAAGACGCCATCCCTCATCACACTTCTTCTTTCAGCCCTTTCAGCATGCATCTGTGCCCTCATTCTCCAGCCGGAAGTACTTGTAGGGATAGCAGGTGAAGACAGCATCTCTGCCAAAAGCCTCTTTGAAGGAATCATGACCACCTGCTATACCCATACCCAGGTAGATTGCGGCATGGCTAACATCAATGATCTCGTAGCTACCCGAGGTATGGCTGGCATGCTCAATACCATCTGGCTCATCCTCTGTGCCATGTGTTTCGGTTCATGTATGGTAGCCAGCGGCATGCTCCACGCCATTACCCACATGCTCCTGAAAAGCATCCACAGCACCGTATCACTTGTCTGCAGCACCGTGACATCAGGCGTCTTGCTCAATCTCGTTATGGGTGACCAGTTCCTGAGCATTATTATGAATGCATCTATCTATAAGGATGAATATGCCGAACGAGGCTACCGTCCGGAACTCTTGAGCCGAAGTACAGAGGATAGCGCTACCGTAACGAGCGTATTGGTTCCATGGACAGCCTGCGGTATGACGCAGAGTACGGTTCTTGGTATCCCGACACTTGTCTATCTCCCCTTCTGCTTCTTCAACATCATCAGTCCTTTGATGAGTTGTCTGGTTGCCATCCTTGGCTTCGTACCCAACCCACAACCCAAGGAAAACAAAGCATCAGCAGCAGAGGAGTCTGATATCCATTAATATTAATAGGAAAAAGAACGCAATGGTATATAAAAAAGTGGTTGAAAGAAGTAAACTCCCACATTTAAACGTTTATCTTCGTTCCCAATCCGTAAGCCAATCAACTTACAGATTGGGAATTATTGCTTATAAGTTTTTTATCAAGAATTTTATAAATTCATCCTTGACATTAGAGATTTCTCCCTTGTCATAGATTGTAAGAAGAGTTACATTCATACCATCCTCACTAACTTTTACATTAAGAGTTAGGATTCTTGCACCACCACTTTTGCCTTTACCCTTGTCAGCAATGGTCATTCTTATCTTACGAACGCCGCCACCAAGGTCATCTCCAACAAGAGGATTCTTGTAAATTTCATCTAACCAAGCATCATAGTCAGATTTCAATGAATGATATTTTTTAGCCAAACGTTTAAACTGTCTTTTAAACTCAGAGCCATATTCAACATGTATTTTCATGTCAATCTTCCATTTCTAAATCTTTTAATAAATCCCTTGCATCTGGTAGTTTTCTTCCTTCCAACTTTGCAAGTTTCACTTCCTGCAATGCTCTTGTCAAACTTTCCTTCACAAAAGCTTGCTGCTTCTGTGTCTTTGTCAAGACAGGCTCTTTTACAACTGTAGTTGACACAACACCACGAAGCATATTAATAGCCTTACGAATGTTTTGCAGAGGCTGGTTAGTATCTACCGTAACTAATATCTGTTTCATAATCTTCTCCTTTTAAACGTTTTACTGAATTAGGTTGCAAAAATACTTTTTTCCCCTCACACCGCCAAACTTCTTGCATTATTTTAACGTTAAAGGTCTATATTCCAGTCCATTCTTGTCATTATCATCAAACCATTTCTGAAAATCACATTATTATTTAGTTTATATAACTTGCCGCCAAAGTTACGCTTTTTTCTCAAATGAATACATCTAAAGCAGTAGATGTCGTATCACCACTAACACCTAGGCGGTCCCATCCCGCACAACCATGGCGAGGGCTTTGATGCCCCGCCAACCTTATAGCGTAGCGGTTCCGAGCACCGGAGGGCGGTTACATCCTTCCCTTTTCGAGAAGGGGTTCTGTCCCCTGTGAGGAGAACCGAAAGGGTCGTAAAGCCTATTGTGGCTTGGTTAGGATGTGGAGCTCTCCTTGCAGGAGAGACGGAGAGGTAGAAAATTCAGCACTGAGGGCGGTTACAACTTCTCTCTTCGGGCAAGAGAGAGGCTTGGTGAGAAAGGCAATCGCCATACTGCCCGTAGTATCTTTCCTTTATCAGACTTGCTATAACCATGTTTATCTCCTATTTTCGAGTGCAAAGTTAATAAAAGTCTTGTTTTTTACGCAATAAACTTGACTTTTATATATTTCTTTAACTATTTTCATGCTATAATCCATTCCATATCCTTTCATCCTCCCTTGTTTTTCCATAGCAAATTTAGCCCACATTGCAGCAGCCTTTGGTGAGTTGTCTGGTTGCCATCCTTGGCTTCGTACCCAACCCACAACCCAGGGAAAACAAAGCATCAGCAGCAGAAGAGTCTGATATCCTTTAATATGAATAGGAGATTCATAGATTCCCAATGACGGCAAGCAGACGCCTATGAGAGGGCATCCTGCATTCATTGCCCAGCATGCTACAGGCTGCTGTTGCCGTGGTTGTTTCTTCAAATGGCATCATATACCTGCCGGAAGACAGCTGACAGGAGAAGAACAGCAGTATGCTGTAGCAGTACTGATGGCATGGATTGAAAAACAGGTTTAAAAAGCATGAAGTTTTATTTTATGTCCAGAACTCTTCTATACCATCATCGACATGATAGAGACTGCAGGATAACCTATAATATAATGAAGCAAATAAGTTTGATACTTCATTATATTATAGGTTAAGCTTAAACCTTTCTTTAAACATAGCCATCTCTCTAGCTGGGATTTGAAGCAGAGTAGCTAAACTTTCCCATTGACTAACTGCTGCTTGAACCTCTTGGATGATGATTTTAGCTTCCTCCCTCTTAATCATGTAGCTTTCAGATGAATCAAGCAGAATATTGGTGTCTGCCTTGTTTGAAGATTCATTGATCAGAAGACTCTGATATTCATTGAGGGTAGGATTCATATCATAGGCTGGTGATAGAGTCCAGCCCTTTGGTGTGAGTAGAAAGCCATGGTTTCTGAAGTGGTCATCAGAATTTCCAATGCAGATGTTGAAGACAACCCTTCGGTAGAGTTCCAGAAGATTTTTCTCTACGTCGCAGCAACCTTGGAGTATGAAATCAACAATATCGAGATAACCATAACCACCTTGTGCATTATCTCCATCCTTCAATCCCAGCAGAGACATAGATGACGCAAAATGGATTCTCTTAGCTTCTGCAGTTCGGTCAAAGCGTTTAGACAGGAGTGTGTGATATTTACCCAATCCTCCCAACACTCTGGTTTGAGCTACCAGGATACCAGCCTTTTGAGCTAGCAGGTGAGAAAAGTGCTCCCAAAGTCCTGCGTCATAGTCATCTTTTCGAGAAGGAAACTTTGCGATGCATAGATTACCTTTTTCATCCAATACGCCTGCTTTAGGTCTTGCGCCACCCAATGAAATACCAGGTTGGATGAGCTGCGCTATCCATTTTTTTTCAGGCAAAACATCATTCTCTTCAGATCTTTCTACTTCTTGACTGGCATGAACCAATTCTCTAATCTCTGTTAATGGGGGTATCTTGAGAGATGGAGACACATTGATATAATCACCTTCCATTTCCTTCTTAAACCTAAATCCACCCATTCTGGAGAAGTCATCGATACCTATGAGGTAATCGAACGAAGAAAGTGTTCTGACGGCTCTTTTTTCTTCAGCGGCCTGTATCTGTTCTCTTCTTTTGAGCAAGGTACGTCCCCACCTATCTGGCAAAGCATCAGAAAAACATCCGAAAATATCACTTCCTGGCTGGGTATATTGCATGCCTGGGTAATTGTTGATGTCCTCTGAAAGCTTGATTCCGGCATGAACCTTAAGCCAATTCTCATCAAACTTAAATGCATAACTGTCAGAGCCGCGCAATTTTTCATAGCACAACTCCCCTACCAGCTCCGCTTTGCCGAGCCAGTTAAAATCAGCGAAAACAAATAGTCGTTCCATTCCTACTCCTTTTTAGATGCTCGTTGACGATTCTTCAGTCCCATATCCTGCAATGCCCTTCCGAGTTTGTCATCCTTTGCCAGGAGCAAGATGTCATCATCCAGCTGAAGAGCATAGAGTACACGAAGGTAAATTCCGATGGAAACCGTTGGTAATCCCTTTTCTACCTTGCAAAGTGTAACTTCCGAGCATGTTGCCCTTTCTGCAACTTGCGCCATGCTCAGGTTGCGCCGTAATCTGGCAAGCTTAATCTGCTCACCCACGATTTCCATCTTTTGAATCAACTTCCTTGGAAGTTTGTTTGCCATTGTATTCTTTGTCATAGCTTTAATCTTAATTATGATATGCAAAAATACATAATTTACTTTATTATAAGATGGGTTATCAGGTTTTTTTAAGAATAATTAGATGTATTAAATTAAACGGATAAAAACGCAAAGTAAATGAAAGACTAAAATGATTAAACCTATTCCCCTTACGCATATTTGTGCAAATTACACTTATAATCATGTGCTTTATGATGTGTGTGCGCAAACAGATTGCATGAATGTGCAAACGTTTGCGCAAATAAATAGAACCTTTTTGAGAAATTTTCTTGCTTACTATAGAAAATCCTCATATATTTGCAGCCGAAAAAAGATACCAACTAGCGAACGAAGGCTAAGTTTAATATAAACGGAACCAATATATAAAAGTAAAGATATGATGAAGCAAACATTCATTAAATCAGCTATGTTGCTGCTGCTGATCCTTTCAACGGCAACGACGCGAGCGCAGGAGGTCGCTCTGAAGACCAACTTACTGGGATGGGCTTCCACATCTGCCAACGCCGGCATCGAAATCGGCACGGGCAAGAAAACAACCTTCCAACTCTTCGGCACCCTGAACCCCTGGAAGTTCTCGGGCGACAAGAAGATGAGATTCTGGAATGTTATGCCAGAATACAGATGGTACACCTGCCAGAAGTTTGGAGGCCATTTCTTCGGAATCCATGCCCTAGGCGGTGAATACAACATTAAAAACATTGACATGCCCTTCGGCATCCTGCCGAAAACTCTGGAGGGCAGGCACTATGAAGGCTGGTATGTAGGTGGAGGCCTTACCTACGGCTATCAGTGGTTACTCAATAAGCACCTCAATTTCGAAGGCTCTATCGGTTTGGGATATGCCTACAGTCCTTACAAGCTTTACGGACGATGCGAAAAATGTCTCGACAAAGACCACCGCAACTATGTGGGCCCTACAAAAGCCGCACTATCTCTCATATACGTGTTCTAAGAATTTAACTTAACTGTTGTTTTAACTGACAATATAAACACGTAATAACTAGACAGAATACAAAAAATTTTAGGGAAATCATAATATGGATAAAATGAAGCTTTATGCGGTCATTTCGCCCCTCTGCATACTCTTTTCTCAGAGCATCATGCCTGCTCAGGCTCAACAGCTGGCAGGGGGTAAGATTCAGGTAGACAGCGTTTTGGCACGCAAGAACGGCAACCGGATGGACGTTGCCTTCCGTATGAACCTGAACGATTTGAAGATGAAATCAGAGCAGCAGATTGTTTTCACACTAGTAATGGTAGGAACTGATTCTATCGCTCTCAACCCTATCATCATCCAGGGTAGAAACCAGGCTGTAAGATACCGCCGACTTGCCGACAGCAAGAAGAATCCGCAGGCACAGGTTCTTACCCGCAAGAACAAGACCAATCAGCAGGTTTACTTCGCCCAGTCTGTTCCTTATCAGAAATGGATGAAGAAGTTCAAACTCTCGGTAAAAGAAGATCTCTGCGGATGCGGCAACCTGATAGAACAGGACAATACGCCGATTGCGGATATCGACCGTACACCGAAGATTACGAAGGATTTCTTCGTGCAGCCGAAGGCGGAAGCCAAGAAGGTGAGAGCCGAAAAGGGTGAAGCTTACCTGAGTTTCAAGCTCAACAAGAGTAATATTCTTGCCAACTTCCGTGAGAATGCTACTGAGCTGAAGAAGATTACTTCCACCATCGACCTGGTGAAGAACGATAAGAACGTTGAAATCACAGATATTGATATCCACGGTTTTGCTTCGCCTGATGGTTCGTATGCCAACAACAAGCGCCTTGCCAACGAGCGTGCAGCTGCTCTCCGCAACTATGTGAGCAGCCTCTACACCTTAAACAGCAAGCTCTTTACCTATCAGGCTACACCGGAAGACTGGAAAGGATTCAAGAAGAAGATTCAGGCTAGCAATCTGGCTGATAAGGAAGCAATACTCGAGATAGCTAACTCCTCGCTGGCTCCCGACGATAAGGACCTGAAGATCAGAAAGCTCCATCCGGCAAGTTACCGCTACATCCTGGATCATATCTATCCTCGTCTCCGTCATAGCGACTATACGGTAACCTACACGGTTCGTCCGTTCAGCATCGAAGAGGCCAAGGAGATATTGAAGACCAAACCACAGCAGCTTTCTCTGCAGGAGATGTTCCTGGTGGCACAGACTTACGAGCCGGGTTCGCCAGAGTTTAACGAGGTATTCGACATTGCTGTCCGCCTCTTCCCAGATGATGAGACAGCGAATCTCAATGCCGCCTGCACCGATTTGCAGAAAGGCGATCTTACTTCTGCCGAAAAGCATCTTGCCAAGGCAGGCAACTCGAAAGAGGCAGAACGTGTAAGAGATGTCTTCAAGCAGATAAAGAAATTGGAATAACAGAAAATTAGAGAATAACGATTATATACAAGCTTAACTTTCAAAAATTATGAAGATTAAACATTTATTTGGCTTGGCTGTCATCGCAGCTATGACAGCAAGCTGTTCAAGCAATGAGGATCTGGGAACCGCAGGTCCAGGTACTGGTACTAATGAAACTGGTGTTGGTTATGCATCTTTCTCTATCAACTTGCCTACAACAAGCGGAACACGTGCAGATGACGACCTTACATTCGAGAATGGTGATGCCAATGAGTACAAGGTAAATGATGCAACCTTACTCATCTTTAAGAAGGGGGGGGGAGGCAACTAAAGAAGGTGATTACACTTTCGTTGAGTGTGCAGAGTTGGGTTCAATGGCACCATGGAAAGATAAAAATGAGCCAGGTGTAACCACTCATGCTAAAATTACAGCCAAGCTGGACAAGGTGAATAGAACTGATAAATTCTTCGCATTGGTGCTCTTGAACAATGGTACTGTTGCTAATGCCAAGGTTACTTTGCCTACAGATGGTGAAAAGTTCTCTAAGTGGAACACAGAAAAAGTTACGAATAAATTTGCAACTCCCGAGAATGGCTTCTATATGGCAAATGCTCCTCTGTTCGAGAATAATAATGTTACTACTTTAGTTCCTATTGTGAGTGATAAGATTTACCCTACAGAGGAAGAGGCTGCCAAGAATCCAGCAACAGATATCTATGTAGAGCGTGGTCTTGCAAAGGTTACCTTAGGTACAGGTACAACAACAGAAAAGACGGTTACTAGTGACACATATCAGGGTGATAAGGTTACTATCTCTAAATGGGCTTTGGATGTTACCAACAAGAAGGCCTACCCTATCCACAATGTTGATGGATTGAACGAAGACTACACTGAAATTTGGAATAACAATGCCACTACTTCATCTTCAATCAACGGCGCTAACACTCAGCGTTTCGTAGATAACAATACAGCAACCCTTGCAAAGCGTGTATATTGGGGTATAGACCCTAACTACAACAACAATAGTTTATGCACCCTCGGAGAGGCTGGCAAGACTGCTCGTGAAAAAGAGTTCAACTATGTTACAGCAAATACAGACGTAAAAGCAGAGCCTACTACCTCATTGTACTGTCTTGAGAATACATTCAATCTTGACAATATGATGCAGGGGCAGACTACTCGCGTTATTTTCAAAGCTACATATAAGCCAGCAAGTTTACATGAAGGAGAAAAAACATTCTACAAGATTGGTAAGAACACTGCTATTTGGAGAGAAGCCGATCTTAAGCAAGAAATCGAAGCTGCAGTTGCTAGTGTTGTCTTAGGCGCAGCAGGAAAAACCACTGTCACTTTGAATGCTGAAGGAAATGATATCACTGCAGCAGGTACTCATTATATAGAAGCAGCTAATATCAGCGTAACTGGTGCAACCATTACACCTGAAAATATCACCGCCATTAATACCCAGTTGGGTCTCAACAGGGATAAAAAGGTTGGTATTAGCACATACGCAGATGGTGAGTCTTACTACGTTGCCCGTATCAAGCACTTCGGTGATGCCTTGACTAGGTGGGATTCTAGTATGTCTTACGGCACTGATAATCTGTCATTCTTGGGTCGTTATGGTGTGCTCCGCAACAACTGGTATGAGTTGACTGTAAATAGCGTTAGCGGTCCTGGTTATCCTAGCGTTCCTGAGGTTAAGCCTGAAACTCCAGATGATGAGAATGACAACTACATCAAGGTTAGCGTGAAGATCCTCAAGTGGGCTAAGCGTTCTCAGAAGGTCGATCTGTAATCCATTTCACATTATTATATATAGCTCAGCCGCTCTAGCGCTAAGGAGCGGCTGGCTATATCGGAAGAATAAGAATCAATTTATACACTTTACTTTTTCATAAAACAGATAAGCATCATGGCAAACAAGAAGTTTAACAGTTGGATCAAGAATATATGCATGGGATGGGGATTCATCATGGCGGGCAGTATGCTCAGCAGCTGCAACGACTTGATGCACGACGACCTGCCTCCTTGTGACATGGGTGTTGACTTGCAGTTCAAGTACGACTACAACGTGCAGCGTGCCGACATGTTCAATGATCATGTGGGCGGACTCAGCGTATTCGTATACGACGAGCAGGGCAACTTCATTGCTCGCCATGATGCCTATAACGATGCGACATCACAGCCGCTCAAGGACCCAAACTATGCCATGCGAATCAATCTGGAACCGGGCAAATACCGATTCGCAACCTTCGCCTTCCAAAAGAAATACGAAGATGCACTCGCGCAGCCAGGTGCCAAATTCCAGATAGCTCTGCCACAGCAGGGTGACAACATCACCGCCCTCCATGCACGACTCGACCGCGAACAGGGCAAGGTGAACAACCAGAGCCAACCGCTCGATACACTCTGGCAAGGACTCAGCAACGAACTGGTTGAAGTAAAAGACCTGCAGGTTACACGCCATACCATCGGTCTGGTTCGTGATACCAAGCAGCTCACCATCAGCCTGCATCAGACCGACGAGCCTGCCAACATCAATGCCGATGACTTCAGTTATCAGATAACCAATGCCAACGGCGATATCAGTTACGACAACTCTCTCCTCCCCGACGAGGAGTTGACATATACCCCATACTACACCTGGACCTCTGAGTTTAAGGATACCGAGGGCAATGTAAAGGAGCGCACCGCTCATGCCGCCCTCATGTTCTCCCGACTCATCTGGCATCCGAAAGAAAAAGACAAGAACGCCATCCTCACCATCACGAACAAGACTACTGGCGAAGAGGTGGTACGCATCAATCTTGCTGACTATCTGGCTCAAGGCCGTGGCGCCTTCGAAGCCCGCCATTATTCAGAGCAGGAATTCCTGGACCGTGAGTACGACTATAAGCTCGACTTCTTCCTCCAGGGCAACCAGTGGAAGTATGTGCAGCTCCGCATTTCCATCCTGGATTGGTTCACGCGCATCCAGCCTGTCGATTTATAACCGTTTCAGGTGTCAGAGCCCCTTCCGGGCATTTAGCTCATAAGAGTATTTGACTTTAAAAATTAGAAACAATGAAAATACGAGATTTCATTTTAAGTTTAGTTAGTTGGTTTATATTGTTGGTTACAGTAAGTTGCTCTGACGAACTTGGAGGCGAGCGCGCTCCCATTTCGTCAGAAAGCAACTTGCATGTACTCGTGCCAACCGTGCTCAGCAGCCGCGGCACCCGTGCCGACGATGCTTCCGGCCTTCCTACCTATAATGCTACGGTAGATGAATGCCAGATCAACGACCTGACCCTCTATGCTTTCCCTGTCCCTACAGGAAATGGAAATGATGGCAAGCTCCTGGTAGAGACGCTTCCTGCCCCACTGGCTACGATGATGGTAGAGCCGAATGTTGCTAACTATCAGCTCAATATCGAGCCGGGCACTTACCATATCTATGTAGTTGCCAATATGAACAAGGTGTTGAGTGGTAAGACTATCCAAACTGAAGATGATCTCAAAGATATAGTACTGAACTATGTAGATGGAGGAGAACCGGGAATGCCTGTTTCTACAAACATCCCGATGATTTATGAGCCAAAGGATGTAAACGGTTCTTTCATCAATACAAAAATAGAAAAAAGTGGTGATAAATATACAGAGGTAGCAGCTAACCTGAAGTTTACATGCGTAAAGGTAAAGCTGAATCTTATCTTCGATCCTACTGCTGAAGGTTCTGCATTCAATGGTAATAGCTATATCATCAAGGATATTCTGGCTCAAAAGCTTTCTCCTAGCACCACGCTGAGTTGGGATGGAGCATTTAGCAAGCCAGCCTCTAGTGTTAGTCAAGATTATGCCAATGGTTTTGAAAATAAAGTTTATGCAACTTCTTCTGAGGCAAGCAATAAGGGTGGTTATTATAAGGCAGAAGACTGGACAGAGGATGCAACCAATGCCAATGTGAATAATAAGGACATCATCACCCTTGTTCAGGGTGCTACTCCTACACCTGCTCCACAGAATGTCGCCGATAAGTGGCTTTTCCAAGGCACTTACTATCTGCCTGAGCGTTATATCGCCAATGCCTCTCAGCAGTCTACCCTCAAAGTTAATGGCTTTGTGAATGGTAACATTGAGAACAACTATAAGATTAAGCTGGGACATCGTCAGGACGAGAGTTCAACTTCCAAAGAAGTCCCAACTTTCCCTCGTGGCACCTATTATGAGATTATCGGCAAGATCAAGAGTCTGGGAAACATGACTCTCGACTGTAAAGTGAGCGTAGAGGACTGGACTCCTGTAACGATAGATGCCGACTTCAACCATACTACTTTGCGGGTAAGCAAGACGAAGGCTAATGTGACTAGTTTGACAAATGATTATATCACATATAATTCGAATGCTGCCATAGTAAAGTTTGGATGCGATAATAAAATAGACTCAAAAGACATCATCATTGGCACCAAACGTGGTAAAGACGCTAATGGCAATGACAGTATCGAGTTTCGCGTGAATCCAAATATCCCAATCAAAGATTATGCAAAAGATCAGCTAAAAGGCACTGCAAAGTTTTGGATCAAGGCAAACAATCTCAAGAAATACATTGATGTAGATTACGATGTTACACCTTATCTGGATGTTACAAAAGAACTGGTCATCTATTATAATAAAGATGATGAATCTCAGAATATCAGAACGGTGAAATGGGATACTAATCTCGGGGGTATTGTGCTGCATAGAACTACAAATACAAAAGGTAACTCTACCATCAATATGAGTTTAGCTTCATCGGATGCCGCTACAGGAACATTCATGGTTACAGCTACGAAAGATCCTGTAACAACCACCATTCATGAATTCACGGTAATGTCAAAAGACGGCTCTAAGTCTCAGGATGTTCGTGTAACAGTTAGTCCTCCTATCGGTGACTATCGTATCTGTTTCAGAGCGATTAATGACCTAAGTATATATACTGGTAAAGAAGTTGATTTCATGGCTATAAAGGAAGAAGGCGGCACCAACAACTGGTACGACGGTTGGGATAATAATGGAGGTGCAGATAGTCCAAAGGAAGACAACCATCGCATCTATGTGTATACCCAGATTGGTGAGACTAAAATCGAACATGGTAATTTACCAAATAAAGGAAAATGGATATATACTGACGGTGATACAGACAAAGCCAACTGGCCTGGTGAAACCATGACAGCCGACAAAACTAACACAGGCTGGTATTATAAAGACTTCAAAGTAGATATGATGCAAAAAAGGAAAATGGATACTCAAGAAGATAGAAAGATAAAGCCAGGTGAAACTTTGATTATGTTCAACAATAATAAAGATACAGGGGTTGGCTATACTTTACACCGCTGTCCTCACCATCGAGAGCCTGGTATTCCTCTCTTCGATTATGAAGATCATGAAGGCTGGATTGTCTATGACCCAACTTCAGATCCCGAATACCATATATTTGATGACATGCCTGAAATTGAGAACTTGAATATAACCATATACACGGAAAAGAAAACAATGGGCTGGTATAGAGAATATGGTATTGCTGGAGATAGTAAAAATGATCAATTCAAGATTAAGGATGAAATTAATAATGAAAATGTAGACCACGGTAACTCTTGGAAACGCGAACAAAAGGGTAATTGGTGGAAAACAGTCATCACGCTGAAAGCCATCAAAGGAGAGCATAATAAAGATATCAAAATCATACAAAAAGATGGTGATGTGCTTACGCTCTTCAATGGCAATAGTTTCGAGAACGATACCGGCTATTACCAAAATGGAAAATGGTGTCAAGGTAAGCCTGATGGCGTAACAGAATAAATAATATAGAAAAAATGAAGAAGATAAAGCATTTAATGATATGGATAGGATTGCTCCTAAGCCTTGTTTCCTGCAAGGATACGATGGAGGCTATCGGACTCGGCGGGGATGAAATCCCTGCCGAGGGGGTAGTCTTGAACATTAATTTGCCCAATTTTTCTGAAAAGCAACTGGGCACGAGAGCTGATGCTACGGAAACAGAATCTATCAACAAGCTCACTTTACTTTATTACGACAGTAGCAACACGTATCTAAACAAAGAAGATTGTACCAATCAATTAACAGACGCCAACAAGCAAAGCAATGGCAGCTATAGCATCAAAGCAAACACTCCGAAAGAAGCAAGCTACATACAAGTAGTTGCCAATGCTGATGTTTCAGACGAAGAGGCAATCGACTTACAGGATATCAGTAAAGCAGCAGAGCGCACTCCAAGCCTTACTCTGCCAGTTTGTTGGGGTAGCAAAAAGGTTAGCGATTTGCTAACTCCTGAGACTGCCAAGATTTCGCTTCTACGCTCTAATGCCAAGATTACTCTCAAAGTTGCTGAAGGCATTAAGGGTATCTTTCCTGAAGAAAGCGCAGGGCTTATCATCAACAATACAGCTAAGAAAACAGCTATCGCACCAGCTGACTATAAAGAGCCAACAGATAATGGGCTGGCAACAACAACAGAATTCTGTAGTGAAAATGTTGGCAAAGGTTCTAGCAGAGAAGTTGTTGTAAACGAGACATCTATTGGTCAAGCAAACATTATCATCAAGGCTAAATATAAGGATGAAGTATGTTTCTATAAAGTTGGCCTTTATAATAAGGATGACAAGAGTTCCGAGTATGCCCTCTTGCGAAACCATAACTATACCATCACCGTAACCAAGGTGAATGATTATGGTTTTAAGACTTTGGACGAAGCCATCAAGGCACAACCAGAAAACAGAATAGAGGCAGAAATCAAAGATGACAATCCTGCCATCACCAGGATGATCGCCTGCAAGGATTATGAACTTGGCGTATGTGATGATCAACCAGTAAAAGCAACAGCAACTGAAGCTACAATTACATTTGTCACTACACTCTCTTCTGCAACAAGTGCTGACGACAAGCTCTATGGAATAGAAATCAATTCTGAAGATAGCTGGATTAAGAGTAATCCACAGACATCAGAATCAGAAATTTCAGAAACAAAAACGTCTTCTTCTGGAAAGAAATATGTTCTGACGTTTACGCTGGAGCCAAACATTCATGAAACCCCAAGACCAGGAACGGTTACGATATCTTCTGGTGATCTCAAGCTTGATGTGAAGATAACTCAGGCGGGCTACGATTTCATGAGAGACGACCCTGATCGAAAAGTTAGCATGTATAAAGATAACAATGTGTCTCAAGAGGACTATTTTGCCTGGTTGGATCAGGTTAAAGGTATCAAGCCAGAACAAATGCAAGGCGTATTAAGAAACAACGGTCTTCATTTTACTGTAGGTAAGAATGCCTACAGTTATAAGATTCCTAAAAAGACAGGGGATGAACTGACAGGGGGTAAACTGACAGGGGATGTTCTGACAGATAATGAGGACCATTTCACTGTTAGCCCTGATGGAGAAGATTACTGGAAAGTGACGTTGAAAGATAATCGCTATAATAATTATGATCTTTGGAAAGGCACCTTTACGATAAAAAACAAGGATAATATCAACATCACCTACACTGTTTATCATACTGGTATCTTCCATGAGATAACAAAAGATATGGCTGACAAATACGAATTAGCAGAGGGTGGTGATGACAAACTTAAGGTAACAGGTATGTTCTATTATGGTGTAGTGAAGGTAAAGGGAAAAGACCATACCTACATCATGCTTGACCGTAACCTGGGTGCCACCGACAATAGTCCTTATGTGCCAGACATCAATGAGTTCAAAAACAACAAAGGTGCCATCGGTGGATACTTCAAGATTTCAGAGAATAAGAATCAATCAGATCCCAAGCATGGGAATCTATCCTCTACTCTGTCACCTGATGGCTTCAAAATTCCAGATAGATTTGTCTTTGAGGACTTAATGGCGCAAGGTACACTTAAAATAGAAAAATGTCATACAGCTCTTGGAGAATCGTACTATCGTACATCCATGGAGACTATAGACTCTGAGTTAAAGACCATCTATCTGCCATACGGAGGATATCTGGAAGGTATTAGCCACAAGAATCCTGTACATGTGATTCTATGGACTAAATCACTTCTCTCAGGAACCCAAGGCTTCGGTGAAGATAGTCCTGAGTTTGGTTACTGGTATAACTATTTCGACGTGTACAACGATAAGAAGGGTATTTCCAACATACGCTTCGTGAGTGGTAGTAATGGAAATAACACCGGCCGCTACAAGGCGATGCCATTACGATTAATCAGTACGACAGTATTATAGAATCTTACACTTTAATATAAACCAGAGAATCCACAGCAGGCACTCAAGCCAGCTGTGGATTTCTTGATTCTAAACTTCACTCAAATCTGCACTAGTGTCCCGTTTAGTCTGGACGATTATTATATAAGTTATTAATATCCAATATTTTATGTTCTAGAAGTTGTGTATTCGATTTGATTTTGTACCTTTGCACTCATATGGTATCCTAGCCTATTTAAACCGATGATTTCTAAACGGGACAGCAGTGATCTGGTTTAAAAAACAATATGATTTTGCCCCAGTTCTTTATGACCTGATGCAGTCAGAAAAGTTTAGACAGCATCTTCATCATGATTAAAGTTCTCATAGAACTTCATTCGCTTCTTTTCTAATTCCGCAATTTCTTCCTCAGTTATTCTCATGGTTTATGCAGTATAAAGATTTAATTGACGCAAAACTGCTCGTCTTTCACGAACCCTGTTGGCATCAACCATAATGTCTTCTGTTTTCATCTCTACCTCAGATGAATCCTGTTCATCATAGCCTTCTCTTGCGTGTTTCCAAGAAAACTCTCCATGCGTTAAAGTACTCAAACTCCAAGACTTCTGTGGAGCATAAGTTTTAAACACCATATCAAACACTGGCTCATATTGTACAACCTGCTCTTTATCCATCAATTCTGGGAGAGAATCATTTTTATAATGCTGGCGAATCTGAACCATGACAGGACCATATTTCCAAGCCTCAAATTGTGCATCAAACATGGGTTCGCCCTTTTGAATCAAGCACTCACGCTGCGTGAAATAAAGTAGCTTATGCAACTTCATTTCATCAATACGAACGCCAAAATCATCCATATAGCGCTTGTATATATAAGAGGCAACTTGTAATATTCCCATCATAGTCATTATTCATTTTATAGTTTATTGCCGCAAAGTTACGCTTTTTTATTGAAACCGCCAAAGAAAACCAAAAGAAATCTGCGAAAATCCGTGTAATCCGTGCCTTATCTATATCCTAAGAAGCTTATGACATACCCTCACAAAACGGGTGAATGAGAGCAAGAAAACGAATGAATGAGAGCAAGAAGAGGGGTAAAACGGAGATTTCAATAGGGTTAAAGAACATTTTATCCTATAATCAACCAAGACTTTTCCCGAGATTAACCCATTATTAATACAGCAAGAAGGAAGAAAGGAGATAAGAGGAAGCCTGAAAAGAAATAAAAGGTATAAGGAAATGAGATAAGGGGCATAAATGAAGAAAAGATGTTTTTAATTTGGTGGTTTCACCATTTATTCGTATCTTTGCCAACAAAGAGAATATCACTTAAAAGAAAGGCGAGCAATTATGGCAAGAAAACTATATCCGATAGGATTACAAACTTTCGAACGAATCAGAGTGGAAGATAAGTTCTACATCGACAAGACGGAATATGTATATCGTATGGCACATACTGATGGTACTTATTTCTTCCTGAGCCGTCCACGCCGTTTCGGAAAGTCGCTGTTGCTGACTACCATGAAGAGCTATTTTGAAGGAAAGAAGGAGCTTTTCAAAGGACTCGCCATCGAAAAGCTAGAAAAGGATTGGATAAGCTATCCGGTGCTGCATTTCGATATGAGCATGGGCAAACACATGGAGATAGCCCAGCTGGAAAGATATTTCGACCAGCGACTTGCAGAACAAGAGCAGAAATGGGGTATTACGAATCCGGCTATTGATGCCAATGACCGCCTCATCTCACTTATCCAGACTGCCTATAGGGAAACTGGCAAGCAAGTGGTAATACTGATTGACGAATATGATGCCCCTTTGCTTGATGTGGTGCACGAGGATGAAAAACTGGAAGAACTTCGCAACGCCATGCGCAATTTCTACAATCCGCTAAAAGGATGCGAGAAATTGCTCCGCTTCGTATTCCTCACAGGCATCACCAAATTCTCTCAGCTCAGCATCTTCAGCGAATTGAACAACATCACCAATATCAGTATGGACGAGCCGTATGCCGGCATTTGCGGAATTACGGAAGATGAACTGGTGAACGGAATGCGGAATGACATAGAGGCACTTGCTGAAAAACTAAATCTGTCGTATGAGCAGACGTTAGCTAAGTTAAAGGATAATTATGACGGCTATCATTTTACATGGCCTTCTCCAGACGTTTATAATCCGTTCAGCTTATTAACCTGCTTTGCCAAGCAGAAGATTGATTCCTACTGGTTTGGATCAGGCACTCCTACTTATCTGATCAATATGATGCGCAATTTCAACTTTCTGCCAGCGAACCTGGGCGAGAGTATGGAAGCCGGAAAGGATGACTTTGATGCTGCCACGGAAGCCATGACCACCATTATGCCGCTGCTCTATCAGAGTGGCTACATCACCATCAAGGATTATGATGAAGAAACGGAGCTCTATACCCTAGCCATTCCTAACAAGGAAATAAGAGTTGGATTGTACAGAAGTTTGTTGCCTCATTATCTGACCTCAAAGACTGCAATGTGCAATACCACCATCGCCAAGATGTCGGTGCTTATTAAACAGCGCAAGATAGACGAAGCATTACAGTTGCTGAAATCGTTTTGGGAGACGGTGCCTTATTGCAACAACACCCATTACGAAGGTCATTACCAGCAAACGATGTATATCATCTTTGCCTTGCTCACGAATTTCAGGATTATAGTGGAGCAACATACGTCAAAGGGGAGAATTGATATAACCATGGAGACGGACGATACTATCTATGTAATGGAGCTGAAGTTTGGAAAGACTGCCCAGGAGGCTCTTGAGCAGATAGAAAGCAAGCATTATGCCGATGCCTTTGCCATGAGCGGCAAGGAAATTATCAAGGTAGGTATGAGCTTCAATATCAAAGATGACAACACCATCGTGTTCGATTGGAAATCATCAGAAATTTAGATGACAAAAAAAGCGTGCAGGCGACTATGATGTGGCTTGCACGCTTTTTTGTCAAAGATAGAGTTCTCACTTACATTAGGATTTATTATCTTATATATCCCAACAAATCAAGATACATCATTCTTGACTCTAAGCACTCATCTTCAGGAATATGATTTGCCTCTTTCTCTAAATCTTCTGTAGAATACAAGAATTTGAAGCCATTCTTTTCATAAAAATGAAGCACATTTTCCTTATTGTAAGCATCAACAACAATGAAACGGCAACCAGTCTTATTGTCTGGTAACAAAAACCAAGATATGATATAGTCTATCGCTTGTGATCCAATACCATCATGAGTACTTTGAAAATCCTTGGCTACTCCAAGTCTTCCAATCAATACTGCAGGATAACTCCTTGTTCTTTTAGAATTAGGAATTTTCCTCTGTATTCGATTTCTTGAAGCATTTGGAATTAAAGCTGCCTTGATACTGTCGTTAGCTAATGTAAAGGCACAGACTATTTCATCCTTACCACTTCTTTCAGTTGCAAAGAAATATGTCTTCCCTAATAATTGCCCATCATAGAGACAAGCCTCTCGATGAAAGAAGTCATCAAGGTCTTTATCGCCACAGCTAAAAGTATCAAGCTCCTCTTTTGTCGTAACTCGATAAAGAGAGCAATTACTTTGCAAAAGGACTCTTTCCTCCATGCGCTTTCAAATTAGCAGTTGAACGAATCAAAATCTTCTCAACATCATCAAATGACATTCGCAATGCCTTTCTTTGTGGATTGCGTTCATTCTCCTCTGCCTCACGAACAAATCGTTCAGCGGTCTCACCTGTCAAAACAGGAATGCTTCTTATCTCTAATGCCATAATCTTCTCCTTTTAAACGTTTAACTCTGCCACAAAAATACGCTTTTTCTTCGAAACCACCAAGAAAATCACAAGAAATCTGCAAGTTATCAGCAAATTACCACGAAATCAACCGTAAACTATTAACTGTAAACTATAAACTGCTATTCCCAGGCGGTCCCATCCCGCACAATATCTGGCGAGGGCTTTGATGCCCCGCCAACCTTAGAGCGTAGCGGTTCTGAGCACCGAGTAGGGCGGTTTCCCTCTTCTTCCCTGAGGTTTCTGTCCCCCGCTAACGGGGGAACCGAAGGGGGTGTAAAGACCATTGAAGAAGACCGAGATGAGAGGTGGAGCCTTCCTTAAGGGTAAGGAAGGACGGGTAGGTTTTCGAAAAAACTACTTCTTTGCCAAAGAAGAGCCAGAGCAATTCGAAAGTGCATACGTTCCAATCACCCCATAAATTAAATTCATTTTTATTGTTCCTCATCTTCCCAGAACTCAGGAAGAAGAGTATAATACTTATCCTCAGGCGTAGAATCTATGTGCTTCAACACATAACAAAGCCAACGCTCAGGATTTTTATCTAGCACCTTACGCTGTAATGGTGATATACCAAAACCAGTACATAAACCTATATCCACTTATCCAAATAACATTTAAAATCCTCTATACCTATAACCTCCACTTTAGGAAAAGGAATATTTTCCAGGACCTTAAAGTGCTTGTCTTCTGTAACAATACACTTTGCATTTGCAGCAATGGCACAATCTACAAACTTATTGTCATCTTTATCTGCCTCAATTAAAGCAAAAGTATAATGAGGATCTTTGCGAATTACATTGGGTCTAGTCAATATAGCATAAACGATGGCCTCAGAAACTTGAGAGGATATATTACGAGATAAAACCTCTGAATACTCCTCTATTATTTCATTGGACACACAAAGGTTATAATCGCCACTAAGAAAAGCATTCCACACCTTACGATACGGACTTCTAGGGGCGATTGACATAATCAAACTATTTGTATCCAATACAATATTCATAACCTAAAGATTATAATATTGGTTTATTGTACGGAGTACGTTCATGGAGATGCCGGAAACTCTCGATACGTTCTTCATTCAGGGTTCCTTCATTCCACATCCTATCTAATTCAGCATCAGCCATCTGAACAAAATAATCGGAGATTACCTTATTCAAATCTCGCAAAGCCTCAGGAGTCTTGATAAATGACAGCATATCGAGGATTTGCAATTGAGCTTGATTCATTGTTGCTACCTGTGCCATAATAATTCATTTTATTAATATCTAACCGCAAAGTTACACTTTTTCTTCGAAACCACCAAGAAAATCACAAGAAATCTGCAAGTTATCAACGAATTACCACAAAACCAGCACTTCAATAATCCTATCCACCTTTAGCAAGGCGGTCCCATCCCGCAAAATATGGCGAAGACCGCTTTGGTCCGCCAACCTTAGAGCGTAGCGGTTCCGAGCGACGAGGAGGAGCGGTTTCCTCCCTCTTCCCTGAGGGTGAGAGGGTCGGGGTGAGAGGTGGAGCCCTCTTTAATGGTAAAGAGGGACGGGGTGATTTTAGAAAAAAAATCCCTTTGGCTAAAGATTTTGCAAATGAGCGCAATGAAAGTTTGCTTTCAAATTGCCGAGTGCAGCTAATCTTATCTAAAGGGAGACGGAGGGATTCGAAAGACTCCTTCTTTAACGGTAAGGAACCTTATATCCAAGGCAATACCTAAATTGACTGCTTGCCCTCATTTCTCATATTTTATTCCTGGTTATATCACCAATACAGCATACCAAGCATAGTGCAAGCAGTTACACTTATCGGTGTATTTTACATTGCTTTTTAACCTACTTGATGAGTATCAAATCAAAGTACATTAGACGAGTCTTTAATGGCTTATCAGAAACAATACCTCTATATGATTTTTCCTGCTCTTCTGTGCTGAACATAAAATCAAAACCATTCTTCTTATAAAAAGCCACAGGCACATCTTCATTATAGGCATCAACTACCAAATAACGACATCCCGTTTTATTATATGGCTCAACAAACCAGGACTTAATAAAGTCCATTACTTCTGTTCCTATATGAAGATGCTGAAATTTTGTTGAAATTCCCAATCTTCATATAAGTACAGCAGGATATATCAAATCCTGTTTTATATGAGGAACATGCTTTCCAACCTTTTTCTTTCTCGCATTAGGCAAGTATTTTGTGAAAATACTGGCATTTGAGACCGTAAAGGCACATACGATATCAGCCTTGGATTCTTCAAGATAATAGCAGTAAGATTTACCTAACAAGTTGTCGGCATAAGACACAGCATCATTATGGAAGAATCCATCCAAGTCTTCATTGCCACATGAAAATGAAATAGATTCTTCCAATATTTCTTTTGTCAATGGTGAAAACACCGTTTTATCTGCTAAAAATCCCATAATACTAACTTAAAATTTTGCTTTTGCCAGAATAGCCTTCATCTCAGCACGTTGCTTTGAGAAATCTATGCTACCACGCTTCTTCAATGTTTCTTCAGCTTTTTCTCTGAAAGCTAAAGCCTCATCACCTGTCAGCATTGGGATACCACTAATTGCTAATGCCATAATCCTATCTCCTATTTATTAGTTTATATTTCTGCCGCCAAAGTTACACTTTTTTCTCGAAACCACCAAGCAATTAACAAGAAATCTGCAAGTTATCAACGAATTACCACAAAATCAATCGTAAACTATAAACTATTAACTGTAAACTATAAACTGCTATTCTATAATGAATTGTGCATGCAAAGTTAAGAAAAAACAATATTCAAAGGCAAAAAACAAGAAAAATCTCAGGAACTTATAATTTTTTATAAAAAGAACAATATATTACACCTTTTCTTACGTAATCTAGATTTTTTTGTTAACTTTGCAGGAAAAGTACAATATTGAACTTTCGCATGTGGCTTTAAGTACGGGCTGAAGGCCCAAAAGCTCCTAGCCCAGGGCATCGCCCTGGGTATGATGGCAATCAGCAAGGCGCCCTGTAAGGGCAAAAGCCTTATGTTTTGCCTGGAGTTTTAAAGCTTTTGCCCTTACAGGGCGACAGGTTTGCGTCCGTAATTACCAAGGGCGATGCCCTGGGCTAGGGGCTTCTGCCCTTTCTATTATATTTGCACTTGGAAAAATAAAGAGGTGAAAATCTT
>ERZ791815.363-NODE-363-length-43441-cov-12.492002_pt1 | contig 43441 bp, 35 predicted proteins | sample MGYA00510302_ERZ791815 | MGnify/ENA primary metagenome ERZ791815 (study PRJEB30046, sample SAMN00791995) | human gut metagenome | study: EMG produced TPA metagenomics assembly of the A metagenome-wide association study of gut microbiota in type 2... | reverse complement strand
TTACTTTCTGATGAATACACGCCTGATATAGTTCTAATTACTGCTTTATAACGTCCTACAATCTTTTCGCAAGCATAAGAGATTTCCCCCAAAGTGGCACGGACACGGGCTGCCTCGACTGCCAGTTCCAGCAAGTTTCCCTTACCGGTCTTTACACATTCAGTAATAGCCTCCAATGCCTTGTCCACTTCCGCCTGGTTACGTCCTTCCTTCAGACGCTTCAGGTTCTCAATCTGTTCCTGACGGACAGCCGTATTGTCGATTTCAAGAATATCAATCGGAGCTTCTTTCTCCAGACGATACTTGTTCACGCCGACAATGGTCTGCGAACCGCTATCGATACGGGCTTGTGTACGTGCAGCAGCCTCTTCGATACGCATCTTGGGAATACCGGTTTCGATGGCTTTTGCCATACCGCCCAGCTTCTCTACTTCCTGAATCAATTCCCAAGCCTTGTGAGCCAACTCATTAGTCAAACTTTCCACATAATAAGAGCCACCCCATGGGTCTACATTCTTGCAAATGTAAGTTTCTTCCTGAATATAAATCTGCGTATTACGTGCAATACGTGCAGAGAAATCCGTCGGCAAGGCAATAGCCTCGTCAAGAGCATTGGTATGCAGTGACTGAGTATGTCCCAATGCAGCAGCCATCGCCTCGATACAAGTACGGCCCACATTGTTGAACGGGTCTTGCTCTGTCAGCGACCAGCCGGAAGTCTGGGAGTGCGTACGCAAAGCCAGCGACTTCGGATTCTTCGGGTTGAACTGCTTCACAATCTTTGCCCACAACATACGTGCGGCACGCATTTTGGCAATTTCCATAAAGTGGTTCGTTCCGATGGCCCAGAAGAAAGAGAGACGCGGTGCGAAAGCATCGATGTCAATACCCGCAGCCGTTCCGGCACGCAGATATTCCAAACCGTCTGCCAGGGTGTAAGCCAACTCGATGTCTGCCGTAGCACCCGCTTCCTGCATGTGGTAGCCGGAGATGGAGATAGAGTTGAACTTAGGCATTTTCTGGGAAGTATATTCAAAGATGTCAGAGATAATCTTCATAGAGAATGCAGGCGGGTAGATATAGGTATTACGCACCATGAATTCCTTCAAGATATCGTTCTGGATAGTACCAGCCATTTCTTCCAACTTGGCACCCTGCTCCAGACCTGCGTTGATGTAGAATGCCATAACAGGAAGTACGGCACCGTTCATAGTCATAGAGACGGACATCTTGTTCAAAGGAATTCCATCGAACAACACCTTCATATTCTCCAAGGAACAGATAGATACACCTGCCTTACCAACGTCACCCACTACACGTTCGTGGTCGGGGTCGTAGCCACGGTGAGTGGCCAAGTCGAAAGCTACGGACAAACCTTTCTGTCCGGAAGCCAAATTACGACGGTAAAAGGCATTTGATTCTTCCGCTGTGGAAAAGCCTGCATACTGGCGGATGGTCCAAGGACGCAACGTATACATCACCGAGTACGGACCACGCAGATAAGGAGGAAGCCCGGCAGCATAGCCCAAGTGTTCCATTCCCTCAAGGTCTTCTTTTGTATAAACAGGCTTCACCTCAATGTGTTCCGGCGTTTTCCAATCAGCATGGATGCCGTTAGCCTTTTGCCACTCAGCACCGTTGACGGGCTGAAAAGCGGCATATATATCTAAGTTTTTAAAATCTTTTCGCATCATGTTATTTACGATTTGACGATTTACGATTTACGATTGAAGTTGCTTACTTCAAAAGTTTGGCGTTGAATTCTTTTAATGTCTCTAATACGTTGACACGGACATGGATAAAGTTCTCGATACCGGCAGCCTTCAAGTCGTCCATGCAAGCAGGAGCACCGGCTACGATAAACATGGCACGGCCATTCAGAGCCTTGAAGGCAGGAACAGCATATTCTGCATATTCATCATCACTTGAACACAATACCACGATGTCGGCCTTGGCAGCCATAGCTGCTTCTATACCTTCTTCTACGGTGGGGAAACCGAGGTTATCCACAACTTCGTATCCGGCACAAGCCAGAAAGTTGCAAGAGTACTGTGCACGTGCCTGGCGCATGGCCAGATTACCGATAGTCAGCATAAACGCTTTCGGGCGTTTGCCGGAAGCCTCTGTTTCGAGACGCAACGCTTCAAATTCACTGGCAGCACGGTCAAAGTTCAGTGTCGGAACATCTTTTTCGCAGGTATGTCCGCCGCCGCAACAGCAAGTAGCCTCAACCGGTTTCTTATCTCCCGCCTTTTCATTAAAGTTGGGGAACTGGTTGGTACCCAGCAACACTTCCTTACGCTTGGCGACTGCAGCATGACGGGCCTTGTTGCTTTCGTTTACGGCAGCCTGCACTTTTCCGGCTTTCACGGAAGCATAGAAACCACCGTCTTCTTCTACAGTGAGGAAGAGGTCCCAAGCCTGCTTGGCAATAGAGACGGTCAAATTCTCAATATAGTAAGAACCTGCAGCTGGGTCAATAACTTTATCGAAGTGCGATTCTTCTTTCAACAGCAGTTGTTGGTTACGCGCCATACGCTCAGAGAATTCGTTAGGAGCATCATAAGTCTTGTCGAACGGAGTAACCGTCATTGAGTCAACGCCGGCAAGGGCGGCACTCATCGCCTCAGTCTGCGTACGCAACAAGTTTACGTGTGCATCAAACAAAGTCAAGTTGAATGAAGAAGTTTCCGCATGAATCTTCATCTTGGCTGCACAGCGGCATTCGTTATCCTTACCCTTGTTGTCGCAGTCGCGCAGACACTCGGGACTGTAAGAAGCCACAATATTAGCCCACAGCATACGTGCAGCGCGGAATTTGGCTATTTCAAGGAAGTAGTTGGAACTGATACCGAAATTGAACTTAATCTTCTTGGCTACCATTGCAGCCGGCAGACCGGCATCAACCAGCTGATTCATATATTCATTACCCCAAGCCAAAGCATAACCCAGTTCCTGAAAAATATAAGAACCCGCATTGTTTAATGTCAACGCGTTCACATTCAATACACGGTATTTCGGAAGGGAAGCGGTAGCCTCGAGCAGCGCCTTGGCTGTTGCCACCATATCACCTTTTTCTTTACCTTTGGCCAGCATTTTGTTGAAGTAGTCATAGTTGATGGAGCCCTGCAATTTCGTCAAGTCATAATCCTTCTTCTGGAAATAAGCGACAAGAAGTTCTGCAAGTTCCACCACATGCCCCTGGCAGGTAGAGAAATTCAACTCGACACATTCCGCGCAGATATCTTTCAACAAAGTTTCAATATACTCTGCGTTCAATTCCTTGGCCTTTACATGGAAAGAGAGTGAATCTACACCTTTATTCAAAATATCCAACGCCTTGGCATTGGCCTCTTTGGGGCATTCCACTTTGATTTCCTGACGCACAAGCCATTCATTGTTGTCTTTCTTGGTACCTCTGAGATAAGGAAACTCGCCGGGAAGGGCATCTGTCGTCTTCAAACCTTCCAGGTCCTCCATACGGTAGAAAGGTTTCACCTTAAATCCTTCGTTTGTCTTCCAAACGAGCTTCTTCTCGAAATCCGCCCCTTTCAGGTCTGCGGTAACTTTCTCCATCCACTGCTCAGTGGAAACGGGAGAAAAGTCGGAGAAGAGTTTTTCTTTACTGTCTGCCATAGTTTATTTAAAATTTAAATAGATGAATACTATTCATTTTTGTCATCAAGAGACTTGCAAATATAAACAAATACTTAGAACAAAATCTTTTTTTAGAGAAAATTGCACTTACAGATGACTCCGTGTCCATACGGATTCAGCGTATTCACCGGAAGCATACTCTACTTTTGCAAAGTTGATATAGCAAAAAGTACCACAAAGCCTTTGCTACCTCCTTTTTATTAAGTAATTTTGCGCGAAATTTAAAAAACGACATATTAATAAGGTACTATGAATTGGTTAGAAAGCTTGCTATGGGACCCTTCATCTGTCGCTCACATCGTTTGTTTGTATGCATTCGTAATATCTGTGGGCGTATTGCTGGGTAAGATTAAGATTTTCGGGGTATCGTTGGGGGTTACATTCGTCCTCTTTGCCGGTATCCTGATGGGCCATTTTGGCTTCACGGGCGAAACACACATTTTGCATTTCATCCGCGAATTCGGTTTGATTTTATTTGTATTCTGTATCGGTCTGCAAGTCGGGCCCTCCTTCTTCTCTTCCTTTAAGAAAGGGGGTATGCGGCTGAACATGCTTGCTGTCGGCATCGTATTGCTGAATATCGCAGTAGCATTGAGCATCTACTTCATTGACGGAGGAATAGACTTGCCAATGATAGTAGGTATTCTCTATGGTGCCGTAACCAATACTCCGGGTCTGGGTGCCGCACAAGAAGCCCTGAACCAGATAAACTATACGGGAGACCCCATTGCACTGGGATATGCCTGCGCCTATCCGCTTGGTGTGGTAGGTATCATAGGTTCCATCATAGCCATCCGCTATATCTGCCGGGTGAACCTCAAGAAAGAGGAACAGGAACTCAACACGCAGGAAGCCGATGTTAAGCATCAGCCGCACATGCTTCACCTCGAAGTACGCAATGAATCAATTTCCGGAAAGACCCTGCTCCAGATAAAGGATTTCCTGGGACGTCCGTTTGTATGTTCGCGCATACGCCACGAGGGGCACGTCAGTATCCCCAATCATGAAACAATATTCCACGTAGGAGACCAGCTCTTCATCGTATGTTCCGAAGAAGATGCCGAAGCGGTGGCTGCCTTTATCGGAAAAGAAATACACGTAGACTGGGAAAAGCAGGACACTCCGATGGTTTCCCGCCGTATCCTCGTCACCAAGTCCGAAATCAATGGCAAGAAGTTGGGAAGCCTCCACTTCCGCAGCATGTACGGTGTAAATGTAACCCGTATCAACCGTTCGGGTATGGACTTGTTTGCCGATCCCAATCTGGTACTTCAGGTAGGTGACCGCGTAATGGTGGTCGGCCAGCAGGATGCCGTAGAACGTGTAGCCGGCGTATTGGGTAATCAGTTGAAACGTTTGGACACTCCGAATATCGTAACTATTTTTGTGGGAATCTTTTTGGGAATCCTGCTGGGTAGTCTACCTATCACATTCCCGGGTATGCCGACACCGGTTAAGTTAGGTTTGGCTGGTGGTCCGCTGGTAGTGGCCATCCTCATCGGACGTTTCGGTCACAAAATGCATCTTGTGACATACACCACCATGAGTGCCAACTTGATGTTGCGTGAAATCGGTATCGTGCTCTTCCTTGCCAGCGTCGGCATAGAAGCCGGTGAGCATTTTGTGCAGACCGTGGTAGAAGGCAGCGGATTGCTGTATGTGGGATATGGTTTCCTGATAACCGTTATTCCTTTGTTGATAATCGGTATGATTTCCCGCTTCTACTGCAAGGTGAACTACTTCACGTTAATGGGTCTGATTGCCGGTAGTAACACAGACCCTCCTGCATTGGCATATGCCAACCAGACATCGGGCAATGACGCTCCGGCAGTAGGTTATTCTACAGTATATCCGTTGACTATGTTCCTGCGTATCTTGGCGGGGCAGATGATATTGCTGACAATGATGTAATAGGAAATGCAATAACCTCCTTAAAATAAAACCTCCGGTCTTTTCAAAACTATAATATGAAAAGACCGGAGGTTTTATTTTGAAGATTATCCATCAACGGCAACGATCAAAGAAAGATTCTATCGCCTCCTTATCCACAAAGTAGCCTTTCACCCCGCATACCATGCGGTTGTTCATAAGCAACCCTTCATACCCATTCCGGTCCACATCCAGCACCTCCTTCTGATAGGTTTCTGAAACGGTATGCGCCTTTTCGTCAGCAGGCAATTGCTGGTAAGTACCAATGTACCAATTGCCGTCAAACAGATTGTTTGTAGAGCTTATCATAGAGAATCTGCTTGCCTCGGCAGCATAGAAAGTATTCTGTTTGAAAAACGTGTCATCGGCCAAACCATCCCAAGAATCGGAAGTAATCATCGTACGGTCCACGTTAGCAGCCAGCTTTGCATTGGCATGAATAATATTGTGTTCTACCAGCGTATGTTTCGCAGGACCGGCAACATGTATGCTCGGCGAAAACATCCCTGCACGGGTTTCTTTGGGACGAATACCATCGCCGATACTGATATTATAGCGTACCACGTAGAAGTCCTGCCCATTGTCCCAGGAGTTACCGGTGTCCTTAGGGTCGAAATATTTCATGACGTAGACCATGGACAAAGAAGCGGCTGCGCCACCGTACCAATTGCCTTCCCCGCCCTTGCCGTTCCACGACATGCCGGGTACAAACAAAGTGCTGTAAAGCCGTGGGTCACGGTTGGCAAAATGGGCGGCATTGGGGCGCGTCACATCCAATGCTCCATTGTTCATTTCCCCGTAGTTACGGTCGGTCACCGGAGTACCGTCCGTCAGGTAATAGTCATCCACCAGGTTTAGTGTACCATTCATTGATTCGATAGGAGTATTCCAGTGTGCATTGAAAGACATCCGGTCCACACTTGCCGAAGTCTCGGAACTTCCGTATACCTTTATACCCGGCAGAAAGAACACCCACAACAGTAAGAGGAATCTCAATCGTGACATACCGAGCACTCAGTTTACCTGAGATTGAGTTTCTGTTTCACAAATTCCTCTATGAAATCCGTCGTTCCCTCAACTCCCAATACAGAGGAATCGATACACAAATGATATGTCTCGGCAGCCCCCCATTTTTTATAGCTGTAGTAGTTATAGTATTCGGCGCGTTTCTTATCCGCTTTGTTCATCATCTCCTCCGCTTCACGCTCAGAAATGGAATGCATTCGGCAAAGGCGTTTGATGCGCTCTTCATTGGAGCAGGAAATGAAAACATTGACACAGCGTGGATTATCCCGAAGAATATAATCAGCACAACGTCCCACGAACACGCAGGACTTCTCCTCCGCCAATCGGCGTATCACGTCACTTTGCACTTTGAACAGAGCATCATTACTCAGGCAATTCGTAGCAGGGATAGCCCCGTCACTGACAAAAGGGAAACGCATGCCGAAGAGCCCTCCAATAATGCCTTGTGAAGCTTTCTCATCAGCTTTTTCAAAAAACTCACAACATAGTCCACTCTCTTCGGAAGCCAGCCTAATCAGCTCCTTATCATAAAAATCAATTCCCAGACGGGTAGCCAGCTTCTCGCCTATCTCCCGTCCACCACTACCCAACTGACGGCCTATATTGACTATAAAATTATTGTCCATATGCTTGTTAATCTATTAGTTTGCAGATAGCAAATATAAATATTCTTACGGAATATCTACAGAAAGCATATGAAAAATTTTATTTTAATGTGCTGCAGCAGTCTTAAACTTACGGAATTGATAAACCAGCATCACCAGTGCTATCAAGCTTGCAAGTAAATCGGATACCGGCATACTATACCACACCCCGGCCACGCCAAAGAAGTGCGGCAGAATAAGCAGACAAGGAAGCAGAATCAGCATCTGCCGCGTAAGTGAAAGGAATATCGCCTTGCCCGCCATCCCTATACTTTGGAAGAAATTGGAGGTTACCATCTGGAAACCGATAATGGGGAAGAACATCACCGTAATACGCAATCCCGTAGCCGAAAGTTCCGTCAATTCTGCGTCTGATGTAAAGATACCCACCACCAGATTAGGTGCCAGCATCCCTACCAAGAAGCCAAAGGTTGTCACACAGGTGGCATAGATTATTGTCAGTTTCAGTACCTTGTTCACCCGGTCGTACAACTTTGCTCCGAAGTTATATCCGGCAATGGGCTGCATTCCCTGGTTTAATCCCATCACAATCATAACTACGATAAACACCAAGCGGTTCACAATACCAAAGGCACCGATAGCCAAGTCGCCTCCGTACTTCTTCAATCCCTGATTGATAAGGATTACAATAAGGCAAGCCGCCAGGTTCATCAGAAAAGGAGACATACCGATAGCCAGTGAATCAAATACAATCTTACGCTTCAGACGGAAGATACCCCGGCGGAAGTGCAGCAATTCATTGGCGTTATTGAACTGCTTGAGTTGCCACAGCAAGGCAATGACCTGCGCAGACACCGTAGCAATGGCAGCCCCGCGAATCCCCCAGTCGAACATAAATATAAAAATAGGAGCCAATATCGTATTGATAGCCACCGTAGCAATAGTGGCATACATCGCCTGCTTGGGATGTCCCGAAGCACGCAGCACCGCATTCAGACCCAGATAGAGATGGGTAACAACGTTGCCCAACAAGATTATCTCCATAAACTGCCGCGCATATTCCACCGTCTCATCACTGCCACCAAAGAAATAAAGGATAGGATTAAGAAAAGGAAAGACTATAACGGTAAACGCCAAACCCAACAAAATATTCAGTACAAACACATTGCCCAGCACCCGTTGCGCCGTATCATAATCCTTCTGTCCCAGCTTTACCGAAATCAGTGTAGCAGCACCTACGCCTACCAATGCACCGAAAGCAGCCCCGAGGTTCATCAACGGGAAAGTCAGTGCCAATGCCGACAGAGCCATGGTCCCCACACCGTGACCGATGAAAATACTATCTACCATATTATATAAAGAAGATGCCGTCATGGCAATGATTGCCGGCACGGCATACTGCATCAAGAGTTTTCCGATGCTCTCCGTACCCAACGCTGTGGGTGTCTTTTGTGCTGTCATACTATATACCTATTTCTTTTTACCGGGTGCAAAGGTACGTATTTTCCGTCAAAAGGTTCGCTATCTGAAAAATGTTTCGTACTTTTGTACCCAAATTGAGTGAAATATAGCGAAATGAACGTATTAGAACTAAGTGAACAAGAAATCATTCGTCGCAACAGTATGAATGAACTTCGCGCGATGGGCATTGAGCCTTATCCCGCAGCAGAGTATGTAACAAATGCTTTCTCTACCGATATTAAAGCTGAATTCAACGACGATGCAGAGCCTCGCCAAGTGTCCGTTGCCGGACGTATCATGAGCCGCCGTATCATGGGTAAAGCATCTTTCATCGAATTGCAGGACTCCAAAGGACGCATCCAGGTATATATCACCCGCGATGACATCTGCCCGGACGAGGACAAGGAGATGTACAACACCGTGTTCAAACGTTTGCTCGATTTAGGCGACTTCATCGGTATCGAAGGATTCGTATTCCGTACCCAGATGGGCGAAATCAGCATCCATGCCAAGAAGCTGACCGTACTTGCAAAGAGTATCAAGCCCCTGCCTATCGTGAAATATAAGGACGGCGTGGCTTACGACTCTTTCGAAGACCCCGAACTCCGCTACCGCCAGCGTTATGTAGACCTTATCGTGAACGACGGCGTGAAAGAAAAATTCCTGAAGCGCGCCACCGTCATCAAGACCATGCGTGCTGTGCTGGATGAAGCCGGCTACACGGAAGTGGAGACGCCGATTCTTCAATCCATCCCCGGTGGAGCAAGCGCCCGTCCGTTCATCACCCACCATAACTCTCTGGATATAGACCTCTACCTGCGTATCGCCACCGAGCTTTACTTGAAGCGACTGATTGTGGGCGGATTCGAAGGTGTATATGAAATAGGCAAGAACTTCCGTAACGAGGGTATGGACAAGAACCATAACCCGGAATTCACTTGTATGGAGCTGTACGTGCAGTACAAGGACTACAACTGGATGATGAGTTTTACGGAGAAATTGCTGGAACGCATCTGTATCGCCGTAAACGGCTGCACAGAAACCGAGATAGACGGCAAGAGCATTAGCTTCAAAGCTCCCTACCGCCGTCTGCCCATCCTGGAAGCCATCAAGGAAAAGACCGGATACGACCTCGAAGGCAAGAGCGAGGACGAAATCCGCCAGGTGTGCAAGGAACTGAATATGGAAATTGACGACACCATGGGCAAGGGCAAGCTGATTGATGAAATCTTCGGAGAATTCTGCGAAGGTACTTTCATACAGCCCACTTTCATCACCGACTATCCCGTAGAGATGAGCCCGCTGACCAAGATGCACCGCAGCAAGCCGGGACTGACCGAACGTTTCGAGCTGATGGTGAACGGCAAGGAACTTGCCAACGCTTACAGCGAGCTGAACGACCCGATAGACCAGGAAGAACGCTTCAAAGACCAACTCCGCTTGAGCGAAAAGGGAGACGACGAAGCGATGTTCATCGACCAGGACTTCCTGAAAGCATTGCAATACGGTATGCCTCCCACATCGGGCATCGGTATCGGCATCGACCGTCTGACCATGTTAATGACGGGCGAATCCTTTATCCAAGAAGTACTTTTCTTCCCGCAGATGCGTCCGGAAAAGGTTATCCCCAAAGATGCTCCTGCACGATACACAGAGCTGGGCATCCCCGAAGACTGGGTGGCTGTAATCCAGAAAGCCGGCTACAACCTGGTGAGTGACATGAAAGATGTGAATCCGCAAAAACTCCACATGGACATCTGCGGTATCAACAAGAAATATAAATTGGAACTGGCAAACCCGACCGTAAACGAAGTTGCTGACTGGGTCGGAAGAATTAAGAATTAAAAATTAAAGAATTAAATAGGCAAGATTAAAGATAAGAGGAGGAGGAAGGTACTCCTTTCCCCTCTTTTAATTTTTAATTTTTAATTATTAATTTCGATATGAAACTACCCGGTAAGATAGCCATCATGGGCGGAGGAAGTTGGGCAACTGCCATTGCAAAAATGGTTCTGTCACAAGCGGAGTCTATAAATTGGTACATGCGACGCGATGACCGTATTGCCGACTTCAAACGGCTTGGTCATAACCCTGCCTACCTGACGGGCGTCAAGTTTGATACCAAGCGTATCAACTTCAACTCCAACATCAATGATGTCGTGAAAGAATCTGATACGCTCATCTTCGTTACACCTTCCCCTTATCTGAAGGTTCACTTGAAGAAACTGAAGACTAAGATTAAGGATAAATTCATCATCACTGCCATTAAAGGTATTGTGCCCGATGACAACTTGATTGTCTCGGAATATTTCACTAAGGAATATGGCGTCCCGGCTGAGAATATTGCTGTATTGGCAGGTCCCTGCCATGCGGAAGAAGTGGCTCTGGAACGCCTTTCTTATTTGACCATTGCTTGTCCCGACACCGACAAGGCTTGCACCATTGCCCGCAAACTGGCCAGTTCATTCATCAAGACCTCTGTCAGTAATGACGTTGCCGGCATTGAATACAGTTCGGTGCTGAAGAATGTATATGCCATTGCAGCCGGTATCTGCAGCGGTCTGAAATATGGCGACAACTTTCAGGCTGTGCTCATGTCCAATGCCATACAGGAAATGAACAGATTCCTGCAAACGGTACATCCGCTGAACAGAAACGTAAGTGATTCCGTTTATTTAGGTGACCTGCTGGTGACGGGATATTCCAATTTCAGCCGCAACCGCACATTCGGTACGATGATTGGCAAGGGATACTCCGTGAAAAGCGCGCAGATTGAGATGGAAATGATTGCTGAAGGATATTACGGTACAAAATGTATCAAGGAAATCAACAAGCATTATCATGTCAACATGCCTATTGTAGATGCAGTATACAACATTCTGTATGAGCGTATCTCGCCGACGATTGAAATCAAGCTGCTTACCGATTCATTCCGGTAAGCGCGAAAAAAGATAAAACGAAATACTGAATTTAAAACCTAGAATATTATGATTAGTTTGAACATTGAAAAGACTCTTGGATTCATCTCCAAAGAAAACGTTTTCGCCTATGAAGCCCAAGTAAAGGCTGCACAGGAAGCATTAGAGAATGGTACCGGTAAGGGCAACGACTTCTTAGGCTGGCTGCACCTCCCCTCTTCCATCACTAAAGAGCACCTGGCTGACCTAAAGGCTACCGCACAGACGTTGCGTGACAACTGCGAGGTAGTAGTAGTTGCCGGTATTGGCGGAAGTTACCTCGGTGCACGTGCGGTGATAGAGGCTTTGTCAAACAGCTTCACTTGGTTGCAAGACAAGAAAACGGCTCCGGTCATTCTGTATGCAGGACACAATATCGGTGAAGATTATCTATATGAACTCACCGAATACTTGAAAGACAAGAAATTCGGTGTTATCAACATCTCCAAATCCGGTACTACCACTGAAACGGCCTTGGCGTTCCGTCTGTTGAAAAAGCAATGCGAAGACCAACGCGGCAAGGATATGGCAAAGAAGGTTATCGTTGCCATCACCGATGCCAAAAAGGGCGCTGCCCGCGTAACGGCCGACAACGAAGGCTACAAATCCTTCATCATCCCCGATAACGTGGGCGGACGTTTCTCCGTACTGACTCCGGTAGGCTTGCTGCCCATCGCAATAGCAGGTTTCGACATTGAGAAACTGGTTGCAGGTGCAGTTGCCATGGAAAAGGCTTGTGGAAAAGATGTTCCGTTTGCAGAAAATCCTGCTGCCATCTATGCAGCTACGCGTAACGAGCTCTACAAGAACGGTAAGAAAATTGAAATCCTCGTAAACTACAATCCCAAACTGCACTACGTAAGCGAATGGTGGAAGCAGCTTTATGGTGAATCCGAAGGTAAGGAAAACAAGGGTATCTTCCCTGCTGCCGTAGATTTCTCCACCGACCTGCACTCCATGGGACAATGGATTCAGGAAGGCGAACGTACCATCTACGAAACTGTCATCTCCGTGGAGAAGACACAGCACTCCCTGCAAGTACCTTCGGACGAAGCCAACCTCGACGGACTGAACTTCCTGGCAGGCAAGCACGTGGACGAAGTGAACAAGATGGCTGAATTGGGCACACAGCTTGCCCACGTTGACGGCGGCGTACCCAACATGCGCATCGTTATCCCTGCACTGAATGAAGAAAGCATCGGAGGTCTGCTCTACTTCTTTGAAATAGCTTGCGGTATCAGCGGTTATATTTTGGGAGTCAATCCGTTCAACCAACCGGGTGTGGAAGCATACAAGAAGAATATGTTTGCATTACTGAACAAGCCCGGCTACGAAGAAGAGTCCAAAGCTATCCAGGCAAGACTCTGATAAATTAAGAATTGAGAGTTGAAAATCGGGAAACGGCTTTTCATTGCGCTTGTTGTACAGCCGTTTCTCAATTTTCAACTCTCAATGTATTTACCCCGCATTTCTTAATTTTTAATCCTCAATCTACCAAGTGTTCGAAAACTCTATCGCCCGTTATCTGGAAAAGCACGGGCATCCCAACATCCAATTGAAAGCAGTTCTTTTTGACATGGACGGCGTACTGTTCAACTCCATGCCCTACCATGCCGATGCCTGGCATAAAGTAATGGAACGTCATGGCCTGCACTTGAGCCGTGAAGAGGCATACATGCACGAGGGACGTACCGGAGCCTCCACCATCAACATCGTTTATCAACGCCAGTATGGCAAGGATGCCACTCCCGAAATGATAGAAAGCATCTATGCAGAGAAAAGCGCCGAATTCAGTACCCACCCGGAACCGGAACGTATGCCGGGTGCTTGGGAAGTACTGCAAAAGGTAAAAGCGGCAGGACTTATTCCGGTACTTGTCACCGGTTCGGGCCAACACTCCCTGCTGAACCGCCTTGTCCACAACTTCCCCGGTATGTTTCAGCGCGACCACATGGTGACCGCCTTTGATGTGAAATACGGGAAGCCCCATCCTGAGCCTTATTTGATGGGACTGGAAAAAGCCGGAGTACAAGCCAATGAAGCTATAGTTGTAGAAAATGCACCTATCGGAGTACAAGCCGGAACAGCAGCAGGCATATTCACTGTAGCAGTCAATACCGGTCCGCTGGACAGGCAGGTATTACTGGATGCCGGAGCAGATTTATTGTTTCCGTCCATGCAGGCGCTTTGTGACGACTGGGAAAGGTTGCAAACCGCATTAGATGCCAGTAATAGCCTTCGCCACAAAGATTGACGGCGACCCAAACAATATAACAGTTGATTGGAGCTTATATAACCAAGTAATACCATTACTTGATATACAGAAGACATCTATTGTCTTTCTTCTTAAAGCGCTCCAATCTACCCATTTTCTCCTTCTCGGTTTCTTTAATAGGGAACGTTATTCTACAGGTATCTTTATCATAATCATACAATTCTCTGGCAGGAACTACATAAACAGATTCCGGACTGTCACCACACCATCCAAAGCCAAAAACATAAAACAAGTTTTTTATCGGACGGTTCAACAGATTGGAATTCATATACCCCTCGTACTTTTCAATGTCTTTTATATCGAGATAAAAACCTATCTTACTTCGCCATTTACATTCTACAGCTATAATATATCCAACTTCATGAATGGTACTCGTTGTGGTAACACACTCCATCAACAAATCCGGAGATGATGAAGACAGAGGCCTATACCCCTCAATGTATTTATCACCTCTCCAATCTAAAAGCCGCCAAAATATTTTCTTATCACATAGATCCGAATAACCATCTTTACTAATATTGGAGTTCTTCACAACCCATTCCTCAAATCTATCTCCTAAATATTTACTTTTCTTCCTTTCTTTAAAATATTGAAAGGTATCCATAAACCGATATTGGAAAATAGTCTATTGTGTCTTTAAATAATATTCATTGCAAACAAAAATTCATAGGTGAAGAGCCGCAACACCCATTTTCAAAAATAGATTTTTTTTCATTTCCAAAAATAGAGTTTTTTTCCCAATTCTTTCCAGATTTCCTTCCCATCTTTGTAATACAGAAAACAAATAAAGTATTAATTATTAAAAATAGAGAAGTATGAAAAAATTAGTTATGATGTTGGTTTGTATGTTTGCAGTGCACACAATGGTAATGGCGGATAATGATAAGCCGATAGAGGTGAGCCAGTTGCCGGCGAAGGCGCAGACATTTATCAAGACTTATTTTAAAGACCATAAGGTGGCAATGGCTAAATTGGAGTCGGGAATGTTTTATAAAAGCTATGATGTGGTGTTCACGAATGGGGAGAAGGTAGAATTTGATAAATCGGGGGAATGGAAAGAGGTACGATGCAGACAAAGTGAAGTTCCTGTACAGATTGTACCGGAAGCGATACGTAACTATGTAAAGACCAATTATCCGGATGCAAGAATTCTTCAGATTGAGTACGATGACAATGAGTATGAGATAAAGTTGTCTAATCGTTGGGAAATTACATTTGACTCTAAAATGAGGGTGATTGACATTGACGATTGATGACAAGAAAGATTTAGAATATGTAGATTATAAAGTATCAAGAAACTGAAAACAGTTGCTTGGAGAGGGTTTCTCCAGGCAACTGTTTTTTTTTATGCACTTCCGTACGGTAGCAGGGCATATGGTGCTGCGCTCATTGTACAACAGTGGTTGTACTACTATTCCAATTGCCCGGAGTCAACGAAGCCCCGGCTGCACTTTTGCAGTTTTTTAATCAGTGTGTCCGGAGAAGGACACTCAACCTTCTCCGGAGCTGAAAATACTGATTTATAAGGAAATGGCGCTTCTCGGCGCTTCCTGCCGGAAGGCGACTCAGGCTATGACGCTTTCAGGATTTTGGCAGACCTCACCATGGTATAGGTAGTCTCCTTAGTACAATGGCGCATATCATTCAGCTTACTGAAAAATAGAGTTTTTTTCAGAGAGGTTTGTTCGGCAGAGAAATTCCAACCGCAGAACGGAAGAACAACGTTTTCAGTCCGTCATAAAATCCCGGAAGAGCAACCGTTCCATGCGTCTCTTCCGGGAACTTTTTTGATACCACCCGCAAATGCCGCTTCTCCATACGAGGAACTGCACTCCCTATAAAATCATCTGTCAGGGGAAAGTGGATCAGCTTCCTATCAAGACGCGGCTGAGTGGCAAACGCAACATACAGTTGCTTTCCTGAAAAGTCAACCTTATCTACCTGCCGTTCTACCTGTTTCTGAAAACATCCTTTATCCCACCATAAACTGGGGTCTATGGCGATGTATGTATCAAATGCACTGGGATAATTCAGCAAAACATGCAGCGTGAACAACCCGGCATAAGAATGTCCAGCCAACAAGTGTTGTCCATTCACCGGCAAGTCTTGTTCCACTGCGAGGCGTAGCTCCTCCGTCAGAAAACGGCAAAATTGTCCTGCCCCACCCCCTTCCGGTTTATCGCCCGGACGGACAGTTCCGTCACGCCGGGCAGCGGAACAGGTTGGCGTAAAGTCTCTGGTTCTGTTTGTATTCAGGACAGCCACAACGATACAGGGCGGTAAGGAAGAAACTTTGGAGGTGGAAAACAAGCGAGTAAAACCTACCACCGAATGAAAAAAAGAATCACCGTCCAGCAAATAAAGAACCGGATAACTTTCCTCTTTTTCACCCGGGCGGGTTGCAGGTACATACACCCAATATTCTCTAGCCTCATTCAAGACATGCGAAAACAAAGTGTGGCGAGTCCCGATAGAAATAGCTTCTTGCGCTCTCAGCGGAAAACCGAGCCAAGTGACAACTACCAATATAAACAGAATATGCAGGCTTCTCATTTCAATTCTTTTTTCAGTCTGCAAAGTTCGCAGAAAATAAGTTGACTACCTATCCCTATTTTTAGGTATTCTCACGGTTGAAAGCTTTCCGCAGAAATCAAAGGCTGATTAAGAAAGTTTGATGGGCAACTGAATTTCCGTCATCCATTCATCCACCGTTTCTTTGTTCCAAATGCCGTCAATATGGCAAAACCGGGCACGGTCAATGACCTCGTATCCATTTGTCTCGGCATACGCAAAAAGCTCGGCGAAAGTTTCGGGCATATGCTCATAAGCACCGTAATGGTTGACACAGAGCGCAACCGGCACTTCCGGAAGTTCCTTGAATTTAATCAGTTCCGAATCTTCCTTGCGTTCAGCCACCGCTTCAAAAAACTCGATATCAATATCAACCCCATATTCCTCATTATATTCCACCGTGAAACAATATTCCGGGGCAGGACATTCACAACCCAAACGGTACATTTCAGGCCCGATGATATTCGGACAAAGATTGAACAGCTCCTGATAAGAGTCTATTTTACGGCGATGGGTAGCAAAAATTCTTGAAGGGAGGGATTTCTTAAACACTTTTTCCATAACATTCTCTTGTTTATGGAGTAAATTTTCCAATTTGGCAAGTTCGGTCTGCCGCCATATCAAGTGTTCAATCTCGTTTTTGCAACGTTCTATTTTAACCTTCAACAATTCAGCATCCGGAAATTCCTTGCCATCGGCAAACAACTCGGATATCTCTTCGAGGCTGAACCCTAATTGCTTGAGGTAAACAATACGGCTCATACACCGGAGCTGGCTGATGTCGTAATAGCGATACCCCGTCCACTCATCCACTTCAACGGGTATCATCAATCCTATCTCTTCATAATGACGAAGCGTCTTAACGGTCACCTGGCAAAGTTTGGAAAACTCTCCGATTTTAAACTTCATTTTATTCTTCATAAACTCATGCACATTTTGTTTATGATGCAAAGATAGGTCCTGCCCTTAGGGACGAGTCAAGAGATTGCTTCAAAAAAAACACATATTTCACTATTCACAACGGCAATAGGTGTTTGCACCGCACGTACAATGGGGTAACAACTGCCCACTCAGTTCATCGCGGTAAAATTCATACAGCCGCCGGTACATGGTTTCATAGAGTTAGGCATCACCATTTATCCTACACGCTAAAAATAAGCAGTTTATACGAATCGCTTTATTAAGCAGGTAACGATTTAGAAACGAGCAGAATTCCCTTATCCGTCTTATTTTGCATTATCGAAAAAGAACGCTCTTATTCCAAGAACAAAGATAGGATTTTTTTAGTTATTGCGTTATCCCATCTTTAAAATAATTGTAAATGTAGATTTCAAAAGACTCTAACTTTGAACAAGAAATTATATCCTCATCATTTAATGTATTAAATTTTGATATGGCAGCACTCAAAGTTAACCCTTTATCTTCAAAATCAATCAACCCAGAATTCTGAATCTTTTTTGCTATCATTCTAGGAAGACCATATTCTTCCAATTGATAAACAACTGTTGGTAGAAATACGGATGATAGTTTGGAAATAAATGGAGATAAATCAAAATCAGATTTTAGAATTGCTTTTTGAAGTATATTTACATCGCTAATTAATGAAGATAATTTAAAAGACACATTACGCTCTAATCTAAAAAAAGTATCTAGACCAATACCTATATCATCTAAATCTTGTAATAATTCAGGAATAGTTTTCTCCCAATTTCCCGACAATATTTTAACAAATTCAACAAACGTACCATATTTAGCATCCCAAGCGCCTGGCTGTAGGTTTAATATTTTATAAAGAGCAGCATCCCAATAATCTGGATTTGAATAATTTAAATATTTCAAACATTCCCAAGCTTCTGGATTGCTGGACAATTTATGAGCAATGGTTTTGAGTAAATTAGAATCTTGAGCTTGCAGTATAGAATCATTTTTGTACTCTTTATATGCGTTTCCAACAAGGTTTAGCATTTCCTTATCATGTTCGTCTATTTTAGCAACTTGTTCGCGAGTTAATATTTTCTCATATTTCTCTTTATCTAAATCTCCTAATATTTCTTCTGGAAAAGGTATTGCAAGCTGAGTTTCTGTATCATTAGGTCTTTTAGCCAAAACATAAATATTCCCTATAAAATGTTTAAACATTCGCCCTGCTCTTCCAATAAGATTTTTATATGCAAAATTACTAAATTGCAAACCTCTTCCAGAGGTCATCCATACAATAACATTTTCTGCAGATGTGTTAACACCTTCGATTATTGAGGATGTCGATATTAGACGATTCAAACCTTCATTTTCCTCAAACAATTTAATCTGAATTTGACTTAATGAACGATGTAATGAACCATTATGCACACCGACTCCTCGTTTAGCTAATAAAGTAAGATTCCAATTATAATCGTAATTCTTTCCCAACCAATCAGAAAAGTCATTTAACAATACTGAATCAATTTTAGGAGAGGTTTCTAGTATTAAATTTGATAAAGACGTTATATTAGAGAAAGATCCAGCATATATTAAAGTCTTACCTTTCAATGTTCTATTTAGATTTAAGAAATATTCTCCTTTTTTTTGAGTATCAGTACCTATTTGAGGATAATAATCTGTAACTTTAAGAAAAACAGTATTAAAGTCCATTTTCATGAACTCCATATCTTTAGTAAATTGATTATCCTCTATTTTAGTTATATTAGGAGCTAAATAATATTTTTGCTTTGCAATTTGACCTAGCTTTATAATGGCCTTTATCAATGATGCAGATCTTTCTTTTTCAAAATCTTTACTTGATTTGTAAAATTCATCAACAATTAATATGTCTAACGAATCAATCTTATTTACATAGCATAGTGCTCGTTCTTGTGGAAATATAAAAATATTTCTTTCTGCTAATGGAATATCGGTTGTAGTTATTATATTATATTCATTTGCAAATTTCTTATATATTCGTCTACGCGTTTCATCAGTTAATGCTATTGTTGGGACAATTATTGCTACATTTCTAGGCTTCCGCAATTTAATAAAAGCATCAATAACAAAACTTTTACCAAAGCTAGTAGGTGCACTTACAGCAATATTCTTACCTGCTAACAAAGAACTTAAAAGTCTAAACTGTTCTCTATGCAAAACTTTTTCTTCGTTCAAACCGATGTCTGCCCTAAATAGATTGTAAACAAATGCATCTTCCCATTCAGAAGAATTAACATCCATATAAGGATACAATCCAACTTCTCTAATTAGAGAATTCAACAGAGGAAAGTATTGAATATTATTTCTACCAACATAATCTAATAGTTGAATTAACAAATCTCTTGCCTTAGGCTCATCTCCATCTATTAGATAATCATTTATTTCTGAACACTTATAAAACAAATCTTCATTCATAACTATTATTAAAGTCTAAAAATATTAGCACGATTCGTAAACATCTCAACAATTTTAGATTTCTTTGGAACAGGAAAAATCATTAAATGAAATTTGATTTCAGAATACATATACACATCTGTAGCGCATTTTTCAATTTGTTTCTTAAAATAAGAATTAACCCGATCAATATAAAAATCCCGCATAGATTTTATATAGCTTTCTTCGAGTCGTGTTGCCTTTGATGTAATGTTGCATTCATGTAATATAAGAATAGGTATATGTAATAAAGGCTTTATTTTGTCAATGGAAATATCTTTATTTAAAAGTTTCTTTATGTCTAAAACTATATTATCGGGTATATCTAATGTAGATAATTCATTAATGCCAATAATAATAGAATTTTCTTTTTTTATTTTGTCAGTAGACAAAGTATTATAAACAGAAGTAACAATTGATGTCAAGCGTGTATCGTCTATAGAATCATAAAATTTTGCTTCTCCTAACCACAATGAAAATTTATCGCCTGGCTCCAATACAATATGGACACTATCTGCGCCCTTTGCATAATCATTAACATTCTGCTTATAGTAAATTTTGGGCACAACAGGAAGCGCGTTATAATAATTACGCATTATAGCATACAACAAAATTTCTGCTATTTCTCCACCGGCGATGTCATTGTCTGTAATTCTAAGATTCTTTGCAGCCCGGACTAACATAGAAGAAGGACGGCTACCTAATGCCATTCGTTCTGCTTGGTTTAGTGCAGTTTGAGCAACATTATCCCAAATATAGTCTAGAAAATCATTAATTCTCCATGCACCATCTTCGAAATCCTGCACCATACATAAGGTATCCTTATTCTCAATCGGAGAGATAGACGTATCTGATAATATATCTGCAAATGGGCAAGATAGCACAATGTGAAACGGCCTATACATACGTACACTATTTTATATATTTTGATTTTGAATATAAAGGTACGGATTATTCCTCATATGTTTTTACTATCAAGACATAAAATAGTATCTTTGCTTAAAAATATTCACAATGATAATCACTATCGTATCTCTTATTGATCAATTTTTAAATATTAATATACCAACATACAAAGATTATAGGTTTTTCTCTTACTTATTTGAATCTAATACTAAAGGAGATATTTTGAGAGTCCAAGTGGCAAGCAAAAAATTCAAGTCTCGTTTGAAAATATTTGACGAGCTAAGCAGGGCTAATAGAAAGTATTTAGCAATAAAAGCTGTATTTGACAGGATACCTGAGGATAGCAAATTTATTGTTGTACCTGGAAAAATAGATGATACTATTTTACTATATCATTTAAGAAATGAAGTAGATAAATTAAATGGCATAGAAGATACGACCTCTAATTTGGATAAAACAATTAGTCAAATAGCATCTTTGTACTACACTCAAAGTTTTAATGGCAATGCTAAACGAAGACAATATATAGGTGAAACAGATAAATCTAATCGAAAATGTAGATTTTGTGGTCAACAAGTTCCAATAGTTTCATTTAATAATACAGCTCATGCTATTAGTGAATCCCTTGGGAACAAAAGTATCATCTGTAGAGAAGAATGCGATAATTGTAATGAACGATTCAGTAGAACAATAGAGCCGGACATTGCAAATATGCTTTCATCTCTTTTAACTATTTATTCTATTCACGGGAAAAATGGAATTAGAACAACCGCTGGTAAAAATTTCAAACTATCATTAAATGAAGCAACTAAAAGCGACACTAATGTAGGGACCATAACAATACAACTGCAACAAAAATTTCCTGAGAATATAGAAGATTTTTTTAAAGAGCAGTTATCACTAGATGCTAGCACCCTAAAATACATTCCTCAAAATGTATATAAATGCTTATGTAAATATGTAGTTAGTGTTGTTAATAAACGATACTTAGCAGATTTTAGAAAAACTATTGATTGGATAAATTCGACAACAAGGTATTGTAAGTTGCCAATAGTTGCTATTGGGGATGCCCAGATAAAAATGGAAGCCCCGCATTTGATTGTATCAATACGCAAAACAAACAATTACAATTATCCATATTGTTTTGCCTTATTTGCGATAGCCAACACCATATTTGCATTTATTATACCCTTTACATCAAAGGATAAATATCATTTCACCACTCCGAAGAAATACAAAATCTTTCAAGAAATGATTCAATCTTGGTATAATGGGATCAAATGGTCTTTCAATAAATTATCATCATCTCAAAGGACATACACACGAGTAGATTTTACGCTACAAATTCCTCCAGAATGTAAATTAGGGAAAGATTACTTTGTACTTAATAAGAAAAATAATCTTTAGCCGGAATCCCCTAATTATTAGATTAATTAATTTTTGTAATTATTCCAGTTTCAAGAATCCCATTAAAAAAGCATCAGGAAAAATAAACTTCTTTTCTCCTAATGTAAATCTGACATAGATAAACTTCTCATTCTTATTGATTTTTACAACCGTTCCTTTGCCAAACTTCTTATGAACTACAGTACTGTCAACCGCTAATTTCTCAAGTTGTTTTTTGAGATCACTATCCTCTTTTGTTGATTGCACAGATGGTGACTTCGCAGTAGTGAGCTCATTTACAGAGCGAGATTGTGCAATTGGTACAGAATGAGGTTGTAAGGCCTTTGTTGTTCCTTGTTCAGTTTGTTTTTTATTGACTGTCTCAGTACCTTTTGAATAGGAATCAGAAGCTACCTGTGTCATTGAGGATTGCTGATTGTAGAAGAGTTTTTCATACTGTTCCTTGCGGATGGTAGTATCCCAGCCACCTACTTCGTCTGCTATATGCCTATTGATACCAGTATATGTCAGACTCGCATCTTCATAGCGTTTGAATTTGAAGATAGCGTCGTTCATTAGCGGTGCATTAAACACACCAAGTGAACAGAGCATATTAAAGTCCTCGACACTTAAACCTGTAACTTTCTTGAACAGTCCTGGCTCCAACTGTGTAATGACATCTTTCAGGCATCTTTCACGGTAGTCAGTCAAATACATAAATACTGGAATACGAGTAGCAAATTTTATCAGTTTCTCTTGAATCTGTTTGCGTTTACTCTTCATTTCCTTTTCCTCGTCAGATATTTCCTTTTTCTCCTTTGGGGTTGGATTGGGATTTTCTTTTTTAGCTTTTTTGACAGCCTCGGATTTATTGATGATGGTAGTAAGGTCATTGTTCAGGTTACGGAATCCTTCTATATTCATCAAGGCTTTTATGGCTTCAGGACTTGCAAGCAAACGTTTCAGTGTATCATTATCTACATTTACAAGCAGGGCTGATTCCCACCGTTTTGCCAATAGCGTAGCCGAAGTTCCTGCCAAAGCGATATCCAAGATGTCTTGTGCATCAACTTCCTTCATGCTGCTTCCATCATAAGCCAATACAGGAAGGAATTTTATGAATTCACCGACTTTCGCCTCTGGGTTGGATTCATTGATATCCAGTCTGCAACTGTAATCGGATATTTGCCGTAACGCTCTGTCAAGGGCAAAGTCAAAGACATAGCATTCATTTTTCATTATGATACGTCTTCCATCCTCATCCTTTACTTCCCATGGACTTTGAACTCTAAATGCTGCCTGAAAATATGTTTCCGGACTTTTCAAATTACGGAGCATGAATATACCAGTCCAAGGCTTAACCGTAACACCTGTTGTCAGCTTGCCACAAGTCAGTGTTATTGTCTTTGTTGTAAGAGGATCCCCCATATTTGCCAAAACCGGATACAAAGCATCAAGGCCAATACCGGCTGCAGCTCCTGCACATACTATCACTTTGTAATCGTGGTAAAATTTATTTTGTCGTTGAGCAAGCAGATTTGCCATAGCAAAACAAGATGCGACATTAGGCAAAAACCAAAGTGTATGAGAAAGCACATTGAGTAATCGAGTATCGCTGAATGGCATTGGAGGACGTTTATCCTGTCCTAACTTCATATCATCTATACTAGCCGGGAGGTATGAGCCACGAATAAGATTCAGCCATTTCTGTACCTCATTCTCATATTTAAATCTGGCATTTGCCCCTTTGCCTTCTGCTGCGAAAAATACATTCAGGTCAAACTCATCAAACTCACCTTGCTTTGCTACTTCCTGTATTTCATCAGGCATACGGTAAGTAAGCATTACCATTCGTGGCAGAGCTATATACGGATTGTCGTTACCTTTCCATTCCTTTTTGGATCGCTGCTCGTCAGAATAAGTCCAGTTAAAGATCTGTTCCTCTATAAATTCTCCAGTATTGATGGCTCTGAATGGTGTTCCTGAGAGAAACAGATAATATCGTGTTGAAATAGGAAGCCATGTTTCATTGATGGCATTGCTCGCTTCATCTTTCTGATATTTTTCCGCATCAAAATCTACCTCATTTTCTTCATCTTCCTTTTCAAACAATTCCTTTGCTTTCTCTTTCCAGGCTCCGAAGTGATATTCGTCAAATATTACCAAATCCCAATTTGTCGAATGGATAAACTCATTCTTGGTCTTTATACCTCCACTTTCGTTTGTACCAAGCAAATCCTGAAACGAACCAAAAACGACAATGGGTCTTGATTTATCCACACGATTAAACTCCTGGTCAATATTCAGATTATTGTTGCGTGCATCTTTATTGGATATGTACTGCCACCCTTCAAAGTCAATATGAGATATAAGGTCTTCTCTCCATGCCGATTCTACAGCAGGTTTGAATGTGAGGATTAAAATCCGCGACAAACCCATTTTCTTTGCCAACTGATAACTGGCAAATGTTTTCCCGAAACGCATTTTTGCATTCCACAAGAACTTTGGTGTGCGACCAGGTTCTTCTTTGAGTGCCTGATCAAAATATTTTTTAGTCTGTTCTACAGCACGAAACTGTTCAGGACGCATCGTGAAATTCTGTGTTCTGTTCCCAACATTGTCTGAACCTGTACGAAGGGATAATATAGCCGCTTCAACATCAGATACAGAACACTTGAACCACTCATCGGTTTTGTCAATAGGATTCAATCGATGACAACCTTTGCTTTCAAGAATCTTGTGTATATTTTTATCAGTAAAGCATGATCCATCATTAGCCATTGCTGACTCCACTAATACAATCTCATACTTGATTTTACTTGTGTGCAACTGTTCCTCAATACGTTCTTTAGCATTACGATCAGTATAACCGATTTTCAAATATCCTTTGTGTGAATCTACTCCAGGCAATCTGTAGGCATATATTGTAGGAGTAACAGCAGGTCGTTGGGGAAAGTAGTTATGTTCCATAATTTACTCCATTGATGTAATCATTGATTCAATAAAATCAATTTCATTTTGGGTTAGATTGTATTTCTCGTAAAGTTCCTTATCAGTCCAAGATTTTGAGAAATCTTGAATAGGGACAAAAGAGTACGTACTTTGAGTCATATTTTTATTTTTTCTAGCACCTACAAGGCATCTGAAAAATTTTGTCTCTATATATGACTTCACATTCTTACATTCTTGTTCACTGCCAAATGGACCAATTCTTAAAAATGTTTCTGTACAGGCAGTATTTTTACCTGCGATTTCAGACTTTCCTAATATTCTGGCTGGAACGGGATAACCTATTTGTCCTGCTGCTCCATCTGCTTTAGAGATAAATATTTTATACTTATCCAGTTCATCTTTGTTTCTTCCAATATATGATTTATCAATATTCTTATATTGTCTTTTTCCTCCTTCTACTCCAAAAACTTTGCATGTGTTGATAGCTTTTTTACTTTCGACAAATGGAAATCGAAAATAATACGGATTTCTTGGACTAACAAGTTGAGAAAAACTTTCTTCATTGAAAGATGCAACTTTTCGAATAATTGAGATTACTTCATTGTACCTGATAAATACATCTGCACCTTTTTCCAGAAGAGGGCGTTCTGATATGGCTGTAATTTGGTTTTGTGAATGGGAATAAACCTTACATAATCCTTTTTGATCTCGGTTCCATAAGAAGTAACACACGCCTCCTTCAATGGCAACGCCAGGAAAACAATCATTTGCATTTCCAAAATCATGTATTTCTCTGATATGCTCATCATGAAGCATTTCATCTCTAAATTCATCTAAACCTTTTCCCCCAGTAAACCATCTGGAAGGTATAATCATTGTTAGATAGCGAGGATTTAGTTTTTTAGCATTAATTATAAACTTATGATATATTGGCATAGCACTTGAACCTGTCCCGCCTCCATCACTCATTTGATAAGGGGGATTGCCTATAATCACGTCAAATTTCATATTGAATACTTTATTTACATCTAAGTTGTGGATAAATTGGTAAGCATGGTTTTCAAGTTCTGCTCCACGATCATATTCATTTTGCGAAGCCCCGCAATAGATACATTTGCCATCTTTCCATGTATGTCTAATACGTTGGAAAATTATATTTCCTTGAGATTTTTCTTCAGGGAACTGATATACCGAAAACTCCCCACTCGGATATTTACTACAATAAACACTTCGACGGGAAAGTAAACTTGTGAGTTCTGTAATGGCAATGCCAAAGAGTTGCTTTGAAAATATATGTTCTATACGCTTTTCAAGGTCAGGAATTTGCTGTTCAAGTCCTTTTATCAGTCTCTTTGCGATTTCCCGTAAAAAAACACCGCTTTTGCAGCAAGGATCCAAGAATGTCGTATCGGGATTTTCAAACAACTCTTGTGGCAGCATATCAATAATCTTGTTAGCCAACTCCGGAGGAGTAAATACCTCATCATTGCTAAGATTTGCTATACACGATAGTACGTCCGGATTATAGGCATTTTGAAACAAGCTATTCTCCATAATCCTGAACCTTTTTATAGTGAGTAATATATCTCCTTAAGAATATTCCACCTTCCTGCTGTACACCAGCTAAAGAAAAAAGATTACTTTCTTTACCAAGAAGACTTGACATTGTATAATCGGAACGCTGCATTTGGGCATTGCCTATAAGGGTCCATTCAGAGAACACTATAGGAACAGAGGTGTCATTACCTTCATTATCAACACACATTAAAGTCAGAGCATTGCCGTTAATGATATTACGACTGATAATAAATTTTGCAGCCTGACGAGTGTCATCCGAAGATTCTGCTTTGCAAAGGGCAGTATATTCTTCATCCCAGATGGAAAAAAGACGTTTACGACATGCCAAAACATTGTCGTCCATTATGTCTATTCCATATAGACTTCCTATTGCCACTATTGCTAGTCTCTCATAATCACGGGGACTCTTCTTATATTTTCTTCTTAATTCTGCGAGTTTACGTCTGAGTATGGCAGAAAGGAAGTTCCCGTCACCACAAGCTGGTTCCAGAAATCGGGAATCCGGTCTCAAACACTCATTTTTTACAAGGTCCAACATTGCGTTTACTTCACGCTCTGCTGTGAATACTTCACCTCGTTGTGTAACTCTTTCTTTAGACTTTATCTGACTCATATTCCATCTTGCTGAGTCTCTCTATGTAAGAGGTAGTATGACAGATGGAATATCCTGGTTATCAACTGTTGTTTAAGTCTCAAAAATCAAATCTGATAAACAATTCTATGTTTTTGAACATTGTAATGTGCTTTTATTGGCTCTTAAATAATGATAGTTGCTATATTTTGTGTAATTTCGCAACAAATTATATCTCTCTTACATAGAATGGAGTAGTTTTACTAAACATTTCATATACCCCTACAAATCCCTTAATATCTGAGCGTTGGCTTTGTCTACTACGGAGTTATCCAATGAGGCCAGATAAATTTGTGTGGTTGCCTCAGAATCATGTCCCATCCCTTCACTGATAACCGAAATCGGAATGTTCTTGCCTTTGGCTGCGCTTGCCCATGAATGACGGGCACAGTACATGCTAATAGGAACGGATATATCGGCCAATTTGGCTATTTCTTTCAGGTTACGGTTTATTCCGGACATGACATTCCTGTAATGCTTATGCGTATCCTTAAAAGGGTATTTCAATACCGGCAAAAGATAAGGGCTAAGGCTCTCTTCCGGGTATTTGCCGACAATCTCCTGCATACATTTTTCCCACCTGAGAACCAGCTGCTGCCCGGTCTTTCGTCTGCGATACGATAAGAAGCCGTTCTGAAGATCTTTCTTTTTCAGGTGAGCCATATCTATGAACGACATGCCACGGGTATAGAAACTGAACAGGAACATGTCCCTTGCAAATTCCAGATTTGGCTGTAAGGACAGGTCCAGATTCTTCATACGCTTGATGGCGGATAATGGAACGGCACGCTTGATGGTCTTGTCCACTCCCGTATAGACATGCCTGAAAGGATTGCGCTGTTCCATCAGTTCCTTTTCCAGGGCACGGTTATATACCGCCCGAAGGATACGCATGTAGAATGAACTGGTATTCCGTACGGCACCTTTCCCATGAAGATAGGCTTCATAAAGCTGCATCAAATCCGAATCGATGTCAGACAACAAAATATCCCTGTCTCCTCTGAACTGCATGAAACTTTTCAGAGTATAGGAGTAATTTTCAGCCGTGCGTATCTTGCCCATCTGTTTGAGACGGACTATGATGCCCTGCATGAAGTTGAAAAGCGACTGTCTCTCTGTATTGCTTTGAAAAGAAGCGATAATATCATCTGCTGTATATACAGTTTTTCGATTATCCAGTTGATGGATAATCATGTCCAGCCGTTTCAGGTCCCACTCCATGCGTTCCTGCAAGGAAAGGAGTAGATTGCTTCGTTCTGAACTGCCGACAATGATACAGCTTCCAACTTCGTTCCATTCATCTGTAAATATCCGGTAATCCGTCTTTAACTGACGGATTACACGGTTCTGGATAATCTGATAATAGATGGCACCTTCCTTTCCCTCTATGGTGGAAGGTCTGAATTTCACTTTGACACTGGCCATAGGCTTACTTTTTAGGTTCGTCCGTAATAGACTTGTCCTTGATGGACTTCGCCTTGCTGTCCAGTTCTCTTGCTGCCTGTTCTTTCAGACGTGCCTGTTCAGTCAGAGTAGCTTGTCTCTGTACCGCTTCCTCGTAGGCTTCCACGTCCTCACGTATCTGTTCTATCCGTTTGTTATCCCGGTTCGGTCCAAAGAGGTTCTCAAGTTCCATAAGTTGCTCGGGGGTAGCCTCTCCTTTCATCTTGACATAGCGGTACTTCAGATCATTATCGGCCTGTACGTTATCCGTCCTCACCGAAAAATAGAGAGCCACGGACAGAATCACGATTGTCACGAACATCACGAAAAAACTCCCGAAGGTGTATGGGGATTCTAAGCTCAGGCTGAAATGATGGTTGATGTTGCTTGTCTTGACGGCATTCTTTCTGATTATGTCATTGGTATCACAAAACAGGGCTTCCACTTTCTCCTGGTGCTGACGCTGTTCATTCCGCATTTCTGACAAGACCTGTCCAAGTCTTTCCTGTGACGAGCTCTTCCTGTCCATGGAAACCATATCGTTCTTGATGGCGGCAAGACCCTCGCACACGCGAGCCAACAATTTGCGAAATGTCTCATGATCTTTCCGGACTTCATTCAGCACGGACTCATCCTTTTCCTTTTCATTGTTAACTGTCGGGCTATTGCCTTCCGGCAAGGGGACGGATAACCCGTTGATTTTATTCTCTATTCTTTCCAGGCATCCGAAGATGCTCTCGATACATTCTTCCATTTTCATATTCCTGCAATTTTAATGTTCATGAATAATTTGAATGGGAAAGGACGGACTACAATCCGAATCCTTTCCTCTTTTTCTTTTTCTTGCGTTTGCGCAAGAGTTCTTCCTGAGATAACGACTCTTCGGGAGCGGTGCCGTTTGTCGGACTGAACAGTCCCGGTCCCGTACTTTCGAGAAGATGGTGTTGCACCTTATGTTCGGATTCCTGTTGGGTTCCCGAAGGCTTCCAGCTCAACCGGGCATTCAACCTGGCAAAGCTGAACTCCCGGCTGATTTGCGAAGCCTTGAAGGTCTGCCCGTCCTTGGTGAACCGGATTCCCTGTATATCCTCCGGCCTTTTTATCTCTCTGGTACGTTTTACAAATTCCAGCCTGATACCCCGGCGAAGCAGGTAATCGTTGAACTCTTTCCATGTTTTGGAATGCTTCAAAGCTGCCTTGACGGCATTGAAGATTTCGTATTTCACACGCTCCGAAGCATGGAGTTTCTCCACTTTGGTCTTGCCCTTGCCCTCGGCGTATGTCAGCCCGTACCTGTCCTTAAGCAATTTTGTGGCGATTTCATTACGCTTGTAATCGCTTTGGGAAGAGATTACCTTGCCGTCATATCCGATGCGGTTATAGACCAGGTGGCAGTGCGGATTGTCCGTGTTATGGTGTCTTACCAGAATAAACTGAGTGTTTTTTATCCCCATCAGCTCCATGTATTCCCGGGCTATTTTAGCCATAAACTCATCCGTCAACAATGCCTTATCCTCAGGTTTGAAGCTCAATGCAATGTGTCCGACAGGCTGTTTGATCTTCGGATTAAGCTCACGCTGGTAGTTGAAACTGTCCGTTATTTCCCGGATATTTCCCAGCAATACACCGTCTGAGTCGATGATTTCCGCATTGTCCTTGCCCATCACGTAGCGGATACAGCCACCGAAGGATTTCCCTTTCTTGATCTTGCCAATCATGATTGCCTCCTTTCTCCTTGCCTGTACCAGACGATAATCTCCTTGAGTTTCTGCAGGAGTTCCGTCACCGTCCTTTGGGTACGGTGGAATCCGGCCTGATGGGACAGACGGGTCAGCTGGTTCAGGTTGTTCGCCATACCCGTAAGACTGCGTATGACGGCAGTTTCCTCGGCAGAGTGCCTAGCTGTTATCGTCGCCTCAAAAGCTGATACGCGGAGAAATTCTGCCAGCGTGAGGTTGGTCTGCCTGCTGCGTCGGCACAACCGTTCATAGTCTATCTTGGAGAATTTCACTGTAACGGCTTTGCTGAGTTTGCACACTCCGCTTACTTTGGGGCGTCCCCTCGGCCTGTTTTTCTTTCTGTCATTCATATTTTCTCTGTTTGATTTTTGATTATTCTTTTTCTCACAATCTGCGACCACTGGGAGCGGATTGTCTCCACTCTTCGGGAGTGGAGCGAGGTTTTCGGGATGCCCGAAAGATAACCTCGCTAACTCCCAAAACTGAAGTTTTGTCCCTTACTCCGCCAGGGCGGCTGCTGACTGTCTGAATGCTATAATACTTGAAGTCAGTAAGTCTGTCATTCAGGAAAGTATCACAGTTTTCTCCACTGCTCGAAGTCTTCCGAGTAGATTTCAAGATGCTGCCGGGCGATGTTTTCAAGCAGTCCTGAAACGCTCATTTTACGTCCTCCCAACCTGCGGACAAACTCGTCCAGCCTGTCACGTACCTCGCCGCTGACAAACACGGGTTTGCGGTCTTCGATTCTCGGAACCTGAAGAAAGGTTTTCCGGTATTCGTCCAGAGATAGTTTTCTCTGTCTACTGCTTATACGTCGCTGAGATGCGGGAATGGCTTCCTCTTTTCCGGTTGACGGTTGCTGGTTCTCAGATGTGGAATCGGTCTGTTCTACCGTTCCTTCTGACTTCTCTTTTCCGGTATCATTCAAGGATGATTCACGGGCAGTTTCAATACTGCCATCTGACGGAAGTATGAGTGACATATCCGTACCTGTCATGGCCTCCCATTCTTCTTTGGTCAATTTCTTTTTTGTTACCATACATTTTTTGATTTTAATCGGTTTACTCACTGGTCTCGGTGCGCACCTTGACTCATTGTCGTGAGCAAAGGAAATGTGTATAGTAAACAGAATCAAGCAAATGGAGATACTGCGGCAATTATGTTACCCTATGCACAATACTGATTGGGCGGTCGGTGCTGCCTGCCGTGATTTGCCGGAGTGATTTCTCCATACCGGATTATTCAAGCGGATTCCGTTTATAAAGAAGGCTTATTGTATGCAGTTGATATGTAACATGATGTCATTCCTGGCAACGCATCGTCACCGGTCTGAAAATCCATTGTAATGTGATTCCTACTGCTTTTATTTGCAGTGGGAACAGAAAAAACGGTCATATTTCCTGCTGAAAATAATACGACGAGACATGATGGAATATCGGCTGTAAAAGACCTGTTCTGTTACGGAATTTTGAATATATGTTTAACTAGAAAATAATGAAGACAATGGAAATCATCAGCTTTGAAAAAAGAACTTTCGAGGAGATAGCCGCCAAGCTGGATCGCTTCGTGCAGCGGGTGGAAAGTCTGTGCCGTGAACACGGCGGAAAGGAAACATGTGAATGGATGGACAACCACGAGGTCTGCCGCAGGTTACGTATCAGTCCGAGAACCCTGCAGACCTTGAGGGATAACAGGACGCTGGCCTTTACAAAAATAGGAAACCGGACTTATTACCGTCCTGATGATGTGGAGCGAGTGGTCGGTAATGTGGAGGAAAAGCGTAAGGAAGCCCGCTGGAAAGGCAAGACCATTTGAACGAGTTTCAAGAATAATGTATAACCCAATATCAAACGCGTATGAGTAATGAAATCAGAGAAAAGGACCACGAGTGGGTAAAGACGTTCCACTCGAATTTCGACAGGCTGCTGGCTCTGCTAGAAAAGTTGTTGGAAAAACGGCAACCGTCTGCCTATGGCGATGAACTGCTGACGGACAAGGAAGTGGCGTACCTGCTGAAAGTGAGCCGGAGGACTTTGCAGGACTACCGAAACAACGGTATTCTGCCTTACACACAGGTAGGCGGCAAGATTCTCTACCGGGCTTCCGACATAGAAAAGACACTGATGAATGGGTACAAGGAGGCGTACAGATACAAAAGAAGCTGACACACCAAACGTTCCACAAAGGATACGTATGGATTTTGATTTTTCTGGAGGGAGCGCAGTTGACCGCCTGCCCATTTTATTTGTGTTTCTAAAAATTAGCCTTTCCAAATGATAAAATAACAGCATATAGAATTAAGCCCTATTTGAACCGATCTATATGCTGTTTTATCTTTTTTCTTCTGACTTTTCCGTCAGTCGCTTGTTTCCGCTGCCGTCGGCGTTCATTGTACAGACGTGAAAGGGAAAAGGTTTTCGGGCTGAATACGCTCTGAAAGAGGAAGATTCTGCCCGAAACGGCACAGCCGCCAGACCTTTTCACTTTCAATAGAGTCTGTACTAACTTCTATGGACGGCGAGGAAATGGGCGACTGACAATGTCAGATCAAATTATTTACAGTAAATATTTATTTTTTTTGGGGGGATGGAAATACTTGAAATTACAACCTCTTTAAAATAATATGCACCAAGTGCAAATTATAATAAACAACTAAGCATCATAGTGTCAAAATGATAGTTGCTTTATAGAGCTTATACTTTCGTCAGAAAAAAGGTATAAGCATAGATATGAACTTTTATATTATGTACTCTATATGACGTAACTTTATGGGAAAGACGGCCATTCAGACAAGAAGCATTATTTCCCCATTGTTAAGGACGAAGATTAGTCATGTTATCTGTACCACTTTTAGAAATAGGAATAATATGATCAATTTACCATCCATACTTACTATCCCAATTTCCATAGAAAGCCCTCTCAATTCATACCTTACATTGGCCTTTGCACCCAAAATTTGGATCATTGACATCGTCGATTTCTGCTTTTTCCCAAACTTTTTTAACTTTTATACATTAAAGGAAATAATTGAAAATACAGAACTAACAAAGGTTTCCAAATGAAAAAATACCGTCCAAAAAACATGTTCTGAACGGTATTATTCCTATATTATATGGCACTATTGTATTATAACTATCTTATTTTAATTCTACGTCTTCTATTGTAGTTTCCCATTGAGTATTGTCGCTGGCAATAACATCCCTTGTATTATCAACATAAATTCGGGGAGCACCAGAGACACTTTCTTCTATCTTATCTAGCCAAATATTTACAAGGTCCTCAATATTACCTTTACTCAATTTCGTATCTAACAAATGCCATGAAAGATGATAATGAGATGTTTTCCCTTTTTTAAGATTTACTTTCGCTTTTGTATAAGGCCTTGTTGCATCAGAATACAACTTCACTGTTTGTTCTGCTGAATGGTGGACAACGACACCGTAATAATATATTTCATCGTGCAGTTGATAGGCTTCAACTAAAGGCAATCCAAAATATAATTCGTTATTTTTATCATATGTGAATTTACCCTGAGCGATTACTCCTTTAATTGGGAATCCTAAACTGACGGCTGATTGCATTAAACGTACAGCTGCTTTAGTTATTAGATTAAACATTTTCTCATTTGTCCCATTCACTACAATCAGAATAGAATCAGAAAATTGCACGCTTCTAAGATGATCTCCCTTACGTAAAGGGATACTTTTTGCATCCCACGAGCGTTTAAATTTTAATAAATCTTCTTTAAGCTCATTATGATTACTTTGGGTTACTCGATGAGAAAATCCCATAATATCAGCATAAAGAATTAGTCGCTCTGCATCATCATTCCATGTAATGGCTTCTTGGGGCGTATCTACTATATTGTATTTCTTATTGATAATATCTTTTGCCATTTTTACTTAATTGTGAAATCTGTATGCTTCATTAAATTACATCGTCCTTCCAAATGAAATTCAGATGCATCATAGTTAAAACCATCTTTATATTTGTCATTTAATGGCGGCTTTTGTGCGAATATCAAAGCATTTTCTACTACGTTAAGATCTGGGCTGTTGACTTCTGCTACTGAATAACATAAAGTTTCACCAGCTTTACACTGTCTGAGGAAATCACTCCTTCTTTCATGGTTAATATGACGCTCATTCAAATTTTGAGCCTGCCCAATATACAGAATCTCTATCAGCGACACAGTGTCAGAATCTGGATTATATTTACATCTATAAACTAAATATATACCAGATACAGATGGGATACCACTTCTATTTTCATCCCGCCAATACCCTTTAAATATCAAACTATATACTTTCATCTTTATGCAATTTAAGCTTTATCTTTGCAAAGATAATCTCAAATATAATGATTGCCAATAAAATGCTTTGAAAAATAATCAATTCTCAGAATGCCGATTTCTTTTCACTCTATCTAAATTATTTAAATTTTGTCATCATATTCTTTTTTATATAATTCTGTGTTTTTATGTTTCATCATTGGCGATGTACTTTCCATGATTTTTTATACTGTCGGCAATAATCATAGTTTCAAGAAAAGCTGGATTTGATGGGACAAGTTTTTTTGGCTTAAACGCTCTGAAAGAGTAATATTTTGTCCGCAACAGTACAGTCGCCCAGCCTTTTCATTTTCAATATGGTCTGGACTAACTTATATGAATGACGAGAAAATAAGCGACTGATTTAAAAGTTACAATAGTCCCCAATCTAACGAATTTGCAATAGAAAGCATTTTTTTAGCTTCATCTGGTTCAATAGAATTAACATACATTATTTTACCGTATAACCATTGTCTAGCATGAGCATAATTCGGCATAATGTGATTGAAATGAGAGTATGTACCAAACTTTTTACAAAAATGAAGATGCCTATAAATTTGCCTTTTAAATTTTTGAGGTAATTTGGGACTCTCACCATTAATGAGAATTCCAGTTACCATTTGTCTACTAGATTTTCCATATGTACCGATTTTCTGATAATTCAATTGTAGGCCTTCTTCATTTACAATCTTATTAACAAAAGATGTATTCGGCAATAACTCTAATTGGTTACTAGAAAATGTCAAATCATCAGCATATCTTGTATATTGAATACCGCGAGATAATGAAAATTTCCAAAATCGTTCATCTAAATGACGACAAATCAAATTTGCCAATGCAGGACTTGTTGGTGCGCCTTGTGCTAAAACAGCTTGCGGCTTAACATGAAGATATCTAAAATAATTCTTCTTATATCTTGATAGATTCTCAAATTTATAGTCAGAAATTTTTAATGTACACAACGAGGCAAGATCAAAACTCACTGCTGTGGAATATCCTAAAGATAGAAAGACGCCATAAACTCTATCAATAGTAATACTCTCAAAAAAATCTTTCAAATCAAAATTGCGAATATATTGTTTGCTAATATGTGGTTTAGCATTTTGAAGCGTATTACTACCTTTTACAAAACCTTTACATTGTGAATGAACAGGAATTTTATTTAGAATCTCATGAAGTATCCAGGTTTGAATCATTTTAAGATTTCTATATGGAGTAACAATTCTTCTTTTACCTCCGTGTTTCTTTTTAATCAAATAATAAGCATAGTAACCATCTATATTGTGAATGATTGTCTTCAATTCACTTAAATCTAAGCCTAAGATACCTGCAAAATGATTTAAAGAATAAATAACAGGCAAATCTTTTTTTAACAAATTATCAGTATATTCAATAATGACTTTTTTATACTCGACATTTGTGTTTTCCAATTCTTTTAACAAAGAGTCTCTTGAAAAATCCATAATATTAATTTATTACTCTTACTGGAACTTTCAGCCGATAGGCTGATAATTATGACAGACTTGTCTGTCATAATTATTAGTAAAATGATTCTTAATTTTGCACTCACAGCCAAGGGGCTGTAATATCTTTGGTAACTTGTGGACCTCAGACTTAGCTAATAAACTAATTTCTGGATAATCCAAGAAACTCTTGCGGCAAATATACATCATTTTGAACATTAATTTGATAGTATACTAAAGAATCTACTTTAAATTCTTCTTTTTTAATTCTTTCGTATATGGTTTTACCTTCTTCTGAAAGCAAACCTATTTCGGTTAGTAATCCTTTTTCTATAGCATTCTGTTTAAGCTGGTTTAATTCTTCAGCCGTGATTTCTAATAAAACACACGTGTAAGCAAGCGAACGATTATAATATAAACAATGTAATAAGCCTAAGAGATGCAATGTGTTTTTTTTGTAATCATTAAACAGTCTATGAATTGTACCATAATTTAACTTTTGGGAAATACTTGCCCATTGGTATTTCATTCGCTCAAAACTATCATTTTTTATTCTATCAAATAGTTTTCTAGGAAATAATGGTACCCAGTTCTCTTGATTATCAGCCCTTTTCTTACTTTCCCATAAAATTGGCAATGTATTATTAGGTGTAGTATGTTCAAAACAGACTAAGGATTGACTATTTGCATAACCCAATGGACCAATATATAATTTCATTCCTGGTGAATATTGTTTCTTTTTATATAATAACTCTCCATATTTTAAGGCAAAATTTCTAATTCTCTTCATCTTGGGTGGATACCCAAAAACAGAATGTCTGCTTGTAAAGGCTGGTAAATGTTTTTCTCCTAAAATCGTAATCCCATTTTCTGCTAACTTATTTTCTGCTTTTTCCATATAGGCTACACAAAGACAGAAACATTTACAGTTTTGAGGAATATTTACAGATATTCTTTGATAAAGGGTTATGGCACTATTTCCTGAACCTATAAAATCATCTAATAAAACAACAGCACAAGGTATATTGTTATATTTAAAATTAATATCTGCTACAAATGAATATTGCACTTTAGGTTTGCCCATTATTTTTTTTATATAATAAGCCATCACACCTCCACTTTTTCCAATACCTCCAATAGGAAGAAAAAATATTGGTAAGTCAGAACATTCTTTTAAAATAGTGCTGAGCCCATATTCTAAAATAGCACAGCACCTCTTCTCAGAATAATAACAAATATTATTGAGTAAAATAAGTGCTGATTCCCAATCTTCTTCTTCAAAATTATACAACCAGGCTAATATATCAGATTCTGATATTTGCTCATCAAAGCGATGTTTTAGTATGGAAAGATATCGAGTATTAATTTTCAGCATATATTTATACTTATTTCTTTTAATAAATTATAGTCTACTCCATTGACAAAAATAATGTATTTATTTTACAATCAGAAGATAACAAAAATAAATCTTGATCTATCTCAATTATATTTTTAGACTCCTTTTCTTCACCAGCTTATCCATATCCTCCGAAATCTTGTCATCTGTAACTTTTGCGTATCCTTGTGTAGTTCTGATATTTGTATGTCCCATCATCTTTGATATGCTTTCCATAGGAACTCCGGCAGAAACCATCAAGGTACCGAAAGTATGACGGCTTTGATGGTATGACAAGTTATGCTTGAACTGAAGGGAAAACCCCAATTCATGTATCTCAAACCAAATCATACTCCGTATGGGTAACGGGAAAATGGGCTGACTATCATCTGTCGTATTATACAAGGAAATTATCTGCTCAGCTACCGGATGCAATGGTATAAATGACTCAACGCTTGTTTTCTTGCGGTATGTTCTGATGTATTTCCTACCTTCCGCAGTTGTACCTATATGATGCGGATAGAGATTGCGTACATCAACGTAAGCCAAACCGCAAAAACATGAAAATATAAAGGTTCTCCTTGCAAGTTCCTGTAGTGGATCCGGTTTTGGATGGCTCATTATCTCCTGAAGCTGATTCTTGCTTATATACATGAGCTTTGTAGGTGCCTTCTTTTCATATTTTATATCATCCAAAGGATTATATCTCAAAATTCCGTTATCCACGGCAAGATAAACCAGACGTTTCAGCCAGCAAAGACAATGGTTACGGTATGATGGCTTATGAGGGTAATTTGTTTTCAGATACAAAATGAAATTGGTGCCAAACTCTTCGGTTATATCTGTAAAAAGCATGTCCTCCTTGCCCAGAGAACGGATGTATTCACCCAGATAGTAATGATACATTTTTGATTGCCTGTAACTGGATGTTGAATCTATTTGAATGGAACGGATTTTCAGATTTTCCCGTTCCACCTCCCCTGCCTGTAATATGTACTTTGGGATGTCGACCGCTCCTGTCATGGCTGTTTTCAACAGCTCTGCACTGATGACACCGTTTACTTTCAACAGTTCAGCATAAGTTTCATCTACGCGTTTCTTATATTCACCAAGCATCCCGTTCAGTCTGTTGTTCTTGACTTCCCCTTTCTTGCTGTTCCACTCTTCCGGCTGGCAATACAACCCGGTCGATAATACAACAGCCTTTCCGTCTATTGTAATACGGCACATGATTGATGTAGTCCCGTCAGATTTGACTTTACTGCGGTTTATATAATACAGTTGCTTATATGTACTTCTCATGATTCTTTCATTCTTGATTTATAATACCAGTTTCATATCACTCGTTGCCTCAATGAATTTGTCCATATCCTCGAAAAGTTTTTTAGGAGTTACCCTTGCATAAAGCTGGGTAGTTGTCAGATTGGTATGACCCAGCATTTTGCTGATTGTTTCAATAGGAACACCAGCCTCAAGGGTTATCAGACTTCCGAAGGTATGTCTTCCCATATGATAGACCAAATCACAGCTTATGCCGGCCAGATCCCGCAAACCTTTCATGTGGCGTCTCATATTGGGATGGTGTATCATCGGGAAAAGCTCTTTCCTGTCATCCGAACGATATTTTTCTATAAGAGAGATAGCCTCCGGCAGCAATTTGACGCGGGCCAGATATTCATTCTTCTTTCTCAGATACTTTAACCATAAATCACCTTTATCGTCCTTGTATATATTATCTCTAGTTATTGAAACTGCATCCGCATACGGAACTCCTGTATAACAGGCAAATAGGAACAAATCCCTGGCTATATTATGAGTAATTCTTTCCGCTGGTATTACGACATCACGGATCTTCTCAAAATCCTCACGACTCAAAGCCCGTGGTGGTTTCCGATTCTCTTGCGGTAGTTTGAAATTCACAAAATAACGCTTCTCCGCATGTCCTTCCTTGAATGCCATCCGGCAGATTTTCTTCAGAATTGCCAGATAATGTCTTGCCGTATCTACCGCAAGTCCTTTGTCCTTCAGTATATAATCCTGGAACTCCCATGGGATGTGTTCATTCAACTGTCCAAAAGCAACATCACTTGTCTTGAATCGTTTTTGAATGAATTCGCCAAGATACCTGCGGGTGTAAATGTATGTTGACATGGAGCTTTTAGCTACATCAATACCGATTCTTGAACGCATATCCTCGATATGCATATCAAGCCGTTTCAAAAGAGTCATCTGGGTTTCTACACTTCCCTGCAAAAGTTCTTTGACAGCAGTCGCGTCAAAATCAATCTTACGTTCAACAAGTGAATCAAATGCAGAATTGACCGAAAGCAAGAGCCGGTCAATTTTTGCATTAACATCAACGGCTTCTTTACTCTTTCCATTCAGTCGGCTCTCTCTTGGATTCCATAACTCCGGAGTACATGACAGCTTACAACTGAATTGCGCCATCGTGTTGTTTACCGTTATTCGCCCCATTATCGGAGCCTTCCCGAATTTGTCTAGACCGCTCTTTTTCAGGTAGAGCAGTACCTTGAATTTTTCTACTTTCATACGCTTATTTTTTAATGGCAAAATTACCTATTTTATAAGCGTTCTTTGATATGCAAAATACTGACATACAGTGAATAATAGCCTCCGTGACAGATTCTTTATTGTTCAGTCTGTTACCTATTCGGTTCAAGTAACTGGACAGCTAACATTCTGGTAACTGAACACCTGCAATATCCTGTCCATTTTTGCTTTCCATTGTCTCAGCAAAAAACAGAACTTCTGCTCATATTCAACCAATTACGTTTTTCTTCCTCATCCCTTCATCTACTTGCTTCCTGTATTCTGTTCCACTCCTAGCGGCAATTTGTTGCTCCTGCTCACTTTCATTTTGAAAACGATTTTTAAAGGGGTCTTCAAAATTAAAATGCACCTGCTGCTTGGCATCCAGAGTGATAAATTTCAGTTCTTCTCCGGCTTCTTTACATAGGGTAATCACGTAGTCCCACGACCGGTGCGTATAGGTCCCGACACCAGACGGTTTCTTGCGAGACACGCTGAAACCATTCTGTTCCATCACATTGCACACGGCATCGGGAACGCAGTTCCCCTCCATAATTCCTGCCGTAGAGATATTCATTCCCCTGCCAAATGCATGCAGGAGTTCCTGCGCGATACGGCTGCGGCACGTATCTTCATTACTTATTAACAGTATATCCATTGTCCGTTACTTTTCCAGGTTTAAATACTCGCCATCTCCTTCTTTCTTCATCTTCGCTTTACGTGCCAGGTCGAACAAGGTGGGGTTAATGTGGCAATATCCACCAGGATTTTTGTCCAGATAGTCTTGATGATAATCTTCGGCGAGATAGAAGTTCTTCAAAGGCTCTATCTCTACAACCAACGGACGGGAGTAGTTGGCAGCCAGCCGGTCAACGGTTTCACGAATAACGGGCAGGTCGGCGGTATCCGTATAATAGATACCCGTGCGATACTGTGTACCTCTATCCCCCCCTTGCTTATTGAGGCTGGTAGGGTCAATCGTTTTGAAATAAAGGTCGATAAGGAAAGGCAAGTCCACCTCATCGGGATCATACTGTACTTTTACGGTTTCGGCAAAGTCCGTGGTACCGGTACAAGCCATAGAAATCATAGGAAAATAAAAGAATTTATCTTCCTTATTATCAACTATTTGAATATTTCCTATTTTCTCTATTTTTGCCATATTTTGCCCATTTTCCGTTATTCAGTACACTTTTAGTACACTTTGAAATATCATTTTCTTTTGTACCTTTGCAATATTGGAAAACAAAAGAAAATCAACTATTTAGCGTAATCACCCGGTTATGGTACCTAAATCGGGATAAAACCTCTAAACAATGGCAAAGTTAGAAAATAAAACGAAAGAAAACCCCAAGTTAGAGCAAAATAAGCTCTCGGATGGTAGAATCAGCCTTTACTTAGAGTATTATTTAGGTAGAGAGGAAAAGCCCGTATTAGATGAAAACGGCAATCAAGTGTACTATGATAGTGGAAAGATGCAAGGTAAGCCCAAGTTTGCAGTAAAGCATAACAGGCGAAAAGAAAACCTTAGTCTGTATCTGATAGATAAGCCCCGTACCCCTGCGGAACGCCAGCAGAACAAAGAAACATTGGAGCTTGCCACAAAGATACGTGCGGAGCGTGAGCAGGAATTTAAAGAAAGTATGTTGGGCTATCGGTTGAAAAAAGATAGAACGGTCAATTTCTTAGACTATTTCCAAGCCTATATCAACAGTTATACCAAGAAAGATATTCGCATGGTACAAATTGCGCTTAGCCGTTTTAAGGACTTCTTAAAAGAGCAATACCCCATGAATGAGTTTAGTATCAAACCGGAACTTATCACCAAAGAAATGATGGAGCAGTTTGTAGCCTATTTGCAATCCCGAAGTGTGGGTGAAGGTGCTAAAAGCATTTACCAGCGTTTCAAGAAAGTTATTCGATATGCGATTGACCACGATGTAATGTTGAAAGACCCATGTAAAAGTGTTACCTGTAAAGTGGATAGCCAAATGCTTCGAAAAGATGTTCTTTCTCCCGAAGAAATACAAAAGTTGGCGGCTTGCCATTATGACAACGAGAACCCGAATGTCAGACGGGCTTTTATCTTCTGTTTATACAGTGGTTTGCGTTTCTGTGATGTAAAAGACCTTACCTATAAGAATGTGGATTACGCTAATCGGTTATTGAAATTTGAACAAAGCAAGACAAAGGGACATTCTGCCAGTAGTGGTGTGGTTATTCCCCTGAATGATGGTCTATTGTCTATCATTGGTGAAGCCCCGGCAGATAAAAACTGTTTGATATTCGATTTACCTACTTACGAAAGTTGCTGTAAATCAGTAAAGCGTTGGGTAAAGAGAGCCGGGATAGACAAACATATAAGCTGGCATTGTGCCCGGCATTCGTTTGCCGTGAACATTCTGAACAATGGGGCAAATATCAAAACCGTAGCCAGCCTTTTAGGGCATAGCGGATTGAAGCATACGGAGAAATACACCCGTGCGGTGGATAAATTGAAAGAGGAAGCAATAAACAGCTTACCCGAACTAAAGTTTTAACCACAAAAGACTTATCTTTGTAACTATGAACTTTGAAGCATTAGTAAAACATATCAGCACGATACAGAACACGTTGCAGGCACAAGCCGCACATGCTGTAAACCTTGCCCTTACTTCCCGTAACTGGCTTATGGGTTGCTATATTGTAGAATTTGAGCAGAACGGAGAAGACCGTGCCGCCTACGGTGAACAACTGTTGAAGAAGCTGGAACAACGACTGAAAACAAAAGGTCTGAATGAACGTAGATTCAGGGAATTTAGACGGTTGTACCTTGTTTATCCACAACTAAAAGAACCTGTTACACAATACATTGCATCACAAATTCAAATTCGGCAGTCATTGACCGCCGAATTCACTGAACCAATTCGGCGGTTGGTGACCGCCGAATCTGAAAATGGAGTTTGGAAACTATCAACAGAATACCCACAAACCGAAACATGGATGATTCCGGCTGATAGATTATTCAATAGATTATCTTCCACCCATTTAAACACTATATCGGGAATTGAGAACCCGGTAAAACGTGCTTTCTATGAAATGGAAACCATTCGTGGCTGCTGGTCTGTAAAGGAGTTGGAGCGACAAATCGCATCTTTATATTACGAACGTAGCGGACTATCCAAAAACAAAGAAGCCCTCTCCGCTTTAGTCCAGCAACAAGCAACCTTATTAC
>ERZ791815.361-NODE-361-length-43567-cov-117.297688_pt1 | contig 43567 bp, 32 predicted proteins | sample MGYA00510302_ERZ791815 | MGnify/ENA primary metagenome ERZ791815 (study PRJEB30046, sample SAMN00791995) | human gut metagenome | study: EMG produced TPA metagenomics assembly of the A metagenome-wide association study of gut microbiota in type 2... | reverse complement strand
TCCTGGGTCATCGCGATTTGCCTGGCGTTCAGAAAGCCTGTCCGTGTTTTGATGCCACGAAGCTCCAGTACCTCCTGGATGCTTCCTGATTCTCTTCCATTAAGAGGGCTTTTCAAGAGCAGAATCCCTCCGATTTTATTTAACAAGTTAGGGCGCATCCAATCCGGATGCGCCCTTTTTCTTTGTCGGCATATTTCTTTCATTCAACACTCAACATTCAACACTCAACATTAAACATTCACCAAGCCTATACGCCACCTGTTCATCGTGGTATATAGACCCTTGTCGTTTTTCCTGTGATCAGATATATACTGTTAACCTAGTTATGTTTTAATGACGAGAGAATAGTTTTTTTACTGCAACAGTAATTCTTTTGGCTAAATCATCACAATCAGAACAACTGTTCTTATTAATCAGAATATACAAAGACTCATTTTCTATTGCATAATGCTTGAATAATCTTTCAGATACCACAGACGTAGTGAATTTCTTATATACACGAAATCGTCTTGTCGCCATTCCTAATTCATCATTTTCATCTTCTGCACCAACAAAGAAGAATGAGGCTTTGCTATCTCTTTTCAATACATCAAGCATAATATGGAACAATGTATAGAAAATGATTCTTGGCTCAAAAGTGTTAGTACGAAGACTAAATTTCAATTTACTATTCATATTGGCCTTATCAAAGAACTTCACGCAATAAGCATGTTCCTGATAACGCTCAACTCTTACAATATAAGAATGATGAGATCTAGCTGACTTGAATCTATATTGCAAAGTTTCAATCAGCCATTCATCTGCACTATCCCTGTCTATCATTTGAAAGACGAAGGGATAACCTTCACTTTCTTCCATATTAATTTCAAATTAACTGTTTGTAGACAGGGATGCGGATTTTGTCTAATTGTTCTGCTGTCAGAGCCTTGACATCATCGTTAACCGTAAAATACACAGTAGGATATCGGTACTTACCATTAGGCATAAGTACCTTCGTTACCTGCTTGATAATCTCAACTCCATCAAGCGTAACTATCTTAGTCTCTGTTTTATCTACTATCTTTCCCATAAGCAGAATTTTTGTTATTTGATTTATTGATAATGCAAACAGGCACAATGAAAATTTGTTCTCAAATTACCGAGTGCAGCATTCTGCTGCAAAGATACACTGTTTATTTGTAACTACCAAATTATTCGTGAAGAAAACAACATAAAACACATAAATTCCGACTCTGTCAGCATCCGTATCATATCCCAAAGGGTTGTAAACGGCATTGTTACCGCCTGCATGCCATCCGCCATATCATAAATACAGAATAGCGGAGATGTAGATTACGAAAATCTCCATATAATCAAGGGTCTATACACCACTTGTCATCGTGGCATATAGACCCTTGTCCTGTCACATAAGAAACGCAATCTCTTACTTTTTCATAAACTTTTCCCAGAAATCTCTTGCAGATATGAAAATAAAACCGTAACTTTGCGGCATGGATTTTTAAAACAGATGGTTATGAAGTACTTAGATCCCAAGGCAGACCTTACGTTCAAGAAGATATTCGGCAATCATCCCGATCGATTGAAAAAACTTCTGAATAGCCTTCAGTCACTCAATGAAGATGAACTGATACAACAGCAACAATATCTGCCGACAACAGAAGAACTGGAGATTTCCGGCTTTACTGATGCCGAACTCCGTGCCTATGATAAATTCTGGGATTCGGTAAGTGTTGAAAGAACCCTTCTGGATGACAGATATCAGAAAGGAATGGAAGAAGGCATGGAGAAAGGTATGGAGAAAGGTAGAGCAGAAGGCAAGCATGAGGCCAACACAGAAACAGCACAACGATTGCTGGCAATGGGACTTTCTGCCGAACAGGTTTCCAAAGCTACCCAGCTACCTTTGGAAATCATTAAGAATCTGAGCAATACATAAAAAATATAATAGCGGAGATATTGATGACAAATATCACCATAATAAATCCCAGAACTGCTTGGAAGAGCGATTCTGGGATTTTTTATACCATTTGTTTAATATTTATATTATATAGATTAATTCGTTACTCTTCGGCGCCGTCCCAGAGGCTGAAGTTACGCATTTCGCGTGCCTGAGCTGATGTACCATCAATCTCTGTGGTACCGAACTTATCTGAAACTCCCCCATTACTAGCTGCCAGGATAGGAGACTCTAACATAACTTCTGTTACTTCAATTGATGGTTTGATATATTTCTTCATTTGATTCTAAATTTAAAAGATGAATGATAAAACAATATTTCTATTACTTGATAACAAACTTCTTACCGTTCTTGATAACAAGACCCTTATAGTCTTTACCTACAAGCTGGCCGGCAAGGTTATAGACTGGAGCATCAGCCTTCTCTACCTTATTCTCTACAGAAGAGATGCCAGTGGTCTCACCGAAGTTAGTGCCAAGACTAAAGAATGCAGCCTTTGGAGAAGTACTCTTTACCTCCAGATAGCAGCGCTTGGCTGGAATTGCAGAAGCCTTCTTTACAGGATAGAATGCTGTAACGTCTTCTACTGTTGACAAAGCATAGAGAGTTGCAGCATCAGTAGAAGCAGAAGCATCAGTAGAAGTAGCTGTACCATCAGAAAACTTCAAGTCGGTATAGACTGTATCCCCACCTTCAGCCTTATCCAAAGCATATTCTTTATCAGCTGTACCTTTGAGCAAAACTGGAACACCTGCAGGAACAACACCAGGAATCTCAGTAAATTCTACACCATTCTTAGCATCATTCAATTTGACAGCATAAGCCGTCAAGCCAAGTTTCTTATAATCAACCGGATAATAAGCTGCATAAGTAGCAAATGAAGATGAAGGAATGGTCAGAGACTCCTGCTTTACTTCTTCGGCTTTGATTGTAAGATTCTTGATAGAAACAGTGCCGTCATATTTACCCAAATTCAACAACAAGCGATTAGCACCATCACCACTACACCAAGTTGAAACCTCTACCTTCTGGTAATCTGTGGTTAATTTAATTTCAGGGAAATCGCCACAACCTTTATATCCATTAGGATTCTGTAAACCTGCAGAAATAGAACCATCCACAGAGCCCTTCACTTCCATTGACAATTTGATATTTGCCCCCTTAGGGTATACATTCCCGAAGTTAACCTGTGCATCCCATGGATTGGTTGTTTTTCCGTGACTGATTACGCAAGCACCATCAACAATCTTTGATTCAAAGCCGTTGCCCCAACCACCAGCAGCAGTAGCACCAGCAGCAGTATAATCAACTTTAGGAAAATCTAAAGAATAACGAGTAGTTGCCTTTTCACTATGAACAACTTCTATAGATTTAACGCTGATAGTACCGACAAAATCACCACTCTGCATAAGAATAAATCCATCTTCTCCTTCATAAACACTTGTATAAGGCAATGTATAAGTTTTATACTGGTTTGTAAATTCAACTTTTTCAGGAGCTCCTTTACTATTCCAATCACCCATGGATACTGTTGCATGACCAGGAACAGAACCCTTCATGACAATATTGATAGAATAATCAGTGCCCTTCGAAAGATGAACATTACTACCTATTATATATTGAATATTCCAAAAGTCTGTTGCAGTTTCATTCTTGACAGACAAACCATCCTCAGCAGATACAGAAATATTCTTTTTCACTTCATCTGGAGCCCACATATTGTAAGCACTCTGCTTAGTCCAATCAATAGTATAATCTACAACATTTTCCGAAGCAGCTTGTACTGCCATTACAGCAGGAGCTGCCATTAAGACTTTTGGTGCGGAAGCAAAAACTAAGATTGCCGCTACCATAAATGATAATTTCTTCATTTCGTTCAGTTTAAAAAATTTATAATTGTTAATTATTTAATCACGATTTTCTTACCACCATGGATATAGATACCCTTGGTAGGACGAATAACCTTCACACCTTGAAGGGTGTAGTATGCCTTATCCGCAGATTTCATCATGGTTGCCACAGCTGGCTTCTCGATGCCTGTTGATGCATAGGCTTCGTTGGCAAGAAAACAGCTTGGACCATTCCAGTTGGTGCTCCAGCCCTGAATATTGCGGGCTGAGAAATCGGCGTTGGCTATCAGATTCTCTGATGTTCCTTCCTTCACCAACACCATATCGTCAATATCGAGTGTACCACCGTATTTGCCAAATACAAACTGGAAGGTATCCAAGGTGAAGTTGGCTGTGAAATCCCAGGTCAGCGTTTTCCAGTCGCCAGCCTCTACATGATAGGCTGCCAGATACTGCACATCATCGCTTCCCCCCCACTGGTTCTTGTGGTCACTTGCATTCCAGATAGGCCAGAATCCCAGCTCAGCGCAATCTGCTGAAGTTCTCATCTTCATGGTCAGCGTATACTTGGCACCCTTTTCCAAAGCCTTTGGCAAGGTGTAGACAGCCTGACGGTCCCAGAGGTTCTCGCCCACAGTACTCTCGTAACGGATGAAATAGTTGCGGTTTTCCACAGGTACCGGATGCTGGTTCAACTGATGATGCTTGAAGAAGTTCCACAGTTCCTGGGTAGAATTTACCCCGTTAGGATCATTGGAATGCCAATGTCCCGTACCGTCAATGGAGATAAGGGTCACTTCTACATCATCGTTCACATTATTATATATAGTACGGGTATCATTTGCAGTATTTCTGCCGGAAGGATAAGGACGGATTACCTGCGGATTGCTTGCATCGCAACCTTCGTAGGCAGCCCACCTCTTTACATATTCCTCAATGCTAGGATAACCGCCAGCCATGTGAGAAGGATCGCCCGTATATTTGAACACATCATCACCGGTTCCGTGAATATGCATGATAGGCACCATGCGGTTAGCTCTAGGCTGCTTACCGATATCCACACCGCTTACTGGTCCGAAAGCAGCAATCTTATCGCCAAGAGTTTCCAGGCAATGATAACCCAGCCAGCTACCCATAGAGAAACCCGAGAGATAGATGCGGTTCTTGTCCACATGGTGCTTCAGCTCCATATCCTTCATGACAGCCTCCACAAACTTCACATCACCCATACCGCTGGTGTCCCACATCTTGTTATTACCCAGCGGATAGGTAACAATAAAACCCTCGGTATCAGCCAGCGCATTCCATTGCGTCTGATTCTGCTGATACTCAGGGTCCTGATTAAAACCATGAAGAGAAATCACCAGAGCCGGTGATTTCTCTACATTCTTTGGTACATAAGTGAGGGTCTTGCGAGTAGAAGTCCCCACTTTTACATCTTCCCAGGTCTGTGCCGCCATTTGTAGGCACAGAACCATGAGGAGAGATGCGAGCATTGTAAAACGTCTCATCTATTACTTGATAACCATCTTTTTACCATTCTTGATTACAATGCCCTTGTAACCCTTACCTACCTGCTGACCAGCGAGGTTGAAGCACTTGCCATCCTGAGCAACCTTCAGATTCTCTACCTTAGAAATACCGGTAGCTGTAGTAGTTACACGCTTGATACTTTTGATATTAATAACAGCGGGATATGTGGCTTGCTGATCACAAGCTTGAAGAACTATACTGGTAACATCTTGAGGCTCATCAGTATACTTCTTGTCTTCAATATACTTCTCGATCTCGCCTTCCACTTCTTTTTTATATGACCAGCCAGTATAACTACAATCTTCCTTTGACACTGTAAAAATAGCCTTATTGTCCTTTACGTCCAAATGCTTGTATCTCATGGTACTATGACCACCTCCATACTGATTGGGAATAATACAATTGACACAGATTTGCAAGTCAACAGCAGGAGTAGCACCAAACTCGATAGTGTAAGTCTGGACAGAACCACTCTCACGAGCATATGTCAAATCTTTGTCCTCACTATCTTTCAAGTTACTGCCTGCATACAAAGCCTTAGCAGTCAACTTGTCAGTAGACTCAAATGTTCTACCAGGCCATTCAAACGCCACGCCGTCATCGACAAACATCTGTCCCCAATCTGAATTACCTGATGAGACCTTAATCACATCCTCTGTCTGAGCGTTAACACCAACTGCCATCAATGCGGCAGCAATCAAAGTAAAAAACTTTTTCATAAGCTTTTAATTTTAAGTTTATTGATAATAATTGTTCATTCGTGGAACGAGAAATGTTTCTCATTTCCACTTGCAAAAGTAACAGAAAAGGCTGAAAAAGACTTTGCGGGGTGTAACAAATACTTTGTGAGAAATACCAAATAGGTTTGATAGCCAACATTATAACGAAAATGATACACCATCAAACCTATTTGAAGAGGAAATCAGGAAAAGTCAAATAAACAAATATTCCAGATTCCCCAAATGTTTTTGCCCAAAATGTTCCAGATTCCCCAAATGTTTTTACCCAAAATATTCCAGATTCCCCAAATGTTTGGTCAAAACAGAGGAAATCTATACAGATGAGCCTAATACATCACATCCTTCTCTGGGAAGCCAAATTAAAGATTTTGGCACGAAAACGCACTTTTTCTCGAAAAAAAAGTGAGAAAAAGTGCGTTTTCGTGCCATTTTAAGGAAAAATATCGTAATTTTGCAGTCGAACCCAAACATTAGAAGTATGAAAGCAGATTTAATAATCGGACGAGATAAAGAAAAGGCAGAGCTTCAACGTTGTATAGACTCAGATCGCTCTGAACTTGTTATCGTTTATGGTAGAAGACGTGTCGGCAAGACTTATCTAGTAGATGAATTCTTTGGTCGGAAGTACGACTTCACTTTCGTTGGAGGACACAATCTCCCCCAACGCACCCAATTGCGCAGTTTTGCCAAAGCATTAAAACAAGCCATGGGCGAGACATCAGCTCGCAAATTATCAGATTGGTTTGATGCCTTTGATGTTTTGGAAGAATATCTGTCATCCTTGCCAGAAGACCGCAAAAAGATAATCTTTGTAGACGAAATGCCTTGGATAGATTCCTTGCGTTCCGACTTCACCCCAGCATTTGAAAACTTTTGGAATGGATGGGCAGCCCGTCGTCGCGATATAGTTTTCATCGCTAGCGGTTCTGCCACATCATGGATGGTAGACAAGCTCATAGAAAACCAAGGAGGTCTGCATGCTCGCATCACTTGCCAGATATATTTACGCCCATTTACTTTGTATGAGACAGAACTATACCTAAAATCGCGGGGATGCTCTTGGGATCGCTTCCAGATAGCCCAATGCTATATGTTCTTTGGAGGCATTCCTTTTTATCTGAGTTTAATAGATCCAAGTCTTAGCCTTGTACAGAATGTTGATGCCCTGTGCTTTAACAAGGGAGGGGCACTAAGACAAGAATTTGACAAATTATATGGAGCCTTATTTACTCATGCAGACAATTACATCAAGGTGGTCAGGCTCTTGGCTAATCATAAAGGCGGCATGACAAATGCAGAAATTGCTAAAGCAGCCGAACTGGACGGAAAGAAGTTGTGCCAGATATTAAAGAATCTGGAGAGATGTGACTTCATCATGAAGTTCAGATATTATGGCAAGAAGACGCAAAACCGCCTATATAAGTTGACAGACTTTTATACCTTATTTTATTTAAAGTATATAGAGCCCAATATCGACTCCTTTGATGAGCAATGGTGGAGCAAGCATTATCTCTCTCACAGTGTTGAGGCATGGCAAGGTTTAACTTTCGAATTACTCTGTTTGTTCCATATCAGCCAAATACGCACGGCATTGAATATTGGTGGCGTGGCTAGCGAGGCTTACATTTGGTTTGACAAGGCTGACAAAACCAAGAATCAGAGAGGAGCCCAAATAGATCTCATCATAGAGCGTGCCGACCGAGTCATCAACCTCTGCGAGATGAAATTTAGTCAAGCCCAATACAAAATTTCAGCAGATTATGAGATAAAGCTGCGCAATAGGATGGAATTATTCAGAGACCGAACCCATTGCACAAAATCATTGGTAAATACCTTTGTCACAACATTTGGTGTTGCCAATGGCATCCATTCAAGTATAGTAAACAGCGAAGTCACACTAGACAATCTCTTTCAAGAATGACACATAGGAGAAAGAGAATATTTTCATCATTAAAAAAATCGAGTAGGAGGAAAACGAAGTAGTTTTTCTCCTACTTTCGTTTTCCGACCTCTCACACCACCGTACATACAATTCCCGCTATTAGGAGAAGGTCGATCGAGCCTTTCGGCTCAACCGACCTTCTCATTTAGTTTTTTATTGCTTAACAAAAGAATAAGTTTTCTCCGTTCCATCCTCATAACGCGTCTTCACAATGTTCAAGCCATGCTGAGGTCTCGGTAACTTTACACCTGACACATTATAAAACTGGCGAGAAACAATACGTTTAGTCTTCGACTCTACTTGCTCAATGGCAGTCAAATCGTTGAATTTATTTTCATCAACAGTCTCTTCTGTCGAGAACCAATCCACATCCACATAGCCTCCATTCTGCTGGGTTGCATAATTAAAGATGGCAAAGCGATTGCCTGTGAATATCTTGAGGGTATAGCGCATCTCGGTTTCGGCGTCCTTGCCCAAATCAAACCACTTCTGATTGTCCCAACTGATATAGAACTTCAATTTATTGGTTTTGAAATTGGCCACTGCCCGAAGATAAATCTTATCGTTGTGCGAACCGGTAGATGTGCTAAACTTCCTATAATGTTCCGTATCATCTACTACACCCTGCCAATCAGCCTTTGGTTCCCACCAAGGAGCACGATAGTAAACCACCCTTTTCTTGCCGTCGATCATCTTTACTGCAACATAAGCATGGGGGTCTTGGAATACACAAAGCCCAGCTACATCACCTTCCTTCATATGGGATACATCTAAGCAAATCGTGCCATACGTATCGGTGGAAGTAGAGGCACCCTCCTTATCGTACCCAAACATGCGTTGGGTCAAGGTATTGCGCGCCTGCAAGAATTCGTTGAGCTTGGTGTCGGTGCCTTCCTTCACAATGCCCGACGTGTATAAGCGCAAGAATCCAGGTCGTTCGGTCAAAGACCATGCCGAATTGTCAGGATTGTGGTTCCATTCCCACTGCATCCCAAGCTTGTCGGTGTTGAAACCATCATTGGTTGGCAAGTATGTTTTTGGATATTCCTTACCTACATTAGGCTTCTTGTACGACTTGCCACCCTTGCTCACATCAATGCCATTGTCACCGAGAATAGGCCATCCATCTTTCCATACCACAGGTTCGAGATACGGAATACGCCCGATAGTACCTGCATCCTTGAAGAGAATCGTCCACCATTCGCCTGTCTGCGTCTGTACCAATCCCCCTTGATGGATGTCCTGCTTTTCGAAAAGCAATCCATCGTGCTCCTCGTATGGTCCGAACGGATTCTTGGAACGGAAGATGGTTTGGCTATGGTCATAACCTCCACCGTATGTGGCATAGATATAATAGTAATCACCGATATGATACATGTGACTGCCCTCCAATCCAGAGTTTGGCTTATTGATAATCCGCTTAGAGGAACCGATGGCATTGAAGTTTTTATCCAACTCGGTCACACTGATTTCATTGATACCTGCCACCACAAAGCGGCGTCCCGTTGCCTCATCTAAGAGAAGACCAGAATCATAATAGAAGCCATTCAGTTTTTGCACCTTCCACTCACCCTCAGGGTCTGTAGCCGTTAAGAGGAAGTCACCACCATCGGCAAACTTTTCATGGTTGAAGGCGATGAAGTGAAGGTAAAACTTACCTTGGTAGTATTTCAGACTAGGAGCCCATTGCCCTTTGGAATACTGATTATATCCATTCTGGAGATTAAAAGGCTCCGACTCCGCTATTTTTTGGAGAGGATTGGCACAATATTCCCAGTTCACCAAGTCGTGCGACTTCAAGATTGTCGCACCAGGGAAATAGAACATTGTGGTAGATACATAATAATAGGTATCCCCCACGCGGATAATGTCAGGGTCAGGAAAGTCTGAGTTGATGATTGGATTGGTATAAGTACCATCACCATTGTCAGCACACCACTGCTTGGCATAATTTTGCGCATTCGCCTGCAAAGACACCAATAAACCTGCTAAAATTATCAGTTTCTTCATCATCCAATTTATTGAGTTAAGTTTTTAAAAGATATGCCTTTTACACTCAACGCCTTTGCGTGGTGTAAAAAAGAGAATTCAAAAAGGTCAGTCGAGCCTCATGGCTCAACTGACCTATCACGACTAACATATATTTCGGTTAATCATTATATGATAAAACCTAAAAACTAATGTTCTATTTCAATGTTCATATTTCATGTTGCTAACCCAAGCATTAATCTATAGGATGCCCAGTTGGTCCGAAAAAATTCTTATGATATACGAATTTAAAAGTCCTAACTATTTCAGGGTATCCTGTTGACTCATTTATTATACATACCTTAAAATCAAACTCCTCAGTTTTTCCATTTTGGCTTATATAAGCGATGCGAGTTTCAGGCATGACTTGGATTTGCACACCCTCGGCTCCATACATTGGTAGCCATTGGTAATGATAACCTTCAGGTAGGACATTCAAACAGACTCCAACAACATCAGACTTCATCGGAAAATCATTCGAATCCAACAACAGGTAATTACCAGGATACGCACTGGTATTATACGTTCCTTCAATATTAAAGAAGCCATTAACAGATTCACTTCGCATATTGTTTGCAGCCATAGCAACACAAGATACAACGACAGCCACTAATGTCAATAAAAACTTTTTCATACTTATTTTCTTTAATACTCATATTAACAGTTATTCAGCTAAGTTCTCCCAATACTTAGGAGCACCAAGACCTACAGCGAAACCTGCATAGGTATGCTTGCGAAGATAGTTGAGATCCCAGAGACCAGTAGGCTCACCCTTGCGCCAACCTGAATCCTTAGGAGAATCTGTAGCACACCACTGAGTGATGCCATACTGCTGAGCAGCAGGGATAATCTCGAAGTACTTCTGGAGAACGAAGGTGTAGAGGTCACGCATTTCCTTGTGTTGTTCCTCGGTCATCTGATCATAAGTTACAGAATTGCCAGCGGCATCGACATAACCCATATCAAGTTCAGAAATCTTGCAAAGCTTTTCACTTTTCTTCATCAACTCCAACATCTTGACGATATGTTTTTTCACACTTTCCTGTTTGACAGGATCAGCATAGCAAGAGATATGCATCTGAGATGCGATACCATCAATCTTGGTCACGCCATCAGCCTCCCAATCCTTGATCCACTGAATCAAACTCCTCAACTTGCCATTGTCGTCCCAATCGCTCTCCAAGTTATAATCATTGATGAAGAGTTTCAATTTCTCAGGGTCACCATTATGGGCGGCAAAACTCTTGCGAGCATCAGCCACGGCTGTGCGAACATAGTCGATGTCGCCGAGATAATCCTGCCAGTAGAAATTGTTCTTTGCATCGTCAGCTGAAACGTTGCCTCGTTTAGCAGACTGCAAGTCAAACTTGCCATCACCATCTTTATCGGCACCAGAAAGGGCCTCGTTCACAACATCCCAAGATGTAACATAACCATCAGTAGCCTCCATCATACCATCAATCCAAGTTCCCATGGCAGTGGTAAGAACATTTTTCTTCTCTTCATCGGTGAGAGGAATGGAGTTGAGCTTCTTGACCTGATAAACCTTAACAGAATGTACATCCAAAGTAGCATCTGCTGTCTGTGGTTTCAAGATAATATCATAATTACCTCCAGCAATATTAGGCATCGGAAGTTTTACGGTATGACGACCAGCAGAAACAGGTACTTTTACAGTAATTTGCTGGTTACTATTTGCATCCCAACCATTCTGCATAGTCAATTCTACTCCACTAGCATCCTTTGAAGCAGACAAGTCAAGATAAACCACATAATTACCCTCCTCAGAAAGCGTATTGTTGCTACTTGGCATAACAAAGAACTGAGACCAATCTCCTGTTGGAACAAAATGGATAGCCCCATTCACAACAGGTGGTTCGCAGCCCATAGCATAGAATGGGAAAGGTCCATCAGTATAGGTTTGCTCATGAACTAGTTGTTCTACCTCGACAGCTGCGGCTGCAGAAGCCACCTTGATGGTACAGCCAATCGGTGCCCAACCACTAGCCGACTCTTTTGCAAAGTCTCCATTTTCAATAAGATTCTCATCAGAACCAGCTTTCGTCAACTTAAAGTCATCGCAAGAAATGGTTCCTCCTACGTTACCGAACACAAACTGAAGCTTATCAATAGGGAAATTGGCTGTAAACTCCCACTTCAAAGTAGAATAATCGTTAGTGATGTCATAATCTTCCATATACTGAACATCATTACTACCACCCCATTGGTTTTTATTATCACTTGCTTCCCAAATAGGCCAAGCAGCAAAAGTTCCACCATCCGAAGCCTTTACCTTAACGGTCATCACGTAACTTTGTCCCTTAACCAATGCCTTAGGCAACACATAACTAATCTGTTTATCCCATTTATTGGCACCAGCTTCGCCACAAGCAATCTCCAAGTACTTGTTTCCACCATTTGGATCAGGTGGCAACTCCTTATCCTTGATAAGATTTTTGAGGTACTTATTGGCTGCCTGAGCATGCCAAGCCAGCGTATGACCATAAATCGTCATATCTGCATCTTTCGCATTCTTGACGAACTCCTTGACTAACGAAAAATCCATACTGCCATCATCTTTCACACAAGAAGCCATTTTCATGGCATTACCAGCAGTCATTTCATTGAAATTGCTACCAGCAAGGCAATATACAAGTGCCTGCTTGTTGAATTCGGCTGCTTCAAGCGCAATGCCCAACTTAAAGTCGGGATTGCACTTGCCGGCAGCTTTCATATCTTCCACGTATTTCTTCAAAGGCTCGTAGTTGTTCAGATACTGATAATCCTTCAAATTCTTGGTCATATCAGTTCTGTACTCCGAGAACTTGTCATCAGCACAAGAAGACAAAGCCAAGAGAGCCATCAAGCCTAAACCTAAATTAATATTTTTCAATTTCATAATAATCAAATTATTAGAATGACACTTATCTATCAAGAATATTACTTCTTGATATACTGAGGACTGAATTGAACAATACCATTGGTGTTACCACGAGTCTGGGCAACAAACTGATCGGATGTTTCCAAAACAATGCCTGAACCGAAATCAACCTTGTAATTGAGAGTCAGGATGTCACGATCCTTGTTACCCCAAGCCAACTTTGCTCCCTTTTCTACAAACTTACCTGTACCAGTAGCAGTCATGCCCTCTGTATCAGAAGAAACGGTACAATTACCATTATCATCGAACGTAAGTTTCAAGTTGCAAGTGACCTTTGAGCCGTCAGCTTTATTTACAGAGGCTACGAAATTACATTCCTTCAAACTCTTGGTTGTAATTCGACTCACTTCATCCTTTTCAAGAGTTGCACCTTCACGCTTTACCTCTTTAGTTTGTCCATTCTCTGTAATCTTGTCAGTTCCTCTACGGAAATAATAGCCATCCCATGGATTCATAAACCTAACGCAATAAAGGATATAATCCTTAGGAACAATAGACCAAGCTGAAGCATCAGTACGAACAGGAGTTGTACCTGCAACGGCAGGAGAACCCGAAAGAATAGAATCGGCTCCCACCATTTCCTTGATGCGAACTGGGATTACATATGTATTCTTTGCACAATCAGGGTCAGCAAAAAAAGCATCCTCCAATTTAACCTGAAGACGTCCCTGCAATTTTCCATTATACGCAACCGTCTTGGTAGGAATTGTATAATAATTGCTAGGCATTGGCTTTACAGGAGTGACTCCATCCTCAAAATACAGATTGTCACACAATGAATTATCAACATCTACATTCAATGTGATGTTTTTTCCATTATATGCTCCACCCATTGTAGATACGATATACAATACATGATTGTTATCATCCGTATTATCGCGATTCTCATCATTGCCTAAAACTACAGAACGTTCGATATACTGATAAGGATAATATACAGTAGTACCGCCCTCATAATCAGGAAATTCTTGGTTGCCATTCTCACAAGAGTTAAAGCCTAAAGCCAAGATTCCCAATGCAGCCATGGACAAATATTTGCTTATCTTCATTGTTTTCATCATTTTAAATATTAGTCGTTATTTTTTACTTCCCAGCCCTTATTCTGCTGCAAGTTGCTCCACTTCAATATTTCGCTCTGTGGTATAGGACCGTAATACATGTAATCTTTATAGCTGCGATCCTCAACCTTCATTTCTTTGTATGATGGAACACCAGCCTCTAAAGTGATTTCCACACCACGCGCAGCCTCATTTAGAGGAGCTTTCCAACGGCGAAGGTCACTAAAGCGCTTATTTTCAAAACAAAGTTCCAAACGACGCTCGTTGCGAATCAACTCACGCATTTTCTCTTTGCTACCAGCGCACTCATCCAAGTATGGATCCTCGCCAAACTCGCCAATTCCAGCACGCTCACGGATTGCCTTGATTACATCGTAAGCTGAGTAGTTGTGAGTTCCCTTACCCTTTGGTCCCCAAGCCTCGTTGGCAGCCTCAGCGTAATCGAGGAATATCTCAGTATAGCGAATATACACAGGATAATGATACTGAGCATTCTTTGCATTAGGGTCAGGATTACAATCCTCACGCAACAGCTTTTTCATGTAATAGCCTGTACGAGTAGAATTGGAAATCTTATTCAAACCATCATTGTTATTAGCCGTCGTAATGTCTGTATGAATGGTCTTTCCCTTATAAGTACTACCATCATGAATGATATAAAGGTCAAGACGAGGGTCTCGATTGCTGTAAGGATTCGACTTATCATACTCTGAACGATCATCGGTGATAGGATAACCATTTACAGCAGGGAATGCATCGACCAGATTCTGAGTTGGGTTGATTCTACCCTTACCATAAAGAGACGGAGGGAAATTATCAGACTCTTGGTTCAGACCAAGATCCCAGTCATCAGGACCATTGGTACGACTGCCACGCCAAAGAATTTCAGCAGGACAAGCACCTGAGCCAAGCGCATCGATTTCCCTGGTTTGCATAAACCAATTATGACCTGTAGCAGACAAACCACTCACACCATTGATACGATCAAGAACGGTAGCTGCATCGTCAGCAGCCTTAGCATAATCCACGTTTGTACCTTCAGAGAAAGCAGGACTAGCTGCAAGCAAAGATACCTGTGAGCGAATAGCCTCAGCGATACGACCGCTGATACGACCACGCATAATGGAACCAAACACACGGTTGTAGTCTCCTGCGGTCTTTACTCCGATTTCCTTATACTTGGCAGGAACATCGTTATCATTAGTCAAATCATTGTAATCAAGAGGGAGAAGCTTGGCAGCCTCGTCCAAATCGCTATAGATTTGATCCAAGCACTCCTGGAATGTATTACGTGGCTTGTTGAAATCATCAGTAGAAGTCTCTGGTACTGTCAAATTAGGAACGCCAAGCAGTTTGCCATCGGCTGTCCATCCACCATGATTCATCAAAAGATAATACAAGTTGAGAGCTCTCAAAGCATAAGCTTCACCTTTACGGCTATCACAATACATCTTACGGGCATTTTCGTCCTTTGCCCAGTTTACCTTATCTACCTCCTGAAGGAAGATATTGAGATATTGGATACTAGCACGACCACTTGTCCATTTGTTCATAGGATCGCTATTAGCAGTCCAAGAACCTGTAGCCATCTTGAGATAGCCATTTGTCAAGTCATTGCTTACAGCGTCATCTGTAGCAACATCAGTAACACTCTTGGTATTGTAAGGAAGCATCGCATAACCATATCCCAATAATCCCTGAGCGTATGTTGGCTCATTGTAAATCTCATCCAAGCCACGGTTGTTTTCCTCTGCAGGCTCGAAAAGATCTGAGCAAGAAGCCAAGGTAAGCGACATTGCTGCTAATATAAATATATTTTTTACTTTCATTTCTTTCTACATTTTAAAATGATTAGAATGTTGCCTTTACACCTATATTATAATAGCGTGTCTGAGGCGCAGACCCTACGTTCATCTCTAAGACTTCGCGCTCTCCTGAAATGGTAAGCAAGTTAGCTCCGCTTACGTATGCCGACAACCCCTTAAGCCATGTCTTTTGGAACAAAGTACTAGGCAAGTCGTAAGTTATCTGGACCTTAGCCAAGCGGAAAGCATCCGTCTTGTACATCCAGAAGTCTGATGTCTGGAAGTTGTTGTTACCATCAAGAGATGTCAAACGAGGATAGGTTGCAGTTTCTTTGGTTTCCTCTGTCCATCGGTTACGAACTACAGCAGAATATTTGCTATCGCCCTTTACCCACCAATAAGAATTATTCTTGACTCCCCAAGCACCGAAGTTACCGGTACCAAGAGCGAAGAAGGTAAAGTTCTTCCACTTAGCTGTAAGATTGACACCAAGCGTGAATGGTGCTCCGTACCAACCACCCTTACCCAAGAAGACTTGGTCGTATTGGTCAATTTTATTATCACCATTTACATCCACATACTTGATGTCACCAGGTTTAACTGTTCCACCAAAATAGCTTTGGTCTGGAGAATTTTTGATTTCCTCCTCGCTTTGGAAGAGACCTGCGCTCTTGTAGCCCCAAATGCCATCAAGTGCCTTTCCTTGTCTGTTCTGATACTGCTCTACGTTGTTCTCATCTCGTTTGGTAGCCTTGGTTGTATAGTAAGTACCTGTCACACCAAGTGAGAGATCCACATCACCTACCTTCTTATTGAAGTTGGCTGCGAAATCAAATCCAACTCTTCGATTATTGTTGTAATTAAGTACAGGCATAAACGAAGCCGCTGGATAACCAGTATTCAAATGAGATGGATAGAATGTTGGCGAAGAGATAAGATAACCCTCCATCGAATTGATGAAGAAACTTGCATCCAATGTCACCAATTTCTGCCACAGGGATGTCTTGAAATTCAGAGACAACTCTTTGCGCTTGATAAAATCAAGGTCTTTGTTCTCACCTCTTTTTGAATAGGTGTATTTATCGCTAGATCCATCATACCATCCATAGCCGTAATCAGAAGTCCAAATACTCTGATAGAGATAGTAGCGATTGTCACCATTTGCTATATCAATATCCTCATTGATAATACTACCTGATACACTAATCATCATGTCATCTACCACCTTGGAATTCTTCAAGAAAGACTCATTCTTGAGTCTCCAACCCAAAGAAAGTGATGGTGAGAGAGCCTCACGATGACCTGGAGCCAACTGGGCAGAGTGGATAGCAGCTAATCCAAAATCTGCGTAATACTTCTGGGCATAATTGTAAGAAGCATCGAATGCAAGATTGGCACTAGAGTTCTTATGATACTGTCCAGACTTCGACTGCTGGAAGCCAGAAGCTATCAACATTGCCGACAGATTGTGAACCTTGTTGAAAGTATTGTTGTAGTTGAACTGACCAGAGAAAAACATGGTCTGGTTATCTGTACTTCCACTGATGTTCTGGTTGCCAGACTTTTTATCCTCACCTTCCTTCTTCAATGCGACAATCATATCCTTGCCATCGACGTTAGCCCATGTTGGGATATAAACAGCATAGCTATTATCGAAAGAAGTATTATAAGAGGTAGCATAGTCAACTGCGAAATGAGTCTCGAAAGACAAGCCCTTCAACACCTTGTGCAAGTTGATATTGACACCCGTATCAAACTGGAATTGACGACTAGTAAATTTACTACTACCTGCAGAATAGATATCAGCAAAAACATTAGAGGAGTTTGCCTGAGTACCAGCAAGGAAGTATTTGCCATCAACCAACTTCGCAACGCTCATCAAGTCCCAAGCAGCCTTAGCATTAGGCGCTATCATATCTGTGGAGATAAGAGGAGCTGCATTCTGTGGGAAATTAGGACGCCAAGTAGAAGCAGCCTCCCAGTAATTACCCTTAGCAGAATGAGAATCATAGAAGGTTGCACTGGAGTTGACCCAAGCCTTAATTTCATCAGTAATGTCTATATCCACATTACCACGAACGCTGAAGCGCTGGGTATTATTATTCTTAGCCTCACCAAACTTGAAATAATCGCCCTGGCGATAATAGTTGATATTGCTATAGAAGTGAGCTCGCTTACCACCACCACTGATTTCTGCAGTAGCCTCATAACGGCTGTTCATCTTTCTGAGATAATCAGAAGAATAGAAATCGAGATTAGGATAACGATAAGGGTTCAAACCTGCTCCATGATTATAGATGTCCTCAGCAGAATAAAGCTCAGCCAGACCATCATTACGACGAGCCTCGTTATAGAGAGTCATATACTCTGCACTGCTAAGATACTCAGGATAAGACGTTGCTACATTCAAACCTGCATTAGCCTGCACCTCGACCTTCAAGCCGTCATTATGACCACGCTTGGTGGTTATGACTACAGCACCCTTGGCAGCCTTGCTACCATAGAGCACCACAGCCTGCGCACCCTTGAGGAAAGAAATCTGTGCAATCTCACTTGGTTGAACGTTGTTAGCTTCACGAGGCACACCATCTACCAAGACGAGATAACCAGCGTTGTCGGCATCCATACCCCAGAGAGAATTGCCATTCCAACCACCTACATAACCTTGCATATTGTCGAGGCTATAAGTATGGTAGTTCTTCTTCATCAAGTTCTCTACATCGACTACAGACACACCGCCCAAGATGTCATCCTTGGCTACCTTTCGGTAAGCCACCTGAACCATCTCCTTGTCGGCACTGGCTGTATCGGATTCGCTTGTCTGTGCAGTCTTGGCATTGGCACCAAGAGGAGCCAAAGCCACGAGACTTGCTACAAAAAGCTTATAATTATATGATTTGAATCTTGAATTCATACTATCATTATTCATTTAGTATTACTAATTTATAATTTTAAACCTTACCAGCCAGGATTTTGACTAAACTCTGGATAGAGCTGAGTCTCCTTGATTGGCAATGGGAACCAATAGTGCTTGGCAGTGAAATTACGAGTCAATATCAACTCTCTGCGATAATTTCTAACCTCAGCGTCCCTAGGATCATTCTCCTTATAGAAGTCTGCATTTTCCACACGGTCAAACTCCTGTGAGAATTTTTGATTATATGGTGCCTCTGTCAGAAGCAACCAACGCTGCAAGTCACAAAAACGGAATCCTTCGAAAGAAAGTTCTACCTCACGCTCACGACGGACCTCGTCCATGAACTTATGGCTGTCTGCAACAAATTCTGCAGCAACATGACCAGCACCACAACGGTCGCGAAGTGTATTAATTGCATCTTCTGCGGTCTTACCAAAGTTTGAAGACTTGCCAGTAGCACCACCGAATGCAGCACAAGCCTCTGCATACATCAAGTATATGTCTGCAAGACGCATATATGGCAAATAGCAGTGGAAAGCTGCACCCCAGTCGTAATCTTTATCCACTTCATTACAAGTATGAGGCACCAACTTCTGAATGAAATAACCCGTACGGCTTGCATTTTCTATAGGGCGCATATTACCACCCGTATATAATTGGCAATACTGTAAATCTGCATACTGACCAGGTGATCCGTTCAAATACTTAAAACCATCGAAGACGATATCGTGGTAGAAACGTGGATCACGATTTTTGAAAGGATGCGTAGGGTCGAAACCAGACTTTGGATTAAGTACATACTGACCATTCTCAACCAAATAGATTGGTTCTCCGTTAGCCATTCCATAAGCCTCTACAAGGTTGGCAGTAGGTTGGTGAATGACATTATCATGAGCAACTACTTTCTGTACCTTAGGGCCAAAGACCTTAGAGGTGTTCCAGTTAGAGCCATTAAAATCAGCAGATGGACCACGGAAGATAGCTTCAACCGTTCCAGGCATTTTCCAGTTCTGCTTCTTGGTATAGAATATATCAGAAAAACAGCTATTGGCATCATCAGATTTCTCATGATTGTAGATGTCTTTGTACTTAAACTCTGCCAATGCATATTGTGTCTGACCAGCTTCTACAAGAGAGAGCAGTTCACCAAAAGCCTCAGCTGCCTTCTTAGCATATTCCTGATCATAATCATAAGTCTTGCCATTCTTGCTGGCACCAGTCTGCGCACCATTCTTCATCAAAGGACTAGCAGCCCAAAGATAGGTTTTACCAAGATAACCAAGAGCCATGATCTTATTGATGCGAAGATCATTCTTACCTTGTGTGGCAGCACCTGCAGAAGTCTTATCCCAATTAATAGGCAACAAATCGGCAGCCTTGCGGAAATCTGCAGCCGCTTTATCAGCGCATTCCTGATAAGAAAGGCGTGGCAAATTCAGCTCGGCATTGGCATCGAGATAAGTATCCACATAAGGCATACCACCAAAATACTGCATCAATTCCTCATGCCACCATGCACGGAAGAAATAGAGCTGACCCTCTATCAGTTTTTTCTCTTCAGCACTTCCAGTCACAAACTTGTCGATATTCTGTAAACCGAGATTACATTTTCTGATGCAATACCACGCATGGTTCCAAATACCGTGGTCGAACTTATTTGTGGAAGTAGAAGAACCATCACGCTTTAGCCAGTTACCAGTAGATTCCCATGCACGGAAGTTACCTAAATCAACCTGATGGGTCATTCTATTATCAGCCTCAGGATTGAAGATTTCATCATCACCCCAGTTCCATGAAGGACAATAGTTACATTTCTCTTTATCAGGGATACAGTTGTATATTTCCTCAACGAAACCTTGGAAATTACGGAAATTGGCAAAGGCATCGTCTGGAGAAACTGTTGAGTCTGGCTCCTTGTCCAAGTAGTCTTGACAAGAGCTCAGCAAAGTACCGAGAGCCAGCGAGACGCATCCTGACAACAATAATGTCTTTATCTTATTTTTCATCTGAATATTTTTTTAATAATTACAAAGAGAATTTAACACCTAAGTTGAAGCGGCGAACCGTAGGGTATGCTCCCAACCAGCCACCACCACCGAGATTTGCCTCACGGTCATCAGGCATACGAGTCCAGAGCCAGAGGTTATTACCATTCAAGTAAACCTTGAGGTAGTTTACGCCTAATGCCTTAATCCAACCCTTGGTCCAGGTATAAGCAATCTCGACATTCTTCAAACGAATGTAAGAACCATCATACATAAACTGTGTACCATAGGTGTAACTTGAAGCAGTGGCACCCCAACGAGGAAGGATACATTCTGCATTGCTTTGATTCTTATTCCACCAAGTACCAGTATCATAAACATTATCAAGCATATTACCAAAGCTTGTCAATGAAACGTCACGGGTCACATTAGTTACTCCATAGAACTGAGCGAAAGCTGAGAACCCTTTCCATTCGAAACCAATAGTAGCATTATAGGTGTTCTGCGGACTACTGCTATAACCTACAGGAGCCGCGTCCTTGCTATCAACAATACCATCACCATTGAAATCAACAATGTAATAGTCACCAACCAAACGGTGATTGTCATTGGAGTCGTGCGCCGGAGAACCTATCAAATCATCAATATTATTGATAAAGCCCCTATCTATATAAGAGCGATACTGATTCATGGCAAATCCGGCCTCCTTTTGATAATTTGGAGTAAGGATGGCATCATCCTTCAAAATCACCTTATTCTTGGCATGGGTCATATTGAAATTACCCCAGAGTCGCAAGCCATTAGCAAACACCTTATTAAGTTTCAATTCCCACTCGTAACCACTGGTACGAACCTTACCTTTATTAATAGTAGGTGCTGTCGTTCCGAAATAAGCAGGAACGGAACGGTTGGAGCCGAAAATCAAGATGTCATTACGACGATCACAGAAGAAATCCAAAGAACCAGTAATCAAGCCTCCCAAGAAACCATAATCAATACCGAAGTTGGTTTTCTTAACTGTTTCCCATTTCACATTATCATTTCCAAGAGTGTTCTGTCGATACCATGTATAGATGCTCTCTGTATGGTCGAGATCCATCGTAGTCTTGCCGCCATAAGCCCACTGACTCATATACAACCAGCGACGACTAGAATCAAATGGGTCACCTATGTTGTCATCACCAATCTCACCATAGGAAGCACGGAACTTCAACATATCGATGATGTGATTGTCACGCAGAGATTTCATGAAGTTTTCCTCAGTAATGGTCCATCCGATAGCACCTGAATTGAAGAAGGCAAAACGATTGTCCTTGCTGAACTTTTCTGATCCGTTATAGGCACCATTATACTCGATGTTATAACGACCTGCATAGCTATAGGTAGCACGGAAAGCCCAGTCCTCACGGTAAGTTGGCATCACACTACCACGTGCATTCTCCTGACGTGAGAACAAGCCCATGGCTGATACATCATGCTGTCCAAACTTGCGAGCCCAGTTGAGCTGCAACTGATAGTAAAGGTTGCGAACAGTCTGGTTATTATCTACAGAACCACCTTCCGTTGACCAGTTCACACCTTGCTGCCAATCAAACTTATTCTGTCCCTCAAGTTCTTTACCATAAGTAACCTGACCTGTTTCAGGATCAATATACTTAGTCTGGGCGTCATTATTCAAGTCATTGATACCTCGTCCTGTCTCAACAAAAACATTATCCCAAGAGATAGTACCACGGAAATTCAAGCCTTTGGTTATGAAATCCAATTTCTGCTCAAGGGTAAAGTCTGTATTGATACGAGTGGTTGTAGCCTGTGCTGTACCACCGATAGCAAGATTCTGTGCAGAGTTACTTACATTGGAAGCAGATGGATAGAATCCCCATGTGCCGTCAGAATATTGTGGCAAGAACACATCTGGGGCGATGTTATAAGCACCAGCCCACTGCTGACCAATCTGCCACTCACTATTGCTCATGTTACTCCAAGGAGCTTTTCTTACGCCATTGCTACCAGCCACATTTACCTTCAAAGTAGTGCTACTTGTGATGGCAAAGTCCAAGTTACTACGAACATTGATACGATTGTATCCATAGCCAGAGTTGTAGTTACGACCATTGTCATACTCACGGAAGAGGTCACCCTCATGCACGAAATCAGCAGAAGCGAAGTACTTAACGAATTTTGTACCACCACTCACGTTCACGTTCGCATTATAGGACACAGCAGACTTTTTGAAAAGTGCATCCTGCCAATCCACATTGGCATAACGTTCACGCTGCTCCTGCGTAGTCTGGTTTCGATAGTTGTCTATAAAAGACTGAGGACGAAGATATGAAACACCTTCAGGATAAATGCCCAGTTCACGTTCTACCACTTGGTTGCGAAGCATCAACGCATCATAAGAGTCGTACTTATTAGGCAACTTAGAAGGAGCTTTCAACGTAGCATTGAAACCAACGTCAATCTTAGCCTTGCCTTCCTGACCACGCTTGGTGGTAACCAAGATGACACCATTGGCACCCTTCACACCATAGACTGCAGTAGCAGAAGCATCCTTCAGTACAGAGATGCTCTCCACAGAAGAGATGTCCACGCTGCTCAGAGGACGTTCAATACCATCAACGAGAACGAGAGGGTCGGAATTGTTCCATGAACTAGAACCACGGATGATAATCTGAGGTTCCTCCTCACCAGGCATACCATTGCCTTGGATTGTAACAACTCCTGGGAGGTTACCTGTCAAGGCTGAACCAACGTCGCTGACACCAGCTGCACGCTCCAAAACCTCACCAGTAGTCTGGGTGATGGAACCTACGACAGAAGCCTTCTTCTGCTGACCATAACCAACGACTACAACTTCTCCGATGGCGTTGTCGTCTTCAAGAGTAAGTTTGAACTCTCTCTTCTTACCAATCTTTACTTCCTTGGTCTTCATACCTACGTATGTAAATACGAGGATAGAATTCTCAGAAGGAACACTGATGCTGAAATTACCATCTAAGTCGGTGACCGCACCGACGCTGGCATTACCTTTCACTTTTACAGTGGCACCTATCAGAGGCTCACCTGTACCGTCAACAAGATTACCCTTGACCTGGATATTCTGTGCCTGAGCATTCAGGCTGCAGAAAGCTCCCACCAAGCATAAGGCTGCTGTCCGTTTCATTGTTAACACTTGTTCAATCATGTTCTATTCATTTTTGATTTATGCTTTAAAAATTTAGGCGTGCACAAAAACTGTTTATTCACGGCGGCAAAGGTATGGATTTCTTTCGAAACATACTTTGCGTGGTGTAACAGAAAGTTTATCATTTTAGAAAAACCTTGCGAGAACGTATTTTTCCATTACTTAACAGTTGTTTTATTATATAAACACCTGCAGTTGGCTTTTCAACTTCTTTTCCTTCTATATTATAATATAAGGTGGAAACCACGTCTGCCTGGGTTTCTAATTGTTTAATTCCTGTTGTATTTTGTTTCAAATACCACTCTTTATACCAGTTCATACAGGCATAGCCGCAACACTCTTCGAACAATCCGTGTTTCTTGGCATTCTGGAAACCTGGAATCACCTTGCCCGTTTTAAGATATACATCAATATCGTAATATTCCTGTGGATGGGTAATCGTCATTCCGATATTGCCAAAGTGGTCGTGAACTGCCTTCCATGCCAATCCCCATTTCGAGGTAGATGCTGTTGCCCAGCTTCCCAAGTTAGGTTGTGTCCACTGTCCCCACTCATTGTAGTGACCTTCGCTCGCCTTGTCCGGATCTTCCGGACTCCAGTCTATCTCCGTTACCATGATAGGCTTCGTCTCTACCATCGGCACCTGACTTTTGAAGTTGCGGATGAAAGTATCGTGATCGTAATTCTTATCGGTCATATTTCCATACCATCCGGAATAAACATGTACTGCATAAGAGAAGTTGTCCTCGCTATCGGTGATAGGATACTTGACGTAATCCTGGTACTGACTCTGATAACCTGCGCCCGGAACCCAGATGATTCCCTTGAAGCCCTGCTCGCGAATCACATCCACCACCGGCTGGAAGTAATCATGCAAAGCCTTTTCTGAATCCGTTCCGTCTGATAGATGTACTCTCACAGGCTCATTGGCCAGTTCGATGGAGATTACTCCTTCATTCTGCTTGATGTATTCATCGGCAGCAAATGCTTTCCAGATAGCCTTCAGATAGCGGTTATACTTGTCGTCTACTCTAATATCACCAGGACAGACACCCGGTGGACGTACGATGACGTAGAGTCCGTGGGCGATGGCATCCTTAATTAATGGGATATAGAGTTTCTGCAGATAGAGGCGGTAGCGCGCCATGTTGAATGCTGAGATGTCAGCCTCATTCTCTGCCTTCTTCGATGGATCGTTGGTCCAACATGGATCCATGTGCAATCGGAACACGGTACAATAAGCACCCTGCTTCTTGTCGGTAATAGCCGAGAACTGCTTAGAGAAATATTCCAAGCAAGGCTGAATGTCGGCTTCAGAATAATCAGCCTTCCACTGTTGCCATCTCCACCCATTGAAGTAGCGGTTCGGTGTATCCATCACACCATGCAAGACAACAGTCTTACCATTGGCATCCACCAGGTTCTTACCCTGCACACGGAGTGCCGGCAGATTATCTGCAGCCAGCCCCGCCATTGACAGCATAACCATAGCGAGTGATATTAACAATTTCTTTCTGTTCATTGTTACAATTATTTTTAGATTTATCATTTATTGTCAGTCACCTTATTATATTATGAAGGATTGCCAGGTTCCAGTTTACAGAAAAGGATGCTGGTCTTTTAAAATAGAATGGCGCGTAATCACTACGCACCATTCCCGAAAACCAATTAATCATGATTCTATATAAAAACCATAATATCAAAATCTTTTAGAAATTCTAAACCTATTCTACAAACTATTATGTATAAACCTAACTAACCTAAATATTCTAAAATATACAACTTAAAAAACCGATGCAAAGATACTCCTAATCTATCATATATACTTTATAATAAGTAACCAATAGTTTTTCTCTCGTATCACATGTAACCTTATCTTTACCCTATGTAACATTTTAACATCTTTTTGATACATTCTCGTAAAAAACATACCTTACCATGCATTATTCTCCCATTTATTTTGTATTTTTGCAAACGAATATAAAAAAGCCAAAAGACAATGAAACCAAGAATCATGATGATTTCCATGAAATCAAACCTCAGAACAATGAGATACATCGGTCTTTTACTGATGTTTATCTTCTGTCTCACTGCGCAGAATATGATGGCGCAGCGAGGAAAACTTTTCAATTCAGACAACCAGCTTTCGAGCAACCTTGCCACTCAGGTGTTCCAGGATTCAAATGGTTTCATTTGGATTGCCACCCGTAACGGCTTGAATATCTATGATGGCTATAACTTTATGGTCATCAGAAAAACCTACGACAACAGTGACGGGCTCAACAGCAACTATATCAACAGTATAACACAGGATGAAAAGGGGCGTATTGTGCTGGGAACAAACAAGTCGCTGCTTATACTTAATGGTAAAAGGTTCAGCAACGTACCTATGCTCGATTCAAGAAATAAGCCTATAAGCACTTACGTTACCCAGGTAAGCCGTTTGCACAATGGCGATATTGCTGTCGTTACCTCCGGTTACGGCATCATGACCAAGAAAATAGATGCAAACGCCTGTTACGCCATGAAAGGAGAAGTGGAGAACCTGAAATTCATACATAAGATTCTGGAAGACAAACAAGAAAGGCTCTGGATTATCCTGGAAAACGGAAAGCTGTATCGGAAAGAAAAGAACGGCAAGCTTGTTTCACGCATCATGGGAACAGAGCAACTTAACACACAAGATATCAGGCAAGACGACAAGGGCAACATTTATCTTGCTACCAAGAATGATGGTATTTACCTTCTCAAGGCAGGTTCAACCATCTTCACCAAGATAGCCGGCATAGGCAATCTTCCTATAGACAACATCTATATCAGCCGCGACCAGCGCTTGTTTATCGGTTGCGATGGTATGGGTATCTTCGTGTATAATCCTGTAACAGGATTCTTGCAAAATAATCCTCTGTTCAGCCGTGAAGTAAATCTTGCCAAGTGCAAGATTACCAGCATTATAGAAGATTTTACGGGAAACATCTGGGTGAGCATGCTCCAGAAAGGCGTATTCATGCAGTCGCAGGCTCAATGCGATTTCAACTATATGGGCTACCGTTTGGGCAACCGCAACGTGATAGGCGAAAACAGCATCACAAGTCTGTGTGCCAACCAGGGCAATCAAGTCTGGGTGGGCACCGACAAGGATGGTCTTTACCTCTTTGACATAAAAACCGGTAGCATCAACAGCCATTTATTAAGCAACACCACGGTACTGGCACTCTGCAAAGACCGGAAGGACAGAACGTGGGTAGGAACCTATACTAACGGCATCGGATTTATAGATGCGGGGGGGTCTTTCCATCCATTCAGCCTAGGCATTGGCAACCAGACGGGCATCTTCGATATCCAGGAAGACCCGCAGGGCAATGTATGGTTTGCTACCATGGGCAAAGGACTTTTCCGCCTTTCTCCTGATGGAAGCATCAAGCAATGGAAAACACAAGATGGTGCCGACAACAACCTGAAAAAGAATAGTATTCCTAATGATTACCTCGTGAAACTTAGCATCTCAAAAGATGGTAAGCGGGTTTTCGTTGCCACTTCTGTAGGTCTGGCTTGCTATGACCAGCAAAAAAACAGCTGGACTTCCACTTTCGGTGGCGTCAACTGTCTGAACAAGGGCAGTTTCTCACATTGCGTTTATTCTGACAGCAAGAACCGCGTATGGTTTGGCACTGAAGACGGCGCAATCTGCTATGATCCGAAGAAGGGATATGCTCATCCGAAGATTTATAACACAGAACTTGGACTTTCTGACAACATCGTAGCCAGCATCATAGAAGATTACAAGGGCAGAATCTGGATAGGAACTACCTGTGGCTTAAACCAGGTAGATACAGAAAAAGGAACTATCAACAAGTACTTCTCGGGCAATGGCTTACAGAGCAATGAGTTCAGCGATGCTGCAGCCTGCACGCTCTGGGGAGGAAAGATGCTGGTGATGGGCGGAACCGGCGGTATCAACTGGTTTGATACGGACAAAGTGAAACAGCATCCTTGGCAGGCAAAAGTTACCATATCAGGACTTCTTGTGGGCAACAAACCTGTATACCCGGAAATGGAATCGGGCATCTATACCATTACAGATAAAGGGGTATATAACAGCGACGAGTTCTCCTTATCTCATGAAGACAACACCTTCACCATCCAACTGTCTACTCTTACATATAATAATGTAGAGCAGATCAGTTACGCCTACAGCATCAATGGTGAGGATTGGCGAACCATACAGTCTGGCATGAACGAGCTGTCATTTTCACACATGCCAGCAGGTACCTATAAGTTCCGTGTCAAGGCCATCTGCAACGGATACGAAACCCCTGTCAAGGAGTTCTCCATCATCGTTCACCCAGCCTGGTACGCCAGCATCTGGGCAAGACTCTGCTATCTGCTTGTCTTCCTGGGGCTCTGTCTGCTCTATATCAAGCACCGCAAACGCAAGATGGAAGACCAGCTCATATTGCAGCAGCATATCCATGCCGAAGAGATGGGCGAAGCAAAACTGAAGTTCTTCATGAACATCAGCCACGAAATCCGTACGCCATTGACCCTTATCCTCACTCCGCTGTTCACGCTGATTAAGGAAGACAAAGACGCTCACCGACAGGGCATCTACGATATGATGCGCAAGAACTCGGAACGAATCCTGCACCTGATTAACCAGATGATGGACCTGAGAAAGATTGACAAGGGACAGATGGTGATGCACATGAGCGAAACCGATATGGTTGCCTTTATTGGCGATGAATACAAACTCTTCTGCCAGCAGGCGATAGCCAAGAGCATCCAATTTACCTTTGAGCACGAAGATGAAACTCTCCCGGTATGGATAGACCGCGACAACTTTGACAAGGTATTGATGAATGTCCTGTCAAACGCCTTCAAGTTTACTCCTGCAGGCGGCAGAATCCGTATCACCCTCTCCCACTCGCCTCATCATGTCCGCATCGCCATCAAGGACAGCGGCAAGGGCATTCAGGAGGAAAAGCTCGAAACGATTTTCCAGCGCTTCTATCAGAGTGCCACCACTTCTAATGACCGGAATGTAGGTACGGGAATCGGTCTCGACCTGACGCGCTCGCTCGTGGAACTGCACTACGGAACCATTACAGCCGCCAACAACAAGACACTTGATGAAGCCGACTGGAAGGAAGGTAGCCAGTTCCTCATCACGCTGCCTCTGGGCAACGAGCATCTGAAACCGGAAGAAATGATAGATGCACCGGAGCCACAGACTGCTGAAGACATCAAGGAACTGGAAGAAAACATGGTGGAAGGAAATAAGGAGAATAGTGCCGATACAGCCAATGACGCCGAAGAAGATTTCATAAGCAAGGCAAAGAGCACCATCGCTGTGGTAGAAGACGATGAGGCAATACGTAATTTCCTGAAGACCCAACTACAGGAAACCTACAATATCCTTACCTTCTGCAACGGAAAGGAAGCGCTGCCAGAGATTATCAAGCAGAAGCCAAGCCTCGTTATCTCAGACATCATGATGCCAGAGATGGACGGAAATACGCTCTGTACCAAGATTAAGAACAACGTGAACACCAACCACATTCCGGTGATTCTGCTTACAGCGATGAGCAGAGAGGAAGACCAGCTGACAGGTTTGCAGTCGGGTGCCGATGCCTATGTGGTGAAGCCGTTCAATATGGACATTCTGCGCCGCACCATCATCAACCTGCTCAACGTGCGCCGTACTTTGAAAAACAAGTTTATGGGCAACGAGAGCCAGAGCGACAGGCAGCTCGCGATAGAAAAAGACCTGTCGCCAAAAGACCAGCTGATGGAACAGGTGATGAAGGTAATCAATGATAACATGGATAATGAGGACCTGAGTGTGGATATGATTGCCCGCGAAGTAGGACTGAGCCGTGTGCATCTGCACCGCCGAATGAAGGAACTGACCAACCAGACACCACATGCCTTCATCCGCAATACCCGTCTGCAATATGCCGAAAAGTTGCTGAGCCACTCTAACAAGACGATATCAGACATCATGTTTACCTGCGGTTTCTCCAACCCAGCCAGCTTCAGCACCATGTTCAAGAACTTTTATGGCTCTTCGCCTCGCGATTATATGCAGGCACACCGGAAAATCTAGCCTTTTCACTGCAGAAAAGGCCAGATGTTTCCAGAAATAAAGTATTTGTTACAAATAGAGATATTTATGATACGCCTCGCAAAGTGTTGGTAACATTCTGTGGGGGTATATTTAAAAGGAAAGCGGTAACTTTGCAGCAGAATTCTGAATACATGTTTCAGCCATGAGTTCAGATACTCATTCTGTAAATTTAAATCCTATAATAAAATGAAGAAAATTGCAATCTTATCGCTTTCCCTGACGCTTGCAGCTGCTGCACAGGCGCAGACAGCTGAGTTTGACTATTTCAAGTATGCGGGAAATGACGCTCGCTTCAATGTTGAAATCGACAAGACTCACCAGTATTACAACCCGGTACTGGCTGGTTTCTATCCAGACCCATCACTCTGTCGCGTAGGCGACACCTACTATCTGGTAAACTCTTCGTTTACCTTCTTCCCAGGTGTGCCTCTCTCAACCAGTAAAGACCTGGTCAACTGGCAGCCTGCCGGTCATGTTCTCGACCGCACATCACAGGTTCCATTGAAGGGCCAGCAGGTATCAGCCGGTATCTTCGCACCAGCCATCAGCTATAACAAGAAGAACAAGACCTTCTATATGATTACCACCAATGTGGGAGCCGGCAACTTCTTTGTGAAATCAAAAGATCCTTCCAAAGGCTGGAGCGAGCCTATCTATCTGAAGAAGATTGACGGCATCGACCCTAGCTTCTTCTTCGATGACAACGGAAAGGGATATATCGTGCATAATGGTCCGGTGGTAGGCGGTGCCGACTATGAGGGTCAGCGTGCTATCCGCTGCTTCGAATTCGACGTGAAGGGCGACAGCATCAAGGGCGACTTCAAGGAGATTCTGCGTGGCGGAACCCATGTAGAGGCTCGTCCTATCTGGATTGAGGGTCCTCACCTCTTCAAGAAGGGCAAGTTCTATTATCTGATGTGTGCAGAAGGTGGTACAGGCGGATGGCACAGCGAGGTTATCCTGCGTGCCAAGAATCCGATGGGACCATGGGTGGAATGCCCTAACAACCCTATTCTTACCCAGCGTACCGGTCTCGACCCTAACCGCAAGGACCCTGTATCAAGTGCCGGTCATGCCGACATCGTAGAAGATGGCAAGGGTAACTGGTGGGCTGTATTCCTGGCTTGCCGTCCATACGAAGAGGATATGTACAACACAGGTCGCGATACTTATCTCCTGCCTGTAACCTGGAAGAATGGATGGCCAGAGATTCTTGCCAAGAATACTCCTATCTCTACCGTTGGAGAGAAGGCTGGTTTGAAGCCTGCCGCAAAGAATGAGTTCTCAGGCAACTTCTCTTATGTGGATAACTTCGAAGTTGATAACAATAAGGCGGGTCTGAAAGAGTTGAATCCACGCTGGATGTTCCTCCGCGACTTCGTTGACTGTTACAAGGTAGAAAACGGCAAATTGAAGTTCAATCTCCTGCCAGGCAACATCTACAAGCGTGAGCCGATGTCTGCCATCTGGGCACGTCAGCAGCACGGCACTTTCACAGCTGAGACAGAAATCAACTTTACTCCTCGCAACGACAAGGATATCGCAGGCTTGGCACTTCTCCAGAAGGAAGACCACAACTTCGTATTGGGTAAGACCATGAAGAATGGCAAGCTGATGATTACCCTGACCCGTGCCGAGAAGAACAACGTAACTATCGCCTCTGCTCCTATCAAGGGAGGTAAGCTGAAGCTGAAGGTAGAAGGTCATGATAGATATTATGATTTCTATTATGCTGAAGAAGGCGGCAACTGGCAGCTTCTTGCCAAGGGTGTAGATGCATCTAACCTGAGCACCCAGAAGAGCGGCGGCTTCATCGGTGCCTGCATCGGTCTCTATGCTTCTTCCAACAAGGAATAAAGGATTTGAGAAAAGATAAACGTTTTAGGAATAGATAATAAAAGAAAAGGTTGATACCTCGCGTTTTGCCCGGTATCAACCTTCTTCTTTATTTATTCTTCACAATATCCAATGTCATTTTTCCTACCCAGATGGCGCTCTTGCCGTTCTGGTCGACTGGCACCGGTTTGCCATCGAGATTATTCAGATACTCCAACTGCTTGAAGTAGGTATGGCTATGACCGCCCAGTATCAGGTCGATGTCACGGGTGGCTGGGGCTACCTCAGAATCGTCGATGCCATCTATCTTCCAGCCCAGGTGGGAGATGCAGATGATGACATCACACTTCTCTTTCTTCTTCAATATCTCTGTCATTTCCTTTGCCTTGGCGATAGGATCGAGATACTTGATGCAGCCATAGTTGGCTTCGGTTACCAAGCCGGCAAGTTCCGGACACAAGCCGAAAACACCAATCTTCAGTCCCTTGCGCTTGATAATGGTATAAGGCTTTACGATATTTGCCAGTTCGGTACCGGTGAAATCATAGTTGGAGCAGACGATAGGAAACTTCGCCATCTTGAAGATGCGCACCATGTTGTCTATTCCGAAATCAAACTCATGGTTTCCGATGGTAGCAGCATCATATTTCATCTCGTTCATCAGTCCTACTTCCACATCTCCCTTGAAGAGAGAGTAATAAGGTGAACCCTGCGAGAAATCGCCACTGTCAAAGAGCAGCAAGTCGGGATTCGCCTTACGCTCCTGCTTGATCATCGCCACCCTACGGAGGAAACCGCCACGATTGGCTGTTGCCGTATCTGCGAGATTCGGATTGATGGGCATCACGCATGAATGCGTATCGTTGGTATGGAGCACTACGAGCTGCTTTACCACCTTTGCCTCTTTCCCTGTTTTAGCCTGAACGGCTGCCGGCTGCATCATGAAGGATGCCAGAGCCAGACCTATATATAATAATGTATGTTTCATCAGAATTATCAACTATAAACTATTAACTATTCTACCACGCAGCGACCTTCAATCTTAGATTCCACCATCTTGCCCTGTGCCTGCATCTCACGGAAATAATTCATGATGATGTAGCGCACATTGTTCTCTTTCTGCTTAGGAGCAAAGACATCGGTTCCGCTCTTGAAGGCTACGAGCTGGTCATTACCTTCGGCAAGATAATCGAGGGTTGCAACGCGGTAATTCTTCTCCGGATCAACTGGTTCACCGTTCAGCGTAACGCTCTTCAGTTTTCCATCCTTGGTGATTACCATTCTAACAGCATGGCTCAAGCCTTCGCCGCCACGATGAGCTATCTGCTGGAAGAGTTCCAGAACCTTATCGCCCTTCAGGGTCAGGAAACAGATTTTGTTCTCGAAAGGAGCCATATCATTCACATCGCCTACAGTAACCTTACCCTTGGCAAGATTAGAACGGATGCCACCCATATTGTAAACAGCGAAAACAGGCTGTTCTTCAAACTGCTTGCCACCCCATACCAGGATGTCACAGAGCAAGTTACTGAGTTTGCTCTCCGGACGGTGACGGGTCATATCATGAGCAATATGACCTACAACAGGGCCCATGATACTGTCTACCTTGCTCTTATAAGGAGCGATAAACCTGGTAGCCTCAGCATCAGGCTGTGCATCCCATTTCTGATCAACCAATATTCGGGTTCTCTCCACCTTCGCCACCTTGTATTTCTGGGCGAAAGCCGGACTTGCCATCAGCAGCATGACTGCCGAAGCAAGGAAAATCTTGATACTATTTTTTTTCTTCATACTTAATACACTAAATACTTTTAGAGCGCAAAGATACAAAATAAATCTACAAAATCGACAAAATCGGCAAGAAAATTCCATTGTAGAAGTAAAGAAAATAAAAAAACAAAGGGGAAAAGTGAAGAAAGTGTCTGAAAATTTGCGAGATACAGGAAAAAGTAGTAACTTTGCACCCGCTTTTCGGCGTAACCGCTGTTGTCTGGGCAGAAGTGTTGTCCAAGTCCATGTTGCGTTGGAACGACAAACAATTTTTAATTTTATACAAAAAATGGATTTGATTAAAGTTGCTGAAGAAGCATTTGCAACCGGCAAGAAGTTCCCTGAGTTCAAGGCAGGTGATACTATCACAGTCGCTTACAAAATCGTCGAGGGTACTAAGGAGCGTATCCAGCTCTATCGTGGTGTTGTTATCAAGATCTCCGGTCATGGTGACAAGAAGCGTTTTACAGTTCGCAAGATGTCTGGTACTGTAGGTGTTGAGCGTATCTTCCCTATCGAGTCACCAGCTATCGATTCTATCGAGGTAAACAAGCGTGGTAAGGTTCGTCGCGCTAAGTTGTATTACTTGCGTAAGCTTACTGGTAAGAAGGCTCGTATCGCTGAGAAGAAGACTGTAGCTAAGGATGCAGAATAATTTTTCTTAGGAGACCTAATCAGAAAAAATAAAGGGAATCTTGTCTCACGACCAGGTTCCCTTTTTTATATCTACAATCTTATACCGAAAAACAACTATTCTTTACAATAAAATAAATCATGGCTGCCTACTAAACCAACCATGCTCCATTCTTTTATTTTTCGCCCGCATCATAATTCACGAGCCCATCCTCCGTGCCGTGTAAAGCACCTTGGAAATCATCCCAACTCTGGAATCCGGCGAGCAGCGCCAGCTTGTCCAAAGTCTGGCGGGAAGGTTTCTCCTTCCCTTTCAAAATATCCCACATTTTGTGGAAAACATGCGCCTTGCCAACCTTCTTTTCTATGTGTTCAGCAAGGACTTTCAAATCCTGTTTCATAACAATCCTCTCATATTTACTAACTGGGAGCAAAAGTACTGAAAAAGAATGAAACTGAGTACATTTTTCCCGACTTTTTTATGTTTTGAGGTAAAAAAAAATGCTTTATATCATAAAAATGCTGTTTTTTAGGGCTTTTTACGAAACAGAAGTCCAATATCTCAATCATTTTTTGTAACTTTGCGCCAAATTCCAATATACATTTCTTAGAAGATGAAAGAATTAGCACTTAAGTACGGATGTAATCCAAATCAGAAACCTTCTCGCATCTATATGGATGACGGAAGGGAGCTTCCTATCGAAGTGATCAACGGCCGTCCTGGCTACATCAACTTCCTGGATGCCTTCAATTCCTGGCAATTGGTCAAGGAGCTCAAGGCTGCTACAGGAATGCCTGCTGCCGCTAGTTTCAAACACGTTTCTCCTGCCGGTGCAGCTATCGGCTTGCCTCTGAGCGACACATTGAAGAAGATTTACTTCGTTGATGATGTCAAGTTTGAGCTTTCTCCATTGGCTTGTGCCTATGCTCGTGCCCGTGGCGCTGACCGCATGTGCTCTTATGGCGACTTTGTTGCGCTGAGCGATGTATGCGACGAGGCTACAGCCCTCCTCATCAAGCGTGAGGTAAGCGATGGTGTCATTGCTCCTGGCTATACTCCTGAGGCTATCGAGATTCTGAAGGAAAAGCGCAAGGGTACCTACTGCGTTATCAAGATTGATCCTGACTATGTGCCAGCTCCTATCGAGCACAAGCAGGTGTTCGGTGTTACCTTCGAACAGGGACGCAACGAGGTGAAACTCGATGATCCTGCTCTCTTCGAGGATGTTCCTACCAAGAACAAGACTTTCACTCCTGAGGCTAAGCGCGATCTGATTATCTCGCTCATCACCCTGAAGTATACTCAGAGTAACTCTGTATGCTACGTAAAGGATGGTCAGGCTATCGGTATCGGTGCCGGCCAGCAGAGCCGTATCCACTGTACCCGTCTGGCTGGTTCTAAGGCTGATGAGTGGTGGTTGCGCCAGTGTCCTAAGGTGATGAACCTGCCTTTCAAGGAGAAGATCCGTCGTGCCGACCGCGACAATACCATCAATGTCTACATCTCTGATGAGTGGGAGGATGTATTGCAGGACGGCGTTTGGGAGCAGTTCTTTACTGAGAAGCCTGAGCCATTGACCCGCGAGGAGAAGAAGGCTTGGATTGCACAGAACAAGGGTGTATCATTAGGTAGTGATGCTTTCTTCCCATTCGGCGACAATATTGAGCGTGCTCACAAGAGTGGTGTTGAATACATAGCAGAAGCAGGCGGTAGTATCCGTGACGATCATGTTATTGATACCTGCGACAAGTACGGCATCGCTATGGCGTTTACTCACGTTCGCCTCTTCCATCACTAATTTAAGTGAAGAGTGAAGAACGAAGAGTGAAGAATTCAACGGCTTTACTTATCACAAAGTTCAAAATTCAAAGTTCAAAGTATATGAGTGACATTGACGATATTATCATGGGCGGTATGGTCTTCAAAGGCGGCGGTGGTCCTAAGAAGGATGACGACGACAAGGTGAAGACCAAAGCCAAGAAGAAAAAGTACATAACGGGTGCTCACGGTAGTGGCTCTGCCCGTCAGAAGGCAAAGTATCGCCAGCAGAGAGCCAATCGTAAATCCCAGAAGAAGAAATAATACTTCTCTATCATAAATACATGTTTCGCCCGTGTGCTGTATGCTAACAGCGCACGGGCGAACTGTTTTCTGATAGCGGGAGCCATGAATAGAGTACTGGCAAGCGAAAGACAGCATACTGGTATAAGTAAGACAGCCCACTAGCAAGCGTATTGCCAGTGGGCTGTTCTTCTTAAACAGTCATCAAAATCCAAAGGAAAAGCGGTAGAAGTAACGGACATCGAAAAACTCTTCACTCTTCACCTTTTCTTCGGAACCCCCTGTGTTTATCGGTGTTTCGAGGGGTGAAGAGTTTCACCTGACTCTTCACCCACTCTTCACCCACTCTTCACCCCTCGAAATGCCGATAAACACTAGGGTTTCCGGCCGAAAGGTGAAGAGTGAAGAGTAAAACGGCTATCGGTTCTTTACACTCTTAACGCCCCTGCCCTTCGAGAGATAAAGGGTTACAGGCTTCAATTGATGCTTGCCGTGGTCATAAATGATGGCTGGGTCCAGTCGTCTACCATCAAAGCTAACCTCGAAATGAAGGTGCTCTGTGGTAGCCCTACCGGTGCGGCCCGTCAAACCGATTACCTGACCAGCCTTTACCTTATCGCCCTTCTTCACCTTGTTCCTACTCTGATGACTGTAGAGCGTCTCGAAACCATAAGCATGCTTGATACGGATGCAGTTGCCGTAACCATAGAAAGGTCCTGATGCAACAACCGTACCGTCAAAGGCAGCCACTATCTCATCATTCGGGCACGTCTTGAGGTCAACCCCCGAATGACGGCGCTTGCCACCATAAGGACTGATTACCTTGGCACCCGGCAAAGGATAAGCCCAAGCTGTCTTTTCTATCTTCTCCAAATCAAGCTCGAAAGTATTGGTAATGGTAAACGGATCATTAACCTCATCAGGATCGAGCGTCATTCCATCTCCTATTCCACCCTTTTTCTTGCCAGATGCCTCCTTGTCAGCCTCAGCATTTCTTCCTACTGAAGAATCCTTGCCACCGATAACCGAAGCGACAACACGGGCACCCTGCTTGCGGAACTGCACCGTCTGGCGGCGCAACTTATGCGATTTCAACTCTATGAAAGTTTCCGGATTCAACCTACCGCCATTCACCATGATAGAGAAGTCGCAATAAGTTTCACCCTCCTTAGAGCCTACAATGGCAATCGTCTGTCCGGCATCCACATGCTGTCCTACCTTAACCAGGTTTTCGGCATTGTTGGCATAAACGGTTTCCAGACCGCAATCGTGGCGCACCACGATGACATTACCCATTGATTCCGACTTTCTGGAAAGTCGCACATACCCTTCGAGCATCGCCTTGACAGCATCGCCTTTAGAGGTAGAGATACGCAACACATGATTGTTCAGAAGGGTTGCTTTGCCCACAGGAAGCGGGAAGGAATATTCCTTAGCACGGAATATCTCAAAGTCTACATTAAATGCCTGACTCTGGGCAAAGAGACCGGGTGTTGCAATACTCACCTGCTGCTGTTCTGCTGCCGTGAATACATTTTTAGCGGGCATAAAACTGCTCAGCGAGAACACCATGAGTCCTGCCACAGCCAATAGCCGCAATCCTTTTTTCATTCTTTTCATTATTTACTTTTTCTTTCTGATTTTCAAAATATTCTATAAACAATAAACTATTAACTGAAAAACATCCATTTCTCTCTCTCCGTTCTTACAGAAAAGGAAAAATGGATGTTATCTTGAAAACTATCTGATACTTACCTGCTACCAGACTTTTACTTCAACAAGATGCCTGTATAGATTCTGCCACTCTCGATACCCAGCTTTCTGGCAGAGAAGTACTCATCGCTGTGGGCAAAGGTACAGATACCACAATCCTGGATATTCTCTTCCGCCACTCCACAATGCAGAAGAATCTGTCTGTTGCAGAGCGGAAGATTGAGATGCCATTTCAGCGGCTGCACAATATTACCCTCAGCAGCCAGGCGCTCACGCTCAGCAGGACCAACCGAGAAGGCAGCATTAGGACGCTGTTCGGCAATCTCTTCCATAGGGAAAGCTGCCTGCTCAAACGCCTCGTAAACTTCATCGCCCACCTCGAAATGGTCGAGCGAAATGCCCGGACCTATCACCGCCTTCAACTTCTTCGGGTCGGTATGATAGGTAAACGCCATCTCCTGAATGGTTTTATGCACAATGCGAGCCAGCGTACCACGCCAGCCGGCATGGATGGCAGCCACAGCATGATGCTCCTCATCATAAAGAAGCACAGGGATGCAATCGGCAGTAGAAACACCGATACATACACCTTTCTGGTCAGTCATCACGGCATCTACACCTTCGAGCACCATCTTGCGGATATTCTCAGGCATGGTGAGAAACTCACCGGCAATATTGCGCACCTCTACTCCATGCACCTGATGGGGCATGATGATATGGTCGGTATCAATACCCAACTCTGTGGCAAGACGCTTGCGGTTTTCAGCCACATGTTCTGCATTGTCACCGCAAAACTCATTGATATTAAATTCGCCATAGTTGCCCTGGCTTACTCCTCCCTTGCGGGTAGTAGAGAAAGCCCTGACGCCAGCGGCTACCTGATATTCTTTGATCATAACATTTATTCGTATTCGAAATCATCGAGGTCGTCAACATCCTCGATTTCATCCTCATCAATATATTCTACTACATCCTCGCCCTCTGCAGCCAGTTCCTGCTGGAAGCGAGACATATCCTTGTCACGGTGAACAAGCGTATCTTCGGCAGTAATCTCCTGAAGCTTGTTGCTCTCTGAATTGAGTTCCTTCCAGAGCACGTCCTTCAGTTCCTGGATACCCTGTCCGGTAACAGACGAAATGAAGACCACCGGAAGATCGGTAGGCAAAGTTTCCTTGAGCATTTCAATCAGTTCTTCGTCGAGCAGATCGCACTTGGTGATAGCCAGCACGCGATGCTTGTCGAGCATCTCTGGATTGAAGTTCTTCAGTTCGCCCAGCAATACTTCATATTCTTTCTTGATATCGTCAGTATCGCCCGGAACCATGAAGAGCAGCAGAGAGTTGCGCTCAATATGGCGGAGGAATCGCAAGCCCAAACCTTTTCCTTCGCTCGCGCCCTCGATGATGCCAGGAATATCAGCCATGACAAAACTCTGGTGATCGCGATAATCTACGATACCCAGCGATGGTTCGAGCGTAGTAAACGGATAGTTTGCAATCTTAGGACGGGCACTTGATACGGCACTCAGCAAAGTTGACTTACCGGCATTAGGGAAACCTACCAGACCTACATCGGCAAGGAGCTTGAGCTCCATGATGATGGTCATCTCCTGCATAGGTTCGCCCGGCTGTGCATAGCGAGGAGCCTGGTTGGTAGAGGTACGGAACTGGAAGTTGCCCAATCCGCCACGACCGCCCTTGAGGAGCAGAACTTCCTGCCCGTCATAAGCCACATCGCATACAAACTTGCCTGTTTCGGCATTATATACCACGGTACCGCAAGGCACATCGATATAAATATCCTTGCCATCGGTTCCATGACACTTATCACGGCCACCATTTCCACCATGCTCGGCAAAGAAGTGGCGCTGATACTTGAGGTGCAGCAACGTCCAGTAGTTATGGTTGCCGCGGAGATAGATGCTTCCTCCACGTCCGCCGTCGCCACCGTCAGGACCGCCGTTAGGCTGGTACTTTACGTGGCGCAGGTGCATGGAGCCCTTGCCACCCTTACCAGAGCGGCATTGTATCTTTACGTAGTCTACGAAATTGGATTCAGCCATTTATTCTTTTCTTTTTATTTAATGAATAAATCTTCCCCACCATAGCGGGGAAGATTCTTTATCTTGATTACAAGTTGTCGATTACATTGCAAACACGTGCGAAGATCTCATCTACAGTACCGAGACCCTCGATGTGGTGATGAATGCCTTCCTTCTCATACCAGTCGATGAGCGGAGCAGTCTGTGTATGATAAACATTGAGACGCTTCTTGATAGTCTCCTCGTTATCATCAGAACGGCCGCTTTCCTTACCGCGGTTAATCAGTCGAGCCATCAGCTCATCCTCAGGAACAGCCAACTCAATCATCGCAGCAATCTTATGACCACGCTCAGAAAGCATCTTCTTCAGAGCCTCAGCCTGTGGAGTGGTACGTGGGAAGCCATCGAAGATTACACCAGCGTGATCCTTACCGAAGCTATCGTATACACTTGCGAGGATGTCAATCATCAACTCGTCTGGAATCAACTGACCATTGTCGATATAACCCTTAGCTGTCTTACCAAGTTCTGTACCGTTCTTGATTTCGTTACGAAGTACGTCACCTGTAGAAATGTGACCGAGACCATACTTCTCGATCATCTTGTCGCTCTGTGTGCCTTTACCTGCACCTGGAGCGCCGAAAATTACGATATTTTTCATTTTTACCTTAATATATATATAAAATATTTATGTTGTGTCAGAAACTTAGTTTAAACTGTTAAACCATTGCTTTCCCTTTGGAGTCATAACAAATAACAAGAATACTATAGCAGGGATTCCTACCATAGCCAAAATAATGTATGTACCCAAAAAAGGAATATCCAAAAGGCAATTAAATGCCATCAAACTTAAATTTGCCATTATTTCTTCTTTTTATCGTTATCTTTTTTATTCTTCCTAATATAAATACCTGCTATAAACAATATGATTGCTATTAATCCGCTGATAACATACAACATCCAACGAACATCATTGAGATCCTGCATCATTGAAGTAACAAATACAGCAGTCAAGAAGTACTTGGAGACATCCAAGCAATAATCACTAATTTTCTCCCACATGCTTCACCCCCTATCCTTCTACAATGGTGTAGATGTCGCGGAGGTTTCTGCCTTCTTGGTCATAATCTAATCCATATCCTACGATGAAATCGTTAGGGATTTCCATAACAGCATAGTTGATATCAAGATCAACCTTCAAGTTGCCTGGCTTCACGAGGAGGGAACAAACCTCAACGCTGGCTGGGTTCATCTTCTTCAGGTCTTCAATCATGTGAGCCATGGTGAAACCAGAATCTACGATGTCCTCTACGATAACCACGTGGCGGCCTGCCAAATCCTGGTTTAAACCCATCAGGGTCTTCATGCTGCCCGTAGAGGAGGTACCCTCGTAAGAAGCATACTTCACGAATGAAATCTCGCTTGGCACGGTAATCATTCGCATCAAGTCGGCTGCAAAGATAAATGCGCCGTTCAATACTGCCAGGAATACAGGTTTCTTGCCTTCATAATCCTTGTTCAGACGGTCTGCTACGACCTGTACTTTCTTCAGAATCTCAGCCTCAGGAATCGATGTCTTGAAGCTCTTATCCTTGATCTTTACTATGCTCATAGTCTGTTCTATAATAATATTTTCTGCAAAATTACGAAAAAAACATGAAACTTCGTGCTTTCATCAACTATTTTTTGTACTTTTGCATGAAAATAACCGTTTATCTGCATGAGTTGACAAATTATCACGACAGTTCGCGCAGATAATACTAAGATTATCAGATAATATGAAGATTTTCACAAGCGCTCAGATTCATGAGTTGGATAAATACACCATTGAGCATGAACCTATCAGTTCGCTCAACCTGATGGAACGTGCAGCCAAAGCGCTGACACGCGCCATAAAAGAGGAATGGTCTAACCGCACTCCAGTGGTCGTTTTCGCCGGTCCGGGTAATAACGGCGGCGATGCGCTTGCTGTGGCGAGAATGCTCAGCGAGGATGGATATGATGTAAGTGTATACCTCTTTAATGTACAGAATAAACTGTCGGCAGACTGTCTTGCCAACAAGAAGCGTCTGCTGGATGCAAAGAGAGTGAAATTTACTGAGATTACCACTAACCTGGACCCTCCTAAGCTCAATGCAGAAACGCTGGTGGTGGACGGACTCTTTGGAAGCGGAATCAACAAGCCACTGGCAGGCGGATTCGCCGCGATGGTGAAATATATTAACCAGAGTCCTGCCAAGGTAGTAAGCATAGATATCCCTTCGGGACTGATGACCGAGGACAATTCCTATAATATCCATGCCAACATCATCCGTGCCAGTCTGACCCTTACCCTGCAGCAGAAGAAACTGTCGATGCTGATGGCGGATAACCAGCAGTACCTGGGCAGACTGCGCGTTCTCAACATCCGACTTTCCCAGGAATTCATCCAAAATACGGAGTGCCAGTACCGCATACTCGAAGAGAACGACATCCGTCCGCTCTTGAAATCGCGCAGCGACTTTGCTCATAAAGGCAGCATGGGTAATGCGCTGCTCATAGCGGGAAGTTACGGCATGAGCGGTGCTTCGGTATTAGCCACCAAGGCTTGTCTGAGAACCGGTGCGGGCAAGGTAACAGCCCATACCCCAAAGCGGAATTATGAAATCATGCAGATTTCGGTACCTGAAGCGGTACTGCAGATGGATGCTGAAGAAACCATATTCAGCGAACCGGTAGATACAGAGATGTTCGATGCGCTGGGCGTAGGTCCCGGATTGGGACAGAACGAGACAACAGCCATCGCCCTCATCGCCCAACTGCGCCGTGCTACCTGTCCGCTCGTCATTGATGCCGATGCGCTCAATATTCTTTCCAGCCACAGGGCGTGGATGCAGCAGTTGCCAAAGAATATCATCATGACACCTCATCCGAAAGAGTTCGACCGGCTTGCCGGCAATGCGAGCAGCAGCTGTACCGAAAGACTGATGAAGGCAAGCGAACTGGCAGAACGCCTCCAGGCATACATTATATTAAAAGGACATTATTCTGCACTCTGCCACCCGGATGGAAAGGTAGAATTCTGCTCTACCGGCAACAGCGGCATGGCCACTGCAGGAAGCGGCGATGTACTGACCGGTATCATCACAGCCCTCCTGGCAAGAGGATACAAGCAGGCAGATGCCTGCCGCCTGGGTATGCATCTTCATGGTCTGGCTGGCGATCTTGCAGCTAAAGATCTGGGCAAAGAGAGCCTCATCGCCAGCGACATTATCCAGTATCTTCCGAAAGCATTTCTCAGATTGGAAGAATAATTATCAAGAAATAAGAATATCCATAAAAGTCAAGAGTTTTCAGCTCCTGACTTTTTTACTTGTTTCTGCGCATCATAGAACCTAACTTCCAAGGTTCCTCAAATCCGCAACCTATAGGGTTTAGTGGGATTTTGCTTGCAAAGCGACAA
>ERZ791815.337-NODE-337-length-46650-cov-126.270201_pt1 | contig 46650 bp, 36 predicted proteins | sample MGYA00510302_ERZ791815 | MGnify/ENA primary metagenome ERZ791815 (study PRJEB30046, sample SAMN00791995) | human gut metagenome | study: EMG produced TPA metagenomics assembly of the A metagenome-wide association study of gut microbiota in type 2... | reverse complement strand
TTGTCGCTTTGCAAGCAAAATCCCACTAAACCCTATAGGTTGCGGATTTGAGGGTCAAGTCTTTGGGTTGGATGTCTGACGCCAATAGTTCTAAACTCAGTGACTACTTCGTGCAGAACGCTTCATTCTTGAAGATGGACAATATCACCTTGGGTTATTCATTCAACAACTTGTTTAAGGCAGGTTCTTGGAAGGGAATCTCTGGTCGTGTATATGGTTCTGTCAGCAACGTATTCACAATTACCAAGTATGATGGTCTTGACCCAGAGGTTGTAAGTGGTATTGATAACAATGTCTATCCACGTCCAATCACCTTCCTTCTTGGTGTAAACTTGAATTTCTAAACAATTTAAAGAATTACGACAATGAAAAAATATATAAAGACTGTTTTTGCGCCTGCTGTTGCCCTCATGTTGGGAATGGCTTCAACATCGTGCGTAAACGACCTCGACAAAGATCCAATCAGCCCAAAGATTGACCTAGAGGTTAACAATGACGGACTTTTGAACAAATGCTATGCCAACTTCGGTATTAACGGAAATGGTAGTGGTAGCAATAGTGATGACGATTGCGATGTAAAAGGATTCTCCGACAATGGTATGACGGGTTTGGTACGTGCCATGTGGTGTATCAACGAGTTGCCAACAGATGAGGCAACTTGTAACTGGGGTGATGGTTTGCAAGAGTTGAACTCTGCCAAATTCGATCCTTCACATCCTTGGATGAAATTGTACTTCACTCGTTTGACTTTGGGTATCACATTCTGTAACCAATATCTTGAGGTAGCAGGTGGCGAGGATGCAACAAAGACAGCAGAGTGCCGTTTCCTTCGTGCCATGCAATATTATCTCTTGATGGATGCGTACGGAAATGTACCATTCTCTGAGTCTATGGCTAAGCCTGAGCAGAAGTCACGCAAGGACATGTATGAATGGCTTGTTAAGGAGTTGACTGAGATAGAGCCAAACCTCTCCGAGCCAAGAGTGAAGACTGGTAGTGACGCTGATTATGGCCGTGTTGATAAGGCTGCTTGTTGGTTGTTGCTCTCAAGGCTTTATCTCAATGCTGAAGTTTATACAGGTACTGCTGAGTGGGCAAAGGCCAAAGAATATGCCCAGAAGGTAATGGATTCTCCATACGACATCAATACCGATGGTACAGCAGATGGCAAGTGGAGTGCATACCAGATGGTGTTCATGGGTGATAACGACAAGAGTTCTGCTTCTAAGGAGTTGATTTTCCCTATTGTCAACATCTCAGGAACGACAGCAAGCTATGGTAACTCTCTCTTCCTTATTGCAGGTACATTTACTCCATCTTATAACGTTAATCCAGATGACCCTGCTGGTTCTAATGGCGTAGTGGGTCAGCAATGGCAAGGTTTGCATCCACGTACTGCTCTGTTGAAGAAATTCTTCCCTAACTCAGTAGCACCTGAGGTTCCTTCTTATGAGATGACCAAGAAGGCTAACGATGACCGTGCTATCTTCTGGGGTAAGGACAGACCATACGAAATTGATAATATTACTCAGGACAAGTATGGTTATGGTGTATGCAAGTTTATCAACTACAACAGTGATGGCTCTAGTCATGTCGATCCTTCTTTTGCAGATATGGATTGGCCTTTCATGCGTGCAGCTGAGGCTTACCTCAACTTTGCCGAGGCAGACGCTCGCTTGAACGGTGGCAACACTACTGCAGATGGTACAAAGGTATTGAATACACTTCGTAATCGTGCTCATGCCACAACTCGTCCAGAGTCTTCAAGCTATTCTCTCAACGAAATCTGTGATGAATGGGCTCGTGAGTTCTACTTCGAGGGTATCCGCCGTACTACATTGATACGTTTCAATCTCTTCGGTGGTAACACTGGTTATAACTGGGATTGGAAAGGTGGCGAGAAAGCAGGTACTACCATCGAGTCATATAAGAATGTTTGTCCTATTCCTTTGACTCAGATTCAGAGTAACAGCAACTTGCATCAGAATCCTGGCTACCCAGGCTAAACATTTATTCATGTAAAAATATAAGATATGAAAAAGGTATTAAAATCAGCTTTACTGCTGATGATGGGATTGGTAATGTTCGCTGCTTGTTCCGACGATCGTGACGACAATCCAACCATCACCACTCCAACGGAGTTTATACTCAATACTCCAGCTATTGCAAGCAACAATATCGACCTTGCGCACTCTAGCACTTTGCAGCTCACTTGTTCTCAGCCAAACTATGGCTTCCCTGCTGCAACCAAGTACAATGTTCAAATATCTTTGAAAGAGGATATGAGTGATTGCGCTACCATCGATCAAAACTTCTATTCTGCAAAGGCAGATGTGGATGCTTCACTTTTGGCAGCTACGCTCACAAACCTAGAGTTGAATGCTGGTAAGACAGAGGCAGATTTTCCAATGGATATTCCTGTTTATGTTCGTATGCGTGCCGTGATGACCACTGAAACTGGTGATGAGATAGAAGGCACAGACATTCTTTCTAATGTTGTTACATTGAGTAATGTTCACTTGCTCTACGCTTTGGCTCCAGTGACAGTACCAGCTCACCTCTACGTAGTAGGTAATTTCTGCGGATGGGATTGGGGCAATAGCTTCGAGTTTATCCCTGTCTATGACCATCCAGAGATGTACTGGCGCATGGTTTGGATTGATGAATCAGGTGTGAAGATTAATACAGACAAGGCTTGGGATGGTAACGAAAAGGGATATGCTGATATTACTGTTGATGGCGAATTGAAGGATAAGATTTCATCAAATGAAGGAAACATCAGTTCTACTACTCCAGGATGGTATCTGATGATTGTTACAGCAACTGTTGAAGGTCGTGACATCAAGTACAATGTTCAGTTCAACGAGCCAAACGTTTGGTTGACGGGTACTTGTATCGGTGACCCTGATTTTGGTGAATTAAACGAGGCTGGTAAGTTTGAGGTTCCTACTACTCAGGATGGCGACTTTGTATCTCCAGCAATTACGGATGCTTGCCCTGGTGGTGATGATGGCGATGGCGTGCGTGTTTACGTCAAGATTCCTGGTAACGATTGGTGGCACTCTGAGTTCTTATTGGAAGGTGACAAAATCTCTTACCGTGGTACTGGTGGTGACCAAAAACCTCGTCTCGCTTGCGCCGTAGGTCAGAAGATGTACTTGAACTTCACTACAGGCAAGGGTAGCCTGAAATAATATCAGAGGGTTGGTGGTGTGAAAACCACCAACTTCCCTACAAACTTTATTCACTTAAGTAATAAACAAAATGAAAAAACTTTCGAAATATATAGCATTCGCTTTCTTGGGTATGGCAATGGCTTCATGTGGAGATGACTATAATGATTGGGCAAATCCGCAGACTAACCCACAGGAAGATGCCATAACAATACCTGGTTTGATAGCGACTGCAGCTGATGCCATTGATTTGGCAAATGTTAGCGAAGATAGTGTTAGCACCTTCACATTGAGCACAGCGGCTCTTCCTGAAGGTTTCAAATTGGCAGATGCTCGTGTGGAAGTAACACCACAAGGTGTTGAAGGAGCCACCAAGACTACCTTCAATGCGGGTATTGAAGGTCGTGCAGCAGCTGCCGATCTTAGCGACTTGGTTGTCAATGCCTATGGTAAGCGACCAACTGCTCGCACATTTGATGCTCATGTCTATTTGGATGCCGTAAAGGATGGTCAGGCTGTACTTATCGACGCTGGTAAAATCAATGTGGTAGTAACTCCTAAGGCTCCATATATTGCCAGCAATTATTATCTCGTAGGCGATATGTATGGCGAAGGAAAATGGGCACTTGCCGATTGCGTCAAGTTCAACCACTCTGATACCGATGTATATGAGGATCCTGTATTCACCTTGATGGTAACAACGACCAAGGACAATCAGTATTGGAAGATTATTCCACAAGGAAATATTGATGCAGGTAATCCTTGGGCAATCCAAAATGACCCTAAGGGTGTTGTAGGTGTGACAAAGAATGGTGATGATGCAATGAGTGGTACATTGGTTACATCTGTCACAAAGGACGATGGAACAACAGATGCTCCTAATGCTGCAATGATAGCTAAGGCAGGTATCTATCAGATTACTATCAACATGATGGACTATACTTATACCATCAAGCAAATATCTCCTGAATATTACCTTGTAGGTAAATTGCAGGGCTGGTCAGACAAACCTGAAAACAAGACCTGTCTCATGTATGCTGAGACTCCTATGGTTCAGAGCTATACAACTCAATGGAAAGCTGATGCAAACCTGAAGATTTGGTTGGGTAGCGATTGGGGAACTTGGAGCAGTGCCTATGGTAGTGCAACAATGGCTGATGCCAATACCCCAACAGGTAGCTTAAAATCTGACAACAATGCTGGTGCTATCATTTGCCCAGAACCAGGTGCATTCTACACATTTAAGGTAGATTTCTCTACCATGACTTACTCTTGGACTAAGCTTGAGAACCAGAATCCTACCGAATTCGAAAATGTTAGTCTTATCGGAGTTGGTGGCAAATGGAATGACGGTGACGACATTGACATGACACAGGTTACTCCTCACAACTGGTTTATCGAAACAACTCTCCCTGTAGGTGGTTTCAAGATTCGTGCTAATCACAAGTGGAATGCAGGTGGAAACTGGGGTTACACAGAAGATCAGGAGTTCACTTCTACAGGTAAGTTGTTCAACAATGCTGTCAGTGGAGATATCAAGATTGCAACTGCAGGTAAGTATCGCATCTTCTTCAACGATATTACTAACGAGTATGCATTCATTGCTGTTACAGAATAAACATTTATTTTAATAATACATTATAGGCGACTCTCAATTCCGGGAGCCGCCTATTTTTCTTTCTCCTCATCCTTTTCAAGTATTTTTTCCCAAAAACCTTGGAAGTTACGAGGAAAAGTCGTATCTTTGCCACCGAATAAGTACAACATTTATATTTTTATGATTATGAGAACAGGCGACAAAGTATTAATATCTCCAGACTTGACACATGCTAAAGACTGGACGCAGGGCGAAGTGATTGAAGTTGAGAACAATCCTTTCGTAGGAATTGTCATCTCCGCAAAAACCGCAGATGGGAACATATTCTTTGGATATAAGGACTTATTTGAGCCAGCAAAGGAGGCCGTATGTACGCACTAGCATTTGATTTGGTTATTTCTGATTTACAGAAATACTATGGCGAACCTTACAACAAGGCTTACTACGAAATAAAAGAGCTTCTAAAGAAGAATGGTTTCGAGTGGGTGCAAGGCAGTACATACATGACGATGAATGATGATTTGACTGCACTTGTAAAAACTGTTATGGAGCTTTCTAAAATAGAGTGGTTTAAGAAATCAGTCAGAGATCTAAGAGGATTCAAAGTTGAAAGTTGGTCGAACTTTACTGATTTGGTTAAAAACTCATAGAATAGGCGACTCTCCTCCAATCCGGGAGTCGCCTATTTTCTTTTTCTCCTCATCCTTTTCAAGTATTTTTTCCCAAAAACCTTGGAAGTTACGAGGAAAAATCGTATCTTTGCAGAAGAAAAGCTGCACTCGGCAAATTGAAAGCAAGCTTTCTTTGCGCTCGTTTGCATTTTCTTTGTCCCAAAATCCGTATGCCTTCTGTTAGAAGACCAAATTAAAACATTACTCTATGGATAGTTTGATACAATATAACAATGCTGTCAACGCTATAAAGACAGCCATACTTCAAGGACAATATGAAGCAGCCAAAGGTGTGAACCGCATACAACTTGCTTTATATTTTGCCATCGGAAAATATCTTTCACAACATACCCGCAAAGGAGTATGGGGCGAGGGTGCATTAGCAGCCATCAGCGAACAACTTCGTAAGGAACTACCTGGTCTTCGAGGATTCTCGGAAACTCAAATGAAGGATATGAGACGTTTTTATGAAGCATGGAATATGCTTGACAGCAATTCGGCGGTTGCAACCGCCGAATTGTGCTTTGAGAATTCAGCGGTTGCAACCGCTGAATTACAAAATAGTGAAAATCAGATAGATATATTCCATACTTTATCTATTTCTAATATTCCAGATTTTCCTGTTGAGGACTTCTTTAAAGTACCATTCACACACCACTCTGCCATCATTAGTGGACCAAAAGAAACTTCGGCACGCTTTTATTATATTCACCGCACTGTAGAGGAACATCTTTCCGTAAAGAAGCTCCGCCAACTTATAAAGGAGGATGCTTACCATAGCCAAGGACGCATGCCTAACAATTTTGCCAGGACCATCAACAATCCTAGGGAAGCTCGACGTGCAGTAGAAATGTTCAAGGATGAATATCTACTTGACTTTATCAATGTAGAAGAGATTGGGGAACGCGAAAAAATAGATGTCGACGAACGAGTTGTAGAACAAAGCATCGTTCAGAACATCAAGAATTTCATCATGACCTTTGGCAGAGACTTTGCTTTCATCGGCAACCAATACCATTTGGAAATCTATGGTGTTGAACAATTCCCAGACCTGCTGTTTTTCAATCGAGAATTGAACGCTATGGTTTGCATAGAGCTAAAACTTGGCGAGTTTAAGACCTCTTATCTTGGGCAACTTTTTGGCTATCTCCAAATTCTCGACGACAAGGTGCGTAAGCCACACGAGAATCCGTCTATTGGAATCATTCTTTGCCAATCAGCAAACTACTCTTATGCAGAATATGCTGTTCGAGACTACAGCAAGCCGATGGGAGTTGCTACCTACAAGACGTTGGATGACATGCCTGAAAGGTTACGCAAGGCTTTGCCTGATATGAAGAAAATGATGGACTTGCTAAAAAACAAGGAAGAATAATATCCCCCTAAACATTTGGAGATTATTAGAAGATTAAAGAATAACATTCAATAGGCGGCTCTCAATTTCGGGAGTCGCCTATTTTCTTTTTCTCCTCCCCCTTTTCAAGTATTTTTTCCCTAAAACCTTGGAAGTTACGAGGAAAAGTCGTATCTTTGTCCCCGAATAGCTTTAAAAAAAAGAAATTATGGGACATCAAGAAGATATTGTAAAAACAGAAAGTAAAATCATTATCATCAGGGATACGCAAGTTATCCTTGACAGAGATGTTGCTGAATTGTATGGAGTAGAAACCAGAGATATAAACAAAGCGGTTAAAAATAACCCCAAAAAGTTTCCCCCTGGTTATATTATTGAACTGAATAGCAGCGAGAAACAGGAACTGGTGGAAAATTTCCACCGGTTCAATAAACTCAAGCATTCCACTGTTGCTCCACATGCTTTTACCGAGCAAGGACTTTATATGCTTGCCACTATTCTGAAAGGTGATTTAGCCATCAGTACAACCATTGCCATCATTGATACTTTCACTCAACTTCGCAAGTTGGCAAGAACCATAGATAAGGTGAATGAAGATGCAAAGGAGCATGGTATTTTACCAGACAAAGCAACAGAAGGTAAGATACAAGCTGCCATGAACGAAGTCTTCGCAGATAAGCTGCCATTAAAAATGCGCAGATTGACTTTTGGGGTAAATTTAGGAGTGCTGAAATTTTCTATAGAAACCAAAAGAGAATCCAAAGAATAAAACAACATAAAAAGGAGGGAAGAATATGAACATGTTTGAACAGATGCCATTCAGCGAGAAGTATCCAGTCTTCCGCAAGTTGGCAGAAATAGGCGACCTCCGCAAGCTCTCCCGCGAGGAACTTGAGCTTTATGACGAGGACATCAAGAATATGCGTGATATATATGCCACCAGAAAGTTTGATGAAAAGAAAGGGATGGAAAAAGGTATGGCGAAAGAAAAGCTAGCCACAGCTCGCCGCCTTCTGTCAATGGGCCTTTCTGATGAGCAAGTATCAACAGCCACAGAACTCCCACTGGAGGAAATCCAGAAATTGAAGGAATAAGAAGAGATTACTAGGCAGTTCTCGAACATATCGGGAGCCGCCTTTTTTCTTCTCGAAAGAACTTTTCCACCCTAAATCCTTGCGAGTTTCAGGATAAAGTCGTATATTTGCAGACGAAACATTCTTAAACTTAGAAAACATGGAACAAGAGCATAAGCAAGGAGAATTGAGCATAGGTAACTTTCAAAAGTATCCTGTATTGCTGAAGCAGATAAAGCAACGCATTTCTTTTGCCCAACAGAAAGCCATGTACGCAGCCAACGAGGAGCTGCTACGCATGAATTGGGACATAGGTGAAATGCTTACCAAAAGCCAAGAGACTGATGGTTGGGGCAAGAAGACATTGCAGCGTTTGGCAGTAGACTTAAAGAACGAGTATCCTGAAAGGAAAGGATTCTCTGTGAGAAACATGCAGTGCATGATGCAGTTTTACCAGGAGTATAACAAGGAGCTAACTTGGGTAAAAATGCATAATTATGCAATTACGCAACCATCGGTTGCGCAATTGGAAGGTAGTAATAAAGAACTACCTATCAAGCATTTATCTTAGACTCACAACATCATCCTTATCCAACGAGTAAAAGATATAAAAGCTCGATATTGGTATATGATACAATGCATAACTAGTCATTGGTCTAAAGAATACTTGACAGAAACCATCAAGCTGGACTATTATGGCAAGCATGGAGCATTGGCTAATAACTTTGCCACAACCCTCCCTGCAAAGGAAGCCCAAGAAGTTCAGTCTTTACTAAAAGACTCTTACATCTTCGACATGCTTACCTTTACTGAGCAATATGATGAGCGAGACATAGAAATCGGTCTTATCAAGCACATAGAGAAATTCCTCGTAGAAATGGGGGCAGGCTTTGCTTTTATGGGAAGACAATATCACATTGAGGTCTCAGGCGATGACTATTATATCGACATGCTGATGTATAATACATTCATGCATAGATATATGGTGATAGAACTGAAAGCTACTGAGTTTATGCCAGAATATATCGGCAAACTAAACTTCTATTGCTCTGCCATAGATGACACGCTTTGCAGAGAAGGCGACAACAAGACTATCGGCCTGCTTCTCTGCAAGACCAAAGACAGAATAAAAGCAGAATATGCACTTCGTGATATACAGAAGCCAATTGGTGTATCCGACTATGAATTAGGTCAAGCTCTGCCGAAAGATTTTCGCAGCAACCTTCCTTCCATTGAAGAAATCGAAAAGGGACTCAACGAATGGAATCAAGAATAACATCCAATAGGCGGTTCTCAAACATATCGGGAGCCGCCTATTTTTTATCTCCACCCTTCTATTTTTACTACCTCGTACCAGAGTTTTGTTCCTCACGACGGCACCTTTGTGCCCTCGCTATGGCAAAGGAGTGCCCTCGGGAGAAACTTTTCACGACATCCTCAATGCAGATATCCCCATACCTTGTTGCAATTGTGACCACCTCCATAACATTCAGCTTTAGTAGATAATTATTATTAAAAAACTAGAAAACATTTGGCGGTCTCGTTTTTTATTGCGTAATTTGCGTTGCGTAAAAAGCGCAATGAACGTTTGTATAATGAATGATAACAAGATATGGCAAGATTGAATAATCCTTTTGTGGTATATGGCTATAAGGGCGCAGAGTATTTCTGCGACCGCCAGAAAGAGACGGAGAAAATGATTTCTTCGCTGCATAATGAACGTAACATCACGTTGGTTGCCCCACGCCGTATGGGTAAGACGGGATTAATTCATCATGTATTCCATCAGATGGAGGAGCAATATGCGGAAGTGAAGTGTTTCTATCTCGACATCTTTGCCACCAAGAATCTGGAGCAGATGGTGCAACTGATGGCTTCTGAAATCATCGGAAAGCTGGATACTGTTTCCCAATCAGCCCTTTGGAAGGTACAGGAATTCTTCAGCAGCTGGCGTCCTACTTTGACGATAGATGAATTGACAGGCATTCCTTCTTTTTCTTTAGACTTGAAACCGAGTGAAGGGAAGGATAGTTTGAAGCGAATCTTTGAGTATTTGAAGCAATCGGGAAAGCGATGCTACATTGCCATTGATGAGTTTCAGCAGATATTAAGTTATCCGGAGGATGGGGTTGAGGCGATAATCCGTTCTTATATCCAGTTTTTGCCGAATGTATATTTCGTGTTTTCGGGCAGTCAGCAGCACATGATGCAGGAGATGTTTCTGTCGGCAAACCGTCCTTTCTTCCAGAGTTCGCTGGTGTTGTCTTTGCCTTGCATCGGGGAGCAGGTGTATCGGGAGTTTGCCAATCGCTTGTTGGCATCTCAGCACAGGTCGATAGATGAATCTACCTTTTCTTATATTTATCAGCAGTCTGATCGTGTAACCTGGTATGTGCAGTCGATATTGCATGGCATCTACGAGCATGCTTCTTCCGAGATTACGAAGTCTCTGGTAGATGAGGTGATTCTGGAGCTGATTGAGGAGCAGGCGATGACTTATCAGAACTATTGTGCCTGGCTAACCGAGAACCAGCAGATGCTTTTGGGGGCGATAGCTCGTGAGCATTTGGTATCTTCGCCGTTGAGCCAGCAGTTTATCAGCACCCACCATCTTCCAGCTACGAGCAGCGTGAAAACAGCATTAAAGGCATTGGTAGATAAGCAGCTGGTAAGCAAGACTCCGACTGGCTATCTGGTTAGCGACCGCTTCTTTGCGAAATGGCTGGTGAGAGGAGGAATCGTAGCCAACTGAGGAAATGAAAATTACGTCCCGATGCTTGGCTATGGTGAGATGGATGATAACAATGCCGCAACTTATACGATGCAAGGAATCAATTATAACGATGCAAGGAAGCCTTTCTTGCGATTGCGTGACATTTGTCATGCGTTTATACGACACTTGTCGTACGGCCGGATGACAAATGTCGTATAATCACATGACATATATCAAAGTATAAATAAACCTTATATTTTACACCAAAAGATACAAGTTATCACATTATTATATATATATGCATCATCTTTCATAGAAGACAAAGAATGCGAATTCAACAAGCAAGTGCAAAAATCCATCCCATTGTCTGTTAAAGAATATAATCATAAAAATCTTGAAAACGTGCAGAAGGCTTAATACGATTTGCATAACGTAAAGGCATACCAAAAAGGCGGCTCCCGATATGTTCGAGAACCGCCTAGTAATCTCTTCTTATTCCTTCATTTTCTGAATTTCCTCCAGTGGAAGCTCTGTGGCCGTTGCCACTTGCGCTTCAGAAAGGCCCATTGACAGAAGGCGGCGAGCTGTGGCTAGCTTTTCTTTTTCCATACCTTTCGCCATACCTTTTGCCATACCTATTTCCATCCCTTTCTTTTCATCAAACTTTCTGGTGGCATATATATCACGCATATTCTTGATGTCCTCGTCATAAAGCTCAAGTTCCTCGCGGGAGAGCTTGCGGAGGTCGCCTATTTCTGCCAACTTGCGGAAGACTGGATACTTCTCGCTGAATGGCATCTGTTCAAACATGTTCATATTCTTCACTATATAAATCCAACAATCAAATATATCCATACACTCTGCCTCCGTGTGCTTGTCGAACAATGGCAGTTAGATTAATTATAATACAATGTTTGTAATAGAGTATTTCATTCTAAGCACTGTTTGATTAAGTCGTGAGCATCTTTTGCATGATATACTCTGCCAACTTTAACATCTTCTAGGGCTTCTTCAATTCCACTTTTCTTTTCGGTTTGAATAACCCAGCCAAACTTCTTTGCCAGTTCCTTTAATAAGTTGAAGTCAACTTGCGGAACAGTTATAGTTGTTTTTATATTATTTATAGCTACATTCATATTGCTTTCCTTTTAATGTTATTTTTAATGCTACCGCAAAGAAAATGCAAACGAGCGCAAAGAAAGCTTGCTTTCAATTTGCCGAGTGCAGCTTTTCTTATGCAAAGATACGACTTTTCTCTTTAATATCCAAATGTTTAAGTGAAAAATACTTGAAAAGGGGGAGGAGAAAAAGAAAATAGGCGACTCCCGGAATGGAGGAGAGCCGCCTATTGAATATTGTTGTTTCGATGATGAAACGAAGGATTATTTATTCTTTGATTTCCCAATGGCCTCCAAATGTAGAAGAACCAACACGCTCTATTCTTTTTTGAGCCTTTAGCTTTTCTATATGTTTTTGTATTGCACTTGCCTTGATAGCTAGTTTGTCCACGAGCTCTTGTCTTGTTATATACGGATTGTCTTTTATTAATTCAAAAACCTTTTCAATTGTTTTTGGTGATCCAGTTTGACCACCAGTTTGACCACCAGTTTGACCACCAGTTTGACCACCAGTTTCATTAGGAATAGGTAATCGTAGTTCTACCTCTTGTAACTCGTATTTATCTATTAATTCAGGCTTACCCCAACCTGATTCTTTGAAGCTTTTGCCCTTGCAGGGCGACAGTTTTGCGTCCGTAATTACCTAGGGCGATGCCCTGGGCTAGGGGCGTATTCCCTGAAAGCTCAGTCCGGTTCAGGCTTATTCCTTCAATTTCTGGATTTCCTCCAGTGGAAGTTCGGTGGCTGTTGATACTTGCTCATCAGAAAGGCCCATTGACAGAAGGCGGCGAGCTGTGGCTAGCTTTTCTTTTTCCATACCTTTCGCCATACCTTTTTCCATACCTTTCGCCATACCTATTTCCATCCCTCTCTTCTCATCAAACTTTCTGGTGGCATATATATCACGCATATTCTTGATGTCCTCGTCATAAAGCTCAAGTTCCTCGCGGGAGAGCTTGCGGAGGTCGCCTATTTCTGCCAACTTGCGGAAGACTGGATACTTCTCGCTGAATGGCATCTGTTCAAACATGTTCATATTCTTCACTATATATAAATCCAACAATCAAATATATCCATACACTCTGCCTCCGTATGCTTGTCGAACAGTGGCACGTGCCGTGTATTTCAATTTGCCGAGTGCAGCTTTTCTTATGCAAAGATAAGACTTTTCCTCGTAACTTCCAAGGATTTATGGGGAAATGTTGTGGGGTAGTGCAAAAAGAAAATAGGCGGCTCTCGGAATTGAGAACCGCCCTATTTTATTTTTTATGATAGAAAAGAATTACTTCTTAATCAATTCACACTTTGCTTTTCCGTATGCCCAAGCATACAATTTAATATCATATGTACCCTCTGCTTCGCATTCGCAGTTTGGTCCACCATCACGAGAATCAAGCTTATTGAAGTCACCTCCCCAAGCAATCTTCCACTTTTTATTTGCTCTAAACTTGAATTGTCCGACTGCTAATTGAATGTTCTTGATTTCCCAGCAACGTTCATCCTTATTATAGGTCATTACCTTATCTTCTTCCCAACTGCCTACAGCTGCACCGACAATACCAATGCTCGTAATTGCTGTAGTTTCCAACTTCTTGTTTAAGATATCGATGCTTACCTTATAATAACCAGGTTGCTCAACAGACATATTAGCGGCATCTGGTGCCGTACTAAAGCCTTGTCCGTAGTTAGTTCCTTTCCAGTTGTAAGATGTCTTAACCTTGAATTCCCCATCAAGATACATATAGCCTTCGTACTTTCCATCATAAGTTGATGTGGTAAGATAGTCATTACCTTCTTCTGTTTCAGACCAGCCATTACCACCACCAGAAACAAACATAATCTCTTCGAACTTCAACGGAGTAACCTTATAAGTACTCTCGAGCATATTCAGTTCGATCTTGTAATACTTAGCATCCTTATCGGTAATGTTCCAAGCACCAGCCTTATCCTTGCCTTGTACGAAGTTACCTTCAAGTCCTTTCTCTCCATTCTCCGCAGCGCCAATCACATTTGCCTCAAAGTCATCTGCTGTAAATGCAGATTCAGGAACGATCTTGAACCAGTTATCAGCAGCTGTTCCATCATCATTCTTTGGAGCTGGAACAATAGCAGTGAAAACTGGATCTTCATAAACATCGGCTCCACTGTTAACGAGCTTGTAAGAATTATTTGTTGTTGACCAGCCCGTAGAAGCACCATAATAATAGTAAGCACCCTCTATAATTGGAGCATTAGGCTTAGCCTGAATTACAAAATTATCAGAAGTCAAGAAGCTAGCGTTTGTGTTGTTCATAGACATCGTAGCCCTAACACTAGCAGTTATTTCATTTACCTGCGGGCGCTTGCTATAGACTGTTTCTACAAAACTCTTGAAATCTGCATATTTCACTTTACCAGTAGAACCCATCTTCAAGACTTCTACTTGATTCTCCCCTTTCTTATTCGTATATGGAATACGGAGAGTATAAGCACTTGTGTAATCCCCATTTGTTGACGTTGGAGTCTTGGTGATTTCACACACTTGAACAGAATCTGTATTCTCGTCAATCTGTGAGAAATCAATAAGGGCAACAGCTTTCACTGCGCCATTGCCAAAGGCTACGGTCTCGCCTTGCATATTGGCGGCTTGCTCTGTCCAGTCATTGAAGCTCTCATCACAAGATGCCAAGGCAAATGTTGCCAAACCTGCCAATAAATATGATTTGATTTTCATAATTGTTTCTTTATTTAGGGGGAGAGGAGAACAAACTCCTCTCCCTGAGTTTGATTAATTATTTTTGCTCAACAAAAGAGTATGCACCTGAGATGTCGTTGAAGTATACCTTGTAGGTACCCTTATCACATGGAATTGATACGCCATCATCCTTGTTGCCAATAGCACATGGGAAGATAGAACTGCCCCATGTTGCCTCACCGGAAGTGAAGGTCATCTCTGTCTTAGCTGACAAAGTGATTTCTGCATACCAGTCATGATTTGGAACACCCTCAATTGTTGTAATTGGTGCCATCTCTGTATCACCAATCTTCATAGTGGTGTAGTCTACAACTTCTCCCTTGTAATACTTATAGTCTGCGTTGTAAGGTGTAACCTTCAATTTATTCTCTTTAGTATTTACCTCGAGTACATAATAACCTGGATCTGCTACAACCAAGTTGCCTGTGTCATCGCCACCATCACGGTATTTGAAGTCTTCACCACCATCCTTTGTGATGCTTCCACCACCTAAACCGTAGCTCCAGTTGCTCAAACCCTTAGGGGCAATAATCTTGAATTCACCGGCATTGAGGTAACCTGTATACTGAACAATACCATCACCGGTAAACTTGTCGTAAGATTCACCTTCTTTCACGTACATAGGCATCATGCCAATACCTATCTGGCTAGGATCATTGCTCCAACTAGCATCGGCAATAATACCACCTGTAAGATACCAGAATTGTGGCAAACTCTCTTTGATGAAGTATGGGTAAATTTTTACCTGCTGTACGTTAGTATAAACGTAGTTTGCAGAGTCGTTCAAGTTCTTTGGGCAACTAACCATACGTACATTCAATGTGATAGGCTGGTCTGTTACTACTTGAGATTCTTCTTCCCATCCCTTCACTTTCATAACGCAGAGGTCAAACTCGTTGGCTGGTGCGTTATAAGTGATAGAGTTTCCTTTGGTTGAAGTAGAGAAGATGCGCTTTTTGTTTTTAAAGTCAGCATTATCTTCTCCTGCAATCTGTATCCAATAGGAAGTTTCTGTTGGGAAACCGTAGTCAGCAGCCTTTTCTGCCTTGAACTGAACGTATTCGCTGCTCTTCAGGTCGATGATATTGTCACCCATCTCAGGCTTGAGGAGATTGAATGACTCTGGAACTGACATGATTGGGTTGTCATCTCTATCGGCATCGCAAGAAGCGAAAGCCAAGAGACCCACCAACGCTGCAGCCATTATATTAATCTTTTTCATATTGTAACCTTATTAAATGATTGATAATTAATAATCAGGGTTCTGTTTCAAACCTGTTGTGTTACTATTGATATCACTGATAGGAATTGCATAGATGTTGAAGTGCTTGTCGAATGGAGTTCCATCCTGAGTTCCACCCATCCATTCCCACTTGTACTTGCTCTGACCACCGAACTTGTCGAAACGAATCAAGTCCATACGGCGGCGACCTTCGTAAGCAAATTCACGAGACCACTCATCGCAGATGTCATCAAGAGTGAATGAGGTCAAGTTAGTAACATCTATACCTGCTCTTTCGCGAATCTCCTTGATTTTTGCAAGACCATCGCTTGTGCAAGAACCATTGTTCATGCGGGCATCAGCTTCTGCATAAGTCAAAAGTGCCTCTGCATAACGCATCATAGGGAAATCGGTATCAACAAACTGATTATGCTTTGGAGAACCAGAACCAGCATAAGTATTGAGGAATTTGACATAAGCATAACCTGACTTAAAGTCTGTTTCCTTTGTAATACTCATCTTGAAACCCTTGGTATAGAACAAAGCACGATTGTCGCCAGCTTGAGCAGCAACCTCAGTAGGGGTGCCTTCTATAGGTTGACTGCTAGGGAAAAACTTCTGTACAAACTGCTTGCGGGCGTGATTACCGCCCCACTGTTCTGAAGTTCCCGTAGGATAGTCCTTTATGATGTCGGCATCAGTAGTAGAAGCAATCAGGAACAAGCAACCACCCCATGTCTGAGTATCCCAACCATCGTGGATAGCAGGAAGAATGATTTCGTTTTCTGCACCATTTACATCATTATCTGCCATAAAGAGTTTCTGAAAACCTGAGTAACTGCCAGTAGGTGTCTTACACAAGTTATATGGAGTGTCAATAACTTTCTGTGCGAAATACTTGGCAGAGTCGTTATGTTCTATACCAGAATATACCTTAGCATTGATATAGTCGCGGGCCAAGAGCAACCATGCTGCTGCCTTGTTCGCACGGCCATAACCATCTTGTTTGCCATTTACTACCTTTGCATCGCTTAAAACCTCTTGGGCACCAGCTGTTTCGCCACAAACTTCACGAAGTTCACCATTTATAAAGTCGAAGAGATGTTTGCGGCTTACCTGAGGCGCTGATTCATTAGATACGTTAAGTACCAATGGAACATTACCAAAGAGATCCATCAGGTAAGAGTAGTGAAGAGCTCTCAAGAAGCGGGCTTCTGCACGCTTGGTACTGATTTCTGGATCTGTAGAGTTGGCTGTTGACTCCAAATAGTTGTTTGCATATGTGATACCCATGTAAAGACGATAGTAAAGCGCCTTCATCATTGGGTGTGAATCACCCCATGAAGCGTGGTTGAATTCAGGAATACCTGCATCACCCCAAATACACTCTGCTTCATCAGTAGGAAGTTCGTTGGCATTCCACAACTGACGAATCAAACTAGAAGTACCTTCATCGATATCGTCAATATCGCCACTTCCATCAGGTCCTTTCTGACCTGTCAGTACCATGTTAGCATATACCTTGTTTAGGAGAGCGTCATAGTTGGCGGTTGGAACCTGCTGAGGGTTGATGTTGTCTGCATCCAAATCACCTACACATGACGAGAATCCTAATGATGCTACAGCCATAGCTGCAACAGGCAATATATTTTTAATTTTCATTAGTCTCATAATTGTAATACTTAAGTAATTAGAAGTTCAAGTTGAGTCCAATAACAGTTGTGAATGGACGTGGGTAAATTGAGTTGTCGATACCGCTTGCTACCTCAGGATCGATGCCACTATAGTTTGTAATAGTGAATACGTTTTGAACGGTAGCATAGATACGGCCACTGATTCCCTTGTATTTGCTTCCGCCGAAGAGACCATCAAATGAGTAACCCAATGTGATGTTGTCCATCTTCAGGAATGAAGCATTCTCTACGAAGTAGTCCGTGAAGAACTGCTGTGTGAGTGGGTTGGTGAATCCAAGTTTTACTGCATCTTTTGGACGGTTACCTAAGTAACCCAATGCGTAAACAGAACCTGTACCTATGTTGCAAGAACCTGCGAAGTTGTCATTGTATACATAGTTGCCAAGACTTGCACGCATAGAGAAACTGAAGTCCCAGTTCTTGTACATCAACTTTGAACCGAAGCCCATTGTTACGTCTGGTGCTGGTTTATAGTAGAAGTAGCGGTCGCCACTATCGATGTGGCCATTACCATTGCGGTCTACGTATGTATTCTGGAGAGGATTTCCGTTCTTGTCGTAAGCCTGCTGATATACATAGAATGCGCTTGCAGAGTGACCAACGGCATGTGCCTGGATAGTACTTCCTGTACCGGCTGAGACACCACCTGTTTCTACCAGATAACCTGCTGAATTACCGCCTACCAACTCATCAATCTTGTTCTTGTTGTAAGTCAGGTTGTAGTTGATTTCCCATCTCAAGTCTTTTGTCTGGATAGGACGAACGATTGTCGCCAACTCAAAACCTGTATTATGCAAAGAACCGATGTTGCTTGTAACCTTGTTGCGGAAGTTAGAACCTGCTGATACATATACAGAGTTAATCAAATCTGTTGTCTTGCGGTAGTACCAGTCCAAGTTCAGAATCCAACGGTCACGGAAGAATGAGAAATCAAGACCTGCGTTCCAAGTAGTGGTCTTCTCCCAAGTCAAGTCGGTATTGAATGCATCTGGACGATAAGTTACACCATTGCCATTAGCATCCTTGATAGCACCATAGTATGCGTGGTCTTGGTTCGGTGTAAATGTAGGCATGTATGTATAGTCACCGATACCTTCCTGCTGACCAGTCTTACCCCAGCCGAGACGAAGTTTCACGTCTTCAACCCACTTGACATCTTTCAGGAAAGATTCTTCCTTCATCTTCCATGCCAAAGCAGCTGATGGGAACAAACCCCAACGATTGCCCTTGGCAAAACGTGAAGAACCATCATCACGAAGCGTGAATGTGAAGAGGTAACGGTCTAAGAGAGAGTAGTTTAAACGACCAAAGAATGATACGAGATAGTTCTCTGTCTTATAGAGCGTACCTGATGTTGGCGCATTATACTTAGTGCCCGCCAAAGGAATGGTTGTTGTTGTCTTATCCGGGTTGGTAATGTCTTGGGTCATTCCGCAAGTTGCAGGATACATTCCATAGCCATCCCAATCGGTCTTTTTGTGGAACTTCTGGTATTCATAACCTGCCATCACATCAATGTGGTTTGCCTTGTTGATGTCCTTCAAGTACTGTGCATAAGCATTGAATGAGAGGTTGTATGTATCCATCTTGCTCCAGCCATTGTAACCGAAATAGCTGTTTGAGTATGAATAAGGACTGATATCTGTATTCTGCTTACCAGTAGAATAGTCTGCACCAGCATTCATGTGAATGTGCAAGTCTTCGAAACCATGAATCTTATAGTCTGCCTCGATGTTACCAACGAATGTCTTTGATGTTGCACGATCGTTCTTCATTTCGAGCATTGCCACTGGGTTTTGTGTAGCGTTGCGGTTGTAAGAGATGCCCCAGTTTGGATCCATGTATGTAGAACTGTTGGAATACCACTGTGTATAACCTCCGAAGTACTTCTCATAGACACCATTGTTTACACTAACTGGCTTGGTAGGGTCCATGTAGCGGGCTGCACCGATGGCACCACCATCTGCATAACGGCTCTTGGCAATCATACCCTTACCATTAATGTTGAACTTCAAGTGGTCCTGCAAGAATGAAGGGTTCAAACTCATGCTGGCTGTGTAACGTTCAAACTTTGAAGTCTTAATGATACCTTCATTGTTTGTATAGCCGAGCGAAGCGCGGTAAGGCATATTCTTTAAACCACCCTGGATAGTAATGTTGTGGTCGTGAGAAATGGCTGTACGATAAATCTCGTCCTGCCAGTTGGTATCAGCAAATTGCTGTTCGCCTACTTGGTTGAATTCGCTCTTGTAACCAGTAGTCTTACCGTCCTTAATGATAGGAGAAATAGTTTCTTTATCATAGGTGTAATAGCCGAGTGCCTTATAAGCTGCACTCTTTTCACCATAAAGATTCTTGATAAACTCTCTATACTCTGGACCGCTCATTACGTCGAAGGTCTTTTTCTTGGTAGAAATTGACATGTTTCCGCTATAGCTAACCTTAGGAGCCTGGCCTGAACGACCTTTCTTTGTAGTAATGATGATGACACCATTAGAAGCTCGGGAACCATAGATGGCTGTTGCTGAAGCATCCTTCAATACAGTGAAACTTTCGATATCGTTAGGATTTACCATAGAGAGTGGGTTAGAGAGACCCTGAACTCCATAATTGTCCATAGCAAGTCCATCAATAACTATTAATGGGTCATTGGAAGCGTTCAATGACGAACCACCACGGATACGAATCTGTGCACCTGAACCTGGAGCACCATCGTTAGAGATGACACTAACACCGGCAATTTTGCCGGAAATCATGTCTTGTGCATTAGTCTGGAGACCATGGTTCATGTCATCAGGTTTGATAGCAGTAACAGATCCGGTCAAGTCGTTCTTCTTAGCTACACCATAACCGATGACTACGACCTCGTTCAAAGCCTTAGAGTCATTTGCCAAGGTAATGCTCATTTCTTTAGAAGCTTTCACTGTCTGTGGAGTCATTCCCAGATAGGTGAAAGTAAGATTAGTACCTGGAGCTGCGTCAACTGAGAAGTTACCATCCATGTCGGTAATACCTACAGCCTTACCGTTCACTGTAATGGTAGCACCCATGACAGGCTCACCGGAAGCATCCTTCACGTGTCCCTTAATCGCATTTGTCTGCGCAAAGGAACTCATCGTCAGAAGCAGACCGCTTGCAAGGGTCAATGCTCTGAGAGGCAATTTAATTTTTACCTGCTTCATCATTTGCTTGATTTTTAAGTTTGCAACTTGCCCTCTCCTTCAAGTTTCTGAAAGCATCATGTACCTAAAAGCGTACCTAAAGAGGCTTGATTTGGTCCAAAAGGTTCACCGCCTCAACCTTCTTTCTGTTCACTATCTCGGCATATACTTGCGTGGTTATGATGTTTTGATGTCCCAACAGTTTGCTGGTGGTATAGAGGTCCACTCCCATCGTGAGCAAGGTGGTGGCAAAGGTATGACGAGATACATGAAAAGTAACTGGCTTGTCAATGCCTGCTTCCCTAGCCCATTGCTTCAATCGATAGTTGACCGAGAAGAACGATGGCAGCTCAAATACCTTGTCATCAGCCCTTGCCTGTCCTCTTGCTGGCATCCACGACAAAGCATTCTCCGACAAGGGTACCGTTACCACATGACGGGTCTTCACCATCAACTTGCTAATATAGTATCCCTCCGTACCTTTTCCGATATCTGCCCATCGCAATGTCCTGACATCACTGATGCGCAAACCACAGAAACAAGCGAAGAGGAAAGCTTGCTTCACGGTTTCATCCTTGCAAGGAGTAGCCATCAACAATCTGATTTCCTCGATGCTGAGATAGCAGCGTCGGCTCTCTCCCTGACCAATCAGCTTTTTCTCTTCTTTCTTCAGTAGTTTGGTGGGATTCTCAGGTATGATACCTTCTCTCACCGCCTCATTCAATGCAGTAACAAACGTATTGTAATAGAGGCGTGCCGTACCCTTCGCCAAGTCTTTCTCATGATGTTCGCCCCGCTTGGGCACATCCGTACCAATGGTCTTGGCATGAGCCAGATACTGTACCAAGCCTTCGCAATACACCTTGTCCAGTTGTGCCATGCGAATATTCTCACCCTTGTATCTTATCAAATGCAAGAGGGCATGCTGGATGTTGACAGCATGACTGCCGCTCTGTCCCTGCTGTCTTTTTTGATCAGCATATAGCAGCATCCAGTCTTTTAAAAGCATATCCTTGGTCACCATCTCTCGCTGATAGTTACCGTGGCTCATACTCCACTCCCTAATTCGCTCACATCGGATGAGCATAGCGGTGCGCAAAGTAGCTTCATTCTTTGCCTTAGCCTCCTTGTCGCTTCCACTTTTGTCATCTACCAGCAACAATCCCTTCAACCGCTCGTAGGTATAGCCTCTACCCTTGCTTCCTGCTTGGTAAGTACGCAGATAGATTGCCTTGTTGCCATTCTTCAAAGGTTTCACCCAAATCTTGATGGGTTCCTTTGCTTTTGTTTTAGTTCTCTTTTTCGCCATAATCTTTACTGTTTCATCTGTGCAAAATTATAAGCAAAATATATCTTCATCAAGTCTTTCAAGTTAAAGTACCTAAAGACGTACCTAAAGAAACAACTTTATTAGTAAATGCAAACGATTGCGCAAATTGTTTACTTGATTTGCATCAATTTTTGAACAAGCTAATGAAATAAATCGTAACTTTGCCAACGAAAAAGAATACAACTTACAATTAAACATAAGATAGTAATCGCAAAATACAATGATAATTATGAAGAAGATATATTTTACACTCCTTGCCGCAATGGCACTCACACTTGGAGCATGCTCTAGCAGCAATGACCCAGATCTTCCAGATCCTGAGCCAACGCCAGCGCCTACCCCAAGTCCTGAGCCTGAACCTGAGCCTGAACCAAATCTCAATTCGCAAGGCTGGGCTAGCGATTATAGCGGCGTTATGCTGCAAGGATTCTCTTGGGATTCTTATAATGAATCACAATGGAAGGTCTTAGAGAAGCAGGCTGATGAGTTGAAAAATTATATCGACCTTGTTTGGCTTCCACAAAGCGGAAAATGTTTGGAGACCACTCAGGTGATGGGTTATATGCCATATTACTATTTTAATCAGAACTCTTCTTTCGGATCTGAGGCTGAGCTCAGAAGTCTGATTACTAAGTTTAAAGCCGCTGGTATAGGTGCTATTGCTGATGTAGTCATCAACCACCGCAATACGGAGGGCTGGTATACCTTCCCTGCAGAAACCTACAAGGGAGTGACCTACCAGATGCAATCTACAGACATCTGCAAGAATGATGATGGCGGAACTACAGCAACCCAGGCTGCCACAGACGGGGTAAGCCTCAGCCAGAACAATGATGAGGGAACCGACTTTGGAGGTTGCCGTGACATCGACCACAAGAGCGAAAATGTGCAGAAGGTGATCAAAGCGTATCTGAAATATCTGAAGGATGATTTGGGTTACACCGGTTTCCGCTATGATATGGTGAAAGGCTTCGATGGTAGCCATGTTGCCGACTATAATGATGCCACAGGTGTAGAATACTCTGTAGGTGAATACTGGGATGGTAACGAAAAGATAGAAAGTTGGATAAACAGTACCAACAAGAAGAGCGCAGCCTTCGACTTCCAGTTCCGTTATAACGTACGCGATGCCGTAAACGGAGCGGCTAACGGAAAGGTGACAACATCTTCAGACTGGTCAAAGCTCAACAGTAACGACAATCTTATGCACGATGCCAATTATCGTCGTTATGCAGTTACTTTCGTCGAGAATCATGATACCCAGTATCGCTCTGAAACAGAACAGAACGACCCTCTGCGCAAAGATACCATAGCAGCCAATGCCTATATGCTCGCCATGCCAGGCACACCATGTATCTTCCAGCCACACTGGAGAGATTACAAGCCTGAGTTGAAGGAGATGATTGCTGCTCGTAAATATGCTGGTATCACCAATATGAGCAATTACGCCAACAAGCAGAGCAAGAAAACTCTTTATGTGAACGAGGTTACTGGTACTAAGCACAAACTTCTTGTGGCTGTAGGTAATGATGCAGCAGGATATGCAGGAGAAACAGGCTATACGAAGATTCTTTCCGGTTATCACTATGCCTATTTCCTCTCTAATGATGCAGAGACCTCTTGGACAAGCATGCCTTCTGGCTCATACGAGGAAGGTTTCAAGACCACACTTACTGCAGTCAGCCAGACAGAGGGAGCTAAATTGGTTTATACCTTGGACGGCTCTACCCCTACTGCAAAGAGCACAACTGTAGAAAGTGGTAAGGAAATCAGCATCAATGGTACTTGTACCTTGAAAGTTGGATTGCTTGTGAATGGTGAAGTAAGAAATATCGCCACACATCAATATACGATTGAGAAGTTCAAGGCATATAAATTTATGATTTATGTGAATGCCGATGCTGTGAAATGGAATCCATTATACTGCTATACATGGAAGGGAGCAAATTCTGATTGGCCAGGTGAAAAGATGACAGAAACAAAGACCATTGGTGGAAAGACATGGTACTACAAGGAAGTCAGCATTGATAATGCAACCGAGGTGGTAAATGTCATATTCAATAATGGTACAGGTACAGATAAGCCGCAGACTGTAGATATAACAGGTCTCACCAGTACGGCTTACTTCGAAATCGAAACATCCAAAGAAGGTAAGAACTATAAAGTGAAGGATGTTACTGCAGAATATAACAAATAAGTTCAAAGAATAGTTTCAGTTTTTAGTTTAAGTTTTTCAGTTTTAAGTTTTTAGGTTTATTAAGGTTTATGTTTTTAGGTTTAGTTTTGTGTGAACAAAATTATTAGTTAGTTGTTTTAGGTTAGGAAAAAGAGGTATACCCAAGATTCATCTTCGGGATATACCTCTTTTCTTATTTTAATTATTTTCTTATTCTACTTATCTTTCGCGCTGGTCAGCCCCCCACATCAGTTTCTCTCTCAGGGTAGAGAAGTAACGCTGGTTGCGCTGCTTCACAATCTTGATGCTATGAGGAGCCTTGCGGATAATGAGGCGGGTTTCCTCCGTCATACGCTCACTACGACCATCGATGGCTACCAGATAGTTGTGGCTGCGACTCTCGATATCGAGCGTGATGACTGCCGTATCGTTGATTACGATAGGCCGGATGTTCAGACTGTGAGGAGCTACCGGAGTAAGACAGATGCTACCACTCTGCGGAATGATGATAGGTCCGCCATTCGAGAGATTGTATGCCGTAGAACCGGTTGGCGTAGTAACAATCAGACCATCCGCCTGATAAGTGACGAGGAATTCGCCATCTACCTGCGTACGGATGGAAATCATCGAAGCATCATCACGCTTCAGCACGGCAATATCGTTGAGTGCGAACGGATTGCCAGCCAGAACGCCACCTTCTGCCTCCACCTGAATCACCGCATGCTCCTCTATCAGACATTCACCAGCATAAAGACTGTCCAGCGCCGACTCTATCTCACTAGGCAGCACATCGGCAAGGAAGCCCAATCTGCCCATATTCACACCGATGATAGGTGTACCCTTGGCTCCCACACGGCTCGCTGCCTTCAGGAAGGTACCGTCACCACCCATAGAGATGACGTAATCCACATCGAAGTTGTAATCCTCGAACACCCCAGCCGCCTTCACATCGAGATGCTGGTCGCGGGTAAGAAACTCGTAATAAGCATTCTCCACATAAACTTCAGCCTCCTTCTTTTCGAGATAAAGAAGGATTTTCTCTATCGAAGCCGACTTCTTAGCCTGGTATTCATTACCAAATATTGCGAATTTTAAATGTTGCTGTGCCATTTATTTTGTTATTTCAATAATTATTCTTACTTTTGCAAAGGTAATCATATTATTTGAATAACAAGACAAAAAACAAATAAATTATGGCTAAGGTATATGAATTTCTTGCCAATGGCTTCGAGGAAATCGAAGGATTGGCTCCGGTAGACATCCTCCGTAGAGGTGGTGTAGACATCAAGACTGTAAGTGTAACGGGTACTGAATGGGTAGAAACATCGCATGGTGTTACCATCAAGGCTGACCTGAAGTTTGAGGATATTGCCAGCTTTGAAGATGCTGACATGCTGATGATTCCGGGCGGAATGCCAGGCAGTACAAACCTGAACGAGCACGAAGGTGTACGCCAGGCGCTCATCGCCCAGCACAAGGCTGGTAAGCGAATCGGTGCCATCTGCGCAGCCCCAATGGTTCTGGCAAGCACAGGCATTCTCGAAGGAAAGAAGGCTACCTGTTATCCTGGCTTCGAGCAGTATTTCGGCGAGAACACCGAATATACCGCCACCCTCTTCCAGGAAGACGGCAACGTGATTACGGGCGAAGGTCCTGCAGCAACCCTCCCATACGCCTATAAGATATTGAGCTATTTCGTAAGCAAGGAAACCGTAGCTGCCCTGCAGGATGGCATGATGTATGATCATCTCATGAAAAGCAAATAATAACAATGAGTGAAGAAAGGCAGGATTAGAATTCTTCACTCTTCACTTTTAACTCTTCACTTAAAAAATGGATTACGTAATCATAGTAGCCGGAGGCAAAGGCCTCCGCATGGGAAGTGAGATTCCAAAACAGTTCTTGCCGGTAGCGGGCAAGCCTATCCTGATGCGCACCATAGAGCGTTTTCATGAATATGACCCTGCATTGAACATCATCCTGGTTCTGCCGGAGAATCAGCAGGCATACTGGCACCAGCTCTGCGAGGAGCATCATTTCAGCATCAAGCACCAGATAGCCAATGGTGGCGACACCCGTTTCCAGTCATCCAAAAACGGACTGGCACTCATTCCTGATGATGAAGATGGCGTAGTGGGTATTCACGACGGCGTGCGCCCATTCGTATCTAAAGAAGTCATCGAGGAATGTTTCGAGACGGCTCGCGAAGAATATGCAGCCATCCCTGTATATGACGTAACCGACACCCTGCGCTATATCGACCAGCACGGAGGCGGAAAGAATGTGCTGCGCAGCGATTACCGCGTGGTGCAGACTCCCCAAACCTTCGACATCGGTCTGGCAAAGCAGGCTTTCAACCAGGAATACAAGGAACAGTTTACCGATGATGCTTCGGTGGTAGAAAGTCTTGGCTGCCAGGTTGCGATGGTTGATGGTAATCGTGAGAACATCAAGATTACTACCCCATTCGACATCAAGATAGCTGAAGCGTTGCTGGGGTAAGGCGAAACAACGAGGCATAAAAAACAAGCAGGGAATTCCTCACGGAGTCCCCTGCCTTTTTTATAACTATAATAAACCTATTTTAATTTACCATTAACCTAAAGTGCAAATCTCTATTTTGGGTCTACCAATAACATCTCTCAAACTCCTTCAGAAGAGTTTATACTGCTACGGCTGCACGTAACTTCAACATGCCACGATGTACCAGGTTGCGTACACTATGATAGTTCATCTGCATGATGTCGCAGATGTCCTCATATTTGCGCTGCTCTATATAATATAAGGTGAACACCTGGCGCTGGCGTGGTGTCAGCTCATCCATCAGGATCTGTACCTTACGAACATTATTGAGCGAACTTTCATCAAGGATATAAGAGTTTTCCACATCTTCTACAGTTGTAGAGATACGGATATCCTCCACCGCAGTCTCCGTCATATAGTTCTTGCGGCGAAACTCATCCAGCAATCTGTTGCGGAGAGAAATGAGCAGGTAAGAGGTTACCTTTGTAACTTGTAAATCCTGGCTTTTAGAGATGAGTTTGATAAACACATCTTGTACACAATCTTTTACAAGTTCTTTGTCTGATGTTATACACAGACCATAATTGAGCAACATTTCCGCGTACATATCATATAAAGACATGAAAGCGTTCTGGTCGCCTTGGCGATAGGCAGCGAGCAACGTCTGTGCTGCTTCCTCTCTTTCTCTGATGTTATTGTAGTTTGTTTTCATCTTAGGTATACTTTTGTTTGTTGATGGTGCAAAAGTAGCCTAAATGCAGCAAACTCTAAGGAAAAATCAGGTAAATGAATGGGAAAAATTGGTATTCAGTGTATTTTTCCTCCCATTTTAAGGGTACAAATGGCTTTTTATGCGATTTTTCAGTTCTTCTATGTCAGTTTCAGACAACAAGCCCGAAATCTCGTCAAGATGAAGAAGAACATATTTTGCCTGCTCTATTTCGGCAGGAAGATACATTTTCTCAAGCTTTCGAGAAGATGCCGGCCTCCCAGAGTTGGCATCCGATTCTACGATAGGAGAACCGAGTACCGACTCCAGAAAGTCGGAATCCAATAAAAGATTTCTTACAGATTCTGTTATTATCATTCTTTTCATCTTCTCTACTTTTATTACATATTACTTCACATTCGGACAGGAGCCGCCGGCATCCATCACCGCCTTGCCATTCTCGGGTGCCGAAGCTCCACTGTAAATGACAACCTTCTCAGGATAAGCCTGACGATACTCGCTCACACTCTTGAAAACATCATCATAGGTAACCTTGCCCGGACGAAGACGACGCTGATACTGGCGAGGTGCCAGATTCTTGCCTCCTTCAGGAGCATAAAGTCCCTTCTGGGTATAATACCACTGTTCAATATGAATGATGTCAACCACCTTTCTCAACTCCGGATCCTGGAGGATGGCATCTTGCACATCCTTGTTGCACGACAAAGCCACCCAGACATGCTTGCCCGTCTTAGCCTCCCATTCGGCAACGGTCTGCAACCAGAACTTCGTAAAATGATAAGGACCCGTATATTCCTCGCCAATCGACTGAATCACGTTCGGCTCATCAGCAAAGGCATCCAGCATCTTCATGATATACTGCTTATGCAGCTGGCGCATCACCGGATCATCTATATTATAGAAGTATTCAGCCATCCATACACGCTTATCACCAGCAAAAGGAACAGGTTCAGGGAATACCGTACCATTGATATTGTTGACCGGGCGCCATGGACAATCTACCCAATGGGCACCTGCCTCCAGGATATTATGCTGGAAATAGTGCTGGTTGATAACCAGCAAACCATTCTTGGCTCCCTTTTCTGCCAATTCCTTAATGCGGCTGATGTACCACGGATTCAACTTTGCAAGGTCATACTTACTCAGTCCGTCCCAAGCCGTGCCCTGTCCGCTTCTGGCAAAAGGCTGTTCATAGAACGGAGCCCAGACATCTCCATCACGGCGGCGCACACGTTCGTGGTCATCACGACGGCGGTCATACCACAAGCCGTAGTTCTGGTTGAAGAGCACCACATGCTTATCACGAAGATGAGCCACCACACTATCCACACGGGTGGTAGTGCCCTGTCCCTCCATTCCCGGCACGAAACGGGTCACGGCATCGGCAATCTTAGGGAAAGCCGAGTAACGAACACGTCCGTTCCACCAAGGGGTATTCATTCTTGCACCCTTCAACAGGGTATCAGCCACCATAATCTTACCCTCCTTTATCGCGAAAACAGGCTTCCAGGCATGGGCAAGATCCGCCTTTTTCTTAGAACGTTCCTTGATTTTATCCACATCCATAGCCTTGACAGGAGAAACAGAAGCCATGAACCGGGCGTTGTCTGCTATCCACATCTGCATGGTGATGCGAGGTTTGCGCGCCTCCTCTACCATCTTCTGTGCCACATCATAGGTAGGATTGTTGCTCACATTGTTGCGTTCTCTCTCCAGCACACGACATTGGAGTGAGACATCCCTCCCCAGGCGTTTCTTCAGAAGAGATGCAAAGTGGCTCCATGGTTTGGCATGATTGTTACATTGCTGGAAATCACCAGAGCCGTTAAACTGCGCCCAACAGGCAAACACATGGTTGTTGCTGCCATCAGGAATGCTGTCGGCAAAGATTCCGGCAGCCGTACATTGGTAAGCGAGGCTGTTGGCTGTATTCCATCCGATGCCGTAGCCTTCGAGACCGAGATTGCAGAACTTGATGTCGTTGCCATCGATATTCACATTATCGAAGAGCAATCCTGTACACCAAGGTCCCACTGCACCACTATAACCCAGCGATTCATAACCATCGCATTGTACGAAGGCATTAGGACCCGCCGCACAGAGACCAGCCACAAAATCGTGCATGCCCTGTTCAGAATAGCAACGCTGGAACAGACATTGTTCGCCCATACAGAGGAAAGTGCGACGACGGTAGCCACCGATTTCCGAGACAGGAGCCTGAGAAATGCAATCCTCTACCGTGATACGGGAAGCATCACGCTGGGTTACGACTGCCGAACCAGCCAGATGGCGGAAATTCACCATTCTTACCCAACCGTCTTTCACCTTATTAATATATACACCCTCCCAGGCATGGTTTTCATCCTTCGGATTGGTAGTATCATATTCAGAATCTATCGTGAGATTTTCTACACCCACATTCTTCAAGCGCCAGTCATTACCGGCGATGCGCTGAACGAAGCATTCCGCATCATCCTGACCGAGCGACATGGATAAAGGAGCATCCAACTGCAATCCTCCCTTTCCGTCAGAAACCACACTACGGGTCCAGCGCACATCGATTTCTCCCGGATGCCAGCCCCAATAGCCCAGATCCTTGCCTGCACCGAAGTCAGCACAGCCCATCTTCTGAATCCATTCCTTGGTAGAAGGACGTACTATCAGTATCTCATCGCCCATCTTGCAGCCAGCAGGCAGCGTCACTTTCCGCTCTCCCAACTTCCAGGGAGCAGACAATTTCATGGGTTCGCCCAGCGTCTGCATCTGCTTTTCGCTTTCCAGATACACCACCGCCTCACGGTCTACACCTTTTTTATATAGCACCGTCTGATTGCGGTCAGTACCTCTCAGCACCACGCCCGAAGTCTGGATACGAAGCGGCTGTGAGAGTTCGAATACACCCTTATCGAGCAAGACAGCCCCTCGTAGTCCCGTCTTCTTATCCATTTTGCGGGCAGAAACAAAGTCGATGGCTTTCTGTATGCGAGCGCTCTGGTCGCCTTCTTTCCATTTTACGAAGACCACAACGTCCGCATCCGGAATCTCCTTTTCGCTCTGCTGGTAGCCCACGTAGCTAAAATCAAACGCGAAGGGTTGCGCAAAGATTTGCACAACCCCTACTAACGTAAATATCCATATAGAAAATAATCTTTTCATACCTCTTGTTTCATCAGAGTTTTTATAACCTTACGGAAACTGTTTATTTTTTCTTTGCCGCTTCAATACGCTTATACCAACCCTCGTGCTCTGCCTTCAGGTCGTAGCCCCGTTTAGTGAGCCAGTTATTGATGCGTCCCTTGTATTTTCCGAACCAGCCATGTTTAGCCTTGGAATTTTCAGCATCAATGGCAAACTCGCGAGCTTCTTTCAACCAATTGAGAATTTGGAGTTTCTCGTTTTCTTTCAGAGAAGGAATCATCTCCAGATGAGCCTGATAGGTTTTCGGAACGACACCGAAGGTCATACCATCCTTCACCTGCTCTACCTGCTTCTCTGAGAGATAGTTTTCCAGATTGGCAGCAAATTCAAAGTGGTGCTTATAGAGTTCCGCATCACGCTCAGCCTTATTCTTGCCGAACTTCTCATAGATATCGTTCAGCAGGAAATAATGGTTACAGATGATGTGGAGCACATTCTGCTTGCTACTTTTATCAGTCAGTTGCAGCGCATCCACGATTTTCTGCGAACGGGCGATGATGTTGTTCACATACTTGGCATCACGCCCCACGCTGTCGAGCTGTACCTGTGCTCCTGCTCCCAAAGGAAGCAAGAGCAGACAGGCTGCGCCTAACAACTTATTTCTCAAAAGTTTTTTCATATTCTTGTCATGCATTAAGAAATGAGTCCGGAGAAACAACTCCGGGCATTCATTTCTGATTTACAGGAGTTTTCCCTTCTCTGCCAAAGTATCGTGGTTGTTCTTCATGTCAGTCCAATCCACCTTTTCCTTGGTGCTGATACCGTTGATATACTTCTCGATATTGGTATATCCGTCACCAGTGCAATCCTTGTTGGCATCGCTAGGGTCGTTAGGATTCAAGCCGTTGGCAATCTCCCACTCATCAGGCATACCGTCGCCATCTGTATCTACGTATGGCTTCACCTTCTTATATTTAGGGAATCCGCCAACCTGGCAGATATCTGTGATGATACCCAACTTATAGGAATCCTTGTCCAGACGGCGGTACTTAAAGCTGCCATCTTCAGCCTTCGACTTGTCAGCCAATCCCCAGAAGTCGCCGTATGGATTCTTCTTAGGCAGTTTCTTTACATAGTAAGCCTGACCGGTACGAACCTCTTCTACGATGCGCTGGTCCACGATGTCGCGGGAAGGAATAGTTGCACCCACACTCTCAAGCACCTTATCAAAAGTCTGGTCCTTAGGAATAATGGTCATGTGTGGCATGACGAATGGTTCGTTAGAACGCATCAGAGCCTTTACATCTGCAGGTATTCCATTTGGAAGATCCTTGTCAGCAATCTGAATACCGCCGTTCCAGTTATCCTTGGTTACAGCCTCGTTGCCTTCTACGATATTTCCTTCAGCATAAATACGACCATACTGAGCCCAAGGGAAGAGTTTGTTGCTTCGGCTTTCGCTCTTCACGATACGGTAGCTAATGGCACCCTTCGGAGTAAGAGGTCCTGGCTTATAATAGTTGTTGATGAAGTTGCTCATGGTTGAGAACTCACCACCATCTGCTGTACGATGTACCCAGTTGTAAACGATGTTGTTTACAAAGTTGAACACACCACCCCATCCGATAGAAGGATTACGGCCTGTATTATCCGCCCAGAGGTTACGCATGAAGGTAGAATTCTCTCCACCGATTGTACTGCCAAAGGCATGGTTCCATGTATCGAGTGCCTTGGCAGAGATGGTATTCTGGATGGTTACATTCACCGTAGGCACCTTGCGCTTTGGCTTACCATCGTGCAAATCGAACATGTGGCGGTAGAAAGAGATATTCTCATCCAGACCAAACTCGCAAGAGCAGTGGTCAATCATGATGTTACCTACCGGATTACCGCCGAAAGAATCCTCACGATACCATACATGGGTATTACCACGGCGGAAACGCATGTGGCGAACGATGACATCATGGGTATCAACCTGGAAAGATTCACCCGAAACCATTACGCCCTCACCTGGAGCTGTCTGTCCGGCAATGGTGATATAAGGAGCACGGACGATGATTGGAGTCTTCAACACAATATTTCCCGATACATTGAAGACGATGATGCGGGCACCACCCTGTTCGCAAGCCCAACGGAAAGAACCAGGACCAGCATCATTGAGATTGGTCACAGTCAGCACCTTGCCGCCACGGCCACCGAAGGTAAACATACCGCCACCCTCAGCACCAGGGAATGCAGGAATCTTAGCCTGGCGCAAATCGTATGGACGGGAAGCCCATGGCACATAAGGACGTCCTGCCATTGCCTCTTGTTTTACAATAGGGAAAGCCACAGCCCAAGCAGAATCAGAATGGGCAGTCCATGCAGCTTGCATAGAATCAATCTTCGCCTGAGCCTCCTTTGTGATAGTAGGATACTGAGCGAAAGTTGCTGCTGGCAAGATAGTCAATGCCATCGCAGCGAAAATCTTCTTACTTCTTTGCATTGTTTTAATATTGTTTGTTCATTATATCTTAAAGACGCCTTTCCCTTTCTTTTGTCCTCAATGAACATGCGCATTTTTTTCGGGAACAGGTGGCGACATTTCATCCGCAGGAACGTCTTATAACTATAATAGGTAAACGAAAGTTACTTATCTATTATTTTATTGAAACATAAAACAGAAAACATAAAATTGAAAAATGATGAACAGAAGATGTTTTCCTTTAGTTGCCGCCTCGCTGATGGCGCTTTCAAGCCAGGCGCAGCAGGTTGACTTCAACATAGCCAGCAGAAAGGCTGCTGAAGTTACTGCCCTCAATTTCACTCCTGTTGGTGTGAAGCAGGGCAATACATACCAGTTTGCTCTGGGTGGACTGGAGATTACGCTCGACGCACCCGTAAAAGACCAGATTATCAAATCCAACTGGTTTAAGCAGGGCATACAGTTGGGCGACCGACTCACCAGCGATGGTATCGTAGTATATCCGTCAAAAGGCAATAATGCCCAGCTCCGCATCACCATCCGAGGTCTGAAACCAGGTCATCACTCTCTCCTTGCCTATCACAACATCGTAGACGGACTTACCGGCAATATTCCTTCTATCCAGGTTTCCAGAGAGAAAGAACAGATAACTACCGTTAAGAAAGGCAAGAAGCGTATCCAGCAGAAGAGCATGATGCAGGAGATTCTTGCACAGGACATCAAGCAGACCGTAAGAGAGATGAAGGCATCGCAGAGCGGCCAGTCGTACATTGAATTTGATGTAACCGACGACCAGCCTGTAGTTATCCACTATCAGCTGCAAGGTGTGGATAACGCAAACAACACGCTCACCATCAATGGTTTGGTATTCGACAAAGCCAACCCGAAAGCCACCGCTCTCAACCCTTACCCTGCCGATGATGATCTTCATGTCAACGCAGAAGGAGGCAAGGTTGTTCTTCGCTGGCAAACCGGCGAAGGTGCCAAGCAACACCTTATTTATATAGGACAGCGCGCCAACCAGTTAAAGAAGGTTGCCACCACAAATAATGCTTCTTACGAAGCCACCGGTCTCAGCAGCGCCAACGATTATTACTGGCGTGTAGACGAGGTAGATGCCAACGGCAAGGTTTCAGAGGGCGAAGTATGGAACTTCCGTCCACGCCGTCTTGCCTTCCCAGGTGCCGAGGGATATGGAAGATTTGCCATCGGCGGTCGTGGCGGTTCGGTTTATCACGTTACCTCTTTAGAAGATAACCCTGAGAATCCGCAGCCGGGCTCTCTCCGATACGGAATTACCAAGGTTAAGGGACCTCGCACCATCGTCTTCGATGTTGCCGGCATCATCGACCTGAAAGACCGTCTGGTTTGTTCCGACCCATTCATCACGGTAGCCGGACAGACTGCACCCGGCAAGGGAATCCTTCTCCGTGAGCATCCTTTCGGTTTCGGATCAGAAGGCATCTTCCGCTTCATCCGTCTCCGACTGGGAAAATATCTCGATAAAAACGGCAAGACCATTACCCTCGACGGACTGGGCGCTGCAGGCTGCGACAATACCATCATCGACCACTGTTCGGTAGGCTGGACCATCGACGAGGCTTTCTCCAGCCGCAACGGCAAAAACATCTCTTTCCAGCACAACCTCATCTCAGAAGCACTCAACCAGGCTGGTCATCAGAATTATGTCAACGCCAAGCATGGTTATGCTGCAACCATCGGTGGTAATGTAGGCTCATTCCACCACAACCTGCTTGCCAACAACGAAGGAAGAAACTGGAGTATGGGTGGCGGACTGGACGGAGCCGGATATTATGCCGGAAAGCTCGACCTCTTTAATAATGTAGTATACAACTGGGGCAACCGCGCCTGTGATGGAGGAGCCCACGAGGTAAACTTCGTAGGCAACTATTACAAGATGGGACCAGCCACCAGCATGAAATATATCCTCAATGCCCAGTTGGAAGGTACCGGTCAGGGAAGTCAGGCTTACTACATGCACGATAATATCCGCCAGAACTATGTGGGCGATATGAAACAGAATGCAGGAGCTGTGGCAGGAAAGCATGGAGAACTGGTCAGCGACAAGGAAGGCGAAACCTACAAATATACAACTTCTCACGGACAGGTAGTCAACTGGAAGGTATTTACCGACAAACCATTCTTCCCATCCTATGCCAAGGTAGAAAGTGCCCGCGCTGCCTTCAAGAACGTATTGAGCGATGTGGGAGCCAACCAGCCTTGCATCGACCAGCACGACCAGCGCATGGTAGAAGAAACCTTGAACGGAACCTATAAATATGTTGGTTCCAAGACTGGCAAGAAGGGACTGATAGATGATAATCTCGATGCCGGCAACGATGCCTGGAAGGAGTTTGAAGCACTCACCGACCGTCGCCCTGCCAACTGGGATACCGACCAGGATGGAATGCCAGACTGGTGGGAGAAGCTGGCTGGTACCAACCCGTCAGCTGCCGACAACAACGAGTTGACCGATGGCGAATACACCCAGCTGGAACGTTATCTCAACTGGCTTGCAGAACCACATTTCATCACCTCAGCAGGCAATAAGCTGACTATCGACCTGAAGCAGTATTTCGCCGGTTACAACCAGCAGCCAGTCTTCACCCTGGAGAGCAGCATCCAGCCACAGGAAGGCAAGATGAAACTCAATAAGAAGGGAATCCTCACCATCAGCCTCAACAAAAAGGCTGCCGACTGCCTCATCGACATCAAGGTGAAGGCTACCGACAAAGACCAGGTAGCTTCCCTGCAACGTACTTTCCACATCGCTATTACCCAATAGCGATGTGGAAACACAAAAGATGATACATCAAACAATATCTAATCCCGAAGAATCAATAAAAATGAAATAAAACAACTTTCAAACTTAAGGTAAAACATGAAAAGACAAGTATTATTCTCGATGGCTTTAGTCTCAGCACTGACAGCATCGGCACAGAGAATCGACTTCAATCTGGCAGGTCGTTCCGAGTCACAGGTCAATGAACCCGAGTACACAGCATGGGCAGTAAACACCTGCGAAACAGAATCGAAGGAAGTAGAAGATGCTGACGGAAATCCTATCACCATCACGCTGGCTAATGATGCCTCTTATGCAGGTAGAAGACTGAAATCATGCTGGTTCAAGAACGGACTCAGCAGTTCCAAGCTCATCGCCGACGGCTTTGCCATCTATGGTTACGAAGATGGTAACACTCCCCAGGTAACCGAAGGTGCCGTCCGCCTCAACATCACCCTCAAAGGACTGAGCGCCGGCAAGCACTCTCTGATGGCTTATCATAACAACAACGATGGTTTCAATGCACCGAAGCTCGATGTATACGTCAACGGCACCAGGCAGCAGGAAGGCATCGCACAGACCAACAGAGCCCTGACTCCATCAGCCTGCGGCATGTCGTACGTAACTTTTGTAGCAGAAGAGGGAAAGGATGTCGTCATCTCTTACGTTACCACACCGAGTGCCAGCGATGACAAGAGCGGCAATTATACCACCTCGCTCACCATCAACGCCCTTATCTTCGACCGTCCGAATCCACAGACGGCAGCCACAGATCCTTATCCGGAGAACAGAGATTATCATGCCGATGCCGATAACGGATCGCTCACCATCTCCTGGACTTCAGCCGAAAAAGCCGTCAAGCACCATGTCCTGATAGGTACAGATGCCAACAGTCTTACAGAAGTAGCCACAACTACCGAGGCAAAATATACGTTCAACCAGGCATCTAACCTCAACACCTATTACTGGCGAATCGACGAGGAAGATGCTGCCGGCATGGTATACGAAGGCGATGTCTGGAGTTTCCGTCCCCGTCATCTTGCCTTCCCTGGTGCAGAAGGATATGGTAAGTATGCTACGGGCGGCAGAGGCGGAAGCGTTTATCACGTAACCACACTCGAAGATAATGGCGATGATGAGAATCCGATAGAGGGTTCCTTCCGTTACGGCATCAAGAAAGCTACCGGACCGCGCACCATCGTCTTTGATGTGGCGGGCGTCATCGACCTGAAAAAACGACTCACCTGCAGCGACGAATACGTTACCATCGCCGGACAGACGGCTCCAGGCAACGGTATCATGCTCCGCGGCTGTCCTTTCGGTATGGCAAGCGAAGGCATCACCCGTTTCCTCCGTATGCGTCTGGGACATAAGGAGACCAACGGTGGAACTATCAGCGATGAAGATAAGGTGAACGGACTCGACGGTATGGGAATGGCAGGCAACGACAATGCCATCATGGACCATTGCTCTATCTCCTGGACCATCGATGAGGCATTCTCAAGCCGCAACGCCAAGAGTCTTACCCTTCAGCGCACCCTGATTTCCGAAGCGCTCAATGTGGCAGGTCATCCTAACTATAGTGCGGGTACAGCCCACGGATATGCAGCAACCATCGGCGGCGGCGAAATGTCGGCAACACTCAAGGTAGGTTCTTATCACCACAACCTGCTGGCTCATTGCGAAGGAAGAAACTGGAGTTTGAGCGGCGGACTGGATGGCGTAGGAGCTTACGATGGTCATCACGATGTATTTAATAATGTGGTTTACAACTGGGGTGGCCGTGCTACGGATGGTGGCAGCCACGAGGTGAATTTCGTGAACAACTATTATAAGATGGGACCAGCTACCACCCAGAAGAAACTGTTCCGCCTTCAGCTTGAAGGCACCGGAAGCGGTACACAGAGTGCATACGTTCATGGCAATATCCGTCAGGCTGCAGACAATGGAGCCCTAACAGAAGATAAACTCAAAGATACCTATGTTTACGAAACATCACATGGTCAGGTCGTAGACTGGGAGCCATTCGTTTCGAAACCATTCTTCGAGTCTCTGGCAGCCATCGAGAGTGCCAAGGCAGCCTATAAGAATGTGCTCTGCGATGTGGGAGCCAACCAGCCTTTCCTGGATAACCACGATACCCGAATGGTGAACGAGACGTTAGCCGGAACTACCACGACCATAGGCAGTCAGAGTGGCAAGAAGGGACTTATCGACTGCGAGGAAGATAAGGGATGCGAAGGTTTCAAGGGCTTGAATATCACAGAAGCAAAGCGAGACGCCAACTGGGATACCGACCAGGACGGAATGCCAGACTGGTGGGAGGAAGTAAAAGGCGTAAGTGACGGAAATGCCGATGAAAACGCAGATGGCTACACCAATCTCGAAGAATATCTCAACTGGCTTGCCGAGCCTCACTTCACTCTCAAGCAGGGCGAAAGCGTAACCATCGACATGAAGAAATACTTTGCCGGCTACACCAACAATCCTCAGTTTGAATGCGAGGCTAAGGGTGATGCGATGAGCAAGATGAGTCATGATACGGGTGCCAACGAGGGTGAATATATCTTCACCGCCAACGAAGATTGTGGAAAGGCGCTCGTAGATTTTACTGTCAAGGTAAGCGATGATGACAACATCAGCACCTATACCCGCACCTTCCATTTCTATCTGACAGACGGTTCTGCAACAGGCATTCAAAACATTCAGACCTCAACCGCAGCCGATAGCTACGAGGTATACAATGCTGCAGGTATCAAGGTGAAAGAAGGCAAGAATCTCGATTCTCTCCCATCAGGTGTTTATATCATCAAGGCATTGAAGGATGGCAAGGTAATCAGTTCGAAGAAAACTTGCATACAATAAGGCAATCTGCACCTTAGAAAGTGCATTTTTCATATAACTCAGCATCCTGAGAGATGCAAAAAAGGGAGCGCAACCATTAGTGATGCGCTCCCTTTTATTATCGTTTCTTTTATCTTAAAATTCTAACCGAATAACGTCAGATTACTTCTGAACGAACTTCTTGCCATTCTCGATAACGAGACCCTTGTAAGAAGCATTCACCTGCTGGCCAGCCATATTATAGCGAACAGACTTCTTGGCAGAAGTTGAGGCATTGATGTTGACGATGCCATTGGTTTCACCAGGTGTGAACTCAAAGCCACTGAAACCAATCTGAGTATTTTTATTGAATATATAGTAAGTTTCGCCAGCAGTTGCAGAGAAGGTCAAATATACCCAAACTGGACGGTTACCGGCAGCTATCACATAAGCATCAGTACCCTCTGTACCCTTGGTAGCAATTTTTTCCTGATACAGCATAAAACCATAAAGAGGACTATCCTCTGCTACATCATTATTGGTAGCATTTACATAGCCACTGATTGTCACATCAGAGCCAAATGCTAAAGCTTTTGCGTCACTACCCTTTGCTACATAGACATCACGGTTACCCTTATTAACCCAAATGCCAACCTTCAAAGTACCAGCCACCTTTGGGGTCAGAGTAACGTATGTACCATTCTTAGGCAGACCTGCTGTTCCATCTGGAGTATAGTAAGAGGCGTCCCATTTGGCACGGTAGTTACCTGTAGGTTCACCATTTGTCATAACCTCTTCAAACTCAACCTTATCCAAGTTCACAGGATTACCCTTACCTTGAACATAGTAGAAAGGTGCAACAGATCCATCCTTGCTCAATGCCATTTTCTTGATACCATTCCAGGTATTGTCAACTTTTGGCGTCAACTTGCCATTTTCAAGTGCGCCGTCATTATAGCCGGCAACAGGACCAGAGGTATGGGTACCCTCCACGTTGGCAGTTGAGAACTTAACAACAGACATAGCACTGGCATCAGCATTAGCAACATAGTCTGCCTTCAATGTACCATCCTCATTGTTAACATACCAGCTCTCTGTCTGAGCGTTAATACTCATGGCAACAAGTGCCATAGAAATCAAAGTAAAAAATTTCTTCATAACATTGCCTAGTTTAAATTAATACTTTTACGCTTGTTTTGATAGTTGTTTATCCATAAGACGCAAGAGCCAGTCTATTGCACTCACAAATCCTCACCTTTTTATAAGAAACATGCGAAGGTATGAGGTAGAAAACGTACATTCATACGCTACAACTACTTTTTGTACAATTATCTTTTTCACTACTTTAAGTTAAAAAAGTTGCTCGTTTGGGAAACTTTATCTATCTTTGCACAAAAAATGTACAGATATGAAAAAGAAATTCGATAATACAGATAATCTCCTGGGCGGTATCGTTAAAAAAGTCAGACAGGAAAAAGGACTGTCCCAAGAAGCACTAGGAAAATATGTAGGGCTAGGAAAAAGCAGCATCAGCAAGATAGAAAGCGGCAAAACCAATATCTCTGTAGATGATGCTTCAGTCCTCTTGGAAGCTATGGGAGAGAAGTTGAATATTTATATTGGCGACCAGTATCCGTCAGCAGAAACAAAGATGAAAGCAACCATCTTTGTCACAGTTGCTGCCTGCTGGTTTGCAGAAGATAAGGGAATTACCAAACAGAAGGCTTTCAACTATCTCCAAAAGAACCAGGGCATCAGATTTCTTGAGGAAAACAGGGAAATAGAACAAACCATGCCAAGGGAACAAATCATTCAAGATTTAACCCATATCTGCAATAACCATATTGCAAAGACGAAGAAAAGAGAAGGGAGGATGAACGTATCATGAGATTGTTACAATATTGCTTTTGTACACAAAAGGCTATTAATGAACTCATAAAAGATTAAGAATATGGAAAATAAGCATAATTACGAATACGTGTTAGGCCAGATTGCTTGTTATATAGCAAAAGAATGTAACCTCACACCTAGTGAAGCAGTTGGTGTAATCATGAACGATGATTGCACAGACGCAGTTATTGAAGAAATTCAAACTTCAGACAAGATAGACATCGAGGCTTTGGCCTCCCATTACCTGACAGAGGAACTTTGTTAACAGCACTTTGTTTCTCAGAAGTAAAAATTATAGCAATAGAATTCAAGATAACAAGGGTGTATCATAAGTTAATGATTCACCCTCTTTTTGTTGGAATATTACTGATATGTTGGTGGAAAAGATAGGATCTGTTGGTGAGATAGTTAGTATCTCTGGTCGCACAACAGCTGTTGTGCGCTTGCATAACAGCTGAAATGCGCATGCACAACAGGTGATGTGCATGCGCATTTCACCTGTTATGCGCCAACTATTATCCAGACTTACACACCCTCCTACAGAAAATATCAGAGATAGAAAACGGGGTGCATTCTCTATCAAGAGAACACACCCCGCAACCTTAATATATTATGTTATGACAATATCGTCATTCCTCTCTTGCCATTACTCAGCCAATGGGTCGAAGGTACCGTTGGCACCACCATTGTTGTAATCACCCCAACCGATGGTCTGAGGCAAAGCCTTGTTGGCATTTGAAGTACCAGAAGTGAAGCCTAAGAAGTAATACTTAGGACGGAAGTTCATGTAGAGGTAATTCTTGTTAGAATCGTAACCATCACCCTTCTGTACCTTCATTACCAAGTTGTCCTTATACCATGTAGACAAGTTCTCGAGTTGAGTATTCAAATCTTCCTTACGGAGATCAACACCATCAGGACGCTCAGTACCAGCTTTCAACAATGGGTCAGAATTGAAAGTTGTACCACCTACGCCATACTTATCAGCAACACGATACTGGATATTCTCACGACGCTGACCGTTCAACGCCTTGAAACCAAGCCATGTACAGGTATTGCCACCCCAACCAGTCAAAGTCCATGTAGAAGGAGCACCCTCTACCTTGCCAATACCACCATCGAAGAGCATCCAACGGCGGAGGTCATCGAAACGCTTACCCTCGTAAGCAAACTCAATCTGGCGCTCATAGAGAATCTGAGAGATACAGGTAGCCTGATCATTGTAAGCTGCAGGTGTGATACCATCATCCTCAGAATTAGCAGCTGAATAACCAGCACGCTCACGAATCTGCTTAACATATCCAACAGCCTCATCGAGATGACCTGCACCTGCTGCAACCTCAGCAAGGTTCAGGAGAACCTCAGCATAACGGAGTTCAATCAACGGTGCTGCAGAATAGAACGGAGCTGCACCCTTGGTATCAAGAGCTACATACTTATAAAGAGGAGAAGAATTGACATCCAAATCATCACTCTTCTTGCGTACATATACACCCTGACGACTCTTCAACAGGTTGTCAGCACCATAAGAATCACCACTCTCAGGGTTGCCGGCATCATTCATGCTGGTATACCATACATAGTTCCAAAGTACGTAGTTGGCACCATCCGAAGGGTTGTTCGCATCGCGCTCTGACGCATTACCATCGTAAGACCAACGGAAACCTGGGAAAGCGAAGGTACGGTAGAAACGCTTGTCACGATTTAGGAATGGAGTCACGTTATCCAAAGTCTTCTCTGAACGTGCCAACTTGGTATAAGTATCGCAACTCTCAGGAAGTTTACCGTCTGACATTGGGAACATATTAATCAGCATCTGAGAAGCATTCTTACCGCTACCACCTGTATTAGCCGGACGAATCTGACGCTCCCAGTTGTTGTTCTTCTGATTATCGAGACCATCACCTGTTACATTATTATATAAGGTAACGAACACAGCCTCAGGATTATTACCACCATCGGTAAACATCTTGGCTAAGGCAGAACCATTCACATTGTCATTGGCAGTATACAGGTGATAACCACACTTGTTGATACGCTCCAAATCGGACTTCATGGTTTCATAAGCAGTCTTCCAACGGTTTTCATCGTTTGCACGGTTGAAGAGAGGGCTACACCACAAAAGCATCAAACGGCCCTTCAAAGCCAACGCAGTACCAGAAGTAACACGACCTTTCTCCGACCATCCAGAACCATTCTCTGTCTTGGCAGCCAACATATCTGCAGCCTTGTTCAGGTCATCAAGAATAAACTCGTAAGTCTCCTTAGACGTAGCACGAGGAGTAACAGAACTTTCTACAGGATCCTGTGTTTCCTTAACCAGAGGCACACCGCCATACCACTTGAACAAGTTGTAATAGCACCATGCACGGAAGAAATATACCTGACCGAGCAATTCATTCTTCTGTTCCTCAGAAAGAGTGCTGCCGCTGATACCCTGGATTACATCATTGACATTACGGATTCTACCATATACAGATGCCTGGATATTAGACTGGTCGCCCATGAAGAAATCAGGAACCGAATTTGTGGAACTGGTAGAGCTCAGCTCAACCTGTGGGTCTACAAAAGAGCTGAGACCACTGTATTCCTCAGTAGACTTACCAGCCTCATCCGCATTACCCATAGAAGGATACTTCCAGGTCAAATCGTTGGTTGTTGGCAAACACCAACTGTAGATATCGTTTAGACGACCATTACATCCTTCATAATAGTTGTAGATGTCTTTATTTACATTGTCATAGTTCTTCTTTTCCTCCAGGAAGCTGTCACTACAAGAGCTGAAAGCCAAGGCTGAAACCAGACCAAGACTGAATAATTTTATTGTCGTTTTCATTGTTCTTTTCTTTTTAAAATTATATAAGTATCTCATTAGAATGAGAGATTCACACCCACAGTCCACTTACGGAGGTTAGGATAGCTTCCGTATGATCCCGACATAGGATTCATGAAGTTGTCTGGATATGGATTGTAGAAGTTGATGAGGTTCTGACCGGTAATATTGATACGGCAGCTGTTGATGCCGATGCTACCCAACCAGCTCTTTGGCAAAGTATAAGCCAAGGTCAAGCGGTTCAGAGCCACACGTGCTGTACTCACTCTCCAGAAGCTGGATGCTACAGCATTCACATCTGTATACTTCAAGTTAGGATAGTAAGCCTCACGATTCTCCTTTACTACGAGATTACCTGAGCCATCATATACATCCTGATAAACATACATATTGTCTGGATTCCAGAATGAAGGCATGTTGCAATACTCCAGATTACCAGTTGGCTTCAATGCTGCACCAGGAAGTGTGGCATAACCGCCCCAGCTTGCACCAATCTGAGCTGTCAGAGAAAGTCCCTTCCAGTCTGCACCCAAATTCATGGTCAAACCATAGAGGTTGCTGCTGCGGTGACCTAACTCTACCTGGTCGTTGTCTACATCTACGACACCATCAGGTCCGGCATAAGTACCTGTCTCAGGATCGTAAGCACCACGAACATCCTTATACATCAACATACCAGGGCGAACCTGGTCTTTGGTCAGACCCATATAAGTAGAGATGTTGTACTTCGTGAAGTATTCCTCAATATCCTGGAAGCTACGGAACATACCGATGCATTGCATACCCCAGAGACCTACGTCTGTACGATGTCCTGGAGTAATCTGACGGTAGAGATAATCTGTAACCCAGTCCATATTCAGTACCTTGTTGTCAGACCAGCCTGTGTTGATACCGATACGATACTTGAAGTCCTTACCGATCTTATCCTTCCATGTGACAGAGAGCTCACCACCCCATGAATCCATCTCACCGATGTTGGATGCAGCACTCTGTGTACCTACGGTAGAAGGAACAGTCTGCTTGATATTCATCAGCATCTCGCGGTTCTTCTCATAATAGTAATCGAAGGTTACAGCCAGGCGGTTGTTGAGGAACTGTGCATCAATACCCACGTTGGTCTTGTAGTCTTTATCCCAATGAACGTCTGAATTTACCGCAGAATTGTTCTTATTGATGGTGATACGGTTGCCGGAATCCTTACCTGTCTCGAATACAGTACCACGGTTGGCATCCTGTGCATAAACCTGCATCCACTGCCATGCCGCTGTATTGTCTCGACCGGTCATACCCCAAGAAGCACGGAGCTTCAGGAAGTCAACACCCTTCACCTTGTTACGGAACCAGTTCTCCTCGGAGATAACCCAACCTGCAGAGAATGCAGGGAATGTTCCCCAATAGTTCTTTGGAGCGAACTTGGTAGATGCATCAGAACGAACCAAAGCCTCGAAGAGATACTTGTTGGCGTATGCATAGTTTACACGGCCGATATATGAAAGGGTACCGCTCTCACTACGGGTAAACATAGTAGTCATCTCACCTGTTGCTGAGTTATACTGACCGGTTGTGAAAGGATATGGGGTCAAACGCTGTCCCTGCAAATACTCACTCTCTGCCTCAGACTTTTCAATAGAGAACAGACCACCCAGATGATGCTGACCGAAATCGCGCTGATACAGGGCAGTGAAGTTCATCTGATAGTTATCAGTACGAACCATGGTACGAGCCAGATAATCACCATTGGCGGTTGTCACACCATTGAAGTTAGACGCTGCCAGGTAATCGAAATCTGCATTATCGCTACTGGTAGGAGTATAAAGGTGGTTACCGCTACCATAGCGAGTCAACATCTGATAGAGGGTGAAGTTTGAACCATACTCATTACCCTTGTCGGTATTGATACTCTTGGAATAAGAGAAGCGCAACTTCAATCCCTTCAGAATCTTGCTCCAACCGAAATCATAATCAAGGCTTCCGCTGATATTCAGGTTAGAATTCATGTTCTTGCGGTAGTCGCCATTGTTCTGCAAAGTAGCAAAGTTATACTGCTGGTTCTGGTTCTTTTGTGTATTGCTAGGACCATAAGCCAGGAGATCATAACCATTTACTGATTCAGGCATGTAAGTAGGACGGGTCAGAAGGAGGTTGTAGTCCTTCTCATCGCCAGATCCACCCACCTTTACCAATGGCTTTTCCTTTGTAGCATAGTCACCGCTAACAGTCAGATTAGCGCCCAACCACTTGCTTACTTTTACATCCACACCGGCACGATAGTTCCAACGGTTATAGTTGAGTTTACCGAGGTTACCATCCTGATCGAAGTAAGAGATACCTGCAAAATAGTTCACCTTATCGGTAGCACCACTTACGTTCACGCTGTGCTTCTGGGTCATACCGGTTTCCCAATACTTGTCGAGCAAATCATAGTTCAGACTCTTCATTGCCTCCAACTCATCTGCCTGGAAAAGGGCAGTAGTCTTATTGAGGGAAGTATTGGTTGGATCGGCAGCAATAACTGCATTGTACAAACGACCATACTGGTAAGCATTCAGCATCTTAGGGCGAGAAACCTCATCGGTGAAACCGAAAGAACCGCTATAAGAAATGCGAGGTGCACCCATCTTACCCTTCTTGGTAGTTACGAGGATAACACCATTGGCAGCACGGGCACCATAAACGGCAGCAGAAGCATCCTTCAATACTGAGATACTCTCTACCTCAGAGGCATCCAGGTTATTGAAAGCCTCAGCACCGAGGTTCTGGTAAGTGTTACCTACCTTTACATCGTTAGGATAGATATAACCATCGATAACGAAGAGAGGCTGCTGGGCTGTAGAACCAACTTCGCCCAATGAGTTGGTATCACGAATCATGATACGTGCATTCACACCTGGACGGCTCTCACCACCACTTACGCTCAAACCGTTAACCAGACCACCCAAAGAAGAAGCCAAACCACCATTAGCGAGGTCCTGAATTTCATCTGTTGGGATGTTGGCTACAGAACCGGTCAGGTGAGCCTTTTTCTGAGTACCGTAACCTACGACTACCACCTCCTGAAGAGTCTTGTCGTCAGCAACCAGCTTGATGGTACCACCATTGGTAGTAGCATCCTTAAAACCAATATAAGAAACGGTAACCTTGCCGCCCTTAGGAACAGACAACTTATAGTTACCATCCATATCGGTAATCACAGCAGTCTTGGTACCGGCAACCTTTACGGTAGCACCGATAACAGGTTCACCGAGGTCATCGAGTACAGTACCCTGCACTACTTTATTTTGAGCCATTGCAGGCACAGCACAGGTAAGTGCCATACCAAAGGCCAATGTCTTTATATATTTACGTTTCATCTTGTTTCGAGATTAGATAGTTTAAACCTTAATTCCGCAACACTATAGTTTAACATTATTTATAAGTGCCTGAGCAACAA
>ERZ791815.332-NODE-332-length-46932-cov-5.470721_pt1 | contig 46932 bp, 47 predicted proteins | sample MGYA00510302_ERZ791815 | MGnify/ENA primary metagenome ERZ791815 (study PRJEB30046, sample SAMN00791995) | human gut metagenome | study: EMG produced TPA metagenomics assembly of the A metagenome-wide association study of gut microbiota in type 2... | reverse complement strand
CATAATCCATATACGCAAGATTATGCTCGATTTTTTGTATAGTTTTTAATTGGTGATTGGTGATCAGTATAAAATAACCCCTGACCGCAAAAGTCAGGGGTTATTTTTTATTATGGGTCTATCAGTGGCTGTGAGCTTCAGCGCCCGCAGGCTCTCTGAACAGCAGAGTAATACACCACACCGCAGCCAGTGCCACAAGGATATACACTATCCTGCTGAGGATAGCGCCTGTGCCGCCGAAAAGCCACGCAACAAGGTCAAAGCTGAAAATACCAACCAGTCCCCAGTTCAGTCCGCCGATAATGAGCAGAACAAGTGCGATCTTGTCAAACATAGGTAAGTCTCCTTTCAGACTATTACTTTCAGAAGTCTCCTTCTGTAAATGCAAACCCGATGAAGTATAAAACTGTTTTCAACAAAACGTATCATACTGCATATACCTCACTGATATTATCTGCATCGGTATGAATAATATTCACCTTGAACAATTATGAGCCTGAAAATAAACATAAATGCCAAAACTCACAAAAATAGCGGTAAAAATTTAAAATAAATATTTATTTTGCGCTAAAGTTTTTAAATTATCTGCCGATAATATAGGCAGAGGATTTTGTTGATTTATGTCTGGAACATTTTTTTATCTTCCCGAATATAATATTTGAACATACTGTCACTCTCAGGTGCTTTGGCTCTGACCCAAAGCCGGCATTCAGGAAAGGATCCCGCTCATGAACATTACCAAGGATAAATTTTTCTCGTCCGAGCTGCTCCAGTCGGATATGAAGATCACAAATAAAGTAAAATACACCATACTCCAGATGTGCTGCGCATTCGTCCATCTGATGCTTATCTTCATCTTTGCGGCGTTCGGCGTGTACCCAATGGTCATTTTCAATATTTTCAGCACCATATGTTACCTCAGCTGCGGCATACTGGTAAAAAAGGAGCTTTATATTCCCCTTTACTACATAACCTTTGTGGAGATAAGCCTTCACTCTTATATCGCAACGATACTTGTGGGGTGGGAAACAGGCTTCCCCATGTACATAATCGGAATAACGCCCATAATATTCTATATGCACTTCTCGCTGAGTGAAAATTCCACTTTGTATGAAACGCTGCTTATCGGTCTTTGCTCCCTTGCAACCTTTGTTAGCTGCAAGTTCATCTCCTACAAGACCGAGCCGCTTTACACTATCCCCGATGAGCCTTCATTCTGGATATACATTTTCAACTCACTGTGTACCTTTGCGATGCTGGTGCTGTTCTCGCTCATATTCCTGCGTGAGATAAAATCAGCCCACACAAAGCTTGAAAATCAGAACGCCCAGCTTGACCGAATTGCAGGCATTGACGCCCTCACAGGGCTTTACAACCGCCGCAGCATGGATAAGTTTCTTGCCGCTGCAATGTCATGTCCCAACGATTTCTCCATTATTATGTGCGATATCGACGATTTTAAAAAGGTCAACGACACATATGGCCATAAGAGCGGCGACAAGGTGCTTCAGGCGATATCAAAGATAATCGTTTCAAGCCTCCGTGAAGACGATTTTGTATGCAGATGGGGCGGCGAGGAAATACTTATCCTTATAAGCGGAACTGCCCTTAATCCCGCAGCTATGGCAGCGGAGAGAATACGCTCACAGGTTGAGAAAATGTCCGTTGACAGCGACGGTCAGGCAATAAAATGCACCCTTACCATAGGCGTTGCCGAAAGGTCGGAGGGCAAATCCACCGATGATATAATCGCCCTGGCGGACGAAAGGCTGTACAAGGGCAAGCGCTCGGGCAAGAACCGTGTGGTGGAATCATAAAAGGAAAGGTAATGTATGAGAGCAGTAGTTCAGAGAGTCACCCGGGCAAAGGTCGAGGTTGACGGAAAAGTAACGGGAGAAATAAAAAAAGGCTTCCTGGTGCTGGTGGGCTTTACCCACGGCGACACAGAAGCCGACTGTATAAGGGTAGCAAAGAAAATATCGGGACTGAGAATATTTTCCGATGAAAACGACAAGATAAATCTTTCGCTCAAAGACGTTGAGGGCGATATACTTTGTGTGTCCCAGTTCACATTATATGCGGACTGCTCCCACGGCAACCGCCCCAGCTTTACAAATGCGGCACGCCCCGATCTGGCAGAACCGCTGTACGAATTTTTCTGCAAGGAGCTGGAAAAATTCGCTCACACAGAGCGTGGCATTTTCGGAGCGGATATGAAGGTCTCGCTGTTAAACGACGGTCCTTTCACAGTAATTATCGAGTAAATATCTTTTTAAGCCTGTCCGTCACACGCTCGGACAGGCTTTTTTTATGTTCAAACTCAGCAAAGGTGCGGCGGTGATCCTTCTGCATCTTTTTTATATCCTTTTCAAGCTCGGCAATTTTCTTTTTCTCGTCCGTATTCATATAAGCGCCCCCATATATTATGATAATATGATTATATCATATGCGGCGGAAAAATACAAGACGGCGCTTTTAATATGAAAAAAATATAGTCGGATATGTTATGCTGATCACCAATATCCGACTATGTTACCAGACTATATTTTGTTACACAAGATACAAAGGCACTACGCTTTTATGGCGGACACCCTCATATTCAAAGTTGTCGATATAGACCTGCACGGAAAACGACCTGCGCATATTTTCCTCGTTGATTACCTCTTCCGCCGCACCGTATTCACTGGTGCCGTCACGGTTGAGTATCAGCGCCTTGTCGGATATTTTCAGTGCGTGCTCGGGATAATGGGTGTTCACTATGGCAGATATGCCACGCTTTTCCGAAAGGTTTTTAATGGTATCAAGGATTATGAGCTGGTTTTTAAAGTCCAGATTGGACTCAGGCTCGTCAAGCACCAGCATACAGGGGTCAATGGTCAGCGCTCTTGCAATAAGCACCATCTGAAGCTCACCGCCGCTCATTTCGTTGCAGAGCTTGTCGTGAAGATATGTTATGCCCATGTCCTCCATTGCCCTTTCGGCGGCAGCCCTGTCCTCTTTGCCGGGCTGGGAAAATGTGCCCAGATGTGCGCTTCTGCCAAGAGTTACCATGTCGATTGCGCTGTAGGAAAATGCCGAACCCTTTGCCTGTGGCACATATGCTATCTTCTGCCACAGCTCCCTGTGGCGCAGCTGTGAGATATTGGTGCCGTCCAGCTCGGAGCAGCCGCTTTTCCACTTGAGCAGACCTATCATGCACTTGATGAGAGTGGTCTTGCCCACACCGTTTGAACCCAGCACCGACATGACCTCTCCGTCATTTACGGAAAAGCTGATATCATTGAGGATCTGCTTTTTCTTATATCCGAAGCAGCCGTTTTTGACCTCAAAATTCATGACCATGCACCTCCTGTTTTTTTCAGCAGAATAATGAATACAGGTGCGCCTATTATCGCCGTAAGTATGGAAATTGGTATCTCGGCGGCGGTGGCGCCTCTTGCGAAGGTGTCCATCACTATCATGAAAAATGCGCCGAGGCAGATGCTTATGGGGACAACGGTGCAGTTATTGTTGCCCTTCATCATGCGGGCGATGTGAGGGATAAGCAGTCCGACCCAGCCTACCTGACCGCACATTGAAACGCAGGAGGCGGTTATCATTGATGAAGCGGCGATGAATGCCACTCTCATAAGCTGAGTGTTCATTCCCAGCGAATGTGCTTCGTCCTCGTTAAGGGAAAGGATATTAAGGCGCCATCTCAGCAAGAAGATGATAAGCACGCCGATAGCTATAAAAGGTATTCCCAGCGCAAGGTTGCCGTATGTCGCCCTTGACATGCTTCCCATGAGCCAGTAGGTTATCTGGGGCAGCTGATCCTCAGGGTCGGCAAGATATTTGAGCAGCGATACCAGCGCCTCGAACACGGCAGATATAACGATACCTGCAAGGACTATCATAATGATGTTGCTCCTGCCCTTTGTCTTTCCTATGGAATAGGTCACAAAGCAGGATAAAAGTCCGAAAACCAGTGCTGTAAGCTGTATTGCCACAAGATTTCCTCCGAAAAGCATGGCAAGCACCGCACCGAAGGACGCTCCGCTTGCTACGCCCAGAGTATCGGGGGTCGCAAGAGGGTTTGAGAAAAGTCCCTGAAATGCCGCTCCCGCACAGGAAAGTCCTGCGCCCACCGCAGCGGCAAGAAGTATTCTCGGCAGACGGACGTTATAAATTACCGTTGCCGCTGTCTTGTCAGCATCTGCTCCTGTCAGCTTTGAAAAGAGCACCTTTACGGTCTCGGAGGGCGTAAGGGAATATCGTCCGATACCAAGGCATATCAGCGCAGCAAGCAGGGGAAGCAATATCATTATCAGATAAAATAAAACTCCCGCTTTGCCGTTCTTTGCTTTATTTTCCATTTATGCGACCATACCTTTCCTGAGGGTTGCTGTATGAGCCTGCGTCCTCCGTAAGTGCGGAAACGCAGGCTCCGTTTATAGTTTTATACTAATCTTCAATCGCTCTATAGGCAAAGCCGACAGATGAAATAAGACCAGTCAAGGAAAGCGACCGCAGGCGGGCTTGCCGCCCGGCAAGGGAGCTTGACGAAGAATGGGCTTATTTCAGCCGAGGATTTGTCTGTAGGTTGATTGAAGATTAGTATTACTTTGTCTTTCCTGAAGCTTCGCTTGCGGGGTTGTAGATGTTCTGAACATCGTCATCGGTAAGCTCTACGCCGTAGAATTCCTTGTAGTAGCTCTTTATCTCGCTGTCCATATCCATGTCTGCGAACTTCTCGGGCTGAATAGTCTTTGCAAGCCACTTGAGTACCAGAGGAGTATCGGAGCAGGGAGGGAACCAACGGTACATACCCAGAGGAAACTTATATACCTTGCCGTTGTTTACAGCAGATACGGTGCTCCAGTCATGACCCTCGATGGTGTTGTTGTAAAGGTCCTCAGGGAGATAGGGGCTGAAGTTTGTGATAAGGATAATATCGGGATCCCACTCATACACCTGCTCCATGTTGATCTCGGCAGAGCCTGAAAGATCGGCAGCAACGTTTATTCCGCCTGCGGTCTCGATCCAGTACTTGCTGAAGAAGTCAGAGCCGCCTGCTGTGATAACGCCGTTGGCATAATTGAAGAGAATAAGAACCTTGGGCTTATCCTCATCGGCAATGTTATCGGTAACAGCCTTTATTTTGGAAGCTGTGTTTCTGCCGAACTCGATGATCTTGTCAGCGGACTCGGAATCGCCGTAGATATCGCCAAGAAGCTCTATCCAGTCAGCATAGGTCTCGATGCAGTCGTAGCCTGCCATTGTGGTGGAGAAGCCTACTGCGGGAATGCCTGCGTTGTCGTAAAGGTCACGCTCCTCGGTATTTGCAGCGGAGTAGAACACAACATCAGGCTCCATAGAAAGCAGCTGCTCGATATTTACCGCACCGTTTTCAACAAAGCTTGTATCGGCATTTGCAATCTCGGGGAAAACATTTATAAGATAGGAATTTTCAGCCGCAGCCATTGAGCTGGGGTGAATACCGATGATATCATCAGCAGATCCTCTGAACAGGCAGTAAACTGAGGGAAGAGGGAGGATAGAGGAAATAACAACTCTGTCGATATTGGCAGGAAGTGTTACCTCTGCGCCTGTGTGGTCAACGATAGTTCTTGTTTCGGGGTCAGCTTCGCCGTCAGTGCTGTCGGAGGTCTCCTCGCCCGAAGTTTCCTCGGAAGTATCGGCAGCACTGTCGTTTTCTGCAACAGCAGAGGTCTCAGCCGATGTATCGGCAGCCGAGTCAGATGTGCTTCCGCAGCCTGCAAAGCAGGTAGCTGTCATTGCAAAAGCCGCTGCGCACGCAATAATTTTTTTCAGTTTCATCTCAAAAGTCCTTTCGTTATGGGTTTGCTATCCTGCGGATAATGTTCTCCATTTCTCCGCCTATGTAACAGGGATACTCATTCCAGTGAAGCTTGCTGGATACAGCCGCATGAGGAAGCGGGAGGAAATCAACATCATCACGCTTTATCAGCTTCTTTATCTCGGGGTCGCCGCACACAAGGGAATATTCTCCGCTGTTTACTGCATTTCTCACCGATTTTTCATCGGGAAGGTCAAGGTCGCCGTCTCTTGAAAGTCTGCTGTCAAGGTCAAGCATACTGCCCACTGTTATCTGCGAGCTGCCGATCTCCTCCGCACATTCCCTGAGGGAGTTGGAAAAGACCTGCTCATGTATGATAAGCACCTTTTTGCCGTCATGGACAGCTGTGAGCTTTTCTGTGCCGTTTATCTTGTCTTTAAGGTTCTGTCCGCTGCCGAGGGGCATTACGCACACAAAGGGAATACCGTACTTTTGCTGCATATATTCCGCTGTGTCCAGCCCCGAAAGGGATACCACAATGTTCATATCGGCACTTAGGCAGCGCTCTATCTGAGCTATCGAAAGTCCCATTGCAAAATCTGCCACCAGCTCATAGCCGCTGTCGGTGATGAACTTTGTTACAGCGTGATAATTCATCTCGCCGCCAACGTCAAGGGGAATCATGCCAAGAACGTTAACCTTTTTCACGTCCTTGCTTCTTTCCCCCTCAAAGGGCTTTGCGAAACGCTTTATCAGCTTGATGAACACCTCGGAAGCGCCCTTGTGATAATACCTTTCTCCCGTGGAGTTTATTCCGAAGGAGGGTATTCCGCTGGCAGCCTCCGCCTCGGCAGCCATTCCCTCAAGGTCGGTGCCTATTATCATAGGAACGGGACTTCCAAGGAATGCGATAAGCGTGGGATCAAGGCTCTCGGCAGCATTGAGCGCCATCTGAATGAACTTGTCGTCATTTCCCAGAACGGCGTCCATGCGGCGCAGTCCCGAGCAATATACCGCCGAGCGGGAATTGAGCCAGCGTGGTTCATCATAGCCAGTGTAATTTCCCGTGCAGCCTGATGCGTCGTGCATAACAACTATGCCGCCAAGGTCAAAGAAAGCAGATGCAGCTCCCGAATAATCAGGCGCCAGAGGAGGCAGTGTGATCGAAAGTCTGCTCATATTATCAGCCCCGCTTTCTCTATCATCTCGCTTACGTCAGCCTTTTCATTGAAGGCAGCTATAAGCATATCCATAATGCGGCAAACGCCGTCATAGCCGTACATATAATCGTCCTCCATAAGGTTTGCCACCTTGTCGGAGGCTGTGATGTAGCCGCAGTCAAAGCCGATGCAAAGGAAATCCTTGTCCGTAAGCCCGAACTTCACCGAATCGTGGTGGAGCGGGTTCACAAGCAGCAGGTCGGGCACAAGCTCCATAAGCTTTTCATAGTTTTCCTGCTCAAAAGCGGGAATACCGTCCGATGCCACCATTGCGACCCTGAAGCCGTTTTCAGCCAGCATAAGCGCCAGCGAAAAAGGCCTAAGCACCGCCTGATAATCCACTGCTATGGGGTAATCCCCTATAACAGCCTTTGCTTCGGCTATCTTCTGCCTTGCCTTGTCACGGTAGGGCGCTGTAAGAGGAAGAAGCTCTTCGCCCAGGGCTTCGGAAAGGCGTGTGTAAAATGCGTCGATATCCTGCTCCCTGTAGGTAACATAGCCCTCAACAGTCGGGATACCAAGATTTTTCTCCATATCCTTTGAAGCCATTTTCGCCGCAGGCCCCGCAAGTATATCCAGCTTTGAGGAAGACATTTCCTTGAAATCCTCAAACCTGTCATACTCGGATATGTGGAGCAGCCGATAGCCCTTCTGCGCCAGAATATCACGCAGGTCGCCGTTTTTGGCAACGGTGTTTATGCCGATAAGGTTCACGGTATTTTTCTGCTCCGTGCTCTTTTCAAGCAGGCTGTACATATTCATCTGGAGAGTAACTCCCGGAGGGAGCTTGCTGTCCAGCGAAATAGGATTCATCTTGCAGTGCCTGAACTGCACATCGGGGTACTTCTCCGAAAGCTCCGCAAGGATAGGCTCATGGTCAGTGCCAAGCAGATCGTCCAGACAAGCGGTGAAGATGAAAAGCACCTTGGGTATCTTGTCAAGGCCCTCAAAAAGGTCATCAACGCCGTTTATTATCATCTGCTCATAGTCGCCCGAAATGATATCCGCCTCGTCGATGAAAAGGTACGAGACCTGCTCCTTTATGCCGTTCATCTCGCCGCCCAGCGCCGTATGACGGCCGCAGGCAAAGGGACACACAAAAAGATGATGGCTCTCGGGAACAAGCGCCGCAATTCTTACAACGCCCCAGCCGCCGTGGGAGGGGGAAACATAATGCAGTGTCTGCTCAAAACAGCCGCACTGTGACATCAGGCTTCATCTCCTTCCGTAATGCTCAGCATATTGTCCGCCAGTCTGCGGTAGCAGTCTGCCATCTCACTGTCGGGGAAGGCTTCTATGACCGTCTTTCCCTGATTTTCAGCTTCCTGAACTACAGGACATCGGGGAACTACCGAAACGATGTCTCCGCCTATCTCCTTGAGAGCGGTACGGACTATCTCTTCTTCATTTTCAAGATTTCTGGAATTAAGGATAACTCCCGAATACTGAGCATATCCTCTTTTGCCGAAATTCTTAACTGCGCTTGCAATGTTTGATGCCGCATAAAGGGACATCATCTCACCAGAGGTAACAATAAAAACGTTGCGTGCATATCCGCCTCTGATAGGCATTGCAAAGCCGCCGCATACAACATCGCCCAGAACGTCGTAGAGGACTATATCGGGCTTGCATATCTCGTAAGCGCCCAGCTCTTCAAGCTTCTCGAAAGCGGTGATTATTCCTCTGCCTGCGCAGCCGATACCTGGGGTGGGGCCTCCTGCCTCAACGCACCAGATGCCGTTGTAGCCTCTGAAAAGCACATCATCGGCAGTGATCTTTTCCTTTTCTCTGATAGCGTCAAGAACGGATTTGATCTTCTTTCCGCCCGTAAGGTTCTTTGTCGAGTCGGACTTGGGGTCACAGCCTATCTGTAGCACGCTCAGTCCCTTTTCGGAAAATGCAGCGGCAATGTTCGATGTGGTTGTTGACTTGCCTATTCCGCCCTTTCCGTATATAGCGATCTTTCTCATGTTTACTCCTTTTTATCTTGATTAGCTTTTGCTAACTGATTTTCTAAATTATATCATCGGTTTTTCTGTCTTGTCAACGTTAATTAGCAAAGACTAACTAAAATCTGCATTTTTAATAATATCTTTTTCCGCCCGATAAAATAAATCGGTGCATTTTTACATATGAAAATGTGCATATATGCTCATATGGCTCTGATATTTTGACATTCGTGTAATTTGTTAAAAAATCGCAGGCAAATGGACAATTATATGAAATGTCCCGAAAATTTTCATGAAATCTATTGATTTTTACTGTCAGCTATTGTAAAATAAATACAAAGTATTGCTATTGAAAGGGAGCGTATAAAAATGGGAGCGCTTAAAGCTGCTGCAATTTTTACAGATCATATGGTCGTTCAGATGGGCAAGCCCATCATACTCTGGGGGCATGACTACAGTGGTAGAAAAATAACCGCCACCTTCTGCGGATATACCGCCGATACCCTTTGTATCGACAACTGCTGGAAGATAACCCTTCCCCCTGTGAACACCTACGGGGGACCTTATGAAATGACTCTTACCGACGGCGATGAGACTATCGTATTTTCCGACATAATGGTGGGCGAGGTATGGATAGCAGGCGGTCAGTCCAACATGGAGCTGGAGCTTCAGAACGAAAAGCACGGCGCCGAGGAGCTGGAAAAGGTCGCTGATTCCAACGTCCGCTTCTATTACACCAAGAAAAATCCTTACATAGATGAGTTCTTCTACATCGACGAGAGAAACGGCGGCTGGGCTCTCCCCTCCCCCGAATCTGCAAGATGCTGGTCAGCTGTGGGCTATTACTTCGGCAAAAAGCTTGCTGCCGATCTGGGCGTTACCGTGGGAATCATCGGCTGCAACTGGGGCGGCACATCTGCTTCAAACTGGATTGATAAGAAAAATCTTGTCCGTGATATCGACACCAAGACCTATGTTGACGAGTACGACAAGGCAATGGAGGGCAAGACCTTTGAGGATTACCTGAAAGATCTCCGTGAATACCATGAGTGGGAGGCTGAGTGGCAGCCCAAGATAAACGAGTTCTATGAGAAAAATCCCGAGGGCAGCTGGGACGAAGCACAGGAATATGCGGGAAGCAAATCCCGCTGGCCCGAGCCTCTTGGCCCCAAGTCCCCGTTCAGAGCAGGCGGACTTTACGAGACCATGCTCAAGCGCATCGCTCCCTACGGTGCAAAGGGCTTTATCTATTATCAGGGCGAGTCGGACGACCACAAGCCCCAGATGTATGAAAAGCTTCTGAAAATGCTTATCGCCCAGTGGAGATACGACTGGAACGACCCCGAAATGCCATTTATGATAGTCCAGCTCCCCATGTTCATCAACCGTGACGACATTGACCGCAAGAACTGGTGCCTTATCAGAGAAGCTCAGATGAACACTCACCTGACCACCTCAAACACAGGCATTGCGGTAATTCTGGACTGTGGCGAATACGGCAATATCCACCCTGTTGACAAGATACCCGTAGGCGAGCGTCTGGAGCTGCAGGCAATGTACCACACCTACGGCAAGATCGCCGAGGACGAGGCTTACGGCCCCACATATTACCGCTCATTCCCCGAGGAGGACTGCTTCATCATCGAATTCAAGCACGCAAAGAACGGCTTTGACCTTAGAAATGAGGACACCCCAAGCGGCTTTGAGCTTGCAGGCGATGACAAGGAATACCACCCCGCAGCGGCTCAGATACTCAGCGGCGGAAAGATACGTCTTACCTGCCCCAACGTTAAGGAGCCAAAGTTTGCACGTTTCAGATGGGTAAACTATGGTGATGTTACCCTCTTCGGAAAGAACGGTCTCCCCGCCGCACCTTTCAGGACAAGCCCCGAGGCATGATATGATACAACGACACCCTTTGATGTTTTCATCAAAGGGTGTTTTCTATAACTGTTCAACTGTAGAGTTAAGCAAAACGAACAGCAGATGCTTGATATAACCCGAAAAATCCGCTAACACAATGTAAATGACATTCTTATAAAATTGCCCCCAAACAAACCAAAGAACAGCAAATAAAAGAACGGAGTGAAGGCGGGCTTGTCGCCCGGCAAGGGAGCTGGCTTATTTCAGCCGAGGATTTGTCTATAGGTTGATTGAGGATTAGTATTATTTGCACAAACCTTTGATTATGCGAAATTAGATATTTTTTATATCCCTATCATATCATAACAAACAGTTCTATTTCCTTCCTTTCTATTTTTATTCATAACATTCATTATACCGCATTTATGGCGCAGTGTCAAGAAAAAAGAACAGAAGAAATAATTCCCCTGCTCTTTATAGCTCATTTATTACGTGTTTTATTTGCTATATCTCATTTACACGATAAAATGTATTAAAATCATAATCATCATCTACTTCCGCCTGTTTTGCAGTAATATGAAACATATGAGAAAAATTATAACCATCTTCCCAAAGTTTTTTTGCAACTGCTTTCGCTACTTTTTGATTATTAGCAGATACATAAACAAAATAATTACGTTCACCATGCTTGCGAATAAGAAATTCAACTTTATAAGCTTTCATTTTTTATTATCCTTTCATACTTGACAAATTCGGTTGTATAGGTTATAATCAATGTGATGAACGTGAGAGTATTCACCACATCAATTATATTTTAAGTTATGTAGTCGGGACTGTGGAAGGTTGCCGACTACATTTTATTTACTTGATTTTTTTAGTGCTTCAAGCTCTGCTTTGAGTTGCTCAAGCTCTAATCGAAGCTTTTCATTCTCTCTTATAAGCTCCTCAAAGCGTTTACACTCATACGGTGTCAAGCTCATTTCCTCACTTCCTTTCAAAAGGGCTTTCCCCTCTCTCACTATATATATTATAGCATAATGACGTCATTATATCAAGTGGTATAATAGCCAAATATGACACCATTATATTGTGTATATTGTATAATGACAACAGTATATATCTTGTGTTATAATATCTACGAGGTGATAATAAATGAGCGTAAGCAAATCACAAGCAAAGGCAACAAACAAATATAACGCCAAAGCATATGACCGTTTAGCAATAAGAGTGTATAAAGGGCAAGCGGAGCAAATCCAAGCACACGCCGCAAGCAAGGGCATGAGCCTTAATGCTTACATCAACGCACTTATTGCCGCCGATATGGGCGAGAAGCTCACACGACCAGAACCAGAGCAGGAGCAGGGGGAATAACTCCCCTGCTTTTTTTTATGCCTTTACAAATTCCCTCGGGAAAGCCTGTTGCCGTCTCTGCATCTGCCGATATTCGGCGACAATCTGCGACCATTCAAACCAACCTAAACCCGAAAACAGGTAAGACCAACGGACACCGAGAAGCATTGCAATTTCATTATCAGAATGACCTTTTAACGTCAATTCGCTGATATAGCCGCCCAGCGTGCCGCCTGTAAGCTTTTCATAGTATTCAAACATAATCTATACACTACCTTTCATATAATTGATTTTAAGGGCATTTACGTGCGTTTTACGGCGGTATGCCGTTCTTTATCTTCAACAGTTCAGTTACATCTCGTGTGACCTCAATAAACATTGCTAAGCGCTCTTGCGCAATTATCAGCTCCAAGCAATCAACCGAAGATATCGACCGATAACGCAAATTCTCCTGCAACTGCTGTATATCGTGTTCAAGGAATATACGGCGATTATATATGTACTCACTCAATAACTCAGTTCTGCGCATAGCACTAACCCCCTATTATTTCAAAATCGCTGAATGTGTCTATCTCTTCAAAATCCGAAAGCATATCATAAATAGCAGCGGAATTTTCAGCAGCTGTTTTATAATCGGCAACCCGAGCAAATTCACCATCTGGAAGCTCCCAAAAAAAGCCATCTTCACCAGAAAAAAATGTATAATACTTATAATGGTCCTTGGTTCGTGGAACTCCATACTCTCGAGTATAAATGCTATCATAATCGAAATTTGATACATAGATATCGGGAGTTCTCCGCAAATTGCGGCTACTCCAATAATACCGCCCGAAAATAGACTTGCTTTCCTTTGTGATATATTTAGTTATGTATCGGGCACAAGCCTGTGAACCGTTATATGCCTTAATGGCGGTTGTAAAACCGAATTTCCACTGAGGGCAGTTATACACAATCCTATCGGAATAATCCGCAGGATTGTAACCCTTGCGGCATATGGTTTCGATTTTTACAGGTCTGCTATACCATGGAACAATCCGAGTACCACTATCGACCATCTTCAAAGCATTATTGATAAAGCCGTGAAAATGAATTCTGCCGCTTTTGGGCTGATACTCAGCCACAAGGACATATTTCAAACTGTAACGCTTTGTCATATTTTTCAACCAGTCCTGCAAAGGACGTAAAGCCGCCTTTGCGTTTGTGGGATCAAAAACAGTATCACCGAGCGTACCTGTAAAAAAATATTCCCAATCATTAAGCGCTACAAGGTCATATATTTTATCCAATGCACGCTTGCAATTATCAGCCCTAACATCTGTTGATATATTGCGGTCAGTAAAACATCGTTTATCTTCCGACATAAGATGTGTATAATAAATCAGTTCACCCGACCAGTCATCAATGTATATATATCCGTTATCATAAGATATATCAGACTTGAACAATGTATCATAACGCCACTTCATCATGTTTTTATCAATAACAAACGATTTTTCTTTTTTAATATCACAATCAGGCATTTTAAATTTTGGCTTATCGGCATATGTGGCGACAATCGTTCCATCTGGATAGACCTTTAATTTACTGTTGAATAATTCAGCAGTTTCCAATTAAACGACCCCCAATTTCTCAAAATGACACCATTTTGAGGTTAATATATCAAGTAAGGGGGAACGAGGCGAGCCGCCGCCCAAGGGCGGGCGGCTCTGCTTTTCGTTCCCCCCTACCCTTTCATTGAAATATTAAGTTTTTGCGGAATTGTATCCTGCAACTGCTCCGAGCGAGGTTGAAAACCTTTAAGGGTCAGACGTTCGACCTTCTCATATGTATCATAGCAAGAACGCAATTCATCATCATGCACAAAGGCGTAAACTCTGCGGCGCTTCATGTCCTTGACAGTTCCATCATCATTAAGAGCGACCTTATAGACACGAACAATAGTTAAACAGCCTGCAATAGTCATAGGCTTATACAGTAACGTTATTTGCTCTCTGATGGGCTTAGAGATACGTGTAAACACCTGGGAAGTACCTACAACACATTTGCGCTGCTTACGCTGTTGCGTTATCTCTGTCAGCATTTCGGGGGGAAAATTCTTGCTTTCGTTGGAAGAAAACCAGTTTTGTATCTCGTCAAGGAAAATGACTTGACCGTCTTCCCCGTTACACGTCTGCAAAATATCCGTCCAGTCCTCAATTTTAGAGTTCTGAAAATTAAGATTGATATTAGACGCAACGCAACAACAGGGGTTACGCTCCATGATGCACTTGATAAAATGCACGGCGGCTATACTCTTACCGCTTCCCTGCTCCCCTGCAAATACATGAACGCCGTAAATGTCAAAATTATCAGGGTTACGGCTAAAATAATCCTGCATTAGCCTTTTGGGAAAATCCCAAAACAAAATCTTAATTGGATTGAATTTTTCGTTATAATGAAATACACGCTTTTTCTTGCGGCGTGGAAGCTTCTGCCGCTTGAAGATTATCCGATAGACAAAATTCAGCAGGATCATGATGCTAAGCGGCACAAACACGGCAAGAAAGGCACATAAAAACGCCTGCGCAATGCTAAACATGAAATTAAGAACGCTTTTCAGAACTGGTGTAACCATGTCCATCATTTTTCACCCCCTTATTTAATAACCTCAATAAATTGAGAAACACGGTAAATAATAGCCAAAACAACACGGAAAGAAGTAATCAAAACAGAAATGCCAAACAAAACAGAAATTGTATCCATAGGCAGAATATAATACAGGAAATTTACAATTTCAACGACAGACCGAGGAACTTCAACGACTGGAATATCCCAATCGGGAAGCAGACCAAGAATAAAACGGATAATATCAACAATCGCTTTAGAAATAAACAAAAGCATAAAATCACCCCTTAATCATATTTACTACGATATGCTTCAACCTGCGACACATTGGACGGTTCGCCGCTCAAACGAGTTGCAGAAGCAATAACGCCAGGAGCAGAGCGGAAAAGCATAATCAAAAAGCCTACAACAAGAAAAAGCCCAATAAAGCCCTTTATAGTCTCAATTTCAGCGCCCAAAAAAGCAACACAGCCATAAAGCTTATACTCTTGACCAAACAATGTTACTGAGAGTTTAGGAAGAGTAGAGGGAGTAACAACATCGTTTTTATCCTTAATTTCAACGGTCAATGTACCATCATCAGACGTTGAAAACTCCCTTTTAGCAAAAAAGGCAGTTTGTATATTATTTATTCCTGTCTCAATATCATCATAAGAAATTTTCTTTTTAAAGTCGCTAATAAGTTCAAGCCAAAGCGCCTTACTATCTTCTTTATCCTTCTCAGTAATATCATCAAGTGAAGCATTAACGTCTTTAAGCTGTTTTAAAATATCTTTAAGTACCTTGACAACATTATTAAATCCTGCATTCATTTTCGTAAAGATCGCCTGCAATTTGGCATAAATAGAACCAAGAGCGTTTAGAATTTCACTATCATCAAAATCAATTTCATTGCCATAATTGTTATTGATATAATAATTAGTAATATAGTTATAAAAATCATTCTGATAATTCTGCGGCATATTATTAAAATTATAATAGGTAGTATAAGTATTACCGCCAATGGTCACGGTATCACCGTAATCATAGTAAGTATTATTATAGTTAATGCTGTCACCCTCTCGAAAAACATTTATTGTATCACCAGTATCAATATCGTAAAGAGTTAAAGGAACAGGAGTTACAGGCGGTTCGTCCTCTTCGCCCTCGCCATAAGTACTATACCACGGGAACGTGTGAATTTTTTCAACACCGCCGCCACCTAAATGATCCCACTGGTTATTGTGCATAATATAGCTGAATTTACCACCAGGCAAAATAGTAAAATTTTCATACGGGACCTGACAAATATCACAGGCGACAGGACAATCGTAATCATCTGTAGTCATATCAATGATCTTACCGCTTTCGTTGTGCAGATAAAAACGCAACGAATACCAATGCGCCCAATGAACAACACCATTGATACTTGGAGCATAACCGCCTTGACTGCCCTGCAACGGCTCCCAAAAAATATAATAACCATTAGGGAATTTATAGCAAACGCCATCATTAACGCCTGCATAGGGATAATCTTTTTCAAATTCTTCAAACTGATCGTCAATATCCTTTCGGTGACCGCCAAAGCCATCACCGCCATGATTTGGTGGATTGCCAATCTTTAAATTAAAATCAACAAGACCGAGCCACTGCAAAGACATCTTAGCATTAAGTTTACCGTTATATAAATCACAATAAAACTTATACGCCATATACGAGCCGACACGGCTATCAAAAGAAAAAGTTGGAGCAGAACCGCCATTCTTCTTTACAACAGCATTAAAATAAGCATTCCTTTGCTGTGAAGTCATAGCAAACCATTCATCTTCCGTAAACGTACGAACTTCAACGCCATAATCATCATCAGAAGAAGCAGACGCATATACAGACACACCGAACGGAAGAAGCAGGAGCGCCGCAAGAATAACGCAAATTATTCTTTTCATTTACAAACCACCTTTCAAAAAGATAAAAAAAGGAGCGCCGCAAAATTGCAACGCTCCAAAGGCACAAGGGGGGAATTACGCACCCTTAACAGCGCCCATAACGAAAGAAATTACCTTACGAACGCCGACGATAGGGATAATCGCCGTAAGAACGGAAGGGACAGCACTGTTAATGCTGTTGACGATGGGCGAAAAATCGACACTGGAAAGGTCGAGAGCGGCGGGCGTCTGAACTGCGTCAGCGACAAGGGCAACGATAGAAGAAGCGCCTGCGAGAAGTGTTGCAAACATAGTTTTGTACCTCCAAAAATAAAATGAAATGAAATTATGTATTAAACAAGCCACTAAAGAACTTGTAAATACCGTAAGAAATAAGGAGCAAGAATATAAAGGCTATGAGCTTATAACACTCGGTTAACTGTGCTGTTAAGACTTCCACATTCTCACTCTGGGCGGCGGTCGCTGTCTCTATATCTTTCAGCGTGCCGCCCTGTTCCTGAAGCTCCTGCAAAATCTGCGTAAGCTCGCCATCATCTGCTAAGGAAAAGCCGAGGGTAATATCTTCCACATACTACACCGCCTTTCACTTATTCGGCAAGGGTAATGCCTCTTAACTTAACCTTGCCTTTACCGTCAATCATTGTATGTAAATTGATGGGCTTACCGATGAGGGGAACAATGAAATTTTCGGGGCTGAACTCCTGGGGAGACGTGCCGAAGTATGCAAAAGCCTTATCGAAAGGAATATTGATATGAGAAACTGCCGAACCAGAGAAACCAGAAGCGCCCCACTTTTCGGGGTCAGTCGGGCTGATAATCTGGAGTTCATAACGGTTGAGGTTGATATCTTTAACCTCACCTGTCTCCTGGTCGGTGATAGAGCCGCCGTTAACAACGTAATAACCGACAAGATAAGTTTTAAAAGGGTCAATAGAAAGGATATTTTTAACGTTTTCCATAATTAAGCTCCTTTAAAAATTAGTTGAATGTGATAGGACATCTTTTAAGCTGGAAATCATAAAGAAGAAAATTTGAAAGCTTGTTACGGTCCTGCTTTGCGCTTCTATCAAGGACAATAGGAAGATTTTTCAAAAGAAAATCTCCAAGAAAATAAGCGGCAACCATTAAAGCCGCTTTGGGTGTTCCCAAATACTTAGCAAAATCAACGAAGATTAAAAAAAGGTTCAATCGGTTTCACCTTCTTTCAAAACATATGTACAGCCAAATCTGTCTAAAGTTTGCTCTGGTTCAATCTGACGCTCATATACATAGCCATCAACTTCAATAGTTGCAGGTGCATTCTTAACTACTAAATTTAAAGAAAAATTAACAAGCAAAAGAACACCCCAAAAAACTAAAAGAGCAAGCAACCAACACCAAAGAGTTTCAGAAAAAGACTTCATTTATATACCCCCTTAATTGTATTTGCCGCCTTTGCAGTTGTGGCGGCTCAACCATCTGAATACTCCCCCAATATTAAAATGGGGGTGGAAGCTTAACCACTCAGCCGCCGAGGGGTGAGAACATTTGCCTTTGTAGTTTTTACACCTTTATTCTTTGGTGTCACAAGTTTTTTTGGAGTAGGAACTTATGATAGTGCCATTATAGCACATTATGTTCCAAAATGGAACTGGTAAAAGTGCCAAAATTGAACAAAAGTAAATATGCAATGTGCTATAATAGAACAAGGAAGGAGGAATAAAAATGTTTAAAGAGAATTTTATCGCTAATATAAAACGTGCCAGAATAGAAAAAGACTACACACAACAGTATGTAGCCGATGTATTAGCAACCTCAAGAACAAATATAACCAAATATGAAAACGGAACACTTGAACCAAATTTAGAAACAATAGGACAATTAGCGGAATTATACAATGTAAGTGCAGATTGGTTATTTGGCATCAAAAAGACGAACTAAAGACAATTAAGGGAGTAGGAACTTATGAAAAAATTTTATTGGAAAGCACTAAAAAAAGAGATAGGAACAAGAAACTTTATTTGGTTTATTATAACATTAACAATAACAATCATAACATCAATTTGGCTGTTTTCAAAATTCGGAATAGCATTAGTTATTGAAAATATTGCATTATCGTGCTTAATGAATGAGCTTTCAAGAGCAAAAGAAATTATAGTAAAAATAAATGAACAATACTCAATAAATAAAACACACTGACTATTTACGGACACATTCCGTAACTTGGGGAAAGTCGCCTGGGGAAAGTCGCCCGGGGAAAGTCACCCGGGGCTTTACCGCTCCGAACCTTTTCGTGTCGCACTAGTGCTCCCCTCAGGTTCTCCGCCTACAGTTTGCACGTGCTGAAAATTTCACGGACTCCTCCAAGATTTCCGCCCCTCGGCTCTAAGAGTACGAGCATTTAAGAGGTCACCCCCCGAGGTGTGCCGCCTGTTGGCTGTCCTCTCTGGTCTGTTGCTGTATCCGAAAGAAACGGCGCCGCCAGACGTGGGAGGGGGGCGACCTCTTAGAAGATTATGGGAGCCGATGGGCGGAAACCTATGGAGCTTCCGTGAATTTTTCAGCAGGAGAGAAGCAGGCGGAGCGGAGAGCCAGACGGAGAAAAGAAGCACGACACCGAAAAGGGACACAGGGAACGAGAGCATAAAAAAAAGCCAGTCGGAGCGCTCCCCGATTGGCTTAGATGATATATGTTGACTTTAGTAATAGCTTGTATGTAAATTCAACTTTTATTATGTGCTTCTGACGCAAAAAATCCCTTTGATGCTTTTATCAAAGGGATTTTTATATAGCTTAATTACAATTACTGTTCCTGATCATACTCCGCCGAGCATTACCATAAGTGGCAGAGTTATCGCCGAAAGCAATGTTGTCACTGCAAATATCACCGCCGATATCTCGGGGCATTTCTTATATCTCAGCGCAAACATCGTTCCCGTTGCCGCTGCAGGACAGCCTGCCGCTACCAGCACCACCATGAACACCGTATCGGGGATAAAATCAAACCACCTGAACATCAGCCAGAAAAGCACGGGGCACAATATAAGTCTGAGAAATGTTGCACGGTAAACTCCGATATTTTTCAGATGTGTGCCGATGACTGTTCCGCTGATGGTAACGCCTGCGCATATCATTGCAAGAGGAGTGTTCATTCCGCTGACGTAGCTTGCTGCGGATGACACCAGCTCGGGAAGTCTGAAGCCTGTAAGGAATGCGATAAGTCCCAGAAATGTTGCAATTATGGCAGGTGATGTAAGCACCTTCTTAACGGAAGTCTGCGCTTCCTTGCCGCCGAAGAACACCACGCCGTGTGTCCAGACCATTATGTTGAACACTGTAACGTAGCCTGTGAGGAAGAACACGCCCTCCTCGCCGAAAAGACCGTTTATAAGCGGTATTCCCATAAATGCGCAGTTGGAATATATGGCGGCGAACTGCTCCACAATACCCTCGTTGGTCTTGTTCTTGCGGTACAGGAATTTCAGCAGGAATATCATCACACCGTATGAGATAAATCCCAGCACCAGTGACATTCCCAGCCCGATAAGCAGCTCATTATTGAAGCTTTGCTGATATGACATAAATATCAGCACGGGGTTTACTACTTCAAGCACAAAGCCCGAAAGCTTTGAATTGGTCTCCTTGTCGATGAGATTTATCTTTCCGCATAAAAAGCCCAGCGCAACAAGGATAAACATAATAAGTATCTGCTTTACGCAGATGATAGACAATGACATTTTAATCTCTACCCTTTTCTCTTTTTTCTTTCCTTATGACCCCTTGATATGTAGATCAGCTGTTGTCCTTTTTAATAGCCGTTATAACGCTTATTACAGCTCCCACCATTATTACGGTGGAAACTATTCCGATGCCTATGCCGTGAGTGCTTACCTCCAGTATTGGCTGCGCTCCGCCTATTCCCTCGGCAGTGGCTGTGCACAGGCCGTAAAAGAACAGGAACGATGCCGCAGAGCGCATATCTCCGCAGCGGACGATAAGCAGTCCTGCGATTATGCCGATAAGGAAAAAGTCGATGGCAATGATAGCTTCCTCCGATGATATGCCGTCAAAATATGATGACAGACCGGCTGTCTGCGACACTGCAAAGATCAAGAACAGCAGCGCTGAAAGGAGCACCGCCGTAATGCTGCCGAAATCCTTCTGCAAGATGTGGAAAAAATAACCATAGACCGCAATACCCGCAAAGAGCCAGAACTTGACTATCTGCAAAAATATCTCGGTCAGGTCAAAGCCCGATGTTATGCCTGTGATATGCGTCTCCCCCAGCACGAAAAGCACAAAGAAGGACAGTCCATATATGACGATCGCATAAACCGCTCCGGGGACGATATTTTCAAGCACATATCCCTTTGAGAAGAAAGAGCGCTTTCCGCCCTCCACCGCTGCAAGGAATATGAACGTGAATATGACCGCCATAACAGACGGCAGCAGCTTATCCGCAGGTGAACCGAGGAAGCGTGATGCTATGTATGCTCCTGCGCACAGCACAATAAACACTGCAAGCTTTAATATTGAACCAAGCACAAATTTTCCGTATTTTGTATCAGCCATATGTAATACCTCCCATGTCACAAAGAAAGCATTTCGGGGCGGCACTTTTCATAAACTGCGTAATATTTGAATCCGCAGTCTCTGAGCATTGCTCCGCATCTGTCAAAACAGCAGCCGAGTGTTTCGGGCGAGTGAGCGTCCGAGCCGAGAGTTATAAGCTCTCCCCCAAGCTCACGATAACGCACGAACACGTCACGGCAGGGGTTAGGCTCGGTAAGCCCACGTGAAAGTCCCCCCGTGTTGCATTCAAGTGCTTTGCCGTCCGAGATTATCTGCCTGAGAATTTCGTCGATGTAGTCGCCGTACTCCGAATAAGAGTAGGTCAGCCCGTGGGGAGCGCCGTAGCGCACGATATAATCCAGATGCCCCAGTGAATCATAGCACTTTACCTTTCTTATCCGCCTGAGCAGGGTCTCGAAATACAGCCTGTAGGAATTTTTGCCGTGCTTCTCGAAATACTCCGGATAATATGGGTCAAGCCCGTCTATGAAATGAACGGAGCCTATGACAAAATCAAAGGGATATTCCTCCGTCAGCTTGTAAAGATAATCCGCAATATGGCTTTGCAGCCCAAGCTCAATGCCTGTGCGGATATCCAGCCTGCCCGAATATTTCTTTTTAAGCTCCGACATCGCAGCCATATACCGTGGTATATCCAGCTCAAAATCAATATCGGACACAACGTCATGATCGTGATGATCGGTAAAGCATATCCGCTCCATTCCCAGAGCTATAGCCTTTTCCGCCTGCTCCTCGGGGGGAGTTTCGCTGTCCCCTGAAAAGCTTGTGTGCAGGTGCTGGTCAGCGTACATATATTACCGCCTTTCTGTCAATCCTCCGCCTTGTCATCGGCAGCCTCAGTCTCAGCAGCCTGTGTTACCGATGTTGAGCGGTATGCCTCCACTGCGGGTATCTCGTCCGCTGTAAGAGTGCCATAGGGATAGTTGTAAAGATTTTCGATGCCCTCGATAAGCGAGCCTGTGTTTGCCGCAAAGGCATTGTTGATGAAGATAACATCTGTAATGCCCTGCTGCTTCATATACTCCACAGCGTTCATTCCGAAATATCGGATATCAATGACATATATCTCGTCAAAGCTGTCAACAAGATAAGGCACAAAAGCATTTCCGTAGGATTCCTTGAAAACGCAGGCCTTTCTTCCCGTATCAAGCTCGGTAACGATCTTTGTGTGGATAGCGTCCGAACCTAAGAACACGCCGTATGCGTAGCCCGAGCCTACTCCGTCATAGAAAAGGGAGCCTTCGCCCTTGGGTGCAAGGGTGTCATAAGCATAGTAATAGGTCTTGTAATCGGACTTGGGCTTATAATAGGTGAACAGCTCGGGGCTGTTTTTAAGAATGGGATCGTTGGTATAGCCGTAAAGGGAGCCAACGTATCCGTCTATCTCCTTGACCTCGTAATCCTTGTCGATGTCGGGAGGTGTCTGACCCATTGCCTTGCAGAGAGCCACATAAGCATAATATGCGCCCCTGTGTGACCAGTGGTGGTCAGTCCTCAGGTAGATATACTCATCTGTGTGAGCCGCCAGCTCGGAATATGCGTCAACGGGAATAACATCGGCGGTGTAGCTGTCGTAGATGTGCTCGATAGCCGCCTTTTCGGAGGAGCTGTACTTGCGGAACTTCTTTGGCAGATAGAACTCAACGGAGGTGGGCACAACGATGTTATAAACGTTAACGTCCTCGCCCATGGCTTCCTTGTACTTGCTGATGATATCCGCATAGCGTGTGCCCATTGCGGTGCTGCCGCCGAAAAGCATAACGCCCGCATTCTCGCCGTACATCTTTACGCTGTCAACTATGATGCCATTGTTGGAGAACTCGCCGATATTTTCTATCGGCTCTTCCTCTTCCTCAGTGATGGTCGTTACCTCCTCGGTAACTGCGGGAGCTGTGGTAACTTCAGGCTCGCTGCCCTCATCTGCGGGAGCTTCGGTAACAGCTTCCTCGGGGATTATCTGCACGGGAGTTGTTTCGGTAACTTCCACGGTGTTGCCCTCATCATCTGCCACCACGTTTACGCTGCCATAAAACTTGGGAGCGCTTATGCCCTTGAGACCGTTCAGCGATGAAGAAAGCTCCACCAGCTTTTCACGGTACGGCACCGTGTCGGAGAAATACTTGGTAAATCCGCTGGCAAAGCTGCCGTCAAAATAGCTTTCAGCCGTAAGCTCAGGCTTTTCGGCAAGCTTACGCTTTTCTATCTCGGAAAATTCGGGACGCTTTAAGAAAACAAGACAAAGTCCCACAAAAAATATCGCCGAGATAAAAAGAGTTATGGCTACACGCTCATAAACAGCGCAGCGCTTTTTATATATTTTATCAGCGTCCCCGTTTGCCTTGGGGGTTTTCTTTTTCTTATCCATACCGCACCGCCTTACTTTTTCTTCTTTTTGCCGCCCGATCTCTGCGGCTTGCCCGCACTGTTCATTTTAAGTCTCAGGCGGTTGACCTCTGCCGTAATGTCGCCCATGCCAACATATCTGCCAAAGCCCATATCGGCTATCTCCTTTGCCCTGTCGTTCATATCAAGGGCAAGCATTGCACGCACAAGGCAGATATCCGCCATAAGGGTAGTTCTGGGGTCAGGCTCGCTGAGCAGCTTTATGAATACGGTGACCGCATTCTCATATCGCCTGCACACATACTCGTTTATGCCCACCGAGCGGCGCATTACAAGAGTATTTTCCGCCAGAGCTATGGAATTGTACTGCTCATATATCTCCCGCACCTTGCTGCCCTTGTTGAGCAGGAACAGGCACAGGATATAGTTATTCACAAAAACTGAATTCAGATGCTTTGCCAGATGGGGAATATCGGTATTTTCATACTCGGTCTGAGCGTCTTTCAGCCTGCCCATAAACATCAGTGCCTGAGCATAAAGCGCCTGACCCTCGGCTATCTCCGACTTTTTCTTTGCCGTCTCACGCTCGGCGGACAGCATTTCAAGGTAGGTATTGTTATAGCCATGCTCCGCCAGATACACCGCCGAATCGCTGTAATGACCCGACATTTTAAGAAATCCCTTTAAAGTGTCCTTTATGCCCATTACTTTTCAGCCTTTCTGCGGTATTTGAGCTTGAGCCACAGGCTTACGGCTGCGTCCAGCAGGAGAAGTACGCCGAGAACGCCGTGTATCGCCCTTGTGGCAGTGTCATACTCCGTGTATGTGGCTGCTATCAGGAGGAAAAAGCCCCCTGCAAAAATGCACATAAGTATTTTAAGATATTTTATGCAGAGCTGGGCATATTCTTTCAGCTCTTCCCCACCGCTTTTCAGGCTTTTAACTATGCTCACCGCATCAACTGCGGACACAAGGAAAAGCATTACCAGAATTGCCTCGTACATCCAGCCGAAGCCCAGCACATCTATTTTTTCCGCAAAGAACATTTTTATGACCACCCTTACGATTTTTTACTCCGCAGCGCCTTCCGATGAAGCAGCTTCCTCGGCAGCATTTTCGTCAGAAGCCGTTTCGTCAGGAACAGCTGCCTCAGGCTGGGGAATAGTTACCTCCATTGCCTTTATGAGCTGAGTATCGGTGAGGACTGCCGCCTCGTCCGAAAGCTGAGTGATATCCATATCCTCAGGAATCGACACATCGAACTCGGGTTTAAGTCCCACGCCGTTGAAGTCGCCGCTGTTTGCAGTGGTGACAATGGCTGTGGAAAGCTTCACAACAGAGCCGTCGGAGCAGGTATATACGGACTGGGAATATCCCTTGCCCGCAGTGTTCTTGCCGATAGTGTGAGCGCCGCAGTTGTCCGCAAGGGCAAACGCAAAAAGCTCCGCAGTGCCTGCCGTATTTCTGTTCACTATGACCGACATGGGCATATCAAGCTTTTCCGCCTCGGTGCATACCACCACAGGCTCGGTGCTGCCGCTTATATACTGAGCGGTGACGATATCCCCTGCCCCGATTATATGGTCAAGGCAGCTTTGAAGCATGGACATGGTTCCGCCCTCATTGTTTCTCAGATCGAATATAAGTCCCTCTGCGCCTGCTGAGATAAGCTCGTCAAGCTTTGCTTTGAGCTGAGATTCGGTCTTTTCCGTAAAGGAAGCTATCCTTATATAGCCAAGAGTGGGGGTCAGAAGTCTGCCTGTTACAGTGACCTTTTCGGTGCGCTGAGCGGTGACATCATAGGTGATAAAGTCAGTGGAGCCGTCCTCCTCGGTGCGCTTGATGTACAGCTTCACACGGGTGCCCTCTTCGCAGGTAAAAAGAGATATTGCCTCGTCATATCCCCCTGCAAAGGCGATAACGTCCGTATTGTTCACGGCAGTGATGATATCCCCTGCCATAAGTCCCGCATCATCTGCAGAGCTTGCGGGGACGACTTCGGTTATCTTGATATATCCGCCGTTTTCCTTTTCGTAGTTGAATCCCAGTCCGACGGAAACTCCGCTTTCCTCTTTCAGCTCCTGAGCATACTGCTCTGCTGTGAGATATTCTGCGTAGCTGTCGCCTATGCCGCTGATATATCCGCTTACCATGCCCTCTATCAGCTTGCTTTCGTCTATCTCGCTGATGTAATGGGTACGGCTGTAGGTATCTATCTCGGAAAGCTTGCTGTAGAACTCCTGCTTCTCGCTGACGCTCTTTATCTTCTGGTTGAATCTGTCCAGAGTAACGTTGCTGGTGATAATAAATGTCACAGCAGCAGTAATTGCCATAAGTCCCACCGCTGCTCCCAAGGATACTTTAATACTCATCGTTAATATTCCTTTATGATAATTTCCCGCAAAAAATAATAATGCCCCGAACCTGCGAAAAGAGCAGATCCGGAGCAGGTTTGTGTTATTAAATAGCTTTAATGTTTATCAGTTCATGCTTACGTAGTTGAGGGGATTTGTGTGCTGTCCGTTTACTCTGACCTCAAAGTGGCAGTGGTTTCCGTATGCGTAGCCTGTGCAGCCTATGTAGCCTATGGTCTGACCCTGCTTTACCTCGTCTCCCACGTTAACGCAGCAGCTGGACATATGTCCGTAAAGAGTGGCTATCTTGTCTCCGTGGTCGATAACAACGTGGATACCGTAGCCGTTGCCTGTATTTGAAGCGGTGATGACCGTTCCCGAAGCTGCCGCAACGATAGGCTCGCCTGCGCAGCCGGGCTTTGTGATGTCAATTCCCTTATGGAAGTCGCTGGAGCCGCCCTCTTCATCTATGGTTCTGTAGCCGTAGCCGTCTGTCATGTTAAGGACAGAGGGGCAGGGCCAGATAAAGCCCTGAGAAGTACCGGGAGCGTAGTCCTCGCTGCTGTCGTCATAAGAGCTTGAAACGGATTCGGTCTGGGCAGTATCGGTAGTCTCTTCGGGGACATACTCCTCGCCGTTGGCTTCTGCCTCAAGGCGCTTCTGCTCCTCTTCCTGACGTCTGCGTTCCTCTTCCTCCTGACGCTTGCGCTCTTCCTCTTCTCTGCGCTTTCTTTCTTCCTCTTCCTTGCGCTTACGCTCTTCTTCACGCTTGCGCTCCAGCTCCTCCTGCTGCTTGCGGATAAAGTCCTGGAGCTGTTCCTCGTAATCAGCCTGTTCAGCGTCCATCTCTGCGGTACGCTGCCTGTCAGCCTCAGCCTGAGCCTCATACCATGCCTTGGTCTCCTCATGGTTCTTGTAGGTCTCCTGGAGGTCTGCCAGAACACTCTCGGCCTCAGCCTTCTTGTTTTCGGCATCAAGCTTTGACTGCTCCAGCTCTGCCTTATCGGCATTGAGAGCGGATATCTTGTTGTTAAGCTCATCTATCATGTCATTATCGTGACGTGATACCCTCTGTACCAGCTCGGTACGTGCAAGGATATCATAGAAATCGGTAGAGCCTACCAGCATGGAAGCAATACTGTCATTGCCTGTCATATACATAACTCTCAGGCGCTGCTTGAACTGCTCGATGCCTGCATCTACTTCCTTCTGCTTGTCGGCGATCTTCACTTCAAGGTCGGCGATATCATTATCAAGAATGCTTATCTGCTCCTTGATGTTTGCTATCTCCTGCTCCTGTATCTTCATTTTCTCGTCGTATATTTCCAGATACTTTTCATGCTCATTGGCATTTGCCTCGTACTCCTTGAGGGAAGCCTCTACCTGCTTGCGCTCCTCCGCAAGAGCTTCCTGCTTTCTCTGAAGCTCGGCAATATCGCTTTCATAATCAGCTGTGGCAGTGAAGCCTGCTATTGCGGAAAACGACATAACCCCCGCAGTTACAAACGCGCTGAACTTATTGAAAATCAGCCTGAGTGTTTTTTTCTTCATTTTTACTGCATTTCCTTTCCTGACATGGACATTCCTTTGCGAAACTGCTTTTGACAGTTCCGAGCCACATAATTTGCGGTTCACTCAAAAGAATAAACGAAGTGGCTGCGGGGACACCCCGCTTATACCTTAACGTATTTTCTTGTGCTGATGACTGTTCCCACAGCGCTTATGAGTGCGCCTGCGGCAATGTACGCAATGACTGCATACACCATAAATCTGTTAAGAGGAATAAAGCCTGTTGTACCCATTGCGGCAAAAAGTGTCGTTTCAGAGGAAAGCAGGTTTACAAGACTGTCGTAGCCCACCCATGTAAGGACGGAAGCCACAATGCCTGCAAGTGTTCCCACTGTAAGGCCCTCCACGAAGAAAGGTACCTTGATAAAAAGGTTCGTTGCACCAACGAAGCGCATAATGGATATCTCACGCTTGCGTATGTCAACGCTGGCTCTTGTTGTATTGGAGATAATAACGAAGCTTACTATGATAAGCGCTGCGATTATTATGATAGATACCACTGTGATTATAGCTTTAAGACCCGTAAGCACATTTACAAAGTCATAAGGAGCCTTTACCTTTTCGATATGCTCAAAGCTGTTTATCGCCATAAGAGTTGCGCTCATCTGGCTGATATCTTTTATCTTTATCCTGTAGGAATCGGGAAGAGGACTTGTTTCAATGTAGCTGAAGATCTCCTCCGCATTCGGAGTATCCTTTTTGATATCCTCAAATGCCTGTTCCTTGGAATAAAATGTCACGTCTGAAATATTGGGCGTACTTCTGAGCTTATCTCCCAGCTGCTGGATATAGTCATCGTCAGCATCGTCTGTAAGGAAGATAACGACCTCGTTCTTGCCCTCGATATCGTTGATAAAGGAGTTGATGTTTGCGGAAAATATCACCGCAAAGCCCACCATCAGCAACGACACCGTCATTATACAAAAGGAGGCAAAGGACATTATCCTGTTGCTCCACATATTTTTAAGCCCCTGCTTGAACAGATAGGCTGCGCTGCTTACTCTCATACCCGAAGAACTGTCCTTTCATTACACATGGTCATCGTAGTCGATAACGCCGCCGCTGATCTTTACCACTCTGCCGCCGAAGTCCTTTACAAGCTCCAGCTGGTGAGTTACCATAAGCACAGTGGTGCCTCTCTCGTTTATCTCGTGAAGGATCCTGACGATCTCCTCGGAGGTACGGGGGTCAAGGTTTCCTGTAGGCTCGTCGGCGATAATGAGCTGGGGGTTGTTCACCAGCGCTCTTGCAATAGCAACACGCTGCTGCTCGCCGCCCGAAAGCTCGTTGGGAAAGCACTTTGCCTTTTTCTGGAGACCCATCAGACCTATTACCTGAGGAACTCTCTTGCGGATATATCTTGTAGGAGCGTCAATGCTTCTGAGCACGAACGCAATATTGTCATAAACATTCATATTGCCGATAAGCTTGTAATCCTGAAACACGAAGCCGATGGTCTGCCTGAGCTTGGGGACTTCTCTCTGCTTCATTTTCATCAGGTCGAAACCGTTTACACGCACCACAGGCACCAGATCTGCACGCTCGTCAGCCTTTACGTCTCTGATAAGCAGCTTGATAAGGGTACTTTTTCCTGCGCCGTTTTTTCCCACAAAGAAAACAAACTCGCCGTCATTTATTTTAAGGGACACGTCTTTAAGAGCCGAAACTCCGTTATCATATGTCACCGATACGTTCTTAAGTTCAACCAATGTACTTTTCACCGCCTAAATAATACAGACATCAAAAGGGCAGTAGTGTTCCCACTGCCCCTTATGCGGATTATCCGCTTTTATCTCTTTTTCCCTCAGCAGCTTATATTTATCTTTTTGCCGCTTTGTTCGCCGAACCCTTATCAGAACTTTGTGGGGTTGGCAGAAAGGTATTTCTTTACCATAAGAGCTATCTTGAAGATGATAGCGTGGTCAAATTCACGAAGATCCAGACCTGTGAGCTTCTTGATCTTTTCGAGACGGTAAACCAGAGTGTTTCTGTGAACGAACAGCTTACGTGAGGTCTCGGAAACGTTCAGGTTGTTCTCAAAGAACTTCTGAATGGTGAAGAGTGTTTCGTGGTCGAGAGACTCGATAGAGCCCTTCTTGAACACTTCCTGTAAAAATGTCTCACAGAGGGTGGTGGGAAGGTGATAGATAAGTCTTGCGATACCAAGGTTATCATAGGAAACGATGACCTTATCGGTATCGAACACCTTGCCGACTTCAAGAGCTATCTGAGCTTCCTTAAAGGAACGTGCCAGATCCTTGATGCCAACAACGGCAGTACCGATGCCCACATTTACTCTTGTATAGAACTCGCCCGAAAGTGTATCGGAGATGGAACGTGCCAGCTTTTCCAGATCCTTGGACTCAACATTGTTCTTTATTTCCTTGACAAGCACGATATCGCTCTCGGTAATGTTGAAAACGAAATCCTTGGTCTTGTCGGGGAACAGGTTCTGGATAACATCGTAAGCGGAAACGTCGTTTGCGGAGATGATCCTGATAAGGAATACAACTCTGCTCACGTCGGAATTGAAGTGAAGCTCTCTTGCCTTGACAACGATATCGCCGGGAAGCACATTGTCAAGGACAACATTCTTTATAAAATTGTTCCTGTCATACTTTTCATCGTAATACTGCTTGATGCTTGAAAGGGTGATAGCCATGATATTTGCGTACTTTGCCGCATTATCATCGGTGCCCTCAACAAAAACAGCGTAATCGGGCTTTATATGGGAGCCGAAAGGCTTGTAGGTGTAACCGTCCCTTACAAATATATCATGGGAATCGCTGAGGTCAAGAGAAACGAACTCGTTTGTTGTGCCGATCTTTGTAAGCTCGCTGCAGGCGATAATGGTAGCTGTGGAATCAACAACGCCGATAACACAGTCCATAGTATCTCTCATCTGATGTATTAAACCCTGAAAAAGTCTGTTTGACATTAGTTTGGTCATCCTTTCACATGAAATCCTGATCCTATAATACGCCGAATAAACGCCTGCAAACCCATGTTTCGCCATGAGCCATGCGCAGGATCCGATACGAAGATCTATTCGGCAGACATTACGCAGGCTTGGAAGACAGCTCCTGCCGCTGAAACAATCTTATATAGTTTAATTTTATCATACTGTGCGGCTTTTTGTGTTAATTTTTTATGAACTTTGGTGAAAATCACAAAAAAAATGTAGTTTGTCATATTCACTGTAAAATATTGCACAAAAGAATAAAACGGGCAGAAAAACAAAAGGAGTATGTTCAGCGAACACACTCCTAAAATTACAAAAGCATCGATTATCTGGATTCCTCAGCAAAACCGCTGTCAACGAGCTCGGTAAGTGCTGTTACAGCTTCCTGCTCGTCAGCGCCGTCAGCAATAATTCTGATCTGTGTACCGCCGACAATACCAAGTGAGAGGATACCGAGAAGGCTCTTTGCATTTACTCTTCTCTCTTCCTTTTCGATCCAGATAGAGGACTTGAATTCGTTTGCTTTCTGGATAAAAAATGTAGCGGGGCGTGCATGCAAACCAACCTGATTCTGAACCATTACATCTTTAACAAACATAATACTCTCTCCTATTCGTAAGTAGCTTTATCAATACAGTTTTGAGATTTAGCTAATAATTAAATTATACAATGCAATCGGAGCTTAGTCAACACAAATTTATGATTAAATGTTCTCATAGGTGTAAATTCTGCTTTTTGAATTACATAGCCTATTTTTTAGGTTTCCAATTTGTTACTTTTCACTAATTTTATGAGTGATGTACAATTTTCAACAGCGTTTTATATGCAAATCAACAGGAATTTGTTCACTGAATTTCCTGCGTATTATAACAGTATATTTATATATTAACTTTTTAAGAACATCTTCACATTATTTTCCAAGCTTTTCCAGCATATCGGGACGCCTTTCGGCAGTTATTTTAAGCGCCTGCTCATGCCTCCACGCCGCAATATTCTTGTGGTGTCCCGTAAGCAGAACGGGGGGAACTTCCATTCCCTCCCACACCTCGGGACGGGTGTAGTGGGGATATTCAAGCAGACCGTCAAAGTGGCTCTCCTCGGTAAAGCACTCGTCGGAAGCAAGCACTCCGGGGCACATTCTGGCAATAGCGTCGCACATTACCATGGCAGGCAGCTCGCCGCCTGTAAGCACATAGTCGCCTATGGATATCTCCTCATCGACTATCTTGTCGAGCAGCCGCTGGTCCACACCCTCATAATGCCCGCAGATAACGAAAATATTCTCCCGCTTTGAAAGCTCCACTGCTTTCTGCTGGGTAAAAACGCTTCCCTTGGGGGACATATATATAACATGCGGTCTCTCGGTAAAGCCCTCGGTAACTATATTGAAGCACCTGTAGATAGGCTCCGCCTGCATTACCATGCCCATTCCGCCGCCGTAGGGGGAATCATCTACACGGTTGTGCTTATCAAGGGTATAGTCACGTATCTGGTGGCAGTGCAGCTCTATCTTACCCGCCTTGCGTGCCCTGCCGATAATGCTCTCCCCCAGCACAGCCTCGCACATATCGGGGAAAAGCGTGGCAATATCAATTCGCAAAAGATCATTTCCTTTCAACTTTGGGTTCCCATACGCCCTTGCTTACGATGCCTAAGCTGTCGGCAAGCCTTTCAAGCTGTGATATCTCATCATCGGCAAGCTTCAGCACTGCCCCCTTGGCAAGCTCCTCGGCATACTTTGGCTTTGTGAGTCCGACAATAGGCACTGTGCCCTTGGAAACCGCCCATGCAACTGATATCTGCGCAGGAGCAACTCCGTACTTTTCGCCAAGCTCCCTCAGCAGGTCAATAAGCGGACGGAGCTTTTTCAGCTTTCCGTTATATTCGATGCCACGCAATGACATGACAGGGAATTTGTGCTCATCGTCATATTTGCCGCCCAGAGCCCCCTGCTCCAGCACCATATAGGAAAAGTACGTCTTGTTATTTTCATGGCACCATTCTATTATACGCTGCTGCTCCGCATCGTTGCGTATCAGACTGAAATGGTTCTGCACGGCAGCCAGCTCAAAGCCCTCCTCACGGAGCACCCTGTCGGCAAGCTTTATCTGCTCCGGCTCATGATTTGAAACGCCTGCCGCCCTTATTTTTCCCTCACGCATGAGCTGCGCAAATTCACGCATATTCTGCTCGGTATTGTTTGGCAGATGGAGCCAGTAAATATCTGCGCAGTCGATGCCCATACGGGATAAACTGCCCTCCAGTGCTTTCCTAACTGAACCGTCGGTATATTTCTTTTTGGGCATATGCTTTGTGGATATCATTATGTTTCTGCCCTCAGCCCTTGCCTCGGCAACGCATCGGGACAGTATTTTTTCCGATTCTCCCATGCCATAGACCTCAGCAGTATCCCAGAGGGTAAAGCCCAGATCACACGCAGTCCTGAAAGTCTGTCTCAAGGTCTCGCTGTCATTTTTCTGTCCGAAAATCATTTTTGAGCCAAGCATTCCTCTGCCCCAAGCCCATGTGCCCACGGCACAAGCGGGAAAATCAATCATATGACCTGTCCTTCTCCCTCAAAGGGATATCCGATCAGTCGAAAAGCCCCTCAATGGGACGGATAAGCATTTTTCCGCCCTCGATATCGGTTTTTACGACTACATCGGGAATTGCAGGGATAAGATATTCCTTGTCCCCGTTCTTTATCTGGTAAACGTCATTTGCGCCTGTGGCAGTGACGTTTGTAAGAGTGCCATAGACCTCTCCGCTGTCAGCGTCGGACACTTCCAGTCCGATAAGATCCTGAACGAAATATGTGCCCTCTTCAAGCTCCACATCGTTCCTGTCCATGTAAAGCACTCTTCCTCTGAGAGTTTGCGCCTGTTCGGGAGTATCTATACCCTCGATCTTCATAAGCACGATATTTTTATGTGGACGTGAACGGACAATTTCAACGGGAGTTTTCTCCTTGCCGAAATACAAGGTATCAAACTCGCAGAGAAATTCGGGACTGTCGCACCACGGCTCCACTCTCACTTCGCCCTTAAGTCCCTGAACGGCAACTATCTTGCCTATTTCAAGATATCTTTTCAACCTTTACATCCTTTCATAAAAAAATCGGCAGAACTATATTAGTTATGCCGATAATGAACACATTTCCATAAAGCAAATGTCAGTCTATCTCAACCATGATCTTTTCGTTGATCCTGCCTGCGCCTGCACGCATTACAGTTCTGATCGCCTTGGCGATCTTTCCCTGCTTACCGATCACTCTGCCCATATCATCGGGAGCAACATGGAGATGATAAACAACTACGCCTTCGTCATTGGGCTCGTCACGGTCAACCTTAACGGCGGACTTATCCTCGACCAGACCTGACGCAATAGCAATAAGAAGCTTTTCCATCAGCAAGCTCATCCTTTCTCATGTCTGACTTATCAGACAATATTTGCTCGTATAAGCAAAACATTATATATCAAATAGAATAATTTTCATTTTAACATCAGTATATTCGGACACCTCTCGCCGAGGTGTCACGATTATCTGACTTTAAGAGCGCAATTACTTGGTGATACCGTTCTTCTCAAAAAGCTTCTTAACGGTCTCGGTAGGCTGTGCGCCGTTTGCCATCCACTGCTTAGCCTTTTCAGCATCAACCTTTACGGTGCTGGGCTCGGTTGTGGAATCATAGTAACCGATCTCTTCGATGAATCTGCCGTCTCTGGGATATCTGGAGTCAGCAACAACGATTCTGTAGAAAGGGTTCTTGGTAGCGCCCATTCTTCTGAGTCTGATTTTAACTGCCATTTCTTTCACCTCTCGAAAAATTTAAAAAGTTTTTATATCAAAGTGTTAAAAACACATTGAAAGCTTAGCGGAACATTCCGGGCATTCTCAGTCTGTTCTTCTTGCCCTTGCCGTTTTTGCCCATAACGCCCAGCTGCTTCATCATCTTCTGCATTTCCTCAAACTGCCTGAGAAGCCTGTTCACATCGGCAACGGTATTTCCGCTTCCTGCTGCGATACGCTTCTTGCGGTTGGGGTTGATGATAGAGGGCTTTGCCCTCTCCGCAGGGGTCATGGAGGTTATCATAGCCTCTATTCTGAGAAGCTGCCTGTCGTCGATATCCACATCTTTGAGCTTGTCGCCCACACCGGGGAGCATTCCCACGATCTGCTTGATGGGACCCATTTTCTTGATCTGCTTCATCTGCTCGAGGAGGTCGTTCATATCGAAGCCCTTTTCCTCTTTCAGCTTGTTGGCAAGTCTCTGAGCCTCGTCCTCATCAATGGTGCTCTGAGCTCTTTCTATAAGTGTGAGCATATCGCCCATTCCCAGGATACGTGAAGCCATTCTCTGGGGGTGGAACTGCTCGAAATCGTCAAGCTTTTCGCCTGTACCCACAAACTTGATAGGCTTACCTGTTACAGCCAGTACGGAAAGCGCCGCACCGCCTCTGGTATCCGAATCAAGCTTTGACATAAGCACGCCTGTGATGCCCAGCGCGTCATCAAACGCCTTTGCAACATTTACAGCGTCCTGACCTGTCATCGCATCGACTACCAGCATTATCTCGTGAGGATTTGTCTCCTCCTTGATGCTTTTCAGCTCATCCATGAGCTGCTCGTCTATATGGAGACGACCTGCGGTATCGAGGATAACCACCTCGTTGCCGTGGTCAGCTGCGTGCTTTACAGCTTCCTTTGCAATGGTCACAGGATTTATCTGACCCATCTCAAAGACCTTTACTCCAGCCTTTTCTCCCACAACCTGCAGCTGATTGATAGCTGCGGGACGGTAAACGTCGCAGGCTGCAAGCAATGGACGCTTGCCCTGATCCTTGAAATACTTGGCAAGCTTTGCGGCATGAGTTGTTTTACCCGAGCCCTGGAGACCTACCATCATAATGATGCAGGGAGGCTTGCTGGGGTAATTTATGCGGGCATTTTCGTTGCCCATGAGAGCGATAAGCTCTTCGTTAACTATTTTTATTACCTGCTGTGCAGGTGTGAGACTTGCAAGAACATCAGTTCCCACAGCTCTTTCGGTAACCTTACCGATAAAGTCCTTAACGACCTTGTAGCTTACGTCAGCCTCAAGCAGAGCCATTTTGACCTCACGCATAGCTTCCTTAACGTCAGCCTCGGTGAGAACGCCCCTGCCCTTCAGGCGTTTGAATACTGCGTTTAATTTTTCAGAAAGTCCCTCGAACGCCACGGCAAACCCTCCTGTTGCAAGTTATAGAATGTTTTTTATCTTATCTGCGGTGTTTTTCAGCTCGGGAACGCCGTATTCATCGGCTTTACTTTCAAGCTCCTCCGCAATTTTCATAAGCTTTTCCGATTTTTCCGCAAGACCCAGAGCCTCTTCCAGCTCGAACAAGGTCTGCTCTCCACGCTTTATGCCGTCCCTTACACCCTGCCTTGTGATGCTTTCGTGCTCGGCTATCTCCGCCAGAGAAAGATCCTCATTATAATAAAGATCAATGAGATCTCTCTGCTTATCGGTAAGCATGGCAGAATAATAATCCAGCAGCAATGCCACTTTAAGATTTTTTCCGCTGTTCAAAGCACACACCTCACTATAAGCTGTAAAGGCGCAAGCCTTTGTAAAGTTCACGACCTTTACATTATATCAGCCCCGCACTCTTTTGTCAAGGGGTCGGAGCTGATTATAAAAATAAATTTTTTGTGAACGCACGCCATATATAAGCGTCCGCAGCAGTGTAATAAATCTGTAGTCAAATTGACACGGAAATTTTTGTTGAAATATGCACCTGCGGCGTGTTATAATAATAATATCGTAAAAATCATATCAACATAAGGAAATCAGAATATGAAAACCGTTTTCAAATACATCTGGCAGTATTTCAGGAAGCTGGATAAGCTGCTGTTCATCACTGTTGCGGCGCTGTCCGTTTTCAGCCTTGTGCTTCTTTATTCAATAGTAGTGAACGGAGCTGCCACCATCAGTGTAAGCTCATCGCTCTACAAGACTCAGGCAGCCGCAGTCATAGCCGGCTGGATCGTAGCCCTTATACTTTCCGCCGTGGACTACAACAAGATAATCAAGCTGTGGGTGATATATGCCCCGCTGGCAATAATACTGACCATGCTGGTATTCACGGGCATGGGCATCGAGGTCTCGGGGAACAGGGCGTGGCTCGACCTCGGCTTTATGACCCTGCAGCCCTCGGAGCTGCTCAAAGTCGCCTTTATAACCACTTTTGCCCTGCACCTTTCCAAGGTGGGAGACAAAATAAACAGGTTCTCCAATGTTCTCCTGCTGTGCGCACATGTCTCCATACCCATTCTGCTGGTAATTTTGCAGGGAGACGACGGAACAGCCTGCGTTTTTGCCATGATATTCGTGATAATGATGTTTTCCGCAGGCATCTCATGGAAATATATCCTGCCCTGCATTGTAGCTCTGCCCTTTGCTCTGTGGTTCGTGTGGGTAAAGGTGATGCAGCCCTATCAGAAAATGCGCTTTCTTGTCCTTTTCGATGACGAGCTTGACCCTCAGGGCATTGGCTATCACCAGCGTGTGAGCAAGACCGCTCTCGGCTCGGGTCAGATATTCGGCAAGGGGCTTTTCGGCGGCGACTATCTTAAAGTGCCCGAGGCCGCCAACGACTTTATCTTCACCTACGTGGGTCAGTGCTTCGGATTTATAGGCTGTATCGCCGTTATTGCCGTGCTGACCTATGTGTGCCTTAAAATAATGGCAGACTCGAAAATTGCCAAGGACGATCTGGGCAAATACATCTGCGTGGGAATATACGCCATGTTCTCCACCCACTGCATTCTAAATCTGGGAATGGTTTTCGGACTTACACCCGTTATAGGCGTTCCCCTGCCCCTGCTGAGCCAGGGCGGAACCTCAGTCCTCACCATGTACATCGGCATAGGGCTGGTAATGAGCACCTACTCCCACTCGGAAAAGAAATACAGGGTATTCTACGACGGCGATTAGTAGTTGATGCCGTATCCGCCGTCAAGCAGTGCGATACCGTTGCTTTCGGGGTACAGATCTACGGTAAGGTCGTCATTGACGATGACCGCATACTCACGGAAGATAACTCCGTCGCTGCCGTTTTCGGAAATGACGATGTTGTCCTTGCCTGCGCTTACGCCCTGAAAATAAAGGGTGTCGGAGGTGGATTCATCTTCAAGGAATTTAACATTTCCGTACTTTACTGAGCAGTCAAGGTAATCGCTGCCCACGGATATGGAAATGATATCCCCATCTGCTGTGCTGTCTGTGGGGATACCGATATAACCGCCGTCAGCCTTCTGAACTTCACCGTCAGCCTCTTCCACAGCTTCGGGAGAGGCTTCTTCATTTTCAGCCTCCTCCGCCAATTCGGTTTCAGTGATGTCAGTGGTACCGGCGCTGTCAGCGATTTCGCCGGCATTTTCTTTCTCAGCAGGTGCTGAAACAGCGGCTGATGTTTCGGCAGCGTCGCTTGCGACAGTCTCCGCCTGAGTGATATCGGAAGCCTCGGCTGTCTGCTCCGTAACGCCTTGCCCGGAAACTGCCGTGTCATTTGTACCGCAGGCAGTAAATGCTCCGCAAGCGGTCAAAACAATTATAAGAGCTATTGCTCCAATAACAGTATATCTTTTCATATAGTACATTCCTTTCTGCCAAAGGCAACTGATCAGAAATCATTCTCTGATAATAAAACAACTCATAACAGGGAAATTTTTCATTTTTTTGCGCAGATTTTCAGCAATTACAGCAATTCATAAAAAAGTTACATTTTTCTATGGCATTTTGCCGAAATAGCTCTTTACAAATTGTACGTTATGTTATATAATTTACAGTATGTAGAGTATGCCTATAGACACATCTGTGTAAACTATAACGGTCGGAGGTGCTTTTGTGAATACGGATTTTCCCCGTATAATTACCCTTTTGCGCAAAGAGCGCAACATAAGTCAAAAGCAGGCCGCTACCGATCTGGGCGTTTCTCAGGCTCTGCTTTCACATTATGAAAAGGGTATAAGAGAGTGCGGACTTGATTTTCTGGTCAAGACTGCCGATTATTATAATGTATCCTGCGATTATCTTCTCGGAAGATGTGCCGAGCCTATGGGCAAGGCCGCAAAGGAAGCTCCCGCTGCTTCGGGAGAGGATAAGGACAAGCTCACCGAGGAGCAGAAAATGCTGCTGGATTCCCAGAAGCTCATATTCTCCATGGTGTCCGAAAAGGACGGAGGAAAACTGGAAAAGGCTGTCCGCAGCTATCTGAGCCTTGCGGTATATAGGATATTCCGTGTGATATTCTCCGCCAATCCCAAGAACGACCGCAGGTTCTTCACCCTCAGCTCACCTGCCGCAGACGGTTTCACCCTCTCCGCAATGGAGCTGAAAAAAGCCCGTGCCGAAGCCATTGCCGTAAGCGGCGAGATGCAAAGCACGCCTATCACCACAAACACCCTCACAGGAACATATCCCGAACACGCCTCATCGCTTTTCAATCAGGTAAAGCAGTGCGAGGACGAGATAAACGCCGTGCAGGATAAGGACGAATAAACCAAGCCTTTGTGCTCATGCAGCGCAAAGGCTTTTGTTGTAAATATGCACAAATCACACACATTATATCAGGTTCATATATGTTGATTCATACAGCATATATGAACTTTTTGTAAATCTAAGGAAATCAGTGAAATTTTTTGCCCCTCTGAATCGTTTATATATCAGAAGCGCATGAAAAGCGCAGGAAGATCATTCTCAAAATTTCTGATAAAACGAACAGGAGGAAAGCTTATGTCACTTAACAACATACTGGCAGCAAAAAGCGGCATTACGAATATCGAAAGCCGCCCAAATGTTATCCTTACATACACGGGAGCAAACGCTTCCGAAACTGATGATATCGCAAAGCTCCTTATGAGAGAGGAGATCAACGTTTACACCACAGACTGCGGCGACAAAAAGCTCAGAGAGCTTTGCCCCAACGGCAGCTGGCACATGATGATAGTGCGTGACGGCGGACTTGCCGCTCCCTCTTTTGATATTATAGGAAATGTGAGAAAAATTTCCGATATCCCGCTGCTCACCGTTTCCGACAGCTGCGACGAGATATACAGGACAATGGCTCTCGCCAAGGGCGCAGATGCCTGCATGGACGCAGATGATTTCGGCAAGTACGAGTTCAAAGCCCGTGTTATATCCATGCTCAGAAGATATCTGGGCGAATCCGCCGAGAGCAGGAGCTTTCTTGCGGCAGGCAGCACAGACACCCTCGTAAACGGCGCAATATCCGTTGACCGCAGGAGACGTGAGGTGTTCTCGGGCGGAAATCCCGTCAAGCTCACAGCCATTGAGTACGGCATCGTCGAGTACCTTATGGAAAACTGCGGCGATGTATGCACAGTTGACGATATCTACCGCCGTGTATGGCGTGAAAATCCCTACTCAGTCCGCAAGACCGTAGTGGAGCACATCAGGCGCATACGCAGCAAGATAGAGCCTGACCCCCACAATCCCAGCTACATCAAGGTAGTTTTCGGCGTGGGCTACAAAATGGAGCGTGCAGCCGTTTAAAATACCGCTTATCCCATACATCTTTATATATCTTCAATCTTCTCCTTAACAAACAGAACGGGAACCTTTTGCTGAAAAGGTTCCCGTTTTGTTATTCTTCCGTAAAGCTCAGCTTCATGGACATATAAATTGACTTGTCCTCAATAAAGTCAAGCTGCTTGTACAAGGGATATCCGCATTTTGTGGCTCTCAGCTCGATGTAGGAAAGATCCCACGCCTTGCCGTCCTCTATTGCCATGCTCACAAGCTTTTTGCCTATGCCACGTCTCCTGTACTCGGGGAGAGTGTAAACGTTCATCAGCGTACCTGTCTTGCCTGTGATGAACAGCGGACTGGCGGGCTTGTTTATCAGCAGGAAGAACACGCAGCCTGCGGCTTTGCCGTCCTCCTCCGCAAGATATACCACGCAGTCACGGTTAAGATGCTCCTGAAAATAGCCCTTGGTCTTATCGGCAATGGTTTCAAAAACAGGCTCTTCAAGGTCGGTGTGGGTCTCGTGCATATATCCCAGTCTCATCTGAATAAGAGTAGGGATATCTGCGGGCTTTGCTTTTCTGTAGTTAATCATTTCATTACCCTCTTATTTTATCTTTCTTGCTTCCACATAATAGCGCTTATCCTCCGCATGACCCATGGAGAAGGTCTTTCGGGGCAGTGCGCCGTCCTTGATGACTGTGGGGAAAAGCTCGTCCTTGCCCATATCGGGGAGCAGCACGCCTGCGCAGCCCTCCCTGGAAGCAAGCTGCCTTACAATACCGGCGCCGTGGATATAATCTACCTTGCCGCCATTTGCGGAAAGGTACTTGTCTATAAAGTTCTGCACGCTGCCAACGGTAAGGTTAGAAGTGGGCTTGGTGATGTAATATTTCTTTTCGGTGCTTCCGCATACCCATACAAAGCTCTGAGAAGCCGTTCCGTTTTCGGAAAGGCCCAGTTCGTCAGTCATCTCGGCAAGCATATCATCGGTGTCAACACCCTCGATAATGCGGTGGATAGCCTCAAACTCCAGAGCGTCGCTGTGGAGATTTACTATCTCCGCCAGTGCATAGCGGGCAGGGTGGTTTGAAAAGTCCTTATCGGGATTTTCTCGCTTCAGCTCCTCGTAATATTCCTTGGCAGTGGCAAGGGAATGGTTTCCGTCGCCCATTGCATACAACAGAACGGGAGTGCCCTTGCCGTATTTTTTCTCAAACTCCTCGCTGTTCCCCAGAGCCGCAAGAGCAGAATCTGTCTCGGCAACAGTTTCACCGTCCAAAAGATAGCCCTTTATGCTGCCGCCGTTTTTCATAAGCGTAAAGTCATAAAGCTTTTTGAGGGAAGCTTTCTTTGCGCTCACCTTTTCAATGACGGTCTTTTCGGGGTCGTCAATAAGTATCATAATGTGGGGAAGCTCCAGGGGCGCACCTCTGCGGACTTTAAGACGGGGAGGAATCCTCTCCGCAACTGTAGCTTCGGTAGCTCTCACGGCAGAGCCGCTGCCCTTGCGGTAATCGTACTGCTCCAGGTCAACAGCTCCTACGATACCGCAGCGAACCTTGCCTGTGCTGTCGGTGCGCTCAATGTATATCATTGCGTTCTTATACTCTTTGAAAATGCCGTCGGAGATGTATTTTTCCATATTCTTTCTGATATCGGATATCATCTGCTCCGAATCGGGGCTTTCAAGATATGCTTCGGGAAGAATAAGGTCAAGAGCGGAGGGAGCGCCCTCTGCAATGCGTGCAGCGTCCTTCCAGTATTCGGGCTGGGAGGTGAACTGGTCGCAGGCAACAACTGCCCACTTGGACATATCCGTATTTTCGGCAGGAAGCAAAATATCCGCCGTACCGAATGCGGTGGATGCTTTAAAGTTATTATCCATAAAATTATCCTCACAAAATAAACATTTACTTTATTATACCATATCGGAAGGATTTTGCAAGGTCAAACGAAAATTTTTTCATATCACGTTTTCGCTGATATAGATATTCATTTGTTAAAACATATCGAATTTTGTAGATATAGCTATTGCAAAAGCGGATATTATGTTGTATAATATATTAGTATAGCTATTTATGCTCAAATGAAATTACTTGTCCTTACCGCACACGCAGGATAAGGACGGATTGGAGATAATTATGGCGCAGCAGCGTTTTGATAAAGACAGGAAAAAGAGCTTCGGCGGATACGGAAAGCCCAAGGGCGATTATAAGCGTCCCTACGGCGGTTCTCCCCGCAACGAGCGCAGCGACTATGACAGTGATGAAAGACCTGCGGATTTTGCTGACAGCGACGAGATAACAGGTCTCATCGTCGGCAGAAATCCCGTTATGGAAGCACTTAAATCAGGCAAGGCGCTCGATACTATTTATGTAAACGAAAATGCAGGAGGCAGCATAGGTGCCATTACCAGAATTGCCCGTGAGCGTGGCATCGTCATCAAGAACGTAAGCGATCAGAAGCTTACTCAGATGTGCGGCGGCGCTTCCCATCAGGGAATAATCGCTTCGGGTGCCTGTGCGGAATATGTTTCCGTAGAGGATATTCTGGCTATTTCAAAAAAGAAAGGCACTGCGCCTTTCATCATCATATGCGATGAGATAGAAGACCCCCACAATCTTGGCGCAATAATCCGTACAGCCGAGGCTGCAGGCGCTGACGGCATCATAATCCCCAAGCGCAGAAGCGCATCGCTGAATGCCACTGTTTTCAAGACCTCCGCAGGTGCGGCAAGCTGGCTCCCCGTTGCAAGGGTGGCAAATCTTGGTGCTGCCATTGACGAGCTGAAAAAGAACGGCATTTGGATATACGGCACAGATGCCGGCGGCGAAAACTACTCCGACACCTCCTTTACAGGACCTATCGGTCTGGTAATAGGCTCCGAGGGCTTCGGCATGGGCAGGCTTATCCGTGACAAATGCGATTTTCTTGTAAAGCTCCCCATGTACGGAAAGATCACCTCCCTCAACGCTTCCGTTGCAGCAGGCATATTCATGTATGAGGCTGTAAGACAGAGAGCGGCTGTAAAGTGATAAGTCTTGAAATTGTATGCAAGGAGGAAATAGATATTGACTGAAAATAAATTTTCTCTTGAAGATATACTGAGCGAATATCCGTCAGACGGTGAATCTCCCGATGAAGCCGCTCTGGACGATATTCTGAGCAGCTATCCCGCCACAAAGAATTACGAGGATTCGGGTCTTGCGGAGATATTTGACAGCAGAAACCCCACTAACGATATCAGTCTCAGCGGCATAAATATCTCGCTGGAGCAGGATTATCCCTCTCCCGAGGAGATACGCAACAGCCGTCCCAAGTCGGTGCATGACATTCCCGAGGATCAGCTTACCGAAGAGGAACGCATCAAAAAGGACAAGCAGATAAAATATGAGATAATGAGCGGTGACTATGACCGCAAGTATATGCCCGATGAGCTGAAAACCGACGCAGAGCTGAGGGCGGAGCGTGAGGAAAAGGAAGCTGCCGAGAAAAAGGCGAAGAAAACCAAGGTAAAGCCCGTCAAAAAGCGTTTTGACGTTGATATCACAGAGGGCATAAAGGGCCTGAGGGATATCTACGACGAGGAAGAGGATGATTTTGACAAGAAATACGGTTCTTCTCCTCTGCTGACGGACACCGACCTTATCCCCAAACGTGAAAAGCGTGAGATCCCCTTTGAGATCGAACAGCCAGAGGGCATGAGCCTTTCGGAAAAGATGGAGCGTCAGGACGAGTACGAGGAAAAATATGCCTCTGCCGAGCCAAAGCGTGAACACAATAAGGTCAAGCCCGAAAAGGTAACTCCCAAGAAGGCTGTCCGTGAGCGTGACCCATTCGACAAATATGCCGATGATAACGACCTTGACAGTATCCTGAGCCAGTACGAAAAACCCGAGCGTCCCAAGACGCTGGCACGAAGCGATACATCGCATCTCAAGGGCTTTACCGACATCTTCAACAAGCTCCTTGCCAAGGAAGAGTCGGACGGCGAAGGCTCCGAGCTGCTGGAAGAGAGCAAGAAGATAAAGCATCAGAACAATCCCTCAGCTATTGAAAGAAAGAAGATATCCGATATCGACCTTGACCTTTCGGACAAGCTCATTCAGGACACAGCCCAGATAAGCCGCAGCAAGGCTGACACCGAGCTGGAAAAAATGAGTGCCCTTAAAGAGCGCAGAAGCAAGAAGATAAAGGATTTCGTCCTTGTGGGCGACGAAGAGGAAAACACCGAGGCTGAGGTAGCCGAGGAAAAGGAAAATGAAGAGATAGACGACTTCAAAAGCCTTGAAGATGCTCCCGATATTGAAAAGCATATCGCCGAGCAGAAAGGCCGTCTGGCAGGCAGACTGGTTGTGCTGTTCATCTGCTTCATAGCCTCTACCTATATGGCGATAGCAAACGACTTCAACCTCCCCGTACTTGAAACATTCACACTGATAAACAAGCGAAGCCAGCCCGACGTTTTCCTGTTCATCAACAGCGTTATCGGCGTTGTTGCGGGATTTGTGGCATCGCAGACCATATCCAGCGGCATTTCAAAGCTCTTTTCCATGAAAGCCGACTGCGACACCCTTTCGGCAATGGCGCTTATTTCGGGGCTGCTGACTTCAATGGTATCCCTGGCGGATTCCAATATGGTTCGTGGCAGCTTCGTTTACATCTATATCCCCGTTGCGGTGGGCGCACTTATCTTCAACACCATAGGCAAGCTGCTAATCATCAGCAGAACACAGCGCAGCTTCTCCTACATTTCGGGAGACAATGACCGCTACGCCCTCTTTATCGTGGAGGACGAGGACAAGGCGCAGAACTTCACAAGAGGCGCTCTCACCGACTTCCCCATTCTTGCGGGAATGCAGAAAACAGAGGTCATCACCGATTTCCTTAAAACATCATACGCCAACGACAGCACCGACAGGTTCTGCCGTATAGTTTCCCCCATAATCGCAGGCGCAGGTCTGCTGCTGGGCATGATCTCGGCACTGCTGGGCATAAGCGAGCACGGAACGATAGGCGCTGTCTGCATGGGTCTTTCCACATTCTCAGCCTGCGCATCTATCTGCTCATGCTTCTCAATGATGCTGGTGGTAAATATGCCGATGGAAAAGGCATCTGTAAAGTATAACGCAAAGCAGGGCGCTATCATCGGCTTTGACAGCATCGACGAATTTGCCGATACCAACAGCATTATGATAGACGCTTCGCAGCTGTTCCCTCCCGGAAGCATTATCCTCAGGAACATAAAGTCCTTCCCCGATACAAGCATTGACGAAGCCATTGTCGAGGCGGCAAGCCTTACAAGCCAGGCAGGCAGCGTGCTGAAAAATATGTTCTACGACATAATCGTGGGCAAGACTGAAATGCTCAACCCCGTTGAAAGCTACATTTACGAGGATTCAATGGGTCTGTGCGGCTGGATAAACAACAAGCGTGTGCTCCTCGGAAACAGAGAGCTTATGCAGAACCACAGCATCGAGGGTCTCCCCTCAGTGGCAAAGGAAAAGGAATATACGGGCGAGGACAAGATCGCCGTTTACCTTTCAATATCGGGTCAACTGTCGGCAATGTTCATAATCGAGCTTATGCCATCGCACCAGATAAAGAACGCACTTAAAGAGCTGGAGCGCAGCGGAATTGCAGTAATGCTCCGCTCAGTGGATTCCATGCTTTCGGTGCACAGGCTGTCAGAGCTTTTTGAAGTAACACCCGCACTGTTCAGGCTGATACCTTTCAGACTTCACACAGATTTCGAGCAGACCACCGAGTATGCAGCAAAGCGTCCCGCAACACTTGCCTGCTCGGGAAGATTTGCTTCCTTTGCTCAGCTGATAATCGGAGCAAACCGACTGAGAGGAACGATCTCCGCAGGAATAGCAATGCAGGCGGCAGAAATACTGCTGGGTATTCTGCTGACGCTGACGCTGGTGCTTCTCCATTCAATGGCAGAGCTTACGGTAACAAATATTCTGCTGTACAACCTGATATTTGTGGCGATATTTGCAATATTCAATGCAATACGAAAAGTTTAAGAACCTGTCTTCATAAGAAATGTGTGCGGATTTTCGAGCATAATTTTGTTGCAGAGTAGGCAAAAATCCGCAGGCGGGCTTTCGCCCGGCAAGGATTTTTAACGCAGTCTGCGGCAAAATTTGCCGAAAAGGCGTGCGCATATGCTTGTGAAGACGGGTTCTAATATGTAATATGATCTCCCTGCATCACAAAGGTGCAGGGAGATTTTTTGTAATGTGAAGCCGAGAAACAAATAAAAAAGCCCTGCACCGCAAAAACGGTGCAGAGCATCATATCATTCCTCAAGCCTTACAATAGACACAACGCTGCCGCTGTAGTCATCATATTCGCCGATGCTGCCCATGAGCCTGATGTCATCGTCAAGCTCTTCGGTCTCGACGATAAACTCCACCATGTCTCCGTGCCCCTCCCACAGCTCAACATAGCGGTTTGAGGGGTCGGTGTGGCAGTCTGCCTTGATGTCTCCCACAACGGCGGTAAAGGAGTTGCCCGAATCAAGGGTTATCTCAAACCGCTCCCCGCAGCTGTCGGCATAGGCTGTGCCAAGGGCAACGCACACATCTCCGTCAACTCGCCTTATGCCCTGACTGTCGGTGTATGCGTGCTGCTGGAGGTCGTACTGAGCGGACGATGTATCGGTTATGGTGCGGTAATCCATATATGTTTTGAACTCGGTGTTCACATCGGGCAGTGGCAGGGACTTGTCATATGCGCAGGCATTCGAACCCACGGCAGCCAGCAGTGCGGCGGATAATACGGCAGCGGTCATCTTTTTCATAGGTTACATTCCTTTCACATTTATACTAATCTTCAATCAACCTACAGACAAATCCTCGGCTGAAATAAGCCCATTCT
>ERZ791815.331-NODE-331-length-47037-cov-95.014091_pt1 | contig 47037 bp, 40 predicted proteins | sample MGYA00510302_ERZ791815 | MGnify/ENA primary metagenome ERZ791815 (study PRJEB30046, sample SAMN00791995) | human gut metagenome | study: EMG produced TPA metagenomics assembly of the A metagenome-wide association study of gut microbiota in type 2... | reverse complement strand
TTTACCCTTAGAAGAGGGGGTAAAACATCTTCCTAACCCCCATATTTTGCATTTTTCCGTTAAATAACGTGATAAAATTCTTGGGTTTGCCAACTTTTTATTATCTTTGCTAGCAATTAACAAATTATTGACGTAGCAATAGTCCGGAAAGCTAGAAACTACATAATAACAATACTAAGATGAAAAGATATAACTGGTTGATGTACAAAGTTTTAGGGGGGTAATTTTGCTCAGGCAAAGTTAGCTCAATATCATCATGTTCTTATCCGCAGGCGAATATTATCTTATTTTTATATGATAATAGTCGCTTTTTTTATGCTTTCTTCCACCGCCTGTTCTAGCGACGAAGAAACAGAAAAATCAGAGGTTTTGGATTACAAAACCACATTTTTAGCCCACGAATGGCAGATTTCAGCCCTTTATCAGCGCGTTGGAAGTATCTTTATCGACGTAAAAGAGGCTCCTTTGTTCTGCAGTTTCACCTCAGATGCGATTTCTTTCTCCAAAACGACGGAAGTGAACCACTTCGACGAAGGCGGTAAAATAACCCAAACTACCACCGAAAACGTTGCTTGCGGTCAGTACACCTATTTAATAAAGGAGAACAAAATACAGATAGATAATCAGATATTCACCATTACGAACAACAACGGGACCCTCGTTCTGCAGAATGAGGACTGGAAGCTAGTGCTCGTAGAAAAATAAGCATATTATGGCTAAGAAGCAAGATACAATCAGCATTGGTTTTGAAGAGAAAATATGGAAGGCTGCCGATATTCTGAGAGGCAACCTCAGCGCTTCGCAATACGAGGGTGTGGTGCTCGGACTCATTTTTCTGAAATACATCAGCGACCGCTTCGAACAGAAGTTTCAGGAGCTGCAGGGCGACGAATACGCCGACCCGGAAGATAAGGACGAATACACTGCCGAGAACATCTTCTTCGTGCCTGCTGAAGCCCGATGGAGCAAGATTAGTGCTGCTGCCCACACACCGGAAATAGGCGTGATAATAGATGAAGCACTTACTGCCATTGAGCGAGAAAACGAAAGACTGAAGGGCATTCTGCCTAAGAATTTCGCCCGTCCGGAGCTTGACAAGCGCCGTCTGGGTGATGTGGTAGATCTCTTTACGAACATAGAAATGCACGATGCTGGCGAGGAGAAAGACCTGCTGGGCAGAACCTACGAATACTGTCTGCAGCAGTTTGCATCCTTAGAGGGCAAGAATGGTGGCGAGTTCTATACGCCTTCCTGCATTGTCCGCACGCTGGTAGAGATTCTGGAGCCTTACGAGGGCAGAGTCTATGACCCTTGCTGCGGAAGCGGTGGTATGTTTGTACAGAGTGCCAAGTTTATAGAGCGCCACAAGGGAAACCTGCGCAAGATTAGTATCTACGGTCAGGAGGCAAACCCTGATACGTGGAAGATGGCGCACATGAACCTTGCCATCCGTGGCTTGGATGCGAACCTGGGCAATATCTTTGCCGACACATTCTATGATGACCAGCACCCTACGCTGAAGGCAGATTACATTCTTGCCAATCCTCCTTTCAATCTCAGCGACTGGGGACAGAGTGCGCTTCAGGAAGATGTGCGCTGGCAGTATGGTTTGCCACCTGCTGGCAACGCCAACTTTGCGTGGATGCAGCACATGATTCACCATCTGGCACCAAACGGAAAGATTGGTTTGGTGCTGGCGAATGGTGCGCTTTCGAGTCAGAGTGGCGGCGAGGGACAGATTCGCCAAGCCATCATCGAAGCCGACCTGGTAGAGGGAATCGTGGCTTTACCTTCACAGCTGTTCTACAGTACGGGTATTCCTGTAAGTCTTTGGTTTATCAGCCGCAACAAGGCGCAGAAGGGCAAGACTGTGTTTATTGACGCCCGTAATCTGGGCTCGATGGTTACTCGCAAATTGCGCGAACTGATGCCTGATACGGATATTAAGAAGATTACCGACACTTTCCATGCTTTCCAGCAGGGAACCCTGGAGGATGAGAAGGGCTTCTGTGCCGTATGCACCACCGAGCAGATTGCTGCTCAGGACTTCATCCTGACTCCTGGCAGATACGTAGGAATCGCCGAAGACGAGGGCGACGGAGTGCCTTTCGAGGAGAAAATGACGAATCTTACCGGTGAGCTGAAGCAGCTGTTTGAGGAAAGCAAGAAGCAGGAAGAAGAGATCAGATTGCAGTTGAAGAAAATTGGATGGGAGGTGTAAAGTATGGAGTGGAAGCTTAAAGATTTAACCGTGGATGGAAAGGGCTCCTATGGAATAGGTGCTCCTGCCGTACCATACCAAGAGGATAAACTGACTTATCTTAGAATTACAGATATTAACGATGATGGCTCATTGAATTTCTCTGACTTAAAGTCTGTTGACACAGAAGATGCAGAAAAGTACATTTTGAAAGAAAATGATATTGTTTTTGCAAGAACGGGCAATAGCACTGGTCGCAGCTATTTTTATGAGAAGCAACATGGTACGTTTGTATATGCTGGATTCTTGATAAAGTTTAGTTTAGATCCCAATAAAGTCAATCCTAGAATAATGAAATATTACACTCATTCTAAACCATATTTCGATTGGGTAAATTCATTTGATACAGGAGCAACACGTGGTAACATAAACGCCAAGACTTATGGGGATATGGAAATAGAACTTCCTTCTCGAAAAGTTCAAAATAAAATTGTTTCCATCCTTTCTTCTCTCGACCGGAAGATAGAGTTGAACAACAAAATCAATGCTGATTTGGAGGAGATGGCGCAGGCTATTTTCAAGAATTGGTTCGTTGACTTTGAGCCTTTCAAGGATGGTAAGTTCGTGGATAGTGAATTGGGAATGATTCCGGAAGGATGGAAAGTAGGAACGCTGGGCGAATTCTGTAAATGCCTTCTTGGTGGAACACCAAGTCGTTCAAAAGAAGAATATTGGAATGGTGATGTAAATTGGATTAACTCTGGTGAAATCAATAAGTTCCGTATATTAGAGGCTTCTGAAAAAATAACAGAATTAGGACTTGCAAAATCGGCAACCAAGCTTTTGCCAAAAAAGACAACAGTGTTAGCTATAACTGGTGCAACTTTAGGTCAAGTAAGTCTGTTGGAAATAGATACTTGTGCTAATCAGTCTGTCATTGGGGTTTTAGAGAATACAGAGGTTCCATATGAATATATTTATCCTTTCATAAAAGATAGAATAGAAATGCTTATCCAACACCAAACAGGAGGAGCGCAGCAACATATAAATAAGGATAATGTAGAATCTCTTATATTTCTTCTTCCAGCAATAAATGTACTAGAAGATTACTTTTCGCTGGTTAGCCCAATGTATAAGCGGATAGAGAGTCTATGTTTTGAAAATCTCTACCTCTCCCTTCTCCGCGACACCCTTCTCCCTCGCTTAATGTCAGGCGAGCTGGAAGTCCCGGAATAAGAAGAGCTACGAAAGAAAATAACGAGAAAGAAAATATAAAATATTAACATTATGGCAGACGACAAGAAATTCACCGAAGACGCATACGAGCAAACGCTCATTGCCCTGTTCCGAGACGAACTCGGCTATGCGTACGAATGTGGCTACGAGGTGGAGCGCGACTATAAGGAGCCTTTCTATCGTGCCGATTTGGTCGCCTCGATGCGACGGCTTAATCCTGAACTGCCAGCCGATGCAATGGATGAAGGAATCAAGCAAATCACCAATATCAGCATCGGTACTTTAGAACAGAACAACGAGCAGTTTACACTCTGGATGCAAAACGGTCTGGAGGTGGGATTCCTGCAGAATGGCGAAGAACGAACAGCCCTGATGAGACTCATCGACTTCGACCATCCCGAAAGAAACCTCTTCAAGGTGGTGAACCAGTGGCGTGTGGAAGAGTATAAGAACAAGCGCTGCGACATGGTGGTGATGGTCAACGGATTGCCCCTCGTGGTGGTGGAGCTGAAAAGCGCCATCTCCGAAGATGCAACCATCGACGATGCCTACAAGCAGATCAAGAACTATCAGCAGAGCATTCCAAGCCTCTTCAGCTACAACGCCTTCAACGTAGTCAGCGACATGAGCGAGACCCGTGCCGGAACCATCACCGCCAAGCTGGAACGCTACATGGAATGGAAGACCATAGACGGCTCATACGAGTCTACCCTCTTCGCCGACTATCGCACCTTCTTTCTCGGCATGTTCCAGCAGCAGCGACTGCTCGACATCCTGCAGAACTTCATCTGCTTCGACAAGAACCAGGGCAAATACGCCAAGATTCTCACCGCCTACCACCAGTACTACGCCGTGGGCAAAGCCCTGCAGCGCACCCGTACCGCAGTGGAAGGCAACGGAAAAATCGGCGTGTTCTGGCACACGCAGGGTTCGGGCAAGAGCCTCTCCATGGTGTTCTACGCCCACCAGCTGGTGCAGCGACTGCCCGAAGTAACCATCGTGGTAGTAACCGACCGCAAGGACCTCGACAACCAGCTCTTCGGTCAGTTCTGCCGCTGCCAGGACTTCCTTCGTCAGGAACCTCAGAACGCCCAGAGCCGTGAAGACTTGGGCAATCTGCTGCGCAACCGCAAGAGTGGGGGAATCATCTTCACCACCATTCAGAAGTTTGAAGAAGGCGACTCGGCACTCTCCACCCGCCGCAACATCATCGTGATGACCGACGAGGCGCACCGCTCGCAATACGGCGAGGAGCACTGGGACAACAAGAGCCTGACGATGAAGAAGGGATTCAGCCAGAAGATGAGAGAAGCCCTGCCAGGTGCCTCGTTTATCGGCTTCACCGGAACGCCTATCAGCGACCGCGACAGAGACACGGAGGAAGTGTTCGGCAACTACATCGACGTTTACGACATGAGTCAGGCGGTAGATGATGGAGCCACCCGTCCGGTCTATTACGAGAGCCGTGTGGTGAACCTGAACCTCGACGAAGACACGATGAACCTGCTGAACGATGAGTTCGACAACCTGGCCGATGAGGGAGCCACCGAGGAGCAGATCAGGCAGGCAAAGCAGGAGCATAGCCGGCTGGAAGTACTCCTGGGCGAAGACGCCACCATCGACACACTGGTAAGGGACATCATCCAGCACTACGAGCAGAACCGTGCGCAGGAACTCACCGGCAAGGCAATGATTGTGGCACTGACCCGAAGCATCGCCATCAAAATCTACCGCAAGATGCTGGAGCTTCGCCCCCAGTGGACGGAGAAGGTAAAGGTGGTGATGAGCGGTTCGAACCAGGACCCCGAAGACTGGCAGCCGATTATCGGCAACGAAGCCTACAAGAAGGAACTGGCAAGAAAATTCAAGGACAACGATGATGAGATGAAAATCGCCATCGTAAGAGATATGTGGCTCACGGGCTTCGATGTTCCGTCGCTCGCCACCATGTACGTATATAAGCCGATGAGCGGTCATAACCTGATGCAGGCAATAGCCCGTGTAAACCGTGTGTTCCCGGGCAAGGAAGGCGGACTGATAGTGGATTACGTAGGCATTGCGCAGGCACTGAAGAGTGCCATGCAGCAGTACACCAACCGTGACCGCCGCCGCTTCGGAGACCCCGACATCGCCAAGACCGCCCTGGTGAAATGGAAGGAAGAGATGGAAATCTGCCGTGACCAGCTTCATGGTTTCGACTATTCCGGCTTCTTCGAACAGGACAACTCGAAGCGGGCACTCGCCATTACGAGCGGAGCCAACTTCCTGAGTTCTCCAGCCATGGTTCAGCGCAAGAAGAATTTCATGGAGCACAGCAATCTGCTTCACAACGCCACCACGCTCTGCCGTTCGCTTCTGAATGAGCAGCAGAAGGCAGAGGTGTGCTATATGGATGCGTTGCGCGTGATGATGCTCAAACTCTCGCAGAAGGGCAAGATCAGCCGCCATGAAATCAACGAGCGCATCGGTGAGCTGCTCCGTCAGAGTGTGAAGACCGACGGAGTCATCAATCTCTTCGGCGACCGCCAGATAGAGTTCTCGCTCTTTGACGACGCCTTCATCCAGGAGGTGAAGAACATGAAGGAACGCAACCTGGCGGTGGAACTGCTCACCAAACTGATGAAAGAGAAAATCAAGCAGCAGAAGAAGACCAACGTGGTTCAGAGCGACCTCTTCTCCGACATGCTCAGCCAGAGTCTCTCCAACTATCTGAAAGGCTTGCTCACCAACGAGGAAGTGATAGAGGAACTGTTGAAGATGGCTCAGCAGATGAAGCAGGCAGAAGCAGAGGGCAACGACCTGGGACTTTCGCCCGAGGAGAAGGCATTCTATGATGCGCTCTCCACGCCCGAAGGTGTGCGGCAGGCTTACTCCGACGAGGAGTTTGTGGCGCTGACCCGGGAATTGACAGAAGTCTTGCACCGCAACCGCACCATCGACTGGAACCGGAAGGAATCGGCGAGGGCGAAGATGCGAGTGATGGTGAAGCGACTGCTCAAGAAGTATAAGTATCCACCAGAGGGTGCAGAAAAGGCGCTGGAAACTGTGATGCGCCAATGCGACCACTGGGCGGATGATGAAGAAAACGTAGTATAAACCCTTTAAAATTTGAAGTAAGAAACAGAAAGTAAACAAGAGAAAATAACATATAGATATTGACGCTGATTATCTGCACTTCTACAGTATTTAGAACCTGCAAAATTCAAAAACGACAAGAAGAAGGTGACAGCAAGGCGTCCACTCCTCTACGGCGTGGGCAGTACTTGTTTGTACCTTGTCGTAGGTTCTTGCAGGTACCTTAATACTGGTACTTACAGGGAACCCCACGCCGCTTATTTAAACAACATAACAAACAAACCTAGAAAAGTAATATGCAGACAGAGGAACAAGATGAGCAACTGACATTGCTGGAAGATAAAGCCGCCCGATTCAAATTCAGCTTTCGCCTTTTGGGCAAAGAAGAAGTGGAAACAAACAAAGAGGAAGTAATAACAGCCTGGAAACTAATCTTGCGTAATTATGTGAGAGATATTTTCGATTTACTGAATTTGTTGAAAGAAAATATTGCATGGTCTTTGCTGGATGATAAGAAAGAGCGATTCTATCAGGTTAAGATAGAATTGGAACCTATGCTTACCAACTATAAAGACTATGAAGGAGAAGAAATGCGCAAAATGATCAATGACATCATCCTCATGCTTGATGAGGGATTTCATGGTTTCAGGCAATCCTTCATCAGTGAAACCTATTACGAAGACCTGTTCCGGAAGGTACTGAAACGTTATCGTGAGGAAAATGAGGAGAGATTGGAGCTAATCTACATGCAGGACAGCCAGGATGAAGCGCTTATCTATCCTGATGCTACCCAGCTGAAGAATACCATTGTCGTAGAACGGGCTAATATTCTTTTCGCTTGCCGATTCGGACAGGTATTTCACAACAATGGCAGGAATATCAAACTGATTGTTGCTTATATTCTGGAACAGAAAGAACAGACCTACAACGATATTTACGATTTTCTCGATAAGTATCTTTCTTATCAGATTGCCAAGGAGCATAGCAGAATGAAGGTTGAAGCCGTATTCAAGAACATCGCATTCAAGGAGAATGTGGATGTAGACAAGCTGATGCTTAAACTTAAAGACTTAATCGAAGACAAAACGCTCAACGCCCAGAAACATTGGTTTATTGTTTATAAGGTTTTCTTCAACAAGAATTGGCTGAAGAAGTCAACTCAGCGTCTTTTCATTGACCAGATCAATTCTGCATTCAGTACCTTACTAAAATGTTCTACGGCCGATTTTCATGAGATAAATTCTTATTTCAAGCAAAATGACTATAATGAATGGACACTTGCTGATTGTGATGCGCCACAATGTTGTGACATTTACAGAGAGATTGCTGACAAGTTGGATGATGAATTTCAAGACGCCAAGTATGCTAAGCCGGGAACGGTGATAAATACAAAAAAAGTGGAAAAGTTCAGATAGTATCCCCCAATAGTATCCCCTAAAAATATAAACTATATCCCCCACATCCCCCAAACGGATTCGTGGAGGATTTTTTTTGCTTTTACGTTTGGAAATCATTATATCTTTGCAGCGTCGAAGAAACAAGACAACGCTGAAATGGTTTGGTGATCTTGAAACAACTTCCGACTACTTTATAATATGAATACTCAGATTATGAGAGTAATGCAGCAGGGCGAGACCTTCGCTGTGCAGAGTCAGAAAAGTGAGAACGGACAGATGATGAAATGCAACATCGTTCTCCAGGAGATGGGCGGCAAATATGAGAACCAGTACGCTGCGGCAATGTTGGGCAATATGGCGCAATGTAAGTATGCTCCGGGCGAGCTGGTGGCTGTTACGCTCCGCTTTACTACCCATGAGCACAATGGTCAGGTTTATCAGGATATTCTGGTTACGGACATTGAAAAGGCTTTTTAAAGGTAAAAGGGTAAAAAAGGCTTTTTTAAAGGTAAAAAGGTAAAAGGGTAAAAAGGTAAAAAGAACCTTAACCCTTTGCAATCACGTTACCATAAAGGGTAAAAAGTAAAACTGAGTTGAAACAGAGGAGGATTTTCCATGGTAAAGCGCGCAACAATCCGGATGTTTCTTCTCCTAAAAATTCAATTCAGATTATGGTTAAGAAAGTAAACAAGGTTCAGAACAATGCTCAGAATAATGTTCAGAACCAGCAGGTGAATAATAATGACTGCCAGCATGTGCAGTTGGGTGGAATGGCTTACTATGATGCTAAGCAGTATTTCCTCTTCAGTCCTCAGGAATCGGGGGTGAATAAGGTTCCTCGATTCCGTTCGATGGGCGTGGCTCAGCAAATGCCAGACGGAACGTTTGATTTCGTAGTGCAACACCGCCTCAGAACTCAGTCGGAACTGATTAAGAAACTGGCGCACGGTCGTGTGAGCAAGACCAAGGACGGTGCTATTCAGCTCACCTTGAAGGTGTTTTGCCATGAGGGAATCAACATCGCCCAAACGCTGGCTGTTGAGGCAGAAGAAGGGGCTGAGGCGGTATTGGACTACCAACTGAAACATTAGGATTTTTGTATTCAACTTAAAACGATAAGTAGAAACAGATAGATGAGTTGTTATTTAATTAAGGTGGAGAACGGGCACAAGGTTGCCCGCTCCATCACTTCGGAAGAGGAGTATAAGCAGCTGCGTGGAAGCAATGAGCAGAAGGCGAATCTTCGCCTGGCTCGTGCTGGAAACGATGCTGCGAAACGGAGACTGGTACAGTTTAACTACTCCGGCCACTATCCGCAAGGGGTAGTGAAGGGAATGAAACTGCCAAGCGGTGCTTTCGGGTTTGATATGGATGAGCCGGAGGCTTTTGCCAAGGCTGCCAAACTGCTGTTGAAGGAACCGGACAAGTACGGACTTCTGATGCTGGAACGCAGTGCACGACAAGGCGGACATGCGGTGTTTGAACGCGAAAAGGGCAAGACGGTTCTGGAGAATCAGGTGAGGATTGCTACGATGCTCAAGTGTGAAATGGATACTTCGGCTCACGACATTAACCGGGTTTATTTCACGACCACATCGGATGACGAAGATTTGCTATTCCTTTCGCCACGACTCTTCAAGGATGAATATGATGAGGCTGCCGTGGCTGCTGAAGGGAAAGTCCTGGAAGAGCGTGAAAGATACGGACAGGAGGAACTGCCGGAAGGGGCGCACAAGGCAAACAAGCATTATGAGCCTTGGAAGGAAGAATTCAAGAAGGATTCTCAAGGGGTTTTTAAGGGTCAGGAATTTAAAAATTCGAGAATTTCTACTTCTGCTGCTTCTGCCTCTGCTGCTTCTGTCTCTGCTGCGTCAACTTCTGCTACTTCATCCACTTCTGCTGCTCAGGACAATTATCTTGGGATTCCTTATGGGGAAATCATTAAGAAGTGGTGGCAGATGTATAATGATGGGCAGGAGCCGATGCGCTCCAACCGCAATACGCTGACCTTTGAACTGGCTGTGAACCTGCGCCACATCTGTGGTTTTGACCGCAATCAGCTGGCTCAGATTATTCCCTGCTACGATGGGTTTCCCGAACAGGAAAAGATGGCTTGCATCAACTCGGCATTGAACGAGAAAATCACGCAAATGCCTAAGCGACTGAAGGATGTGCTCTCTGCCATCCGTCAGGAACGAATGAAGCTAGGAAATGCGGGTGGTGGTTCGGCGGCTGACAATGAGGCGCTGGTAAATGCGCTGGACGAGGCTAACGCCAAGGATGATCTGTTCTATTATAATGCGCTGCCTAAGTTGCCGCAAGGCATTCGGGATTCCATCAGCGCAGTGGGTCCGGCACTGGCACTGCCTGTAATCACAGCCATCTGTCCTGCCATCGGAATGCTCGCCACGGGCGTGAAGGTTTCCGTTCACGGCAAGATGAACTCGCTGAACCTCATCTCCTACATCGCCGGAGATTTTGCATCTGGCAAGGGTAGTATTGACCCCGTGATTGACGCATGGACTTCGGAAGTGAAGGAAATGGACAAAATGTATCAGCAGAAGGAGGATGAATGGCGAGCCAAGAAACGTGCAGCCAAGAACAAGAAGGAGCAGCCGGAAGAGCCGAAACTGCCTGTAAGATGCTTGACACTGAACAATACGGTGGCGAATCTGGCTGAACGACTGGCTAACACGGAAGGTAAGCACGCCTTCTCGTTTACTCCGGAAGCCGACACCGTAGCGCAGAAGTGGAAATCGGCAATGAGCGACTTTTCAGTCATGTTGAGACAGGCTTACGACGGAACAAGCTATGAGCGTGAAGCAAGAAGTGCAGATGCAGTGAATGTTCATATAGACAGACTGTTATGGAACGTGGTGATGTGTGGAACGCCTGATGCGCTCTATCGTGTGGTAAGCAATTATACGGATGGTTTCCAAAGCCGTATCATCGTGGCAAAAACGCCCGATAATACCTTCACTCCTCTTTCTGACAACATGTATGTGATGAACGAACGTCAGCGCGACCGCATTATTCAGATAGCTCATCTGCTGCCGCTGATGTCGGGTGAGGTAGTGCTGCCGAAGCTGGAGGAAAAGGGTAGAAAATGGCTGGAACAGATCAGACTGGAGACGATGAAAAATGACGACAAGGTGAAAGCCCGCCAGCGTTTCCGTATCTGTCCAACCACCATGAGAATGATGACCTGCATCATGCTCTGCAAGGTTCTGGAAACGCTGATTCAGAAGCATGGTTTCAATGGAGCCGAGAAACAGCTGAAGGAGTCGCCTGATTTGTGGAAGGGAATGCTCGTAAAGACGCAGACACCAGCTATGCTGAATGTCTTTGATGTGCTGGCTGATTATCAGTTGGATAATGCGCTCTACTTCTTTCGTAGCCGAATCGAAGAGGCTTTCTCATCAAAGGATTATTGCTGCCAATCTGCTTGGGACCGATGTCGTCGGGGTAAGAATGATTCCATCTTCGAACGTCTGGACGTAACCTTCACCTTCGAACAGGCTGAGCAGCAGAGCGTTGCTGTTAAGGGGGCAAGTGCCACTCATGAATCAGTGAAACAGATGCTGAAAAACTGGAAACGCCAGGGTTTAATCAGCGTATTGCCAGACAGACATTATCAGAAAGTTTCGCCTACCATATAATTTTTGGGGGTTATTAAGGGTCAAGGTCACTAAGTGTCATTAAGTTTTTCGGTGCTTAAATCAGGCTTAATGGCCGGCCTTGACCCAATTATTCATTATCAATTATTAATTGTAAATTATCATGAACATCAATATATTCCGCCGTCGCTTCACTCCATGGAGTGTGGATGGCACAATGGTTATAGGTGGCAAGATTTTCTGCGACACCTTAGAACGTCCTAACCGTCATTTGCCAGCAGGACGTTATAAGATTTCTCTCATTCCTACCAAGCAAAAGAAGGTGTCGGAGACAAAGAAGAAAAATAAGTATGAAAGAGGAAAATATGAAATTGTTATCAAGCCTGTTATTCTGTTAAGATCCAATTACGTGCCTCGTACTGTTAGGCGCAGAGCTCGCTTCGTGCCTGGCAACGGTCCGCTACGTCTGAGAAACAAGAGTATCATTCTGGGCAAGTCTCATTATACCGGAATCGTTACGCAATCAGAAAAATGCTATAATGAATTTTGCCAGTTGTTGGATGAGGAATTCAAGAGGATGAAGAAAAAGCATCTACCGTGCAGAATCAATCTGTTTATCAGGGATTTGGGTGTTGACGAAATCCCCTTCAATTATCTGCTTATTTTTCAATAATTAATATTCAATATCATGCGTAAGATAAGGGAAATCATCATTCATTGCAGTGCGACCAAGGAAGGTCGCAACTTCACCGTAGCGGATATTGACCGCTGGCACCGGGAGCGCGGAATGCGCTGCATAGGTTATCATTTCGTGATTTATCGTGACGGCAGCATTCATGTAGGCCGTGCGATAGAGGAGGTAGGCGCCCATTGCAAGGGCCATAATTCCATCAGTATAGGCATTTGCTACATCGGTGGTTTATCAAAGAAAGGCAAGCCGAAGGATACAAGAACCCGAGACCAGAAAGCGGCAATGCGCTCGCTCATCGAGCAGCTGAAGGAGGAATATCCATTAGCCACGATTCATGGTCATAATGAATTTGCCAACAAAGCTTGCCCCTGCTTTGATGTAAAGAAGGAGTGGGGGAAGGAGTAAACACAAAAATAGCGGATCTGTCACAGACCCGCTATTTAAATTTATTAAAAAAAATTATTATGTTTAACAATTTTCTAGTCTTATACAATACCCTGAGCCATCATAGCCTTAGCTACCTTCAGGAAGCCGGCTACGTTTGCACCCTTTACGTAATTTACGTAACCGTCTGGCTCAGTACCATACTTCACGCAGTTAGCGTGAATATCGTTCATGATGTCGTGGAGCTTAGCATCAACCTCCTCACGAGACCACTTCAGACGCTCTGAGTTCTGGCTCATCTCAAGACCTGATACTGCAACACCACCTGCGTTGGCTGCCTTACCTGGAGAGTAGAGAATCTTAGCATCCTGGAATACCTTGATAGCCTCTGGAGTAGAAGGCATGTTAGCACCCTCGCTTACTGCGATTACGCCGTTGGCGATGAGAGCCTTAGCTGCCTCCTCGTTGATTTCGTTCTGAGTAGCTGATGGGAGAGCGATGTCTGCCTTCTCAAACCAAGGCTTAGCACCTGCAACATATTTTACACCATACTTCTCTGCATATTCCTTGATACGGCCACGCTCTACGTTCTTGAGCTCCATGATGTAATCGAGCTTCTCGCGGTCGATTCCGTCTGGGTCGTAGATGTAACCGTCTGAATCTGAACATGTAACTGGCTTAGCACCCAACTGGAGCAACTTCTCCATGGTGTACTGGGCTACATTACCTGAACCTGAAACCAAAACGGTCTTGCCCTTGATGTCAATACCCTTGGTAGCGAGCATGTTGCAGAGGAAGTATACGTTACCGTAACCTGTAGCCTCAGGACGGATCAATGAACCACCGAACTCCTGACCCTTACCGGTCAAGACGCCCTGGAACTGGTGTGTCAACTTCTTGTACATTCCGAAGAGGTAACCTACCTCACGGCCACCTACACCGATGTCACCAGCTGGAACATCCTCGTCTGGACCCATGTGACGATAAAGCTCTGTCATGAAAGCCTGGCAGAAACGCATTACCTCGTTGTTGCTCTTGCCACGTGGAGAGAAGTCGGAACCACCCTTAGCACCACCCATTGGGAGAGTAGTAAGAGAGTTCTTGAATGTCTGCTCGAAAGCCAAGAACTTCAAAATACCCAAGTTTACTGACTTGTGGTAGCGAAGACCTCCCTTGTAAGGGCCAATCGCGTTGTTGTGCTGAACGCGGTAACCCATGTTAGTCTGTACGTTGCCCTTATCATCTACCCAAGATACGCGGAACTGGATGATGCGGTCTGGAATGCAGAGACGCTCGATGAGGTTTGCCTTCTCAAACTCTGGGTGCTTGTTGTACTCTTCCTCGATAGTACCGAGAACCTGACTAACTGCCTGAATGTACTCAGGCTCATTTGGGAATCTTCTTTGGAGATTCGCGATTACTTCAGATGCTTTCATAATCTTTAATCTTTTATTGTGTTTAAATTCTTATTTTTAATTTCTGCTTGCAAAGATACATGTTTTTCTTGAAAACACCAACAAAAAGAAAGAAAAAATGCAGAAAAAGTAGAAAAAAGTCATTTTTTAACATTTTTAGCCACGTTTTGTAGCGCTTTTGTGTACGCACACCTTATTATATAAGAGACGTTTTTCGGGGTTTAAGCCTTTATCTCTGTTTTAGGGAATCTTGCATTCTGACGACTTCTGTTTATCTATCCTGCGCCATAGGGCATAAATGAGCAGGATGATAGCGTAGAGACCGATTACCTGAGGCAGACTGATTCTTACGTTTTCGATGCTTGCTCCAGGCAGCATGCTGATCAGTTTTATGGCTGTATTCAAAAACTGGGTGATGCTGGTCAGGGCGCCTGATGTAAGGCTGATGAGTGGGGCAACAACCGGTGCTATGGGCGCCCATAACGTGAGTGGGGAGAACAGGATTAATGCTGCTCCAAGATATAGGATGAGGGTTGCTGCGGGAATGGCGATGTAATTGGTGAGAAGTGAATAGCACGATATTCTGCCGAAGGTGTAGACGATGACCGGAAGGGTTCCTATCTGGGCTGCCAGTGAAACGCAAAGGAGTCCCCATGCCCAACGGATGAAACGGCTGCGGATGGGGAGGAGGGTGTAAAGGGGTGTGAAGAACAGCAGAATGGAGGCTACGGCCAGGAACGAAAGCTGGAAACTCAACTCGAAAAGGTAGAGCGGACTGATGAAGAGCATAAATATATAAGCTGAGGCTAAGGTGTTGAGCGGCAGACCGGTACGATGGAAGGCTAAACTTAAGCTGTAGGCTGAAAGCATGATGGCTGCACGGACTGCACTTGCCGGCAATCCTATGAGAAAAACGTAGGTCCAGATGGAGATGAGGGACAGGATGATGGTGTAAACTGAGTACTTTCTGCCGCCTAGCAGAAAGATGAAAAGCTGGAAGATAATGCCTATATGAAGTCCGCTTACTGCCAAGATATGACTGGCTCCGGAAATGGAGTAACTGTTTCGGGTGTTCGAATCGAGTGCGCTCTTGTCGCCCAGCGCCATGGCTGCGATGACTGCATAGTCTTGCTGTTTTACGTGAAGGGAAACCAGTTTGCTTTCAATATTGCTTTTATAGCGTTCGGTATTGATTTTTGCCCGTGTGAGGTAAGACAGTTCCTGCCAGTTTTTCAGTTGTGTAGAGGTTTGGGAATCAGCTATTTGCTTACAGGTAAGAAAAGCCCCAAGGCTCAGAATGCATAAATGAATCATCACGCATTGGGAGAAGATGAGAAACTGGTGGTTCCTGCTGAAGTAAGCTTTTTGGCTTAAGAACTCAGTAAGGAAAAAGATGATGCTGCCAAGGGCGCATGAAATGATGGAGATGATGAGCCAGAAGCGCATGTTGAAATCATCATAGCCCCATTTGGCTATGATGATTCCGATCGTCAGTGTGAGGCTGATGGTCATGAGCGGGGTGAGGGATAGCTCTTTCATCATTCCTCTTTCCTTTTTAAGAGATAATTTATTTCCTATTTCTTGAATCCGAAGATGCGCTTGATGAATGTCTTCACAGCGTTTTCTTTCTTCTGTGGATTTACGATAGGGGTGTGCTTGTGTGCAGCCGGCTTGTCGCCCTTTTTCTGGGCTACGCCTCTGCCACGGCCGTTGCTGCCTGGGCGAACATTGTTCTCGGTGCCTGGGCGCTGCTGGTTGCTGTTGTTGCTGTTATTGCGGCGCTTCTGGCTGTTGCTGTTCTTTGGCTGCTCGCCTGGCTGGGCTGGCTTTCTGTTCTGCTGCTTTGCGTTCTGCTGCCTGTTGCCCTGCTGTGGCTGCTGCTTTGCGTTCTGCTGCCTGTTGCCCTGCTGAGGCTGCTGTTCGTTGCTGCGTGGCGCTTTTTCCTGACGCTCGTTTGGCTTGTTTGGCTTGCGCTTGTGAGAAGTCTGGTCGCGGTCTTTCTGTCGGCGGTTCTTGGCGCTGTTCTTTCCGGCCTCGCTGTTTCCGCCGTTACCGCGTCTGTTGTTGTTTCTTCCGTTTGCGCCTTTCTTCTTCGGCTTGTTGAGCTTGATGTATTCAGGACCTTCGCCGCATCCCTCAGGGAGAGGCATTTTGTCTACCACCTTCTCCAGGAACTTCTCTATCTGCTGGAACCAGTACTGGTCTTCTTCGCTCACGAAGGTGATGGCTCTACCATCGCGGTTGGCACGGGCTGTACGGCCGATGCGGTGAACGTAATCTTCTGTATCGTGAGGAACATCGTAATTGATGACCATCTCAATATCATCGATGTCGATTCCGCGCGCCACAATGTCGGTAGCTACGAGAACATCATAGTGTCCGCTCTTGAACTTGAACATCACATCGTCGCGTTCAGCCTGTTCCAGGTCGCTGTGCATGGCTCCGCAGTTTACTCCAATCTGCTGGAGGGAAGCTGCGAGTTGCTTCACCTTGAATTTGCTGCCGCTGAAGACGATGACGCGCTTCAGGTCGCCCGCCTTGAAGATGTCCTTGATGATGGTCATCTTCTGGGTTTCGTAGCATACGTATGCTTCCTGCTTGATTTTCTCGGCTGGCTTGCTGACGGCAAGTTTGATTTCTACCGGATTCTTGAGCAGGGTCTTAGCCAGTTCTTCTATCTTCTCAGGCATGGTTGCCGAGAACATGATGGTCTGGCAGGTCTTTGGCAGTTTTGCCGCGATGGTCTTGATGTCGTCAGAGAAACCCATGTCAAGCATGCGGTCGGCCTCGTCGAGGATGAAGAAGCTTACCTTGCTGAGGTCTACATTGCCCAGGGAGATATGGGAGATGAGGCGGCCCGGGGTAGCGATGACTACATCGGCGCCCATGCGGAGGCTGCGCAACTCCTGATCGTAACGGTTGCCGTCGTTGCCGCCGTATACGGCTACGCTGCTCACGCCCTGCAGGTAATAGCCGAAGCCTTGCATCGCCTGGTCTATCTGCTGGGCAAGCTCGCGGGTTGGTGACATGATGACGCAGTTGATGGCGTCTTTAGGATAACCGCCGTCATCGAGCTTGCTCAATACTGGCAGCAGATAGGCTGCGGTTTTGCCGGTTCCGGTCTGGGCTACACCCAAGACATCGTGACCTTCTAATATCTCTGGAATGCACTTTTCCTGTACTGGAGTGCATGTGTCGAAGCGCATGTCATATAATGCGTCGAGCACGTTGTCGTTTAAATCTAATTCGTCGAAATACATTTTTTTTAATGTTTAATGTTGAATGTTGAATGTTGACTTTTTCCCTCAAAATCCAATTACCGGGTTATGATAACCGGTTCTGATTTTACCTCGGTGCCTTGCGGTAGCAGAAGTAGGCTACGATGGCGAAGAGGAAGTTTGGAAGCCACGCTGCCAGAACAGGCGGGAAATTGGCCTGGATGGCGAAGGTAGCAGAAACCGTCTGCAGCATGATGTAGCCGAAACTCAGCGCAAGTCCTACGCCCAATGCTGCTCCCATGCCGCCCTTGCGCTTGCGGGCTGAGAGGGAGACGCCGATGATGGTGAGGATGAACGAGGCGAAGGAAGAGGCGATGCGCTTGTGGTATTCTACCTTGTACTGCACTACGTTGCCCGAACCGCGGTTGATCTGCTTGGAGATGTAATCGCGGAGCTCAGGACTGGTGAAGGTTTCCTGCTGACCCTTGGAATAGACCAGGTCGGTAGGTTCCATCATGATGATGGTGTCCTTCTGGGCTCCGCTCGTAATATGCTCCTTCATGCCCTGGAGCTTGCGGATTTTCCAGTTGCTCAGTTTCCAATGATACTTGCTGTCGGAAATGGTGTCGTACTGGATGTCCATCGCTGTAAGGTGGCTTACGAGTTTCTTGTCCTGGAACTTGTCGAGGCAGAATCCGTAGCCGCGTTTCATGCTGTTGTCGTAATGCTGCATATAGGCAATCACTCCCTTGTCTACCTGCAGCTGTACATTCTCGGCACTGGTATTCTTCTTCTTGTTCTTGTACATCGTCTCGAAGTTCTGCCTGATAACGGTTCCGTGGGGAATGACGTAGGCTGAGAGCCCGAAGGAGAGGGCTGAGAGCAGCACGCAGGTAATCATGTATGGGCGAAGGAGACGCTTGAAGGATACTCCCGACGCCAGGATGGCGATGATTTCGGAATTGCTTGCCAGCTTGGTGGTGAAGAGAATGACCGCCACGAACACGAACAGCGCACTGAAGAGGTTGGCAAAATAGGGCACGAAGTTGGCGTAGTAATCGAAGATGATTGCGCGCGCCGGTGCATGGTGCTCTGTGAATTTTGACAGGTTCTCGTTGAAGTCGAAGACGATGGCGATGGAGATGATCAGGGCGATGGAAAAGAAATAGTAGCCCAGAAACTTCTTGATAATGTACCAGTCGAGCTTCTTGATGTACCTGAACGGGTTGAGAAACCTGAATATGCGCAGGAACCGGAGCTTGTGAGCCAGCCAGCGCACAGCCCTGATGAGCCACCCGAACTTGCGGGAAGCCCATCGGCCGGTGCGGTAGAGCCGGCGGTGTTTTCTTATTTTCTTAAAATCTTTCATGATGCTTGCTTACTTAAATTCTTCGGCCAAGCTGGTCGATGATGGAATTCTTCCATGCCACGAAATCGCCCTGCTCGATATGATGGCGGGCATCGGTCACGAGGCGCAGATAGAAAGAGAGGTTGTGGATGCTGGCTATCTGCATCGCCAGCAGCTCCTGTGCCTTGAAGAGGTGGTGGAGGTAGGCCTTCGTGGTTACGAGGTCGATGTCGCAGCCGTCTGGATCTACCGGACTGAAATCTTTCTCCCACTTCTTGTTGCGCATGTTCATCGTGCCCTGATAGGTGAAGAGCATGGCGTTGCGGCCGTTGCGGGTCGGCATTACGCAGTCGAACATGTCTACGCCGCGCTCGATGGCTTCGAGGATGTTCTGCGGGGTTCCTACGCCCATCAGATATCTCGGCTTGTCTTTCGGCAGGATTTCGTTCACTACTTCTATCATCTCATACATCACCTCGGTAGGCTCTCCTACGGCAAGTCCACCGATGGCATTTCCGTCGGCTCCCTTGTCGGCAATGTATTTGGCTGCTTCGCGGCGCAGGTCCGGGAAGGTGCAGCCCTGAACGATAGGGAAGAGACTCTGCTGATAGCCGTAGAGGGGCTCGGTCTCATTGAACCGCTTAATGCAGCGGTCTAGCCAGCGCTGGGTGAGCATGAGGCTGTTCTTGGCGTACTGGTAATCGCTCTGTCCCGGCGGACATTCATCGAAGGCCATCATGATGTCGGCTCCGATGATGCGCTCGGTGTCCATCACGTTCTCCGGTGTGAAGAAGTGCTTGCTGCCGTCGATGTGGGAGCGGAACTCGCAGCCTTCTTCCTTGAGCTTGCGGATGCCGGTGAGCGAGAAGACCTGGAAGCCGCCGCTGTCGGTGAGGATAGGACGGTCCCAGCCGTTGAACTTGTGCAATCCGCCTGCTGCCCTGATGACGTCAAGACCTGGGCGCAGGTAGAGGTGATAGGTGTTTCCGAGGATAATCTGTGCCATGACCTGCTTCTTGAGTTCCTCGAAGTGGACGCCCTTCACGCTTCCTACGGTTCCTACGGGCATGAAGATTGGGGTCTTGATCTGTCCGTGGTCGGTGGTGATGATGCCTGTACGCGCATCGCTTGCTTTATCTGTTACTTGTAATTCAAATTTCATTTCTTTTCTTTTTTATCATTTTCCTCAATGCTGAAGTCTGCTGGGTTTTTCACCTTCTCATCGGTCAGCGCGAACTGCCAGACATCAGCCACATTCTCTACATAGTGGAAGTCTACGCCCTTGAGATATTTCTCCGGTATTTCCTCTACGTTCTTCTGATTCTCCCTGCACATCACGATGTGCTTGATTCCTGCCCGTTTGGCTGCCAGAATCTTCTCCTTGATTCCGCCTACCGGGAGCACTTTGCCGCGGAGGGTTATCTCGCCGGTCATGGCTGTGTTGGCACGTACCTTGCGCTGGGTGATGGCTGAGGCGATGCTGGTGGCGATGGTGATTCCGGCAGAAGGACCGTCTTTCGGGGTGGCTCCCTCAGGCACGTGGATGTGGATGTTCCACTGCTCGAAGATGCGGTAGTCTACCTGGAGCAGGTCGATGTGCGACTTGACGTATTCCAGTGCGATAATGGCTGATTCCTTCATCACGTCGCCCAGATTTCCGGTCAGGGTGAGCTTGCCAGCCTTGCCCTTGCTGAGCGAGGTTTCGATGTAGAGGATTTCGCCGCCCACTGAGGTCCAGGCCAGTCCGGTTACCACTCCTGCATAGTCGTTGCCCTGGTAGATGTCGCGGTTGAACGGCGGATTGCCCAGCAGGTCTTTTACTTCGGCAGGGGTGATGGTGTAGTTCTTCAGCTCCTGGTTGCAGGCAAGTTTGTAAGCCATCTTGCGCAGACTCTTGTCAATCTGCTTCTTCAGCTGTCTTACGCCGCTCTCCCGGGTATAGTGCTCGATGATGAACTCGAGGGCATTCTTGTTGAAGCTTACCTTCGGCGAAACCTTGTCGAGTCCGGTGCTTTCCAGCTCTTCCGGTACGAGGTGGCGCTTGGCAATCTCTGTCTTCTCTTCGGTGATGTAGCCGCCTACTTCTATCAGCTCCATACGGTCGAGGAGCGGACGCGGAATGACGCTCAGGTCATTGGCTGTGGCGATGAAGAGCACCTTGGAGAGGTCGTAATCCATATCGAGATAATTGTCGTGGAAGGCATTGTTCTGTTCCGGGTCCAGCACTTCGAGCAGGGCTGATGCTGGGTCGCCGTTGAAATTGCTCTGCGCCACCTTGTCAATCTCGTCGAGGATGAAGACCGGATTGCTGCTGCCTGCCTTCAGCATGTTCTTGATGATGCGGCCCGGCATGGCTCCCACATAGGTGCGGCGGTGACCGCGGATTTCGGCTTCATCGTGCAGACCGCCCAGCGACATGCGTACATACTTGCGCTTCATGGCTGCTGCGATGCTCTTGCCCAGACTGGTCTTTCCTACGCCCGGAGGACCGTAGAGGCAGAGGATAGGACTCTTCCCGCCGCCGTTCAGTGCTCTTACGGCGAGGAATTCCAGGATGCGCTCCTTCACATTCTCCATGCCGTAGTGGTCGTGGTTCAGAATGCGCTTGGCACGGGTCAGACTGAGGTCGTCCTGGGTATAGGAGTTCCAAGGCAAATCTACCATGGTCTGCAGGAATCCTATCTGTATCGAATAGTCAGGACTCTGCGGGTTCAGGGTGTCGAGCTTGGCAATTTCTTTCTTGAAGATTTTGGCTGTCTCCTCGCTCCAGTTCTTCTGTTTCGCCTTCTCCAGAATCTCCTTCTTCTCCGGGCTGGCGTTGCCTTCTCCCAGTTCTTCCCTGATGTTCTTAATCTGCTGCTTGAGGAAGTATTCCTTCTGCTGTTCATCGAGGTCGTAGTGGGTTTTGTTCTCAATCTCAGTCTGGATGCGTAGCAGATGGCGCACCTTGTTCAGAGATCTGATGGCAATCATGATGCGCTCGCTGAGATTTTCCTCTTTCAGCATCTTGATTTTATCCTCGATGGAGAAAGGGAGGAGGGAGCACATGAAGTTGCACTGCATGTGAATGCTCGATAGTTCGTTGATGGCCTGGATGGCATCATCATTATAGTTGGCGTTTGATTTGATATAGTCTGTCGCTTCGTAATGGAAGTTCTCGTAGAGCATTCTGAAGAGTTCATCGTTGTTCTCGTCAGGCCATTTCTCCGGAAGACTTTTTACGTCAATTACTGTGTAAGGCTCTTTTTGAACGAGATGTTTCATCTGACATCTGCCCAGACCCTGGATGATGATGCTCATCTGGTCTGTGCCAGGCATCTTGATCACCTTGATGAGTTTGGCGAAGACACCTACAGGGTAAAGGTCTTCTTCGTAGGGCAATTCTGTGTCTTTATTCTTCTGGCAGAATACACAGAATGTGGTGTCTGGCTTCTTTTCCAGCATCCGGACGAGATTCAGACTTTCCTTTCTGCCCACAACGATAGGGGTCATGTTGGTAGGGAAAACTACAATATCTCGCATGCAGAGGGTAGGGTACAAACCTTCTTCCTGGTCTTCGATCAGGGTTTTCGGGTCGCCCTCGTAATCTGCAATCATTTGTATTCGGGTACTTGTTCTTCTATTATCCATTTTTTGTTATGATTTCTATTTTCCGTGCAAAGGTACTCATTTTTTATGAAATATCGTGGAAGATGATAGATTATTTAATAATAAAATTGCTTTTTCTATATATTAGTACCCGTTTTTATAGATGTAAGCAGCTGCTTTTGCAGGTGGAAGTGGCAATTTCTGCTGCTTGCGATAAAATAAATCGGCGGCGCATTCGTTTTCTTCTGTAAAGAGACAGAAGAATTTATGGGTAATTTTCGATTTAAACAGTTTGAGATAGAGCAAGACCGTTGTGCCATGAAAGTGGGAACTGACGGCGTTTTGCTGGGTGCATGGGCGCAAGGTGGCAGGCGGATTCTGGACATTGGTTCCGGAACGGGACTGATTTCGCTCATGATGGCGCAGCGTTTTCCTGAAGCTGAGGTCGTAGGGATTGATATGGATGCTGATGCCTGCGGACAGGCGAGGGAGAATGTGATGGCAAGTCCGTTTCGCGACAGGGTGGAAATAGAATGCTGCAGACTGCAGGATTTCGGGGGAGCTTCGGAAGCTGCTGAGGCTTCTGGAACTGCTGAAGGTTTGAAGGCTGCCGGTGTTTTTGATGCGATAGTGAGCAATCCTCCGTTCTTTGTAGATAGTTTGAAAAATCCGGACAGTAAGAGGACGATGGCGAGACATACGGACAGTCTTCCGTTCCGCGATTTGTTTGCGGGTGTAAAACGGCTGCTTTCTGATGCGGGTGTCTTCTCTGCAATTGTTCCCGTAGAAGTAGTGGAGCAGTTTGTTGCAGAGTCTTGTATATTAGGTTTTTATCTTATACGGAAGTGTGGTGTGAAGACGGTGGAGCGCAAGCAGCCAAAGCGCTTTATGCTGAGTTTTGCCAAGCATCGCATTTTGCCTTATGAAGAGCATGTTGAAACGATGATGGATTCGCAGGGAAACCGCTCGGGATGGTATGGGAAAATAACGGAAGAATTCTACCTTTGAGGAATGTTGAATGTTGAGTGTTGAGTGTTGAATGAACACTCCCTCTAAATTCAACACTCAACATTCAACACTCAACACTCCCTCTAAATTCAACACTCAACATTCCCTTAAAGGTTCAGCTTCTTCTGTACCAGTTTGCTGATAGCTTCTACTCTTTTGCTCTGGCGCTGGATGTCTTTATGAATATCATCGCGCACGGCATTGAAGTCGTTGAAGAAATCGGCAAAGGCAGACTGAATCATGTTCGGCTTGCGGTCGTTCTTGTTGGCAAAAGGGTTCACCACCATCTTGATTCCCTTTTCTTCCAGGTGAACATCAATCTCTGCCCCCGTCATCACAGGGTCGCCATCATAATGGATTACGCCTGGCTGACTGCGGGTGATATGGAGCTTCTTGCAGCGGAACGACTTGATCTTCGAATTCTTGTCCAACGTCTTGTTGAACATGTCGAAACTTACCTGAGGCGCCTCGATTACATCAAATGGTTCCATGATGACGACATCCATCAAACCGTCGCTCATGGATGCTTGAGGGGCAATATAGGCATTGTTGCCATACTGAGATGCGTTGGCACAGGAAATGAGGAACGCCTTATACTGCTTGGTGCCCGTCTCGTCCTCCAGCGTGTAAGTCTCAGGCTTATACTTCAATCCCTCGCGCAGGATATTTTCAGCATAAGTGATAGGACCACGCTTGCCGCTCTCGGCAAACTTCATGCTGACGAAAGCGTCAAAGCCCATGCCGCAGGTGCAGAAGAACGGGTGGTCGTTGATGACACCATAATCCAGATCTCTAATCTGGCATTGGTTGATGACCTCGATGCATTTCTTCAGGTTCATCGGGAGCAGCAGATGTCTTGCCAATCCGTTGCCCGAACCGCAAGGCAGAATGCCGAGGGCAGTATCGGAGTGAACCAGTGAGCGGGCCACCTCGTTGACGGTTCCGTCACCACCAACCGCCACAACCACATCTACATGGTTGTTCTTCGCTTCGGTAGCAATTTCCGAAGCGTGCCCAGCTCTTTCAGTCATTCTTATCTCGTACTCAAAAAGCTCTTTGTCCAAACCAGAATCTATCAGACTGGGAACTGCCGCCTTGCTGGCTGTTCCTGAAATCGGATTCATGATGAAAAGTATCTTTTTCTTCATTATATAGTCAAGAGTTTGTAAAATTTAGGCTGCAAAAGTAATAAAAATACCCAAAATAACAAGAAATATCGATTAAAAAAACTATAAAAGTAAACTTTCTTATAAAAAAAGCCGTTTATTGAGTTCTTTTTTGTATCTTTGCACCCTGAAAGTTAGAAAAGTATAAAAAAAGAAAATAAAGTACACCTATTAATAATGGGACAATTACAAGAAAGATACAAGAATTATCGTGAACCTCAGAAGTATATGGCTGCCGGTGTGTATCCATATTTCCGCGAGATCACAAGTAAGCAGATGACAGAGGTAACCGACATTGATGGTCATAAGATTCTGATGTTCGGTTCTAATGCTTATCAGGGTTTGACTAACGACCAGCGTGTTATTGATGCAGCAAAGGCAGCGCTCGACAAGTATGGTTCTGGTTGTGCAGGAAGCCGTTTCCTCAATGGTACGCTCGATTTGCACGTGCAGCTCGAAAAGGAGCTTGCTGAGTTTATGGGCAAGGATGAAACTTTGTGTTTCTCTACAGGATTCTCTGTAAACCAGGGTGTCTTGGCTTGCGTAGTAGGTCGTAACGACTATATTATCTGCGATGACCGCGACCACGCAAGTATCGTAGATGGCCGCCGCCTCTCATTCGCTACCCAGCTCCACTACAAGCACAACGATATGGAAGATTTGGAGCGCGTGCTCTCTAAGCTCCCTCAGGAGGCTATCAAGCTCATCGTTGTTGACGGTGTGTTCTCTATGGAGGGCGACCTGGCTAACTTGCCTGAAATCGTTAAGCTCAAGCATAAGTACAACTGCTCTATCATGGTAGACGAGGCTCATGGTCTTGGCGTATTCGGCAAGCAGGGTCGTGGTGTATGCGACCACTTCGGTCTGACCGACGAGGTAGACCTCATCATGGGTACATTCTCTAAGAGTCTGGCTTCTATCGGCGGTTTCATCGCATCAGACAAGGATACTATTAACTTCCTCCGTCACAACTGCCGTACTTACATCTTCAGCGCCTCTAACACTCCAGCTGCCACAGCAGCAGCTCTCGAGGCTCTCCACATCATTCAGAATGAGCCAGAGCGTTTCGAGAATCTCTGGGATGTAACCAACTATGCCTTGAAGCGTTTCCGTGAGGAAGGTTTCGAGATTGGCGAGACAGAGAGTCCTATCATTCCTCTCTACGTACGCGATGCTGAGAAGACATTCGTTGTTACCAAGATGGCTTACGATGCAGGTGTGTTCATCAACCCTGTTATTCCTCCAGCTTGTGCACCTCAGGATACATTGGTACGTTTCGCACTCATGGCTACTCATACAAGAGAGCAGGTTGAGCAGGCTGTCCAGATCTTGAAGAAGATTTTCGTAGAAGAGGGAATCATCAAGTAAAATCAGGTTTGCCGGTCTTCTCGGTTTGACAGATTCGGGCAGTCGGTTTCTGATTTAAAAGTTTAGCAAGTATGGTTGCGGTTCTTTGCCGCTACTATATATATAATAAGGTATAAGGGCAATTCCGGATAGGGGTTGCCCTTATTTTGTGCCCGGTTTTCAGGGATTTTGCATTTAAATGCATCTTTTTTTGAAAAAAGTTAGGGAAAAATTTGGTGGAATCGAAAAAATGTAGTACCTTTGCACTCGCAATTCAGAAATGATGCTTAAAGCAATGCTTAAGAGGTATCGTAGAGATGAATGAGCGGGGTGTAGCGCAGCCCGGTAGCGCTCCTGTTTTGGGAACAGGTGGTCGCAGGTTCGAATCCTGTCGCCCCGACTCTATTTTCTCTCACTCAAACCTTTAGCAAAGCACAAGCGGGGTGTAGCGCAGCCCGGTAGCGCTCCTGTTTTGGGAACAGGTGGTCGCAGGTTCGAATCCTGTCGCCCCGACACAAGAAAGCTAAGAAGAGTCAAATCTTCTTAGCTTTTTTGCTATATAAAACTCCCGCCCTGGATGGGCTGGAGGGGGATAACGGAACTGAGTAATTATTATATACGTTTTAATTTTATAGAATCATGATTATAACGATAGCGCGCCAGTGTGGATGTGGCGCTATTCGCGTGGGCAAGCTGCTCGCCGAAAAGTATGGTATTCCTTTTTATACCCGTAAAAATATGATGGAAATGGCTGAACAGAGAGGAGTGCTCGACGAGATGGAGGCTTTCTTCGATGAGCGGCCGGTAGATGAACTGCTCTTCTCGATGTCGTCGCTTGGCGAAACGCAGAGGGCGCTGACAGAAAAACCGCTCCGTACACTTGCCGATATGATAGGCGATGAAGACTGTATCATCATCGGCCGTTGCGGAAACTATATCTTCCGCGAGCGCAAAGACCTGATTTCTGTTTTCCTGAGCGGCAATCTGGAGGCTCGCATCAAGGATATTCAGGAGGAGAAGGGCTTTTCGTATGAGGAAGCTGAGGAGTTTGTAGAGCACACCGAGGATTGCAGAGTGGCTTATCATAAGTATTATACAGGCCTTACCTGGGGAAATGCCGATGATTACGACATCTGTCTGGATACGGTGCGCCTGGGCGTAGAAGAGACGGCAAGCCTCATTGAGCAGTACGTTAGCTTGATTTAGATTCAAAGGTTCCAAGGTTTAAGGTTCCAAGGTTTAAGGTTTAAAGTAATTCAACATGAAGTTTTTAATTCAATTTTTGATAATCATAGCGTTCTCCTTTGCTGGGGAATTGCTCCATTTTTTGCTGCCATTGCCTATTCCGGCAAGCATCTATGGCATCATCCTGCTCTTCCTTGCGCTGGAAACAAAACTGATCAAGGTGAAGCATATCCGCGAAACCAGCAGTTTCCTCATTGCCATCATGCCCGTGATGTTTATTCCGGCTGCCGTAGGACTGATTGATTCCTGGCAGGATATCGGCAATGCATGGTTCCAGTATATCGTAGTTACGGTGGTCAGCACCTTCGTCGTGATGGGTGCTTCGGGCTGGATTACGCAGTTGGTAATCAGAAAAGGAAAGGAGGCGAAGAAATGAACCAGTTGTTCCAGGATTCTGTCTTCTTCGGCGTTCTCATCAGTCTGGCAGCCTACGGCATAGGCATGCTGCTGAAGCTGAAGACGGGATGGTCGCTGATGAACCCGCTGCTCATCTCCATCATCCTCGTTATCATCACGCTCCTGCTGACGGGCGTAGATTACAAGACCTATTCGGCGGGCGCCAACAGCATCAGCTATCTGCTCACACCTGCCACCATCTGTCTGGCTGTGCCGCTTTATCAGCAGGTTGAGCTTCTGAAGAAGAATTATCGGGCTGTGCTGATAGGCATCGTTTCGGGCGTGCTGGCGAGTCTCTGCTCCGTGCTCATTCTCGCCCTCATCTTCCATTTCGACCATGCGTCCTACGTTACCTTCCTGCCTAAGAGCATCACTACCGCCATCGGTATTGGCGTTTCTGAGGAGTTGGGCGGTCATGTTTCGGTTTCGGTGGTTGTCATCATCGTAACGGGTGTGCTGGGCAACATCTTTGCCGAGAAATTCCTGAAGCTTCTCTCCATCAAAGAGCCTATTGCCAAAGGTATCGCCATCGGCTGTTCTGCCCATGCGCTGGGTACGGCAAAGGCGATGGAAATGGGTACCATAGAGGGAGCCATGAGCAGTCTGAGCATCGTGGTTTGCGGTGTGATGACGGTTGTTGGCTCATCCATCTTTGCTCTGTTTATGTAGAGGCAGATACAATAATATTTCCCTTTTTCCGTTTTTATAGATATGAAACGGAAAAAGGGATTTTTGTATATAATGGGTGTAGGGATGGCGATGAGCGCCCTGCTTGCCAGTTGTGCCGACGATGAGAGTTTCTCAACGTCGAGGGGAGATGTGCTCTCGTTTTCGGTAGATACGCTGAAGATGGACACCACCTTCTCGAATGTGCCTACGCCTACCCGAAGCTTCTGGGTTTACAACCGTACGGGCAAGGCTCTGCGCTGCCAGTCGGTGCGGCTGGAAAACGGTAACCAGAAGGGCTACCGGGTGAATGTTGACGGCTCTTATCTGGGCACCGAAGCGGGATTCCAGACGCAGAATGTGGAGATCAGGAAGGGTGACAGCATACGTGTGTTTGTAGAACTGACTTCGGCGATGCAGAACAGCGAAGAGCCGCAGCTGGTGAGCGACAACCTGGTGTTTGCGCTGGAAAGTGGCGTGGAACAGAAGGTGAACCTGAGGGCGTTTTCATGGGATGCGATGAAACTCAATTCGCTCGAGGTGAAGCAGGACCAGCTGCTGGAGAGCACGCTGCCGGTAGTGGTTTATGGCAGCATCAGGGTTGATTCGGCGGCTACGCTGACCATTGCTCCGGGCACCCAACTCTATTTCCACGAGAATGCGGGTTTGCAGGTGTTCGGGTCGCTGAAGGTTGAGGGCGAAAAGGACAGGGAAGTGGTGATGCGGGGCGACCGACTGGACCACATGTTCGATTATCTGCCTTATGACCGCACACCGGGACAATGGCAGGGAATCAGACTGATGTCTTCGGCTCATGACTGCAAGATTTCGTTTGCTGATATTCATAGTGCTTACGATGCTGTGATGATAGAAGCGGGCGATGCTACGAAGCAGAAACTGCTCATCGAGAATGCTACGATTCATAACAGTCAGGGCTACGGTGTGAGGATTGATTCTGCCAAGGTGCAGATTTATAATTCGCAGATAACCAACTGCTTGAAGCATCCGCTCTATGTTGAAGGTGGCGATGTTGAGGTAAACGGCTGCACCATAGCCCAGTTCTATCCGTTTGACGGGCGCCGCGAGTCTGCCATCGGTTTTGCCTCTCCGCTGCCTCGTTTCGAGGTGAGAAATTCGCTTGTAACGGGTTATCATGATGATGAGGTGGTCTGGGAGGCTCCGAAGGAGGAGGATGCCTTCAATTTCCTCTTCGACCATTGTGTGTTGCGCACGGAGAAGATGCAGACGGACGACAGTCTGAAGTTCACCCATGTGGTTTATGAGGACGTCAAGGATACGACGATGTATGCGGAGAAGCATTTCCGCCTTTTCGATACCGATAATCTGATATATGATTTCCATCTGCGCAAGGAATCGGCAGCAATAGGAAAGGCAGATGCCGAAACGCTGCCTGCAACCGACCGTGATGGTTTGCCGAGAAAGAAAGAGCAGCCTGCCGCAGGATGCTTTGAGTATAAGGAGGAATAATGAGTATAAGGAGGAATAAGAAGAAAGCCCTACAGGAAGTTTGCATCATGCAGACTTTCCTGTAGGGCTTTTTCTTATATCCTGAGCCCCTTTTTTTAAGTGGGCTCTGTAATCTTATTCCTTCATGTTCGAATCTACGAAGCAGAAGGGGAGAAGGTCTTTGATGCTGTCGAAGCAGTAGGTGCCGTTCTCGCCATAGAGCAGGATGCGTACGGGGCGCTGGTAGCGGTCTTCCATCTCCAGTATCACCTGGCGGCAGGCTCCGCATGGCGAGATAGGCGACTTGAGGAAGCCGTTCCCGTTTCTCGCTGCTATGGCGAGCGTCAGGATAGGCTGGTCGGGATAGTTGCTCTGGGCACCGAAGATGGCGCTGCGCTCGGCACAGAGTCCCGACGGGAAGGCGGCGTTCTCCTGGTTGGCTCCAATCACTATTCTGCCGTCGCCCAGAAGCAGGGCTGCTCCCACATAGAAGTGGCTGTAGTTAGCATACGCATTGCTGGTGGCAGCCTTCGCCCTGTTTACGAGCTCCTGCTCCTGCTGGCTCAACTCTGAGAGCTGAGCCACCATGTATCTGATGTTTAGGTTTTGCTCTTTCATAGATATAATGTCTTTATGATTTCTTTATTTCGTGTAGAAGTCGATGATGTCCTGCAGCGCCTTCTTGCATACCGGGCAGAATTCCGGCGTTTCGTTGATGCGCATACGGCAGTCCTGCACACCGCGGTAAACGCCCTTCACGCTGTATCCGGCACCTTCGAAGACACCCACCTTGCTCACCGCCTCCTTCTCTTTCTTTGAGAGCGGAGTAGGAATCTTGGTCTTCTTGTCTATCATGTTCTCCCATTTTCCGTGGAAATCGGCAAGGGTAGTGATGTTCTTCTCCCAAGGCTCTACATCGTGAGGATACATCGGTATCTGCTCCTGCTCGTAGGCGTATTCATCGGCAAGTCCGGCAAAGGAATGGCCAAACTCATGCACTACTACCGGCTTGAACCATTTCTGGTGGCAGGTGGTGAGATTGTATGAATTGAGGATGCCGCCACCGCCATACTTATCCGAATTTACCAGCACGATGATGTGCTCGTAAGGGGTACCTGCCAGCCAGTTGTGCAGGTCTTTGAGATGCAGGGTGGTAAGGTAGCGGTCGCTGTAGAAGGTGTCGAAATGAGAGCTGAGGGCGGTCTCGTGCCAGATGCCCTGGGCTGGGATGCTAGGTCCGCTCTGCTTGGATGGCGATTTTACGGCTACGATGTTGAAGCGGTCTCTCATGCTCTTGAAGGGTTCGTGGGCGAAGATGGCCTCTGTAGCCTCCTGCGCATCTTTCAGGAAGACAGGCATCTCTGCATCGGTATAGCCTTCAGCCACGTATGCGATGTGGATGCATCGGGTGGTGTCGGCAGCCTGCTGCAGGGTGACGTATGGTGTAGGCTTGTTGCCTTTCTGATGAATCAGAATGTCTTTCGGCGCTACCTGGTGGGTGAGCGTGGTGGTTATCTCGCGGCAGTTGTTGCGCAGGTCGAGGGTGATGTCTACGGTATCTTTCGGCATCGGAACGAGGAATACGTTCTCGAAACTCTGCGTGTTCTTCTCTGCCTCTGGATAGGAGAGCCATTCCTGGAAGAGGGTGGAGAAGGAGTTGCGGTAGATGATTTTGCCCGAGCGGTGGTCGCGTACGGTTATCTGTCCGTTGCCCTCTACCGGGAGTTCGGCCAGTCGCTGCCGTTTACCGTACCAGCGTGGCATTACGTTGAGTTCGTCTACGGCTATCATCTGCTGCTTCTGGTTGCCGGCAAAGGTATAGTCTACCCGCAGCGTCTTGTCTGTGAAATAGTCGTCAAAGTTTTGCGCCTTTATTGTGCCGGGCGCCATCAGCATCGCCATGGTGGCGAGGGATAATATCATTCTCTTCATTGTATTTTCATTTGAAATTCACATTCACATTCACATTTCTCACCGAATCACCAAGTGACCGAATCACTAATCAATTATCTCACTCTCAGCCTTGTTCCTACGCTTACCGGGATGTTAGGGTCGAGATGGTTCATCTTGTAGAGTTTCTCCAGTCGGATGCCATACTTTTGCGAGATGGTGTACATGCTTTCGCCCGGCTGTATCACGTGAGGGCGCTTCTTATACTGCTTAGGTGCCTTGGAACGTTTCTTCTTCAGATAGATGATGTCGCCCTTGTGCAGCACGGCGTGCTTGTTGCGCTCGTTGTAGCGAGCCAGTTTGCGCCAGCTGATGCCCACCTCCTTGCCTATGCTCTTGAAGGTGTCGCCTTCGCGGGCATAGAGATAGTAATTCTTGTTGAAGATATGGATAGGGTGCAGCAATCCTTCGGCGTTTACAGGCTGGTCGGTACCGCTGTGGGTAGCCATGAAGCGGTCGTAGCGCTTGGCCTTGTCATACTGGTTGAGCTTGTAGAGCTCTATAATCTGTATCAGCTTGCTGGCATACTGCGGGTTGGTGGCGTAGCCGCAGGCTTTCAGTCCGCGAGCCCATCCCTTGTAGTCGTGCTGCGAGAGTTCGAAGAGGCGTGCGTAGCGTGGCTGGCGCGCCAGAAACTTGCTGTGGTCTTCGTAGCTGTCTCTTGCGTCCTGGTATACGCGGAAGCATTCGCCCCGGGCATCATCGTCGTGGTACTGGGTTGGTCCCGTCCAGTTGTGACATTTTATGCCGAAGTGGTTGTTGCCCTGGCGTACGAGGTCGCTCCTTCCTGCCGCACTCTCAAACAGTCCCTGTGCTAGGGTGATGCTGGCTGGAATGCGGTAACGGAGCATCTGCTCGATGGCAAGATCCTTATACTGGTTGATATATGTCTGATAGGCCTGGTTCCACTTCAGCTGTGCGCCCATCGGGAGGCAGCAGAGCAGAGCGAGCCCTAAAATGTTTGCTTTTAGATGATTCATTCTGCAAAAATATAAAAAAAAACGGATAAATCGCGGTTTATTACAAAATTTTTAATATCTTTGCACAAAATATGACATACAAATGCAGGGGGCTATCTGTCTCTTCTCAGAGAAACTGACTTGTTTTGTAGAAATAAAGATTTTAATAATGAGAACTCGTACAAAAGTAATTATAGCTATCGGCTCTAACAGAAATCAGGAGGAGAATGTGTTGAAGGCACATGAACATCTGAGATGGATGTTCAAGAACTGCCTCTTCGGTCCGCGCATGTGGACTGAGCCTATCGGACTGGAGAATTCAGACAAGTTTCTGAATCAGGTGATGATGGGGGAGACCATCTGCTCTAAGAAGTCTGTACTTGCCGCGCTGCGGAGTGTGGAGCAGGGATGCGGACGCAAAATCCGTGGCCCTTATCGTAAGGTAGATGTTCCGCTGGATCTCGACCTTCTGCTCTATGGCGATGAGAAATTGCACGAGAGCGAGTGGGAGCGTGATTATATTCAGAGTTCTATCAGCTACCTCGAAGAAAAGGATGCTAAGAGATAATGATTTTGGCACGGAAAAAGAAACGGGAAACCCGAATCTGGTATGTAGATTTACAATACCGGATTCGGGTTTTCTGTTGTAAGATTGAGTTCTATCACTCTTCCTTCTTTCAGCGACTTCTGCACGTTGATGATGCGCTGGTTGCTGCTGCCCCTGAAGAAGAGGTCTTCGTCGCGCAATGCCTGTACGAAGGGGCCGTCTACCAATACATCGATTTGGCGGAGGAGTTCCAGCTGCTCGGGATTCTTCACGAGGTTTTCGAAGAGATAGCCCGTAAAGCACCAGATGCTCTTGCTGCTCTGCTCCCTGATGGCGCGCGCCAGCTCGGCAAAGCCCTTTGCCTGAAACATAGGGTCGCCGCCCGAGAAGGTGACGTTGGCGAAGGGGTCGCTCATGATTTCCTTCATCAGCTCGTCGGTAGAGGTCATCGTGCCGTGGCTGATGTCCCACGACTGCGGATTATGGCAGCCCGGACAATGGTTGGGGCATCCCGCACAATAAATGGATGTGCGGAAGCCCGGACCGTCTACCATCGTATCATGTACGATGCTTAATACGCTGATCATTTTACTTTTCTCCTCCGATATGGGTTACTCGGTCGTGGAGCTCGGCAAGCTTGCCGCTGTTCCAACGGTCTGTAGTACCTACCAGATAACCGGTGATGCGCTGCAGCTTGTCGATGTGGTGGCTGCCGCACTTAGGACAAACCTCGAGGTGAGCGTCAGCATTCTCGTAGCCGCAGTCGAGACAGCGGTTGCGGTTGTGGTTTACTGAGCCGTAACCCATGTTGTACTTATCCATCATGTCTACCACGCTCTCGATAACAGAAGGGTTGTGGGTAGCATCGCCGTCAATCTCTACATAGAAGATGTGGCCGCCACGGGTCAGGTCGTGGTATGGAGCCTCGACCTGTGCCTTCTTCAGGGCTGTACACTTATAGTATACAGGCACGTGGTTAGAGTTGGTATAATAGTCGCGGTCTGTAACGCCCGGGATGACGCCAAACTGCTTTCTGTCCTTCTTAGTGAACTTACCGCTCAATCCCTCGGCTGGAGTAGCCAGGATAGAGTAGTTGTGATGATACTGCTCGCTGAACTCGTTGGCACGGTCGCGCATGTAGGTAACAATCTTCAGTCCCAGCTCCTGTGCCTTCTCGCTCTCGCCGTGGTGCTTGCCGATGAGGGCAACCAGGCATTCTGCCAATCCGATGAAGCCGATACCCAGGGTTCCGTGGTTGATGACGCTCTCGATGGTCTCTTCCGGCTTCAGGTTTTCTGCGCCTACCCAGAGATACTTCATGAGCAGAGGGAACTGCTTGGCCATCGCCGTCTTCTGGAACTGGAAGCGCTCGTCGAGCTGCTTGGCTGTGATGTCGAGGATATTGTCGAGCTTGGCAAAGAACATGTCGATGCGCTGCTTTTCGTCTTCGATGCCCATGCACTCGATGGCGAGCTTCACGATGTTGATGGTAGAGAAGCTCAGGTTACCGCGGGCGATGCTGGTCTTTTCGCCCCAGCGGTCTTCGAACACGCGGGTACGGCAGCCCATGGTTGCAATCTCCCACTTGTAGCGCTCCGGATCATCAGCACGCCACTTCTCGTTCTGGTTGAAGGTGGCGTCGAGGTTCAGAAAGTTAGGGAAGAAACGGCGGGCTGTTACCTTGCAAGCCAGCTTGTAGAGGTCGTAGTTTCTGTCCTCAGGCTGATAGTTTACGCCTCTCTTCTTCTTCCATATCTGGATAGGGAAGATGGCTGTTTCGCCATTGCCTACGCCCTGATAGGTGCTGAGCAGGATTTCGCGCATGATGCAGCGGCCCTCAGCGCTGGTATCGGTACCGTAGTTGATGCTTGAGAATACTACCTGGTTACCGCCGCGGCTGTGGATGGTGTTCATGTTGTGGATGAATGCCTCCATCGCCTGATGCACGCGGTTCACGGTCTTGTTGATGGCGTGCTGCTCCAGGCGTTCGCGGCCCTGCAATCCGTCGAGCGGCTTCTCTATGTAGTCGTCGATAGGCGCATCATAGAGGTTGCTCAGGTCTTCGCCTGTCAGCTTCTCCAGGTTCTTCACCTCTTCCTGGTACGACATGCGTACGTATGGAGCCAGATAGAAGTCGAAGGCTGGGATAGCCTGACCGCCGTGCATCTCGTTCTGGCAGGTTTCGAGAGAGATACAAGCCAGCACGGCTGCGGTCTCGATGCGCTTGGCAGGACGGCTTGAACCGTGACCGGCTGTGAAACCGTGGTTCAGAATCACGTCGAGCGGATGCTGCACGCAGGTGAGACTCTTGGTTGGATAATAGTCCTTATCGTGAATATGTATATAGTTGTGCATGACGGCGTCGCGTACATCCTCAGAGAGGAGGTAGTCGTCGACGAATGGTTTTGTGGTTTCTGAAGCGAACTTCATCATCATGCCGGCTGGCGTGTCGGCATTCATGTTGGCGTTTTCACGGGTGATGTCGTTGTTCTTGGCATTGACGATGCTCATGAACACGTCGCGTGTCTTCGCCTTGCGGGCGATGTTACGCTGGTTACGGTATGCGATATACTTCTGGGCAACATCTTTGCGGGCACTCTTCATGAGTTCCATCTCGATGGCGTCCTGAATGGCCTCAACGCTCATCTGGCTCTTGCCGCGATAAGAGATGTGGTCGGTTATCTGCTCGATAAGAGTGGAATCTTCACCCTTGTCGGTGTGCAACATGGCCTTGCGAATGGCTGCCATGATTTTCTGTTCGTTGAATCCAACGATGCGTCCGTCACGCTTTACTACTGTCTGGATCATTTTAGTATTACTTTTACGATTAATGTTTAAATTACTTAGTATTAAGTCATTATGACTTGAAGAGGTAGATATGTACCTCCTTTTGACATTGCAAAGATATAAATAATTTCTGAAAGTAACTACTTTTGGACAACTTTTTTATGGTTAAAAAATATTAAGTCGCTGATAATCAGATGATAACGTAAAAATTTTGGAAAACTTTTACAAAATCCCGTTTCTCAAAACGTTTAAGTTGTTATCTATCAGCGTGTTGCGCATTTTGTGCTGCTGTGTGCGTTTTCAGCTTGTTGTCTGTGCTTTGTGACAGAATGGAGAAAGCAAATCGCCGCAACGCCCATGTATAGGGCATTGCGGCGATTCTGGGGGTATTATTTCGTTTGTCGCTTATAGTCGAGTGCAGCTCCGATGGCGGTGCAGAATTCCGAGTATTTCGGTATCCTGAACCTCACTCCGTAGAGTTTCTCCATGGCTGGGAACACCTCGCGGCATTGCGGCAGCAGGGTGAGGTTGCCTATGAGCACGAAATCCTTGATGCCCGATTCGAGCGATGAGAGGATGGTGGCGGAGCCTATCGACTGCAGCACCATCCAGATGAGTCCCATGGCGATGTCTTCGCGCGAAGCGTTTGCCTTGGCGTTGCTGAAGAGCGATGCGGTGGCGTTCATCGGGAGTCCGGGCAGAGGCTTGGCGCTGATGTCGCCTATCAGCAGGTTAATCTTGCTCACGTCGCCGTCTTTGGCGAGGTTGATAATCTGCTTGATGTCGTCGGTCTTGAGCATGATGCGGCTCAGTCCTGCCAGGGTTCCGCCGCCTATGCCGATGCCTCCGATGTGCCTTATCTCGTTGTTATCGCATTTTACGAGCGATGTACCGGTTCCCATGCTCACCACTATCATGCGGTCGAGCTTGCTCTCATATCGGGCGCCCAGTCCGTCGGCCACGAATTCCTCGCTCTTTGAGGTTGGCAGTCCGTAGATGGGCTCGTCGATGTAGGCAGATCCTACGCCTGTTAGCATCACCTGTTCCACATCGCTCAGCGCAATCTTGTTGTCGTGAAGATACTTGCCGAAGGCTCCGTAGAGCGAGGTGATAGGGTCAGTGGCCTTGATGCGGATGGGGCTTACCACCACGCCGCTTTCATCGATGCCCACAATCTTGGTCGTAGAGATGCCTACGTCGATTCCTATAACAATCTTTTTCATTCCTTATATATATATAATAATGTGTATTTTCGCAAGTTCATGCCCCTTTAGAGCACACCCATCTTGCAGAAGGTGATGAGCACGGCGTAGCCCACAATCATGCTCAGGATGCCCACCGTGAGTCCTGCCTTCACCATGTCGGTCTGCTGGATGAGTCCGGTAGAGTAGGCGATGGCGTTAGGAGGGGTTGAGATAGGCAGCGACATGGCGCAGCTGGCTGATACCGCTACTCCGATGAGGATGGTAGAGGTGCCGCCGATGGAGTTGAGCTTGTCGCCCATGCCGGCGCATACCACCGTGAGGATTGGGATGAGCAGGGCGGCGGTGGCGGTGTTCGAGATGAAGTTACTCAGGATGAAGCATACCAGTCCGGATACAATCATGATGACCAGCGGATTGAATTCTGCAAACGGAATACTCTTTACGGCTGCCTCGGCAAGACCGGTGCCGTTCATAGCCAGACCGAGGGCGAATCCGCCTGCCACCATCCAGATGACAGCCCAGTCAATCTCCTTCAGGTCCTTGGCTGTAATCACTCCTGTAAGGGCGAATACGGCGATAGGGAGCATGGCCACGGTGTTGGCGTTGATGCCCAGCTGCTTGCCGAATACCCAGAGCACGATGGTTGCAAGGAAGGTGACGGCCACTACCGTGGTGCGCCAGTTGTGCTGCATGTTGCCCTCGATGTTGAGCTCGATGGTCTTGGCAGAGAACGGGAACATCTTGCGTATGATGACCCATGCCATGAGGAGCATGATGAGCACCATAGGGGCCATGATCATCATCCAGTCGCCGAAGCTGAGACCCAGGTTCAGTCCTGCTGGGTCGTTCAATACCTTGAAGGCGAAGGCGTTAGGCGGTGTTCCGATAGGGGTACCCATACCGCCCAGGTTGGCTCCGATAGGAATGGCCATGGTGAGCGCCACGCGGCCCTTGCCCGAAGGCGGCAATGATTTGAACACCGGTGTGAGGAAGGTGAGCATCATGGCGGCGGTGGCTGTATTTGAAATGAACATCGAGAAGATGCCGGTGATGAGCATGAAGCCCAGCAGCACGTTCTCAGAACGCTTGCCGAATGGCGCAATCAGGGCCTTCGCCATCATCACGTCGAGTCCGCTCTTGGTAGCGGCTATGGCGAGTACGAAACCGCCCAGGAAGAGGATGATGGTAGGGTCGGCGAAGCACGCCATCACACCCTGATAGTCGAGCAGCTTGCCCATCTCTGCCTCCGAGCCTTGCATAATCTTAAAGGCGGAGTCGCTGACGAAGAACAGCAGCACGAAGATGATCACTACGCTGGTAGCCCATGCCGGTATGGCCTCGGTGAGCCAGAGCATCACGGCCATGACGAAGATGGCGATGACGCGCTGCTGCACGATGGTGAGTCCATCGATGCCGAAGCTGTCGATGGGCAGGTTCCAGACGATAACGGTAAGCAGAGCCGTTATGAGGAACAGCAATGCTTTCTTGCGATTAAAATCGCCATTCAATACTTTCTTTACAGTTTCTTGCATTATCTTTCTGTCTTAAGGATTATTTTCTTGCAAAAATACGTGTTTTTTTTGTATTTAGCAAGTTTTTTTGCAGAAATAGTGAAAAAAATGCCGAAAAATGTTGTTGTTTCAAGAAAAAATGCTATATTTGCAGAGGATTTACCGATAACGGCTATCGGTGATTCTGAAAACTTGGAGCACCCGGAAGGGTGATTCAGCGAACCTGATATGTCTAATAAATAAATTAGGAGATAATGAAATGAACAAGTCTGTAGTATTTATCATCATCCTGCTCGTGATAGTTCTATCTATCATCGTATCGCAGTACTTCCACAAGCGCCACCATGAATATAAGATGGCGGACATCGAGAAGGCTATCCGCGGGGCTTATCCTAAGGGTATAGGCTCGATAAGCAAGGAAGAACTGGTAACGGCTGTGAAGAAATACTTCCACTGTTCGGCGAAGGAGGCTCATTATATAATAGGTGTAGCCCGCCGAAAGAAACTGGTGGATATTGCTGCAGAATATGTTACTATCATGTTTTGAAATAAGGTAAAAACATTAAATATGCTTTAGCCGTGAGGCTGAATCACTTTGAGAAAAAGTATTATTTATTTGAGGCACAAAGGATTGTTAATGACATGCTGATTCCGTAAGGGGAAAGGTGGGTTAGCATGTTGTATTCGGGCGTCTGGTATGGTACATTGCGTAAACAATTTAACTGCCAGACAAAGTTTACCCTCCCTAGGACTTTTTAAGACCTAGGGAGGGTTTTACTTTTTCAGGCTCAGCACCTTTTATTCAAGTCCGTCGCCGCTGTTTTCGCTTCCGGTTCCGCCAGTAGAATCGCCGCCCGATGGGGTGTTGCCTCCGGATGGATTATCGCCTCCGGATGGGGTAGTAGGAGGCGTATCGGTAGAGGTAACCTGCTTCACCACCTTGCCGTTTCGGTCGTAGCAGGTGATGTTGACGGAAGTCTCTTCGAGTTCCTTCTTGATGTCGGTGTTAGGCACGAAGATGATGTATCGGCGGGTGATGAGGTTGGCGCTCACCTTGTTCACATCCTCTACGGCGGTAGAGTTAAGACCGAATCGGAGGCTGCCCAGTCCTGGCACAGCCACGCTGTGGCCCTCGGTGGCCCATGCAGCAATCACTTCGCCGATGGCCGACCATCCGGCGTTGATTACCGCCTTAGGCAATCCGCTGCGAACGGCAGCTTCTTCTATCACCTTCGTGGCGTTGAGCTGGCTGTAGAGTTCAGCCTGCATCACGAATGCCCACTTTTGCTTACCTTTTTCGAACGCTACGTTGCGCTCAATAGCTTTTACTTTAATACCCATAATTCAAATCGTTTTTTTAATGGTTAAACAAATCAGTTTACATGCAGCTGGTAACGCCGAGTGTGGTGCCTACGGCAGTAAGTACGGCGATAATCACCTGCAAGATAGTTTTCCAAACTTCCTTTTTCATTTTCTTTTTTCCTTTCTTTTTTTAATGGTTCAACAATCAGTTTTTTTTAGTGGTTAATTCAGCCTATCTTTGAACGACAATGCAAAGATACAACATTTTTCTCTGAAAAACAATAGTTGTCCCGAATCACGTGCATCCTTGTCCCGAATCACGTGCATTCCTTCCTCATTAATCATGTATTTGCTTGACGCCACACGCCCTTTCAGGGCGTGTCCCAACGTACCCCCAACTGCGTCCCGATGTACCGCCAACTGCGTCCCGATGTACCGCCATCTGCGTCCCGATGTACCGCCATCTACGTCCCGACGTATCGCCATCTGCGTCGGGACGCAGATGGCGGTGCGTCGCCACGCAGTTTTGGGGGCATCGGGCGCACAGTAACTTGCTATGTGGGGTAGCTGGTGGATAGGAGGAAAGGCAAAAATGTGAATGTGAATGTGAATTTGAAATGTTTTTCAATGTTACCTGAAGGAGAAGCGTATAATCGTGTTTAAGTAATAGTAGCCATTATAATAGGTTAATATTATATATATAATAAGGCACGCGCGCGAGGACTGAATTTCATTCACAATATCCTATAAAAGGAATGGATGGAACAACCCGATACATTGATTTACATTTCAAATTCACATTCACTTTCACATTTTGTTTTGATGGCTTTATGAAAAAAAGACAATTTGATAAAAAATAATTTAGAATTTATTTGTTTATTCGGGAAAAAAGTATTACTTTTGTAGATGCTATGAAAAATAACTTTCATGGTATAACTTAAATCGCAAGCTAATGACTGGACGAATCCAAAACAGCACCGAAAAGACTTCTTACGTTGTCTTCAAGTTTGATTTCTGCAAAAGCCGGAATCTTTCAAGTATCGAGGGTACTCTACCCTTGGAATTTCCCGAAATGCCATCGCCTGAAAAATATCAGGAGTGTCAGACTGGTTTCGAGAAGGTAATGGACAGTTTGCTGAAAAGCAAGAAAATGACTTTAGTGGAATCACGGAAGTATGAGGAAGACGTTATTCACGACAACCGAATATTGGGATTTCGCGAAGGTGTGGCTGTGCTGGATGTATGCGCAGACAAGAAAGAATTTTATTGGAGTGATTTTAAGGAGAATGAAATTCACAACCAGCCTTTCTGCAAGGTGATTATTGATAATCGCCCCAACAAAGGATTCCTTTTTGTGGAAGAATCCAGAATCTTCGGCGGCAAAAGAGGGCAGGACAAGGTGGTGGCTCTTCTGCGTGATAATATCAACAGGGTGGCGAATCAATATGGCTGGAATATGGTGATTTCTGCCAAGTTGCCACCTGGTGATTTCTTTGATGCCGTGGCTGAGAGAATCAAGGCTGGCTGCAGACCAAAGGCTGTGGTGTTTTCTTTTCCTCGTCATCAGTCTCTCAGCGATGCGCCATATTCCTTAGTCCTGCAATTGCAGATGCAGCATTCATTCATGGAGTGTCTCAATGCCAGTAAGTATCAAGTACAATATGGTACAGATAAAGGTGAGCAGTTGCGCTTGGATAAGGCAAACAGAGACGTTGCCATGTTGGTGAACCTGTGCAGTAAAGAAGATTACGGCATCAAGGTATATTATTGGAATGGTCCGTGTACCTCTTCCAGTTCGCTGAAACGAACCAAGGTGAAAATCTCCGATGTTGAGATTGTTGCTCTGGTTAATGGAGATGCTGTCTGTTGCGATTGTCATGGAGATTCTCAGTTTGCTTTGATCAATTCTCTTGATATGATTCTTGATGATTTAAAGGGTTACGACGATGAGGTTATTTAAGATGAAGACCAGACAGATGGTAGATAAATCTTTCTCGCAACATATGATTTATCAGTTTTTCAGAGCCATCACCCATGATATCTTCAATGACAAGACGTGGTTTCCTACGTCCAGATGTTCATGCGAGGATGTTTTTTATGAGGTGTTCTGCATCGTAGACAAAATGATGTTTTCGCATACCGATACGGAGAGCCGCCTTGCCTTTGTGGAAGGAATAGGGCAATATGAGAAAAACTATGTTGACGAGGATGAGTATGCTACAGCTCAGGACGAGCGGCAGAGAATCGTATTTGTCATCCTGTATATGGCAGCTGTGATACTTCAGATGATGCCTTTGGAGTCGAAAGTGTTTCAATTTTGCTCAATGATTATGGGGCAATGGAGAGGCTACGTAACTCAGGAGTTTTCTCAGCGGTGCCTCGGAGCAGTCGTGAAGAACCGGGATGTGGTTGAACAGCTGGCAGCCAATATCGGTTATTATGGCGAGGATGGTTTCTTCGTTTCATCTCAGATTAATGAACTGATGCGCCAGAACAATGATGAAGATTATCTGCACGGATTCGAGCCTGAACAGAAGAGGACATTAGAATTGGAAGTGACAGACGATGAGCATCAGGAAAACGGCGGGCAGGAAAAAACGGAAGAAGATAATGAGAAGGAATGGGGCGACTTGAGCCAGGGAGAAAGAGTAAAGCGAGCCTTGCAGAAGATGATAGACGAGAAGGCTATTCCTTTGAAGAAAGACTATGCCCTGATTATGGTGGCGCTCTCTGATATCAACGATTTTGAAGGCAAATTTGATAATGGCGCATCTTTCTGCAAGTATCTTACAGAGCAGCTGGGTCTGCCTTCCAATCTGACCAATGGCGGTGCCATCTCCAAGCGTTTCTCCAAGATGCGTGGCGAATTTCCCAACTGGAGTTTTGATGATGTAAGTGATCCTAATGCCCGGCAGAAACTCATCAATATCGCTAACCGCTTTGTTGCCATCTACCGTAAGGGGCAGTAGGAAGCGGGGAAATGATTGCTTCTTGTGAGTGTTGGCAAGTTTTAGATGGAATGTTAAAAACGTAAAATAGAGCAAGTTTTAGGCATATTCTACGTTTAATATCAGAATAGGGTTAATAAACAAATTTGGATATGAAGTATTTTGTAAAAAAATCAGTCTTGCTACTGTTGGTAGTCTTGGCTTTTTGTGCGTGTGACAACAGCAATGACAATGGTGAAGTTATTCAGCCGAATCCACATCCACAGTCATCGAAAACTGTCGTCAATTATACTGGCGAAGTAGAGTTTGTGGTGGATGCGCCACGAATTCGTGAGGATATAGAGCAGGATTTGAAGGCAAACCCTCCTTTTGGAGGAAGCAAGAAATATCAGTTTATCACAAAAAAATACTCGATGCTTCCTGCTACAGATATGCTATATGCTGTGAATCCTGAGGACGATAAGTCTGCTGACGGATATATACTGAGCATCGCTGGTAGAGTGGAGAGTAAGGACAATTATAGATTGTTCTCTGCCGCTTCTGCAAATGCTTGGTATAAGATGGATATTGTGCCTGTCGACACAAAGGATGGCAAGCCTGTTGCAACATACGATGTGTTTATAAAGCAAAATATTCCTTCTTCTTTGGTTCATAGCAAGATGTATTTCTGCGAAGACCTTACGGAGAAATATCGCCAGAAGTTCCCTAATGAAGACATTCATGCCGTGGTTCGCCGTTTGGTTCTTTCTTATGTCAGTGAGGGTGATAATATAAATGAATAGAAATATATCTGAACAGAAGATTTTTTAGAAATAATACAGTATCAGCACTTTTTGCTTCGTTTGCAAGCAAAGAGTGCTTTTTTTTGCCTTCAGATGAGCTGGAGGCTTAGCGGAAGGCTTAGTTGCCGGCGATGAGGCTTAGTAGGAGGCGAACCGGCAGGACGCCTATTGCCGGGGAGGCTTTTTTTCCTTACTTTTGCATACAGAAATAATCAATGATTGGGATTATGGAAAAAGGAAAGAAAATACCTCCACAGGAAGCGTCTCGGACTAATCCAGTGGCAAAGCCTGAGGATACCAAGGGCGGAATCAATAACAAGGTATCATCTGGGTTGATAGGAAAAAAGCTGGCTGAACAGGCTGAAGAGAATGAAGAGATGCCCATGCATCACCTGATTGCCGATAAGGATTATCCGTCGGGCATCAGAGAATGGATGATCACTTCGCCTTCTGACCTCAAGTATCCTACGCTGGTGGTGGCTGCTGCCATGCTCAGCGTTTATCTTACACGTGTCAGAATACAGTATGTGTATGATAATCAGGGAGAAAAATCGGCCATCGTGTTGCAGGTCATCGTAGAGGGCGAGCAGTCGAGCGGAAAGTCGTTTGCCAGATACATCATGCGTACCCTGATGAAACCTTTCATCGAGCGCGACAGCGAAATGAGAGCCAAGGAGCAGGAGTATGCTGCCCTGAAGCGACGCCAGGGAAAGAAGGATGGCAAGCTGCCACCCGAACCGAAGACCGACATCACCATCCTGCCCGAAACCGTATCGCTCACCATGTTTATCAAGCGATGCGATGCAGCCGTCAAGCTCTATGGTGCTCCGAAGACGCTCTTCGAATTTGCCGATGAGATTTCTGCCATTGTGCATTCTGCCAAGCGCCAGTTTGCCGACCTCTCGCAGGTTATCAAGACGGCATACGATCTGGGCAGCGTCTATGGTCAGGATTTCATGAGCGAAACCAGCTATAGTGCCATGGTAGATGCCTTGCTGTCGTTCGTATTCTGCGGCACCCAGAGTGCGGTGAGCAGATATATGAACAAGGCTGCCATTGAGGGCGGTGCTGTAACCCGAACCATCTTATGCCCGCTCATCAGTCATCTGGGTGACAATCCACCTCAGTTTCAGGCGTTGACCGATATGCAGCGTAATGAGCTGGAGAATACATTGGACAAGCTCTTCGGGTTGTGCTATGAGGAAGATGGAAAATTCCATCAGGAGATAGAGGAAGATATGAACTGGCTCTATAAGACGGTGGTAAAATGGTGTAACGACTGCCGCCAGCAGGTGGTGAAAACCATGTCCAAGTCGATGGATGTCTTCTACAAGCGCAGTTCGGTTTCAGCCTTCCGCATCGCTGCTCTCATGCAAGTGCTTTACAAAGTGGAAGGGAAGAAGAGCGAGAAGGAAATCCGGAAACTGGTTAGGCAGACCTATCTGGCTTGTGCCGACCGCATCTTGCTGAATATGTTGCAGCGGTGGGGCAAGGCTTTCGAGCAGATTTCTGCCGAGGGCGAAGGAGAGCCTTATCATACTGTAGACTATTTCAGCGAGTTGCCGCAGGAATTCTCTTATCAGTTCCTGGAGGAATTTCTGAAGCAGAAGGAGCTCAAGACGCCTGCCCGTAACATGGTGTGCAACTGGCGCAGATGGGGATGGCTCGAAAAACCAGCAAAGGGCGAGGATAGAAAGGTGCTTAGAAAGACGCAGCAGAAAGGCACTATTGGTGATGGTAATATTAAAAAAGACAATTAGAAGATGGCAGAATATATTGATTCAAATACCCTCTCTAAACTTAGAGCTATCAGCATCCTGGAGGTTGCTGATGAATTGGGAATGGGTTTGCGGTATCATAATGCCCTTTGTATCAGTCATAATGATACCAATCCGAGTTTGCATTTCTGGACTTCCACCAACACTTGTCATTGCTTTTCATGCGGGTGGGGTGGAGATAATATCGACCTGGTGATGAAACGAGAGAATCTCTCTTTTTCGGAGGCTTGCCAATGGCTGTGCAGAAGATTCAATATCAGCGCCGGTAATCATTCTGCGGGAAACCGTAAGGATGTGCTTCATCGGGATAAAGCTGTTGCTGAGCATAGAAAATCTGAATGTGATACGGACAGACTCAATCTCAGAGGCGAGTTTCAGCATAAGCCTGACGTAGATTATCTGATGCGTATGCTCATGGGTAAGAAACTGACAGATAAAGCCAAGGATTTCCTGTTCTATCAGAGAAAGTTGCGCCCGGAATATATCTATTGGTGTAGAGTGGTGAGCACAGATTTCTCCATTGCTGGCTATCGCTTTGGTGGAAAGTTTTTTGATGGTCCTTCCCTGTTGATTCCCTATTATGACGTTCATGGCAATCTGCTGACGGTCCAGAGCAGATATCTGGGAGATAAGACTGAAGAAAAACCGCGGTTTAAGTTTGCACCAGGTAGCAAGCCGATGGTATATGGGATGCAGATCTTGCCGCAGGTGACAGAAAAAGAGCCATTGGTTATTACCGAGGGATGTACCGACTGCTGGAGCGCTATGTCTATGGGGTACAAGGCAATAGCCATCCCGAGTGCTACGCTTTGTAATGAAGAATGTCGCAATCTTTTAGCGGGAAGGAATCTTCACATGTGGCCTGATCAGGACAAACCGGGCATCGGTCTTTATATGAAACTGAAGGAAATGTTCCCTCAGCTGGTGTACCATCAGTTGCCGGAAGGTTGCAAGGATTTGTCTGATTATTACCAGTCGTTTTACGTTCAGAAAATGTGAAAGTGAATGTGAATTTCAAATGTTTTTCTATTGTTGTTTTTAAGTTGTTGCGTGTTATGATGAAGTTGTTTTTAAATCGTTTTCGTAGAGATCATGGCGCCATTGTTGGTCGCCTTAGTCAGGAAGTAGTTAATCGCCAGGGTATCGTTGTAGGCCATCAGTACATTTGTGATACGATGGAGCGCGAGGGTGGCTGTCTGGAGCCGGGTGAATATCACATCATGGTGGCTAAATGCAAATGCTTCGCCCGCCAGATGCTTTTCCTCGAACCGGTAAGGGATGATTCTTCTTCATCTTCTTCATCTTCCTCTCTTCCTCTCCCCGAAACCTGCAAGCTTTGCCGCATGGAGCGCAAGAGTCATGAGTTCGGGTGTCTGGAAGAGCTTTATGCCCTTCCTTGTCCCATGATGCAGCCGGGCAATGGTCCGTTCCGGCTTCGCCAGGGTGGCATCCTCATCGGCGAGGCCCATGCGCCCGGCTTCGTTCTGAGGAGCCAGGAACGCTTCCTCCAGCTCTACGACCGCGTGAAGAAGGCGATGGTCAGGGGCAGCGAGGTAGTGGTGGAAGTGGGGTAAGGGATACCTTGAATACCACCTTGAGACCCACCTTGAGTAACATCTTGAGTAACATCATCTCCTTCGATATAATTCACTTCAATATCATGGTGTTGAACTTTTGCATGTGGTTCAAGAACGGGCTGAAGGCCCAAAAGCTCCTAGCCCAGGGCATCGCCCTGGGTATAATGGCAAACAGCAAGGCGCCCTGTTTTACTCTAATTGAGCAAGCTTTGAGCGTATTTTTTAAC